>Ga0315322_10000669_pt1 | contig 25700 bp, 18 predicted proteins | sample M110021515metaG_FD_203461 | JGI IMG/M metagenome (GOLD analysis project Ga0315322, IMG submission 203461) | Ammonia-oxidizing marine archaeal communities from Monterey Bay, California, United States - M1 100m 21515 | ecosystem: Environmental > Aquatic > Marine > Intertidal zone | place: USA...
GTTGTTGTTCGTATTACCAACGAGCGCATCAAGGCTAATCCCACCGGTTGATTTCCGCAACCTTCCTAGCGAGTGGCAAGCTTCCATCGACCGAACGCAACCAACTTTCCCGCCGGAACCAATTGCGCTGCCGCTTTGCGTATTGTCGCGTCGAAATCGTGATCCGCTCCTCGCATTCTGCGAGTGTCATTTCCCCATTCAGGTAGGCATCGATTTCGCGAACTCCTATCGCCTGCCGAATTGTTCCGGCTTCGGGAGGAAGCCCTTTCACCTCATTGATTGCTCCAGAGTCAAGCATGACCCGCGTCCTTAAGCCAATTCGTTCGCCCAGAATCTCACGCGGCCAAGTCAGGACGATCCCTTTCAGCCCCTCCAACAAAGTTGGGTCCTCAAAGTTTTGACGAAGTTCGGAAGCTTTCCCTCCAGTGACGAGACAGATTTCGAGCGCTCGCGAAAGATGCCTCCGATTCTGAGAATTCTGCCGCACAGCCTCATCCGGATCCAGCTCCTTCAAGCGTTTATAAATTTCCTCCACCGACCAATCTTCCAGTTCCGCCCTGATCCCCTCATCTCCCGGTGGCGCCTCGGCTATTCCATGTGTGAGAAACTTGAGATACAAACCCGAGCCGCCCACCACGATCGCCGTCTTTCCGCGGCTTTCAATTTCTTCGATTACTGGATTGGCCAAAGCCGCATACTTGGCGGCATCCATCGATTCGTTAGCACCTACAACCCCAAAAAGATAGTGCGGACAAGTCTTCTGTTCCTCATCCGAAGGCGCGGCACTGAGAATTTCAAGCCCGCGGTAAACCTGGAAGGCATCACCATTCACAATTTCCCCATCCCAAGTCTCGGCAAGCGCCAGAGCAAGAGCCGTCTTGCCAGAAGCAGTCGGCCCGCACAGAAAAAATCGTGAAGGAATCACAAGGCGATTTTGGAAAAAAAAGCCCGTCCGGCAAACACCGAACGGGGCAAAATTTGGTTGAGAGTATATTACTCCTCGTTCTCAGGGAGATTTGGCGGAGGATTTTCCTGCGGAGCCGGATCACCATCGGCATCGACAGCACCTTTCGACTTGGCACCATTTACGATGAGAGTGCGTCCCATAAAAGGCTGATCATGAAGGACTTCAACCGCACGCTTAGCCTCATCAATTCGGGCCATTTCTACAAATCCATAGCCCTTTGATCGATGGGTATTTCGATTGTAAACGATTTCAATTTTGCGCACCGCACCCACTCCTTTAAAAAGATCCTCAAGGTCATGTTCGGCCGCATCATAGGAGAGGTTCCCAACATAAAGGCGCTGCTCTTCGACTTGCGAACTATCCGGAGTTGGACGTGGCTTTTGGCGAGCCCGGGCAGTCTTACCTCCTGAAGAGGATCCCTTGGAACCCATACGGCCCGAGGCGTCACGCACGTTCTCTTTAGGCTGTCGGCCATTTTGCCTTATTCCTTTTTTAGCAGACTGGTTTTTCTTCGGTTCCTTGTAGAGTCCAAAGAATTTCTTAATCTTCTCGAAGAAAGTAAGGGATTTTGGTTTGGAAGAACGACGCCGCGACCCGGATCCGCTATTCCCACCATTGTTGTTTCGGCGGCGCTGATTACTGCCGTTCCCTCCACCTCCTTCACGATTTCCACCGCCCTGCCCCTGCTGATTACGGTTGCGGTTGCGGTTTCTGTTCCGGTTGCGATTTCTGTTCCGGTTGCGATGACCTGACTGATTACCCGAGCCCTGTGAGGACTGTTCGGACGACGTGTTTCTATTTGATTCTGACATTGTTCAGATTGGGCGCTAAGACCCGATAAGTGTCGAAAAGCTTCGGTCCGTGAAATCAAGCGCTCCGGAGTTACCAAATCGAACAAAAGAGTGTTCGAAGCTTGGCTGAGAAGGCCTCCGGTTCATAAAAGCTGATTCAAAAACGACCGAAAAGCGGACTTCTCGACGAGTTTTTGGCCAGAACTCCGAGCAACCCGGAAAGGTTCCTGCCGAAACAATGATAGGTTTTCCTTAATTTTAGGCAAGCCGTAATCCCCCGTCTGCTTTGAAAATTGGCCAAAACCACCTTGTTTTCGGGCCAATTTTAGACCATCCCAAGGGGAGATTAGAGCCAAATTCACTCATCTTCGAAGTGACTAAAATATCTAAATTGAGTACTAGCGCGTCTTCCTTTTGTCAAAAATCGTGGGAACTTTCCCTAAAAATGTCATAGAGTGGGGCTGGCAAATCTTACAAATTTAACCTATCCTTTCCCGCATGCTTCGTAAGCTAGTCTTTATTGGCCTCTCGGTCACCTTGTGCGCCAACGCACAAGAAACCACCGAGGCTCCCCTTCTGGTTAAGCCAAACCTCCCCCCACCAAATGCTCCCGCAGAAGAGGAAGGAGAAGAAAGATCGGCAGCTTCAAACGGTTCGGTTTTTAACCAAGGCTTAGCGCGAACGATGTCGATCGCGATCCCCGCTCCACGTGGACTGATTCTTGATCGCGACGGACGTCCTCTGGCCCAGACCAAGATGGCTTATCACATCGCACTTGATTTCACTGCTTACAAGGGACCCATCGATTCAAAAGTTGCCGCCACTTGGGCACAGACCAAAATCGCCCAAGCAAACGCCCTCGTTAATGGCAACGAGGCCTACAGCGACGCAAAGCTCGCAACCTACTACAAAAATCGCCGTTGGCTTCCCCGTAAGATTTCAAAAATCATCAGCGAAAGCAAAGCTAAGAGCCTTGAGGATAAGATTCCAGAGGGACTCTCCCTGCTCCCGGTTTATCAGCGATTTTATCCTGAAAAAGGCCTCGCTGCGCACCTGATCGGCTATGTCGGAGCCAAGACTGTTTTGCCCACCGGCCCTATCCACGACGGCGACCCTCTTTTCCAATCTGTCATGGGGAAATCCGGCTTCGAACAGATTTTTGACCAAAAGCTCACTGGTGAACCAGGATTAAACAAAATGATCTTCGATAAGAACGGAGCTAAAATCCTCAATGAGCCCATCAAACGCCCACGCCCTGGCGGCAATGTCGTCACCACCCTGGACCTTGATTGGCAAAGATACGCCGAACAGGTTCTGCGCGAGGACTGTAAACGGGGGGCTTTTGTGGTCATCGATATCCAGTCCGGCGAAGTTCTAGTGATGGCATCCCGTCCTACTTTTGACCTCAACGAATTCATTCCTTACATTACAACAGAAAGATACAAGGAACTTCAGAACAACCCATCGGCGCCATTGTTCGGACGTGCTTTCCAATCAAGCTACCCGCCAGCCTCCACTTTTAAACCAGTCGTCGCACTCGCAGCCATTAACAATGGCTCAATACATCCGGACCAGACTTTTGATTGCCCCTACAAGATCAAGATCGGAAGGAAGTGGTTCCACAACCACTCCGAGGGCTACGAAGGCTGGGTTGATGCCCGACGAGCCCTCGCAAAGTCGATCAATCCTTGGTTTTATCAAGTTGGCATCACGACCGGCCCCCAGGCCTTCCTTGCCGTCGCCCGACGACTTGGTTTCGGCTCGAAAACTGGTCTTCCTCTGGTCGGTGAAGCAATTGGCAATGCTCCCACTGCCGATTATATCATGCGGAAAATGGGGCGATCCACCACCAACGGAGACACCGCCAATCTTTCCATCGGTCAGGGACTAATGCTCGCTTCTCCGCTACAAGTCGCCCAATCGATGGCTGCGATCGGCAATGGCAACGTTCTCATGGAACTACAATTGGTCCGGCAAATCCAAGACTTCCATGGTCGGGTCATTGAAGCTCCCACCTTCAAAAAGCGAAACGACCTCAACCTCTCTCCCGCCGCTCTTGAAACAACCCACGATGGGATGCGCGATGTTGTTCACGCCAGCTATGGAACCGGACAACGCGCTAATCTGGGTTTCACTACGATGTGCGGAAAGACGGGCACAGCCCAGTGGAAGGACGACCCTAAACAAGGTTTGGCCTGGTTCTCCGGATTTTTTCCTTATGACAACCCCCGCTACGCATTTGCCGCCGTTTACGAAGGAGCGCCCGGGGAAATTGTGGGTGGAGGAAGGAAGGCTGCTCCGATGGTGAGTCGCTTTTTCCTCAACTTCCAAACTGAGATTGAAGAGAACTTGAGGCCCGCAGCCCGCGCGATGATTATTAGCGAAGAAGATGGTCAACCAATTATCCCGGGAGATATAATCCCAAAAGCCATTGTCGTTGAAGATGAAGAAGCACTGTTGGGCGACCCCGCTATTCCCTTACCGACTCTCGGTAACACTGAAATCCCAGTAGACATCCCTAAAGCAATCATTGTCGAAGATGAAGAAGCGCTGTTGGGCAAGCCCGCTATACCCGCACCCATCCAAGGCCTTACCGAAATCCCTGCAGATATCCCAAAGGCCATCCCACTCTTTCCAGCAGATAATCCCACTAATAAACCTCCTCTTCCGACCGTCCCCGGTGAAGAAGCAATTCCCGTGAAACCAGAGATCCCTAGTGACACTCCCCGCAAGCCACCTGAAACTCCAAGCGATCGCTAATTTGAGGCTTTGCCCTTTACCTTAGCGACCTGACAAGGCACGTAAAGACCGTGCCACGACTGGCACCCTTTTTCTAAATACTATTATGGACTTACAAGTAGCCACTCTCTGCGATTTCGCTGCCGAATACCAAGGCAAAATGGTCATCTCCGGAACCTTCGATGCCCTTGCTGCCAAAGCCACTCCAATTGTGCACCCTCAGTGCTCGCTTGCTATGCGCTTCTGCTTCACTCCCGAGGACGATGGAAACCACGATTTGCAAATCTCGATCATTGATGAAGACGGTAAGCCCGTCAACGAGAAGATGCCTATCAAGGGTGCCATGCCGGTCCAAATACCTGACAACGTCGCTTTCATGACTCGTCACCTCATCGTTGGATTTCAAGGTCTCACCTTCCCTCGTGCCGGTGTTTACTCGGTCGATATCCTTGTCGACGACGAACTCATTCAGCGCCTCCCACTAAGAATCATCAAAGTGGACGATAATCAACAAGGTCAGCCCCCACAGGGTTAACCTGTATCGATTCATGTCAGCTTCCGGATCCCTGCTTGAGTTCCGTTGTGCTCTCATCACGGGAGCCAGCTCCGGCCTAGGTCTTGAATATGCCCGCCAAATTTCTCCTTGCGTCGAGACCTTGATCCTTGTCGCAAGGCGGGAACAACTTCTCGAGAAGATCGCCACCAATCTGGTGGCTGATTTCCCCCACCTTCGGATCAAAATCTTTGCCTCCGACCTTGTTCGCGACACTGAGCGAGACCATCTCATCAATTCCCTATCACAAGCGGATCTTTATCCCGATTTTCTGGTGAACAACGCTGGCATGGGAGACTATGGAGAGTTCCGATCCTCCGATTGGACCAAGACCGAGCAAATGATCCGCCTAAACATGGAGGCGCTCACTCATCTCACTCACGCCCTTCTTCCAGGCCTTATCGCACGTCAGGGAGCGCTCCTCAATGTCAGCTCACTCGCAAGCGTGCTGCCAATTCCTGACTTCGCGGTTTATTCCGCTACCAAATCTTATGTCACCAGCTTCAGCGAAGCCCTCCGCCTTGAGCTTTCCGATCAAGGAGTTCGTGTCCTTGCCGTTTGCCCAGGTCCGGTAAAGACTGGTTTTGGCGAAATCGCTCGCCGCGGAAGCGATGGCAAACTTCCCGTGCAGGAGTCATTTTACGTTCCTGCCGATAAAGTCGTGAGGGACTCGCTAAGAGCTCTTCGTCTGAATCGCCCCCGAATCTATCCTGGCCTTAAGGTTGCCGCCGCCGCCGCTATTATTGGGCTACTTCCCATCGCCGCCATCCGGCTCATCATGAGCTCCCGCCCCCGACGAAGCGACTGATCAGCCATCGGAATTTGGCTTTAAATTGATCACGGCGGGTCCCGATCAAGAACCACGATTAGGCGGTATTGCTGTGTTCACATCCGGGCGAAATATTTCCCATCAACAACGAAATCCCGACACAAAGTAGCATCTAGGAATGCCCTATTTTTCCTCTAAAGCCTCGCTCCTTCATTCAAAGCATTTCACTAACGAAGTCCTCCGGCAGCTTTACCATTTGTGGTGAGAACATGGATCTCGTGAACTCCCCTAAAATTAGACACCTTAAATTGCCAAACCACTTCTTTCTTTGGATTGATTTCGATCGCATCAGGCATGGCGTCTCCTCTGGATCCATACTGACAGGCGACAACATTTCCGTTTTTAAGGAACTGTCCGCCACAGGGATCGGCACACTGGGAACTGGCAAAAACCCAGTTCACCCTACCTTCCTTGTCAAAGATTACTGTCTTATTCCCATTCGTCAGATTCGCCATGATCCGACCATCTTCGAGAAGAATTGCTGTAAAGGGCCAATTCTTCTTTGGCCTTCCACCCAGCTCCGGTAAATCTGTTTTAATCGTTCGGACAATCTCACCTTGCGGAGAATATTCCTTGATCGCAAATGCGAGCAGATGGGGAACGAGATAATTTCCGTTCGCTAGCTTCCGAGCCATCCGAATCTGCATGTGGGTGTTGTCGGTTTCGGGCTTTACCGGCACTTCAACCACCATTTTTCCTTCGGGCGTAATTTCAAGAATTCTTGGTTTAGCACCCATCTCGGCAATCATGGTATTACCATTCTCTAATCGTTTGGCCGTGCTAATCTCTTTGTTGCCATCTCCTAACTTGTAATGAAATACCACTTTATAATCACGGGTGAATTCCTTCACTTCGTTTGCAAACGTAACCAGCACATTCCCATTAGGAAGAACTTCACCATCACGCGATTTGGCTTTGACCTCCCATAAAATCTCACATTTTTCGTCAATAATTGCAGTCTTAGTTCCGGTGATCAGAAAGGAATGCTTTATTCCAGAATCACTAATCTGCTCACCAAAAGGAGCCGAGAAAACAGTTTGAACCAAACAAACGAATACGAGGGATGTAAATCTCATCCTTTGAATCTAAATTCAAAATTTCATCTTGGCGAGTTCCTAAAATAGAGTCCCTTCGGAACGGACTTTCTGTCGGTAGGCTTCGATCAATTTGAGACTAATTGGTCCAGGTTTGCCATCGCCGATCTCACGTTCATCAAGCTTCACCATTGGAATAGTCTCGGCCGCCGTGCCCGTCAGGAATGATTCGTCAGCAGTGTAAATGTCGTAGCGGGCCATCGACATTTCTCGGATCGTAATTCCCAACTCGCTACAAAGCTCAAAAATCACCTGCCGGGTAATACCATCAAGACTGCCATCCGAAACCGGCGGCGTAATCACTTCGCCTTTCTTCACGACGAAGACGTTATCACCGGTGCACTCCGCCACGTAACCCTGTTCATTTAGCATCAAACCCTCTTTGGCTCCCGCCTTGAGGGCCTCTACCTTGGCCATGACGTTATTAAGATAATTCAACGACTTCACTTGTGGACTCAAGCTCGCAGGTGTTGGCCGGCGAGTCGAACAAGTCACGACTTCAAGTCCATTCTCGTAGAGTTCGGCAGGATATAAGGTAATACCGGAAGCGATGATAAACATCGATGGAGTGGGACAGAGATAAGGATTCAATCCAAGATCGCCAATCCCCCGTGTCACCACTAACCGAATATAGCCATCATTCAGGCCATTGGCCCGAATTGTCTGGAGAGTCGCTTCACAAACTTCTTCAAGAGTCCAAGGCATCTTGAGGAGGAGTGCTTTTGCTGAAAGATATAGCCGCTCGATATGCTCGGTCAACCGAAAGACCCGACCGTTATAAAAACGAATACCTTCAAAGATTCCATCCCCATAAAGTAAACCGTGATCAAAGACCGATATCTTCGCATCCGCTTCTTCCACGATTTTCCCATCCAACCAAATTTTACGACTCATAATTTTGCTCTTACTGATGCTTCGCGCATCCTGCCTTTCCGGCTCCGGCATGCAATCCTTATCAACTAGGAATTTAATTCCTCAATCTTGGCCAAAATAGCAGCTTTCGCCTCAATTGCATTTTGATCTTCGGGATGATCTACCAACACTTGTTCAAAGCACTCGAGGGCAGCTTTTAACTCGCCCATTTCTGCGAGAATCATCCCGCACTCGTAACGAGCTAGAACCAGAGTCCCTTGAAGCTCAATTGCCTTTTTCAGGCTGGCAAGGGCCTCGACCTTATGCCCACGCAGTCTTTGTATCCGACCTTTGGCATACCAGGCCGAAGCATCATCCGGAGCCATTTCAACGGCTTTACTGGCCGCCTCTTCAGCATCGGAAGGATAATTGCCGTGCATCAGCGCCAGAGCGTAGCTGACATAGACTTCCGGGCGATTGGGTTCCAGCTCAAGGGCGTCTTCATAGTAAGTGATTGCCACGCCAAATTTATTCTGACCAATCGCATCCGCCGCTTTCATGATCAATTCATCAACCTCACTCAAACCTAGCTCTTTTACTTTCGCCACGGCCTTCTCCGCCTTTTCAGTTTCTCCTAGGGCATTCAGGACCACTCCGTAAAGCTGCCAACTCTGAACATCGTTTGGATCCTCGGTGAGAGCCGATTCGATTGCGGTCCGGGCTGCCGGAATATCACCAGCTTGGGCTGCGTTAATGGCAGCATTGTAATACTTCAAGTTCGGAGTGCTCATGGGCGAAGAGGTAGCAGATCCACCCCCTTCCGCGAAGGCCTTAGTCTTGCAAATCGCTGTCATCATACCATCTTAAATCTAGATGGCGGACGTTACCCGAGAATCACTGGTCAACACACTTGAGGAGATCGCCCTCTTGCTGGAGCTCAAAGGAGAAAACCCATTCAAGACGAGGGCCTATCGAAATGGTGCCGAAGTGGTGCAAAACTTTGATGGCGAAATCGTTGGACGAGCTGCTGCAAACGACCTCAAAGGGATCAAAGGCATCGGCGAAGCCCTTCAACAAAAACTCTACGAGTTGGCATCGACCGGGAAGCTGGAATACTTTGAGAACCTCCGCGCTGAGTTTCCTCCAACCCTTTTTGAGCTATTTGAGCTTCAGGGACTTGGGCCCAAAAAAATTAAAGCCCTTTATGACAAACTCGGGATCTCTTCGATTGCCCAACTCAAGGAAGCTTGCCAAGGAGAAGAAATCGCAGATCTCTCAGGCTTCGGAGCCAAAACTGTCGAAAAGATCCTCAGCGCTATCGAAAACCGAGCGAAATTCGCCGACCGCTTTCGACTCGGCGAAGTGGCACCTCTTGCAGAGGCTTTACTCGAACGACTTCGAGAACACCCTAAGGTCAGTCGCTCCGCTATTGCTGGCTCCTACCGTCGCGCCAAGGAAACTCTCCACGATCTCGACTTCCTAGTTGCCACCAAAGAACCTGCTGAACTTACGAAATTTTTCACTGACTTCCCTGAAGTTCAGGAAGTCATCGCTCAAGGCGACACCAAAGCATCCGTCCGGCTGGAGAATGGCCTTCAGTGTGATCTCCGTGCTGTCAGCAATCACCACTTCCCTTTCGCTCTCCAGTATTTCACCGGCAGTAAAGAGCACAACGTCGCCCTTCGTTCACTGGCTTTGAAAAAGGGATTCTCTCTCAACGAATATGATTTCACTGCCGAAGGGGAAATCCCTACCGTCGACGAAGAAGCTGATATTTACCGCGCTCTGGAACTCGATTGGATTGCTCCCGAGCTCAGAGAAAACAGAGGTGAAATCGAAGCTGCGTGCTCCGCAGAACTCCCAAACCTCATCGACCTCACCCACCTTCGGGGAACATTTCATAACCACACTATTGCCTCCGACGGAAAAAATACTCTTGAGGAAATGGCTACTGCCGCGCAAGACCACGGCCTTCAGTATCTCGGCATCGCCGACCACTCCAAGTCATCTTTCCAAGCCAACGGGCTTAACGAAGAACGGCTAGTCCGCCAGGTTGAAGAGATAAAAAAAATAAACGCAAACTTCGAAGACTTTGCGCTTCTTTCCGGTTCGGAGGTTGATATTCTCAAAGATGGTTCGCTGGACTTCCATGACGACTTACTCGCCGACCTCGATTACTGCGTCGCCTCCATCCATAACGTTTTTAATCTCCCCGAAAAAGAAATGACCGACCGCTTAATCAGGGCGATGGAAAATGAACACGTCACCATGCTCGGCCATGTCACCGGACGTCTCCTCCTCAAGCGTGATCCTTATGCCGTCAACATGGAGAAAATCATCGATTGCGCAGCTGAGACAAAAACAGTCATCGAACTCAACTGTAATCCATGGCGCCTCGACATGGATTGGCGTTGGTGGCATCGCGCCCGTGACAAAAACGTCCTAAGCTCGATCAATCCCGATGCCCACTCAACCGAACAACTGCAATTCCTAGCCTATGGCGCGCGACTCGCTCGCAAAGGCTGGCTGCGACGCGAAGATGTTTTGAACTGCCATTCACTTACAGAAATCCGAGCTTGGCTGAGGTTGCCCAAATCAAAGCGATGAGTTTCCTAATGTTTCAAGACCTTGGAGCTGGCTTAGATTTTCAAGAGACCTGGGATCTTCAAGAGGATCTTGTCCAACGCCGGCGGGATCAAAAAATCGGGGATCTCATTCTTCTCCTCGAACATGCGCCTGTATACACGATCGGGCGGACTCGGGACAAATCCAGCCTAGAAGTTCACCAACATCTCCCTCATCCAGTGGTTGAGATCAACCGCGGTGGTCAGGGAACGTTCCATGGCCCGGGCCAGCTCGTGGGCTATGCAATACTCGATCTCACCCAACGTATAAAAGATCTCCACCTTCACCTTAGGAATCTGGAAGAAGCCATTATTATTTCTCTCGGAACTCTTGGTATCACCGCGATCCGCCGAGAAGGCCAGACCGGAGTATGGGTCGAGGATCGAAAAATCGCCTCGCTGGGAGTCGGGGTCCGTTCATGGGTCACCCTTCACGGGTTTGCCCTAAACGTCCAAAAACTCTCGCTTGCACCATTTCAAATGATCACCCCTTGCGGCATTGATGGAGTTGCCATGACCAGTGTCGAAACTGAAATTAACCGCACGGTTTCGATGGAGGAAATCAAGAATATTATGACTGACTCCCTCCAAAAGGTTTTCCGCTAATTGAGGTCGGCACTATCTTACCTCTCACGAAATTTGCGAAGCAATTCGTCGATGCTATCACTGTCAACGCGGCCGTCTTTCGAAGAAGGCTCATCTTCATTAACGGGAAGTGAAACCGAGTTTGTTTCAGCTTGTCCGTCTCCCAACTGGGAAGAATCAGCAACCCGAAAAGGACTTTCGAATGAGGTATGCAACGGCGGCGCGGGAGGAATACGAACAGAATCGCTTTCCTGCCGAATTCGCTGCACCAGATACTTGCGGGGAATCCCAATTCTTCGAACAACCTTTGGGGGATAGTTGATTTTCACAACCGGCCTAGCAAATGGGACGTCAGGCCTCCCCGACTCCGTCAAATCAGTCTCGACAACCTTCTCCAATGAAACTTCGGCAAAACCAATATCCTTGGTTTGGGGTGAACTTATATCGAGTAACTCTTGCTGCTCCGCTACCAATTTCTCTGATGTTGCTTGCGAGTCTAAGACATCGCGGGCGGCCCGCAGAATAGCTCTTGGATATAACTCCTCGTCATTCAAGTCGATCTTTCGGCGAAGGTCCTCTGCGCCATCAATATGACGAATTCTCAAAAGTTCTATCACCCTTCCCTCATCAAGAGGCTGTAATCGAATGACCGAGTCTTCGAAACGATCCTGCATTCCAAGTGGAATTCTTCGGGCAAAAGTAGATTCCCAGACATCATCATTCACCGAAAAAATCACCTTGATACGGGGTGCAGCCTGCCTGAGGCCGATAAGCGTATTTGCGACGCGAATCGCCGCCTCACTATCACAAAACAAGCCATCCATCTCGTCAACCACCAGAACAACATTATCGGTTGTTGTGATTAATTTTAGAAAAGATATCAGCGCTCCATGGTCGCTCATTCCAGTCTGCAGTTGACCTCCTTCCCTGATAATCTCATTCAGCAGATCTTGATTCCGATCCCGCTTTTCAATGGGCGCCATGGCAAATCGTGCCAAGGCAGAAAACCACTGCGACAGGTCACCTGTCACCCCCCCACAACTATGGCCAATGACCGATACAAACCGGGGCGAAAGAGCAGAAAATTGAACCCTTACCCACTGTGCAACAGCCGCTGATTCCTTCTGAAAATCAAAAACCTTCTCTGGGCTTTCGCGGAGACTTCGCAGTGACTCTGTTCGATTCGGACTTGGAACCTCGCCAGACTCCACCAGCGGAATCAGGGCATTTGCCAAAATACGGCGCACACTAAAATCTAATCTAGTAAGACCTCTCTTGCCCGGAAGCACAGAAGTGAGCTGGTCGAGGAGCCGCCCCAAAACATCCTTCTCATCAATTCTAGAATCGGCTGAAAGATCGATGGGAACCATCACGGAAGCTCCCCGCATCTCTTCGCGCAACCGAGAAAGGAGCATAGTTTTCCCATATCCTGCCCGAGGAGCACGAAGCGAAACCAGCACACCCTCTTTGCCGCTTATAAGCCCTTTCAATTGGTCAAACTTGTCCCCATGCAGATTTTCGACAAGCGGACTCATCGGCCCCTCAAACGATTCAAAGTTAGAAGTAAAAGGATTCTTCATCTCGACGTGCAGTATCGGCGGCAGAGGTAAATCCTAGAAGAAAAAACCAACCTATTCGACATTAAGTGGTTTTAAAATATCTGGATCAGGAGGAACTTTTTCTCCGCGAGGGTTTATAAGATTTTCCCAAATCTTATCTTCCGATTCGTTGGTTGGATCATCAACCTGAAGGGACGTAGAATCCACACCGAGCACCTCGAGAAAAGTATCAGTGGGGCGGTCGACTGTGCCACCGACATCAAATTTAAAACTCACAAACCCAGTCGTATCCGACCCAACGAGATGAGGGCTTCCTTTGAACCGTTCCTGGCTAGAAAGATAAAAGCGGTTGATCGAAATTTCAAGACGTCCTCTAATTCTCCCATCATTAGTAATGAGTAAGCTACCACTTAAGGACACCTTCCCTTTCTCAGAGAATTGAAAATTCTCTAAAGCCACACCTTCCGGTTTTGCTCTTACCTTCCCAGTGATCGGCGAATTGCTAATTCCCTCGTGGAATTCCAGAAGATCCAAATTATGATTCGGAAATAAGGAATGAAGGTTCACCAGAAATGGCAGTCGTTTCATTTTGGCAGCGCTTGCTTTAAGATCGATTTCAACCTCATCAAAGTAGTCGTTCCCAACCGTAAACTGAACTTTCCCGGATGATGAGACGATCGAACCACTAAAAAAACGCGAGAGTTTCTTCCCAATTAAAACATCCATCGGAAATTGATCTGTTGTAATTTCAAGTGTCGATTTCTCGCCCGATTCCATCAAAACCTCTCCACTCAATTTTAGATCAGATGCCGGCGAAATTCCACTTTTGGGTGAATTCTTAAGTGACAAGGCCTTTAAACTCAAGACACCGTCTTTAAAACGCATCACGCCTTTGGAAACCGGAAAATCTTCCCAACCGTCAACTCGAAAAGTCCCTTCATCAAGAGTCACCTGGTAACCATCACCTCCAGCGTAGGAAAAAATAGCATCGACCTTACTGAAACCAATCGGAGCATCTGCCCCAAAAAAAACATCGAGCGAGTTACAGTAGTATTCGTCAAAGTCGAATGGAAAATCTTCCTCACTCAGAGGATCGCCTGCATCTCCGCTGTCCGAGGGCATAGCGAGCCTCAATTGGCCCTTGCTCCCACCAATCTGCAACCCACTCGGACGGGCTCCCAAGTAATTTAAAAATCGGACATGCCCTTCAATGTTATTTAGGGACAAATTCCGAACAAAATTGGTCTGATCCCATCTGAAATTTGCCTCTTTAATAGAGACAGCAAACGGCATTCGCTTTAATCCTTTGAACTCGACCTCAGCTCCACTCCACTCGGAGGCCTGCTGTGCAAGTTTGTCACGATGACCTTTACTATTTTGCATCAAGATCAAAAACAAAACGGTAAGAAATAAAACTAGGATTAGGGTGGCCCCGATAACAACCTTTACGAGAAGGCGCTTTTTCTCACGCTCTGGGCTATCCTCGCTTGCTTGTTCCGAGCGACGTCTCCGGCGCTTCACCTTTCGGGCAATCGTGCCATCAGAGCGAGTCACTACCTCACCTTGAGCCTCCTTTGCACGCTCCTTATCGCGGAGCGCCTTCATCATTTCATCGAGCGAGTATTGCTCTTTCTCCGGACCCAACGGGGCGGAGTCTATATTATTCTCTCCTTGGCTAGAACGTGGGGGGATGTTCGTGCTCATCAACGATCGCGGTAGGGTTTTCCTGCTGGATCGGTCAATTCGACATTCACAAAGATGATCAAAGCGCGCTTCTCAACCGAAATCCCATTACTCTGAAAGATTCGACCGACCAAAGGAAGTTCACCGAGAATGGGAACTTTGTCGTGAATTTCTTTTCGAATTTCTTTAATAAGCCCACCCATTACAACTGTCTGCCCGTCTACGACGCGAACACTGGTATTCCCGCGTGTTGTTCTGAAAAGCGGCTTAAGGATCGCATTCGCAGTAATTTCACCAAAAACGCTTTGGGTTGCCACCGTCTGATTTACAAAGTCAATGCTTGCAGTATTACTCGAGCCAACAATTGGAGTGCCGTAATTGACGAAACCTTCAAAGTCAGTAACGACCGGATTCACCGAAACCTCGATAATCTTACGGTCTGGTCCAACCTGTGGAAGAACCTCGAGAGTAATTCCAAGATTTCGAGTAATGAAATTAGTTGGGGTAGCTGGAGTCACAATACCTCCACCACCCGCAACCTGATTCGGAATCTGAGGAGGTTCAAAATCTTCGGGATATGGGAATTCCACCACGGACTGAACCACCGCGTTCTGACCAGATCGAGTTACAACTTCTGGGCGAACCATAACATCAACACCCTTCTTTTGGGAAAGCCCCCTCATCAAAATCTCGTGAGCAGAATTATCGATGATTCCGCGCAGGCTAATGATACCAGACCCCCTCGTTCCTGAACTATCTGGAGTGGAAGGCAAACGGATATCCGCGCTCCCCCCCCCGACCCCGTCATTTGACAAAACACCTGAAGCAGTCGGTGGAGACACTCTCTTCAGCAAAGCATCCAAACCTTCGGTAGTGCCGGCAAGCTGTCCGCTGCGGTTTCCCGATGTGACTGGACGCCCCCCAATCATGTCCGTAATTGGAGCGCCCGTTCCCGTCGTTCCTCCCGAAAGGATTCCATGCTCTCCGACATTGAACTCACCAAGCATCGAATCAAAATCAAGCTCATCGAGTTGATCCTGACTGATATCAACAATAGTCGTCCGCACCGTCACTATCAAAGGCTCGCTTTTCGCCAAATCGGCGACGATCGCCTCGATAAGCTGCATGTTCGCCACCGTGTTCCGGACGATGAGCATATTGGTGTTGGAATTATAGGCAGCACTAGCCTCGTCCGGAAAACTAACCCCAAAACCCTGGAGTTTCTCTTTTGCTGAAAGCTTCTTTGCAATCAGTCCACCCTCCTGATCATCGGCTCCAAAAGGATCCTTATTTTCCTCCGCCTTACCTACGGCCCCAGTTGTCAAAAAATCAGGAGAAACTCGAAATTCCCGGCGAACCAAAGTGGGGTCCGAAAATCCTGCGGCATTGATCACCACCGCGAAATCATCCACCCGGAAAGTAGTGCCGGAAGCTTCGTTAACTAACTTCAAAACTTCGGCCAAGGGGACATTACGAAGAGTCAAGTCGATCCGTGAATCACGAATCTTTTGAACCTCCGGCATGGACTCGTCCCCCAACTGCACCAAAAAAGGAACTCCCTTTTGAGCTTCGTCCAAAGTCGTCTTGTCCGCCTGCACGGAAACCGCTCTCAAAAAATCGACCGCCTCATCGAGAGTTGCTCCACTCAGGCGGACCTCAGGAAGATTGATGCTGTTCAGCTTGCTTTGAATATTGGCCTTCTGATCAACAGCTCCAAAATCATCTCCGCCAATGACCGGAACCCCGGACTGGGAGGCAGCCTTCTGCTCCCAACTTCCATCCACCCCCTTTAACATTTCAGCTCGTGCCTGATCCCGAGCCGCCTCCGCATAGCCTGCCTTCGCCGCGTTCACCATCTCTTTTCCCCGACGCGCCGCCTTGTTGTATCGGTCGATGCGTAGAATGTCCTCGTAGGTCATGTAGGCTCGATCAAACTGTCCCAGATCATAGTAACTTTGACCCTCTTGGAGAAGACGTTGAACCCTCGCTACGTTCGCGGTGTGCTCGGCAGTCAAGGCTGACTCGTAACGAATCGGATCGTCCATTTTAGCCAAAAACAACTTAAGTTGGGGATTATCCGGGTCAACGGTGTGGGCATCTTTAACCAAGGCCCGCGCGTTCTTTGCGTCGCCCTTGCTCATCAGATCCTGCGCTTGCACCAACGAGGCCTGTGAAAATCGCTGAACCGCAGTCGCTCGCAAGCCAACGACCGGCTGAGCCCCTTTCGGAAGCTTCGACAGAGCCTCGGCATACTTATCAATGGCCAACTTATAGTCATTTTCGAGATACGCATTATCCCCCTCCTCAAGCAGCGAGCCAGCATCACGAGCATCAGCTGATCGGGCTGCGGCCTCGCTTAAAAGAACCGAATTTTGCGCAAGAGCAGGTGCTCCAAAGACCAGAAGCCCGAACAATAGACTGCGCTGAAGTTTGAGTCGAAGATTACTCATATCGTAGGATTCCTGTTTATAGAGACGATTCGCAGCCCCGATAAGCCGAAAATCCGGAAATATTTGCCAAATTCGCACGATTTCCGTCCTCCCTCCTCTTTTTGCAAGATTTCCTCAACCTGCTTGGTCAAAAAAACACCAAAACCAAATAAAATTAAATCGTCAAAATTAATGATAATTAGCTCAACACACCAGCTCTCTAGCTTCTTACCAACAATCAGTGCCGCGGGATTGGAATTTCAAATGCCGGAATCGGCCGATTAGCCAAGATGACAGGCTGACTCGGCTGGTTCAAGATGCCTTGCCCCTGGAAACCCCAGATACATATCCTTGATTAAAAGTATGAAACTCACGGATTTTTTGATGGCGGGCCTTTTGACCATCCTCCCAATCTCTTCCTCCAAAGTAAGACGCGTAAGTAATTTTTCGTATAACTAAAGCCACCCAACTGAATTTGTAAGACGTCTTTAATTTGGCGAAGCTCCCCCTATTCTCAATTTAAACTCAATGTTAAGATATTTCTTCATTTTCATCCATGTAGCTACTGCCGCTGGCGAACCCATAGGCTTCAACAGCCACATCAGGCCTCTGTTGTCAGACCATTGCTTTGTCTGCCATGGCTTCGACCCCAACTCAAGGGAGGCAAATCTACGACTCGACACACCTGAAGGAGCCTTTGCTGATCGCAAATCGGGATCAGCCATTCTTCCGGGCGATCCTGAAAAATCACTCATCTGGAAGCGCATCATTTCCGATGACCCAGATGACATGATGCCCCCGCCCGACCACCTCCTAAAACTGGATGCTGAAGAGAAGAAACTAATCTACCGCTGGATTAAGGAAGGAGCAAAGTACGAAAACCACTGGACTTTTATTGCCGTAAAAAAATCACAGGTTCAAGACCTCTCCATGCATCCTATCGACTCGCTGGTGAAACAAAAGTTAAAGAAGCTCAAGATGGACCTTTCGCCACGAGCCTCCAAAGCAACCCTCATCCGTCGACTTTCATTTGACCTGCGTGGCCTCCCCCCAACCCCTGAAGAAGTTTCGGCCTTTCTTAAGGATGAAGGTCCCAGCGCTTGGGAGCGGCTCGTTGATCAATTCTTAGCGGACAAAGCACTCGGCGAACGCTTCGCGTGGCCATGGCTTGATGCCGCCCGCTACGCCGATTCAAACGGCTTTCAAGGCGACCGCGAGCGAACAATGTGGCCATGGCGAGATTGGGTCATTGATGCTATCAACCGTAATCTCCCCTACGATGACTTCACCATCTGGCAAATTGCCGGCGACCTGCTTCCTGAAGCGACCTTGGAACAAAAGCTTGCGACCGGCTTCCTACGAAATCACGCCATTAACGGCGAAGGCGGTTCAATCCCTGAAGAGAATCGCGTCAACTACGTCTTTGACATGACCGAAACCGTTGGCACTGTTTGGATGGGTCTCACCTTTAACTGCTGCCGATGTCACGATCATAAATATGACCCACTTAGCCAAAAAGATTACTATTCGCTTACAGCATTCTTTAATCAAACTCCGGTCAATGGTAGCGGCGGAGATCCACAGACTAAACCTGTCCTCGAAGTTCCCACTCAACAACAAATCGATAAAGAAGACGAAATCCGGGGTAAACTCGCCGAAATCCGAGGACAACAAAAAGCCGTAGCAGCAAAGCTTGCTCCGCAACAAAAAGCTTGGGAAGAAAACCAACGCCAGCAAAACTCGCAATGGAAAAGCCTCAGAGCGAGTTCCATCACAGCGAGCGACCAGGGATTGAAGTTTGAACACCTTCCAGATCAATCGATCCTGAGCTCGGGGAGTAACCCCAACAAAGCGACCTTTCAATTCACGGCACCACTTCCAATCGGAGAAATCTCTGCCCTCCGATTAGACGCCCTTCGCCATCCCTCGATGACCAAAGGCGGCATTGCCCGCTCGGATAGTGGAAACTTCGTCCTGACCAGATTTGAGACTCACCTGATCCGCAAAGGCAAACAGGCTCAGCCCCTAGATCTTGAACGACCAATTGCAACTTTTGAGCAAAGTTCCTATAAGATCGCGACCGCTTTGGAAAATGGAAACACACATGGTTGGGCCATCTTCAATGGAACTTCAATTGATCGTGATCACGCTGCTATCTTCCACCTCGGCAAACCACTAACAGCCCAGGAAGGTGACCAGATTAAAATTGTCCTCCGCCACGATTCACATCATGCTCAACACTACATAGGCCGTTTTAAAATCTCCGTTACCGACGCGGCGACACCCTCACTCGAAGAAGATGACCAAAACGTTGCACAGCTCCTCGCAATAGCACCTGACCAACGTAATCCGGACCATAGAAAACGCCTCGACGCGGCATTCCTTGCAAGTCGTGGTGAATATCAAAAAATCTCTGCAGACATTAGCGCCCTAGAAGCGCAAATCAGCACAGTTAGGAAGGGAGCTCCGCAGGTCATGGTTATGGAAGATCGCAAGGACCGCAGAAAAACCCACATCCTCGCAGTTGGTTCTTATCAGGCGCAGGGCAAGGAAGTGGAAGCAGCAACACCCGGACTACTGCCCCCGCTTCCGGAAAAAGAAAATTACAATCGCCTCGACCTCGCCCGTTGGCTGGTTTCTCCAGATCACCCTCTCACCTCAAGAGTCACGGTTAACCGGATCTGGCAGGAACTCTTTGGCATTGGCCTGATTAAATCGCCGGAAGATCTTGGTGTGCAATCCGAGATTCCAATTTATCCCGAACTCCTCGATTGGCTTTCAGCAGATTTCATCGAATCCGGCTGGGATTTCAAAAAGCTCATCAAAACCATCGTGACCAGCGAAGTTTACCAACAATCCTCAAAGGTCGATTCCCTTGCTCTTGAACGAGACCCTGAAAACAGGCTCCTTGCGCGAGCTCCCCGCTACCGCCTTCCTTCTTGGATGATTCGGGACCAAGCTCTCGCTCTCTCCGGACGTCTCATTCGACAGCTCGGAGGGACTCCGGTCAAACCCTGGCAACCACAGGGACTTTGGGCCGAGGTCACCTTCGGCAAAAAGAAGTATACTCCGGATACCGGCGACAATCTGAGAAGGCGAACCCTTTATACCTTCTGGCGCCGAATCTCCGCACCGCCCATGATTTTCGACAATGCCAAACGGGAAGGCTGTGAAGTCGGGACCTACAGGACAAACTCTCCCCTGCACGCCTTGGCAACTTTGAATGGTCCGCTTTATCTAGAGGCCGCACGTGGAATCGCCTACCGGGCCCATAAAACTAGCCCAAAGGCGATCCTCAAAACCGCCTTTAAACTGATCACCGCTCGTGATCCAAACGAAGAAGAACTGACAATCATCAAGCGCATGCACGAAGCATCTCGCATTCATTACGAACAAAACCCCGCGGAAGTAACCGCACTACTTTCCGCTGGAGAGCTCGCCATCACAGATCAAATCAAACCTCTTGAGCAGGCCTCTCTCACCTCAACCATTCTCTCGCTTCTCAACACGGATGAAGCCCTCACTAAGGAATAGTCATGAATCCGATTTTTGAATCTCAACTCCTCTCGAATCGTCGCCACTTCTTCGGAAAAGCCGCAACCGGCTTGGGCATCCCAGCTCTCGTTCACCTCCTTAATAATAACGCCTCAGCCTCAGAAGACCGTATCCTTGAGGCTGCCCAAGCAATTGCGCCAAAGGCAAAGCGTGTCGTTTATCTTTTCCAAAATGGAGCACCAAGTCACCTCGAGCTTTTTGACTACAAACCCAAACTCACAAAACTCCACGGCGAAAAAGTTCCTGAATCTTACATGGAGGGGAAACGCTTTTCGACCATGTCTGCTGCCGCGGACAAGCGTCGATTATTAGCTCCCGTCGAACCCTTTAAACAGCACGGTGAATCCGGAGCCACTGTCAGCGCATTCATGCCTTACACCGCGAAGATTGTCGATGACCTTTGCTTCATCAAGAGCATGCACACTCAGCAGGTGAACCATGCTCCTGCGATCAACTTTTTCCTCTCCGGATTTCAACTCCCCTCACGTCCGACCGTCGGATCATGGCTTTCTTATGGTCTGGGATCGATGAACGAAAACCTTCCAACCTTCGTGGTCATGACCTCCGTATCCAAGGGAACAAGCTGTGGCCAGATTTTCTACGACTCTTATTGGTCTTCCGGGTTTCTCCCCTCGCGGCACCAAGGTGTGAAGCTCCGTGCTGGAGCCAGCCCCGTTCTCTACCTCAATAACCCCAATGGAGTTAGCCCTCAACTCCGACGCCAAATGCTCGATGGGATCGCAGACTTAAATCAGCGCAAATATGACTCTGTCGGTGATCCCGAGATTCAAACTCGTATCTCACAGTATGAAATGGCTTATCGCATGCAGACAAGTGTGCCGGAACTAGCCGATATTTCCGGTGAGTCAAAATCGACTCTCGATCTCTATGGTCCCCAAGTTCACGAACCCGGGAGTTTTGCGCGTAATTGCCTGCTGACCCGCCGGCTCCTCGAACGAGGAACTCGCTATGTTCAATTAATGCACGCTGGTTGGGATCAGCATAACTCTTTAACAACCGAACTCTACAACCAGTGTCGCGATACAGATCAACCCTCAGCAGCTCTCGTCCAGGATCTGAAGCAACGAGGGCTTCTTGATGAAACTCTTGTAATTTGGGGGGGCGAATTTGGCCGCACACCTTTCCTTCAGGGAAATCTTGACAACCGCTCTAGATGGGGCCGCGATCATCACCCCTACACCTTCACCATCTGGATGGCTGGCGGTGGCGTGAAACCCGGGATCACATACGGAAAGTCAGACGACATCGGATTTAACGTCGCCAACAACCCTGTCCACGTTCACGATTTTCAGGCAACTCTTCTTCACCTTCTCGGAATCAATCACGAGAAACTGACTTATCGGTTTCAAGGGCGTCACTATCGACTAACAGACGTTCACGGCCATGTCGTAAAGCCAATTCTGGCGTGAGCCGAACAAAAAAAAAGAGCCACGGGCTGTGCCCTGACTCTCTTGAAACATTGAACGAGTCCGCGTTTTACTTTTCCGATTGAACGGGAGTTTCGCTCCCCTCAGGAGAGTCTTCAGCCGCTGGAGAGTCTTCAGCCGCTGGAGCTTCCTTTGCCGCAGGAGCTTCCTGCTCCACAGGAATATCCTTAAAACTAGGAAGCCGACGAAGTGATGGAATAGGGGCTTCACCGGAGCAGCACCCGCAGGAGCTAAGACCGAGAGAAGCAACTGCAAATGAAGCAACTGCAAAAAGTTTAACAAATTTCATGTCTTTGGAATTGTGGTTGGGGCCTAAACTGGACGGCCAAAGAAATCCAAGAAGGATCGACTCCGGCTCAAACCTTTTTACTGGCTACCAAGTTTACTTGTCAGGAATAACGATAGGAGTAGGCGCTGCTGGTGCTTCTGCTGGGAGAACACTGCAAGAAGTGAGGGAGAAGCCAGCAAGAGCTGCGATCAGGACGAGGATGGTAGCAATTTTCATTGTTTTTTCTTTTTGTTATTTTGTTCTTTGCGCGGAAAAAAATCTAGCATTTTCCTGAAATCAGGTCCGGCTACTGCGTGGCAGTTACCGCTCCGAGTTAGGAGGAGGGTAATAACCTCACAAAGGCATGCAAGTCGTTAAGTGATCTTTTCTAACCTTTTTCATGAACACACCTCTAAAATCACGACCAAAACTGGGATTGCATCGCTCACAAACCCCGATATCGTCTCAGCTCTTTCATGGATAAAAAGCCTCATGTAGCAATCGTCGGCGCAACCGGCGCAGTCGGTCGGGAAATGCTCACCTGCCTCGAAGAGCGTAATTTCCCCCTGTCAAAAATTACCTTACTTGCCTCGACTCGCTCTGCAGGTAAACGTCTGAAGTTTCGAAATGAGGCGCTCACGGTGGAAGAATTGACGGTAGAATCGTTTCACGGAATCGACATCGCCCTCTTTTCAGCTGGCGGCGGTATTTCGAAAGAATTTGCCCCGATTGCAGCTGAAGCTGGATGTATCGTGATCGATAATTCATCGGCATTCCGGATGAATCCTGACGTCCCCCTGATCCTGCCCGAGATCAATAGGAGAGCCGCTCTTAATCCCTCCCGCAACATTATCGCTAACCCGAATTGCTCCACGATTATCACCCTGATGGGACTCGCCCCCCTTCATCAGGCCTTTGGATTGAAGGGAATCATTGCCTCAACCTATCAAGCAGTCTCGGGAAGCGGAGCTCAGGGGATCATCGAATTGGAAGAGCAAATTAAGGCTCTCGTCGCTGGAAACCCTTTAAAAACAAGTGTTTACCCCCACCAAATTGCCCACAATGTGATCCCGCATGTCGATGTCTTTCAAGAAACTGGCTACACCAAAGAGGAGCAAAAGATGCTCCATGAGAGCCGAAAGATTCTTGGGATCCCTGAACTCAAAGTCACCTGCACTTGCGTTCGCGTCCCTGTCGTGCGCTCGCACTCCATCTCAATCACGGCCATTTTTGAAAAAGATCCTTCCGTTGAGGATGCCCGAAAGACCTTTGAAGGAAGGCGCGGCATTCGATTGGTCGATGACCCTCAAAAGGCCCTCTACCCCGTCCCTCTGGGGACAACGGGTAATGATGACTGCGAAGTCGGGCGAATCAGAAAGGATCAGGTTTTGCCAAATGCCCTCGCCCTCTGGGTGGTTGGCGACCAGATCAAAAAGGGAGCCGCCCTTAACGCTGTTCAAATTGCCGAAATTTTATAATGATTTTCCGAGATTTGGATCTAATCTAAAGACAGGTCGCTTTAAGAACGCGGAAGGTGTTTATTTTGTCACCTTTTGAGAAAAAAAAGCGTAAATTTTACTGACCTTGGAACCCTTCCACATACCCACCGTTAACAACGAACGCATCATGGCCGAAGACCAATCGAATCCCACGGAATTTGTTGCACCAACTCTTGAAGAGCTTGAGCCTCTATTCCCGGCCTATGAGTTAGAGGCTTTCATTGCGCAGGGGGGGATGGGGGCAGTTTACAAAGCCCGACAAAAATCTTTGGACCGGTTGGTTGCGATTAAGATCCTACCCCGTGAATTCGGTGACGACCCACAATTCAGATCATCCTTTGAAGCAGAAGCAAAGGCTATGGCACGGCTGAATCATCCAAATCTCATCTCCGTTTACGACTTCGGTGATATTGATGGGATGCTCTATATTGTGATGGAGTTTGTCCATGGCAAAGCACTCTACTACTCGGCCCATAACAGGGCAATCGACCCCGCTGTTGCACTTGAAATGGTCTCCACCATTTCCCGTGGCCTTGCCCACGCTCACCACGGTGGGATCATTCACCGTGACATCAAGCCCGCTAACATCCTTCTTGATGCCGATGCCAATCCCAAAATTGGTGACTTTGGACTAGCTCATCCCGTTGGCAGGGGAGACGACGAAGGCCTCGTGTTCGGCACTCCTGGCTACACCGCTCCAGAAATTTTTCAGGATGGAATGGAGGTCGACCAGCGCTCTGATATTTTCTCGGTGGGTGCATTACTTTACGAACTACTCTGTGGGCGTCATCCAGAAGCTAACAGCCATAGCATGACAACCGGGATCGACCCTCGGATCGACAACATTCTAAAGAAGGCAACCAACGCTAATCCCAATCTTCGTTATCCGGACGTTGGCGAACTGGCAGACGATCTCGACAACCTCATCCCAATGCTTGGGGGACCTCAATTTGCAACGACGCCAACCGCTACCCCAATCCTGAACTCCGGCAGCAACGTTGTTCTTGCCAGTAACAAAGAGAAATCCGGAGTCGCCTCTTTTGTAGTTATCCTTCTTCTCCTTCTAGGAGGAGGAGCTGTCTCATTCTATATTTTTGGAAAAGAGGACGAAAAGCCTCAAGTTGGCATCCCTGAAAATAAAGCCGAGTCGAAGCCAGCGCCTAAGCCAAAAGATCTCCCTGACAAAAAGCCAGCCGGAGAAATTGGGAAAATGGCTAACAAAGAAAATAAAGCCAAGCCCGAACCGAAAGTTGTCACTCCTGAAGAGGTTGCGGAAACTCCCCTAGAGTCACTTGCCCGCCTCGCTCAGCTTCTTGTTGACGGATTGCGGGATGAATTCCCAATTGGCACCATCAAGAGTGAGAAATCGGCCTATTTTCTTTTGAAACAAAACATGACGTGGGACGAGGCTAACAACTTCGCCAACCGACATGGCGCGCATCTAACCCTCCTCCCTACCACTGCCGATCTCGCTTGGTTTCACGAAAATTTTAAAAGTGCCAGCCCCGTCTGGACCGGAGCCTCGGATTCAGGATTCGAGGGGAAATGGTTTTGGAGTGACGGCTCTGCCGTTGACGCGAAAGTCTGGGTGGAGAAATCTCCCGACGATCGAACCACTGATAATCCGGATGGTGAAGACTTCGGTGCAATCTCGTCCGGCTCTCCGAATTTGGAAGATCACCACAGACTCCAAAAATTTCCTGCCCTTTTGGAATGGCGCCTCGATGGAAGCACACCCGCTTCGCTTGCCTCTCAACTCGCTCGCACTGGAGAGGCATTGAATAACAAGCGCACCCCAATCTTCCCTTCCGGGACTTTTAACGTCGGTGGTTCAAGATTCCTCCTTGTAAAGGATGCCGTCAACTGGGAGGAAGCATCACTTATTGCCTCCAACGCCGGGGGACACCTCGCGGTTCCTTCAAACGTTAAGGAAGCCTCTTTCATGGCACTCAGTCTCAAGTCTACCCTTGACGATTCTGGAAGTTGTTGGATCGGAGGAAAACGCGACGAAAGCGTAGCCGAAATTTGGAAATTTGTCACCGGCGAAGCCTTCACATTCATCACCTGGCTTGAAGACCAACCCGATAACTCTGGGGAGGACGAAAACTACCTTGTCATTAAGAAAAAAGGAAATTCCTTGGGGGCCAATGATGAAGACAAGAACGGAACCAAAACCAACCATTTTCTCATTGAATGGTCAGTTCCAGCACTTCGCAACATGCCCA
>Ga0315322_10000672_pt1 | contig 25660 bp, 19 predicted proteins | sample M110021515metaG_FD_203461 | JGI IMG/M metagenome (GOLD analysis project Ga0315322, IMG submission 203461) | Ammonia-oxidizing marine archaeal communities from Monterey Bay, California, United States - M1 100m 21515 | ecosystem: Environmental > Aquatic > Marine > Intertidal zone | place: USA...
GCGACCTGCTGCAGTAGCGTTCGTCGGCACGAATTTCGGTTTGCCGTTCAAGGTTAGCCGGACCACCGGAGGTTTAGCCCCTGGGTTTGGGTCAATGCTTGCTCTGAGCGTTTATCGGGGTTAGCAGCCGGCCGTTAGAGCGCCTACCGACGGATTCGAGTAGCGCGTTGAATCAGCGCGAGGCGCGCTGAGATGGGTAACTTAATGACGACCTTTGCTGACCTCGGCCTCGCCGAGTCACTTCTTAAAGCATTGACCACTGAGGGCTATGAGGTGCCGACTCCGGTTCAGGAGTTAGCGATTCCGCCCTTGCTGCAGGGTAAAGATGTACTCGGTGTTGCTCAAACCGGCACCGGTAAAACAGCCGCCTTCGCGTTGCCGGTGTTGCAAGCGATGCTCGGTGTACAGCCACGCTCGAAACGTAAGATTCGCGCCTTGGTGTTGTCTCCTACGCGTGAGCTCGCCGCTCAAATCGGTGATCGGTTTGCTGCGTACTCTACGGAGCTTGATCTGCGCCATATGGTTATTTTTGGTGGCGTGAATCAGAACCCGCAGGTGCGGGCGCTGCGTCGAGGCTTGGATATTTTGGTGGCAACGCCTGGGCGCCTCTTGGACCTGGTGGGTCAGGGGTACATCGATTTGACTGAGGTTGAGTTCTTCGTCCTCGATGAAGCGGATCGTATGCTGGACATGGGCTTTATTCATGACATCCGTAAGGTGTTGCGGATTCTGCCCAAGAGTCGTCAGAACCTTTTGTTTAGCGCGACGATGCCGGGCAGCATCGCCGAGTTAGCCGGCTCCTTCTTGCGCGACGCAGTGCGGGTTGAGGTCACCCCTGAGACGGTGACGGTTGAGCGTATCGAGCAGCGGGTCATGTTCGTGAAGAAGGCCGACAAAAGACGCCTGCTTGCCGAGCTGATCAAAGACTTTGATGTGCGCTGCGGCATGGTGTTTACGCGAACGAAACATGGCGCGAACCGACTCGTAAAGCAGCTTGACCAAGCCGGGATCGATGCGGCCGCAATTCACGGTAATAAGAGTCAAAATGCTCGAAACAAAGCGATGAACGGCTTTCGAAGTGGCGAGATCCCGATTTTGGTGGCCACCGACATTGCCAGTCGCGGCATCGACGTTGATGGCGTGACGCACGTCTTTAATTTCGACCTGCCCAACGAGCCCGAGAGCTACGTCCATCGCATCGGTCGCACCGCTCGAGCAGGAAAAAGCGGCCTGGCGATTGCCTTTTGCGATGAGAGCGAAGGCGCTTATTTACGGGCGATTGAGCGGCTGACGGGTGTGGTCATTACGGTCGATGAAGATCATGATTACCACGATCAGCACGCCGTGCCCGCCGCAGCGACGGCGCGCAAACCGCGCCGAGCAGCGCCACCTCAAAAGAGTCGGAATCAAGACCAAAAAGGACGGCCTCCTCGCCGCCGTCGCCGTCGTCGCGGTGGTGGTAGTGGGAATGCCCATTGACCCAGACTGTTCAGACGCCTAGAAGCGCACGCTTCTCGACCCAATGGAGAGATCATGAACGAAGCTAAAGGTGGCGCAGGAGCCTACCTCCTCGTAATGCTTATTGCCGGCGGTGCCGGTTTCTACTTCGGCCAGCAAAGCGCTGGCGCACCCACGGCTGCGGCTGTCGATGATGACATCGATTGCAACTCCGAAGCGGTGAAAGAATGCGCTAACGCCGAACCGATCTACAAGATCCCGGTCGGTGATGCGGTCTTTAAGGGCAATAAAGATGCTCTGGTGACCATCGTCGAGATTAGCGATTTCCAATGCCCCTTCTGCAGTCGAGTTAATAAGACGCTCGACGACTTGATGAAGGGCAAATACGGCAAGGACATTCGTGTCGCTTTCTTCCACAACCCTCTGGGTTTCCACAATCGTGCGATGCCGGCAGCGGTCGCGGCAGAAGCAGCGAATCGCCAGGGCAAGTTCTGGGAAATGCACGACAAGTTGTTTGCGAACACCAAAAATCTGACCGACGCCAACTTTGACAAGTGGGCTGGCGAGCTGGGCTTGAACATGGACCAGTTCAAAAAGGATATGAAAGATCCTGCCCTGACCAAGAAGGTCAAGGATCAGCAAAAGCTGGCGGTCAGCTTGGGCGCCCGCGGAACGCCTGCGTTCTTCATCAACGGTCGCTTCTTGAGTGGTGCGCAGCCTTTATCGAAGTTTGAAGACGTCGTGGCTAAGGCGCTCAAAGACGCCAACCGTCAGATCAAGAAAGGCGTCGCTGCCAAAGATGTTTACGCCAAGCTGATTGCAAAGGGCGCAACGTCCAAGGTCAACAAGCCCTCGCCCGCAGGCGCTGGAGCCAAACCTCCTGCTCGTCCCAAGCCTCCAGCTGACACCCGTCAGAAGGTTCCGGCTAAGAAGAGCTACCGCGGCAAAGGCACCTGGCCTGCCAAGGTCGTGATCGTCGAGTATTCAGATTTCGAATGCCCCTTCTGCTCGCGCGGCGCCAAAACCGTCGAAGACATCATGAAGAATCACGGCAAAGACGTGTACTTCATCTACAAGCACAACCCCTTGGGCTTCCATCCTAACGCTGAGCCCTCCGCTCGCGCTTGTGAAGCCGCTGGTATGCAGGGCAAGTTCTTCGAAATGCACGACAAGATGTTCGCTGATTACAAGAACCTGACCCAGCCGAACTTTGAGAAATGGGCTAAAGAGCTTGGCTTGAATGTCGCGAAGTTCAAGAAGGACATGGACTCAAAGAAGGTCAAAGACATCATTAAAGCTGACATCGCTGAGAGCGCCAAGGTCGGCGCTCGGGGCACCCCAAACTTCTTCGTCAACGGGGTTCCGGTTCGTGGTGCGCTTCCTTACGAGCGCTTCAAGCCGACCATCGAAGCCGAGCTCAAAAAAGCTGATGCGCTGCTCAAGAAGGGCGTCAAGCTCAAGGACATCTACGCGGAAGTTATGAAGGAAGCGGGCAAGCCTGCTCCGAACTTCAAGCTGCCTTCGGCTCCGGCTAAACCCAAGGGTCCGGTCGTGGTTGATGATCACCCTGAAGACATGGCGTTCGGTCCCAAGAACGCCAAAGTCACGATCTACGAGTTCAGTGATTTCCAATGCCCCTTCTGCTCGAAGGGCGCGGACACGATCACGGCGCTTAAGAAAGAATACGGCAACAAGATCCGTGTCGTGTTCAAGAATCTGCCGCTCGGTTTCCATCAGCACGCTGAGTTAGCGGCACGCGCTGCCCACGCTGCAGGTAAGCAAGGCAAGTTCTGGCAGATGCATGATAAGCTCTTTGAGAATTATCGGAATCTTGGTGATGAACCGATCAAAGGCTACGCCAAAGAGGTCGGCCTAGACATGGCCAAGTGGGAAAAGGACCTCAACAGCGCCTCGACCAAAGCAAAGGTCGAAGCGGATAAGAAGCTCGCCAATAAGGTGGGTGCGCGAGGCACGCCGAACTTCTACATCAACGGTGAGCACCTTGCGGGTGCCCAGCCGGTCGATCGTTTCAAAGCGATTATTGATCGAGAGTTGAAGAAGTAATCAAGGCTGCCTTGAGCAGTCTAGAGTACTCTGGGACGGGAGCTTCGTGATGAGGCTCCCGTTCTTCTTTTTGAGAACCGTTGACTCAGAGCCCCGAAAGGCCGCTTTATCAAAAGCAACCGAGGAGCTGTAAGTTCGTGGATCGCAGTCTAACATTTTGGCTAGAAGAAAGTCGGCTGATGGGTTTTTCCGACCTGCCGATGCCCTTCATGGATGCGCCAGACGCGAGCGCGCCGCAAAGGCGCTCAGAGTTTACTCAGCTGATCGGCGACTGGTTGGGTCAGGGACGGTTTGGCTTGGCTCATGGTCAAGGGCCTGACCGTGCTGATCTGCTGATCATTGGCGCGGCGCCAAAACAGGTTGAACTGCATCAGGCTCATCTCTTTGAAGGGCCTAGTGCGGAGCTGCTCACGGCGATGATCGAGAAAGGGATGAAGCGGTCTCGTGCGGCTGTCTTTGTCGCCCATGTTTTACCCGTCGAGGCCGAGAACAGCGCACAGCCAACGCCCCCTTGTATCCCTTTTTGGGAGGCACAAATTGAAGCGATTAACCCTAAAGTTTTGATGCTCTTAGGGGCGAGCGTGCTCAAAGCATTTCGCGCCGATTTACCGGGTGTTGACTCGAGCGCTCGAGGGCAATGGATTGAGGCTTTTGGGCGACCCGCCTTGCCTACTTTTCATCCCTCATTTTTACTTCGCCAGCCTCAGGCTAAACGCGAAGCCTGGAACGATCTCAAAATGGTTATGGAGCGACTAGGATGGTCTTAGCTTTTAGTATGTTTTGGCTGCTCTCGACGCCTCAGGTCACTGAGGTGAGGACCGAAGTCCAAGTCGAGGCGACTCAACCGCCCGATCGCCGAGCAGAGCTCGCCGCGGAAATCAGCCGCGCTCAAGGCGAGCTTGAACAGGTTCGCCGAGTCGTCCAGGCCTTACCTGAGGGTGAGGAAAAGGCTTCTGAGACCAAACGCGTCCAAGCTCTTGATGCTCAGATCAAATTGATGCGTAAACTGGTGGCTCAACTTCCTGACCCACCCAGCAACCTGGTCCAGCCCGTCAATAAAGCGCCCGCACCGACGCTGGTGGCCGCGGTCGAAGCAGGAGCTCAAAACGACCCCGCTTCGGCTGAGTCGTCCGTTTGGATCGGCTTGGGATTTGGTTTGATTCTTGGCGTCTTCCTTGCCTTCGCCTTTGCCTTTAGATCGCTCCCTGGGCGGCAGCCCAAGGGGGCCATGCGCATGCCCCAGCTCGCGGTCGTGACGGCTCTGCTGTCAGCGATTGGACCTCAGCTGCTCAGCTTAGGTTATGATCAGCCTTTGATCATCATCGGCTGGGTGCTTTTGAGCGTCGGTGCCATCATTAGGCTCGGATTGCGGCGCATGAATTCACAGATTGAGCTTTTTTCGTTAGACCGCGTGCGCGCTCAAGTTCAGGAGGACGAGCATGAGTAACGACGGTTTGGTTCACGCCATCACTGCGGAGGTGCAGCGCCGGCTGAAGGATCCGAAGACCGGTGAGTCGAAACGCAGTTGGCATGCCGAAGATGCGGACCTTCCGCATCGCCAGCGCCAGCCTGCCGAAAGTCAGGCTCCAACTGGCCCGGATCGCCCTGCGCCGACCTCAAATCAACTGGCACAACTCATTGATCATACACTGCTTCGTCCTGAAGCGACGGACGATCAGCTGCGTAAGGTCTGCGCCGAAGCGCGGCAGCACGGCTTCAAGACGGTCTGCGTCAACTCCTGCAATGTACGCCTGGTCGCTCAACAACTCAGCGGCAGCTCGGTGCTTCCGATCGCTGTGGTTGGCTTTCCGCTCGGGGCTCAAAATCCAGACGCTAAAGCGTACGAGACACGTCAGGCTATCCGAGATGGCGCCAAAGAGATTGATATGGTGATCAATATCGGTGCGCTAAAATCGACACGCTACGCCGAGGTCTTAGAGGATATTCGGGCTGTTGTTGAAGCTGCTGCGCCGGCTCCGGTTAAGGTTATTCTTGAGACCTCGCAGCTGAGCGAAGAAGAAAAAGTCATCTCTTGTGCGCTGTCCAAAGCCGCTGGCGCTGCGTTCGTAAAGACCAGCACGGGCTTTGATAAAGCTGGCGCTACGGTTGAGGACATCACGCTGATGCGGCGCATTGTCGGACCTGAGCTGGGTGTTAAGGCTTCAGGTGGTGTCCGCAATAAGGCCGACGTCGAAGCGATGGTCCGCGCTGGCGCAACTCGGGTGGGCGCAAGCTCCTCGGTGACGATTGTGACCGGGGGCACGTCCTCTGGAAGCTACTAGTTACGCCGATGAACCCCGTTGATCTGATCGCTAAAAAGCGGGCGGGTGAAGTCCTGACCGACGCCGAGATCGCTTGGTGGATCGACGCCTATACGCGCGGCGATGTTCCCGATTATCAGATGGCTGCTATGGCGATGGCGATTTGTTTCCAAGGACTCAACCCGAACGAGACCGCTCGCTGGACCGGCGCCATGCGCGATTCAGGTGAGCCGATCTCCTTTGAGGGATCTGCAGGGTTTCGCATCGACAAACACAGCACAGGCGGCGTGGGCGATAAAATATCCATCCCGCTGGCGCCGATCGTCGCGTCGCTAGGACTTCAAGTCCCGATGATCTCTGGTCGCGGGTTAGGCCTGACCGGCGGAACGCTTGATAAACTCGAGTCAATTCCCGGCTATCGAACGGACCTTAATTTAGAAGAGTTCAAAAAAACGGTCTTGACCACGGGCTGCTCGATCATTGGTCAGACCGGACAGCTAGCGCCTGCAGACCGTAAGCTCTACGCGCTGCGCGATGTCACCGCGACGGTGAGCTCGATCCCGTTGATTGTAGCCTCGATTTTGTCGAAGAAGCTGAGCGAAGGCTTAGACGCCTTGGTGCTTGACGTGAAGTTCGGTTCAGGCGCTTTCATGGCGACGTTTGAGCAAGCTCAAGAGCTCGCCCAAGCGCTCGTTCGGGTTAGCCAATCCAATGGTGTCGCTTGCTCGGCGCTGATCACCGACATGAACCAGCCCATCGGTCGCTGCGTTGGTAATGCCCTAGAGATCGCCGAGAGCGTTGAGGTGTTGCGCGGCGAAGGGCCGGCGGACACCTGGGAGCTTACCGAGCGGTTGGCGATACGGATGCTCCGGCTTTCGGGTGAGGCACAGCACGACGATGAGGCGCGTGAAGCGGTACACGCTGTGGTTGGGTCAGGGCGCGCCTTGGCTCGCTTTGGTGAAATGATCACCGCTCAGGGCGGTGATGCGTCGATCATCGACGACCCCCAGCGCTTACCTCAGGCACCCCACGTTGATGCGGTGACCGCCGGATGCTCCGGCATGCTCAAACAGATCGACGCACAAGCCGTCGCTCGGGCTGGACACGTCGTGGGTGTTGGCCGCGAGCGAGCGGATCAAGACGTGGACTTAGCGGTGGGTATCGAGTGGTTGGTCGAGCCCGGCGAACAACTGGACCCCGAGACTCAAATCGCTCGTCTGCATTGGCGCGAGAAGGGTCAAGAAGAAGCGGTTGAGCATCTGCGTGCGGCGCTGGTGCTCGAAGGCGAGGTGCGGCCCCGCACAGGTCGAGTTCGGGATGAGATCTCATGATGTCACTCGCTCTTTTGAGCGCTTTAGTGGTGGCTGCTCCCGCTGAGGTGGCGCCAACCACATCCCTAGCTGCGCCCGCAGTTAAGCCAGAGCAGCTCAAGACGATGATGCGTAATATGCATCGGGTCGGTGAGGCTCAAGCGCAGGTTGCTCAGCCGGTCCCGATCAAGAGCTCTTGGGGGCGCCGAGCCATCTCTTTGCTCGGTATTGGCGTGATGATTGTCCTGGCTTTGTTGCTCTCGGACAATCGGCGCTCAGTCCCGTGGCGCTTGGTTGGCTTAGGCTGCGCCTTGCAGTTGGTCTTTGGGCTCTTGGTGCTCAAGACCGACGCCGGCTCTGCGGTCTTTGGTATGGTCAACGATTTGGTCAACGGTCTGCTCGCCTTTACCACTGAGGGCTCTCGGTTCTTGTTTGGAAACCTGGTCACGAACAATGTGCCGGTTGGGAGCCCGTTGGGTGACCCGAGCATGGGGCCAGTCATTGAACCCAATCAAACAGGCTGGGCTGGAGTCGGCGCTTATTTTGCCTTTGGTGTGCTCCCCACTTTGATCTTCTTCTCGTCGATCACGGCGGTCGGCTACCACCTCGGTGTGTTGCAAAGAGTCGTCGGCGCTGTCGCTTGGCTGATGCGCCGTACCTTACGCACGTCAGGACCTGAAAGTTTATCCGCTGCGGGAAATATCTTCCTGGGTCAGACCGAGTCGCCCTTATTGATTAAGCCTTATGTTCAACGGATGACCGACAGTGAGTTGATGGCGGTTATGGTCGGCGGCTTTGCGACCGTAGCGGGTGGGGTGATGCTCGCTTTTGTGGGCATGCTCAGCGGTTATTTCCCGAATATTGCGGGTCACCTTCTAGCCGCCAGCGTGATGTCGGCACCCGCCGCATTGGTGATGGCTAAAATCATGGTCCCGGAGACCCAAGACGCGTCTCATGAGGGGGACGCCGAAACCCATGACGACAGTGAAGCGGTCAACGTGATCGATGCCGCCGCTCGCGGCGCGGGTGAGGGCTTGAAGCTGGCTTTGAATGTCGGCGCGATGCTGATCGCTTTTGTGGCGCTGGTTGCCTTGGTCAACGCGGTCTTTGCTTGGATCGGTGGTTTTATCGGCTTTCCTGGGCTCAGCATGGAATGGCTCTTGGGTCGCTTGCTTGCGCCGCTTGCTTGGGTCATGGGTGTCGACTGGGCTGACGCTGCCTTTTGCGGTGCCCAGCTTGGCGTCAAAACCGTCACGAATGAATTTGTAGCCTTCCTCAACGTCGCCGGTAATCTCGGCTCTGAAGGTGCGATTTCTGGTCGCAGCGCGGTGATTCTTACCTATGCGCTTTGTGGCTTCGCCAACTTCTCATCGATCGCCATTCAGATCGGCGGAATTGGATCGATCGCTCCTCAGCGTCGCTCAGATTTGGCACGACTTGGTCTTCGTGCGATGATCGCTGGGAACTTAGCTGCCTACATGACCGCGTGTGTCGTGGGAATTTTACTCTAGTTGTGCCGCGGCACGTCGGTAGGAAGTCGTTCTCAAGGAGGAACTGTTGATCGCTGCGCATGATTTGGTTGAACACGTTAATGACGCTAAGGAGGCAGCTCGCGCTGCCGGTATTGGCGATGTGGATTTCGCCGTGGTGCTGGGTTCCGGGTTGTCGGCATTTGCCGATGCGCTCAGCGATCCCCTCAGAGTTCCTTATCAAGAGATACCTGGGTTTAAGAGCGCGACCGTCAAAGGTCATCGCGGCGAACTCGTCTACGGGAAGCTCGGTGCGCATAAGGTCCTGATCTTCTCGGGGCGGATGCACTTGTATGAGGGTATTGAGGCTTGGAGAGCCGGGCTTTTGCCGCGTCTTGCTGCGGCCTTGGGTGCGCAGGTTTTTGTGGTGACCAATGCCAGCGGAGGGATCCCGGGTAAAGGCTTGGAGCCGGGAGATTTGATGCGCATTACGGATCAGATCAACCTTCAAGGGACCAACCCTTTGGTGGGTTCACATGATGATCGCTTAGGCGCACGGTTCCCAGATATGGGTCAGCCTTATGACCGAGCTTTGGGTGACCGCCTCGATGCGCTCGCCGAGCGGATCGGATGTCCATTGAAAAAGGGCGTCTATGTCGGTGTTTTAGGCCCAGGGTATGAGAGCCCTGCAGAGGTTCGAATGTACGGGATGCTCGGCGCGGACACCGTCGGTATGAGCACCGTTGGCGAGGTTCTTGTCGCCCGTCAGGTCGGTTTGCCTGTCGTTGGCGTGAGCTGTATCTCGAACTTCGCTGCGGGCAATGAGGGTGAAGAGGTTCTGACGCACGCCGACGTCACAGAGGTCGTCGGGACCGCAGCAAAGCGCTTCGTGAACCTGCTTCGACATGCGATCCCTGAGTTGTTGGGAGCGCGTTGATGGATTGGGACCGACTCATTGCAGCGGCGCGCGCCGCGCAGCAAAAGGCTTACGCACCGTACAGCGACTATGCCGTGGGGACGGCCCTGCTCAGCGAAGGTGAAATCTTCGTCGGGTGCAATGTTGAAAACGCCAGCTTAGGTGCCACGGTGTGCGCTGAACGCAATGCGATCGCAGCGATGGTGATGGCTGGGAAACGAGCCATCGATGCGGTGGTGGTCGTGACGCCTTCGATTGAGCCCAAATCCCCCTGCGGTATGTGCCGACAGGTGCTGTCTGAGTTTCATCACCACGGTGATTTCGAGGTTTTATCGGTCGGCAGTCAAGGCGAACGATTATCCATGAAGTTTTCCGAGTTACATCCCCGTGGATTTGGTCCGAAAGACTTAGATGACTAACGATTAGATTTGGGGTGTTGCCGTGAGTAGCGGTAAACAGGCACTTCAGCTAACATCATGATGCTTTGAGGAGTCCACGCTATGCGTACAGCTTGTCTTTCACTGATTCTTTGTATTTTTGCTTCCTGCGCGCCGACGGTTGATGCACCGACGGTGGTTGGTGATGGGGGCGCGGCCTCCGCTGACGCTGCGGTCAGCGCAGACTCGGGTTTACCACCGGTTAGCGTGGACGCAGGCTCTGAGACGGTGGATGCCGGTGAGCCGGTCGCAGAAGATGCCGGTCCGCAAGCTCAGGAGTGCTTGAGTGATATCAACTGCCCTCGAGGGCAGTACTGCCTTGATTCACGCTGCGTGGATCAATGCCTCGATGATTCAGGGTGCCCCGAGGGCAACATCTGCGATGCCAACGGTCGCTGTATTGAAGGCTGCCGTAACGATGAATCCTGCGGCGAAGGCGTGATTTGTTTGGAGCAGCTTTGTGTGCCGGGCTGTCGCAGTGATGAGGCGTGCGAAGGAAGTCTGATCTGCAGCGACAATCGCTGCGTGAATGGCTGCCGCGGCGATGGCGCCTGTCCTGCGGGGCAGATCTGCCGTGATGATATCTGTCGCTCGGGTTGCCGAAGCGATGAGGGATGTCCTGAAGCGCATATTTGCGACGAAGAGGTCTGCCGGGTGGGTTGCCGGGCGGACGACGCCTGCGCCGATCGCCAGATCTGCAACGAGACTCGCTGTCAGGCGGGCTGTCGAAGCAACGAGGCGTGCGGCTTAGGTCAGATCTGTGTCGACAGCAGCTGCCAAGCAGGTTGCATCGAAACCGCTCGCTGTCCCGAAGGCGAAGTCTGCCGAGAGGGACAATGCGCCGAGGGTTGCCGTGGGAATGAGTTCTGCGACGTCGGTCAAGTCTGCACCGATGATGGTCGCTGTATTCCTGGCTGCAGAAACGATGAAGGCTGCCCCCAAGGGCAGTATTGCAGTGACGAGAACCAATGCGCTGCAGGCTGCCGCGTCAACGACGAATGTGCTGAGGGACAGGCTTGCATTGACAACAGCTGCCAAGAGGGCTGCCGCGTCGACGCTGAGTGCCCGGTGAATCACTCTTGCGTTGCTGGTGCGTGCCGCAACCAGTGTCGGAATTCAGAGCAATGTGACCTCGGTCAACACTGCGAGATACCCCAAGGTGAAAACCTGGGCTTCTGCGAAGATGGCTGCACCGAGGACACCAACTGCGGTAACGGTCGGATCTGTATTGATACCGAGTGCGTCGAGGGCTGCCGTAACAATGAAGCGTGTCAGCGAGGCTATGCTTGCATTCAAAATCAGTGCCGTTACCAGTGCAACCAACAAAACGGTTTCCGCTGTCCGGGTGGTCAGGTTTGCGACCGTCTCAACAACCAATGCGTTGAGTGTTTGCAAGAAAGCGATTGTGCGGTGGGGCAGCTGTGCGACCGTCAGACGCTGCAGTGCCTGGAATGTGAGAACAACGCGCAATGCGGACCCGGTCGTGTCTGCTCCGAGGAGCGGGGCTGCGTGGGCTGCGCCGCTGACGGGGACTGCGCTCAAAACCAACGCTGCGATATCCCGCGTGGGGTCTGCGTTGATGGTGCCAACGGTGCCTTGTTCTGCGAAGCATGTAATGACCAAACACCGTGCGCTGGTGGTATGGTTTGCCGCAGCGTGGGACGTGATACGCCACGCAATCGATGCCTGAACCGCTGTGAAGATGGCGGCGACTGCATTGGTGGGACCCGATGCGCTGATGGCGTCTGCCAGCCGGTCAATTACCTGGGCAATCAATGGTACATCCGGCCGCGTCAGGCGAGCTCATGTGAGGCTGTTCTTCATGTTGGCGACCCCTGCGAGGACTCGTCGACCTGCGATCGAATCGAAGGCGACTGGATCTCGGCTTATTGCGCTGAAGAGGGCGATGCTGCGAATCATTGTACCAAAGTCTGCCGCATCGGTGGCACCTACGATCCGCAAGAGTGTCCGAACGGATGGTCATGCGTTGCGGTGCCTTCATGGCGCAGTCGCACCGTCGGTCAGTGTGAGCCTCAATAACCCAACCTAATCTCATTCCCGAGATGTGACGAAGGAACCCTTAAGGGTTCTTTTGTTATGTCTTGGGAGAAACCTGTGCCTGAATCCAGTACGCTCGTTAGTGTCTATGAAGAAGCCGGCCGTCTTTGCTCCGAAGTCGGTCGTCGCTCTGAGCCGCAGAGCTTTTATTTGTTGATGGCGCTCTATACGACGCCAAATCCCACCGGAGACTTTCTCAGAGCTCACGGGATCGAAGAAGATCTTTTGTTGGATGTCTTTCCAAAGGCCTGGATTGAGCCGAGCGGGATTGCGACGAAGTTGCGTCATGAGGCGACGCTTGAGGCGGAGCGCCTCGGTGACGCTTGGACCAATTCTTATCACCTCTTGCTGGCGCTGATCTCGGACACTGAAGGCCGAGCGCGCATCGCCCTAGAGCGCGCCGTTCAAGAGCGTCACCTCGAGCTTAGAAAGCTGCGCCAGCGCTGTCACAAGTTGCTCGCTAAACACCGCCATGATCTGACCGCTCGCTCGGGGTCGAAGAGCGCTAAGCGGGCTCAGAACAGCCGACCACCGCAAGGCGTTAGCCGCGCACCAGAAGCCGTGGGCACGGCGACCCTTGCTCCAATGCACCTTGATCCACTCGAGCCAGCCACCCTTTTGCCGCATATGGTGATGTCCTCAACGCCCACACTCGATAGTCTGTGTGTCGATTTGATCGCTCAAGCCAAAGGGGGCGCCCTGAGCCCTGTCGTGGGCCGTGATGTAGAGCTCGCAAAAACTCTCGATGTGTTAGGTAAGCGGCAAGCCAACAACCCGTTGATCATCGGTCCTTCCGGTGTCGGTAAAACAGCGCTCGTTGAAGGCTTAGCCCTAGCGATCGCTGCGGGCGAAGCGGGACCGCTCAACGAGACGCGCCTGCTTGCGCTTGAGGTCGGCGCTTTACTCGCTGGCACCGCCCTGCGTGGTTCCTTATCCGAGCGTTTATCGAGCCTTCGACGTGAGGTCGCAGCGGGCGGCACCGTCTTGTTCATCGATGAGCTACACAGCCTGATGGGCAGCGGCTCAGAGGGCGGCGGCGGAAACGGCGCCGCCGATGAGCTCAAAAGCGCTCTAGCGCGTGGTGAGCTGCCCTGCATTGGAGCCACGACCGAGGAAGAGTATCAGCGTCATATCGCTAAGGACGCCGCTCTGGCGCGCCGCTTTACGCCGATCTTCCTCGCCGAGCCTGAGCCCGAAGAAGCTGAGGTGATGATCACCGGCAGTCTGCCCGCTTATGAGAGTCATCATGGCTGCACCTTTCACGAGGCGACCGTCGCCGCGGCGGTTCGCTTGAGTCACCGCTACATGAGCGAAGGCGCCCTTCCCGCAAAAGCTTTTGATGTTCTGGATCTCGCAGCCTCTCGCTCGGCTCGCAAAGGTGAGCTTGAGGTCAGCCCAAGAGCTGTCGCTGAGGTCGTCGCTGAGGCTGTGCGCATGCCGGTGGAGCGAATCGATGGCGGTGATGAAGAGCGGTTGTTAAACCTCGAGTCCTTGCTCGCTGAGCGCGTGGTCGGACGAGAGCAAGCCATCGCCAGCATCAGTCAGACCCTGCGGCGTAACCAAGCCGGCTTTGGCGGCCGCCGACCGATCGGTTCGTTCTTGCTGCTGGGCCCTACTGGGGTTGGCAAAACCGAAGTGGCTCGAGCGCTGAGCGATGTGCTGTTTGGGAGCAGCGACGATATGCTGCGCTTCGACATGGGTGAGTTCACCGAGAGTCATGCAGTGGCTCGTTTGATCGGCGCTCCTCCAGGCTATGTAGGGCACGAAGAGGGCGGACAACTCACCGAGGCGGTGCGGCGGAAGCCTTACCGAGTCTTGCTCTTTGATGAGATCGAAAAGGCCCACCCAGACGTACAGCAGGTTTTGCTGGCTCTCCTCGATGAGGGGCGTGTCAGCGATGGGCGCGGTTTGCGAGTGAGCTTCCGCCACTGTTTAGTAATTCTGACCTCCAATCTTGGCGCAATTCGTTCAACCGAACGCCGGATTGGGTTTGGCGGGGCTAGTGAAGCGAGCGAGTCGATCCAGAGCTCGGCTCTGGTTGAAGCTGCTAAAGCAGCGATGCCCCCAGAGCTGATGGGCCGGATCGACGAGGTCCTCGCCTTTCCTATGCTCACGCGACCGGAGGCGACTCAGATCGCTGAGCGGCTTTTGGCGTCATCGCTGGATCGGCTTGAGCAAGAGCGCCATATTAAGATCTCTGCTGATGTCCAGGTCATTGAATGGCTCGTGCGTGAGGGCTTTACACCCGAAGACGGCGCCCGACCGATGCGTCGTTTGATCCAGCGAAGTGTCGAGGGCTTGCTCGCAGAGTCTGTTTTACGGGGAGACCTTAAAGCCGGTGATCAAGCGGATTTGATCGCCCACAGCGATGGACTGAAGGTGTCGTGCACACCGCAATAATCGGCAACGGACCGGTCGGTCAGTTTCTCGGCCAGCGATTCGGCGTTGAGCCATTGGGTCGGGGCGTCTTACCGGCACGCCAAACCGAGGTTGTCTTCTTAGCGGTGCCCGATGACGCCATCGCGCACCTCGCAAGCGAGTTACGCGATCAAGGGGAGTGGGCGTTGGTGCATTGCAGCGGCGCGAAATCATTGGCTGATCTGGGCGCGGGGGGCGCAGCGGTTTGGCATCCGATGCGGGCCTTTCCTCGCTCCAGTGAAATTGCCGCTGATCTGCACGGCGCCGTGGTGGGATTGCGCGGCGACCCTGAGCTCGTGAGTTGGCTCGAGGCTGAGACACGCGCTTGGGCTGGAGAGCCGGTCCGAATCGATGAAGAGCATGCGGTGATGATCCACGCTGCCTGTTGCTTTGCCGCAGGGTTGAGCGCCTCGGTCGCCTTGCACGCTCAGCGGTTGATGGAATCGGCGGGGATGACCTCTGATCAAGCCCGCACGGCGGTCACTCGTCTAGGCTCCGGAGCGGTCGAGCAAGGCCTCCAAGGCAAGGGGCTGACAGGTCCGGCTGTTCGAGGCGATCTTGAGACGATACGAGCGCATCTGGCGGAGCTGGGTCCATTGGCTGAGCTGTATCGCCACCTAACCTTGAGTCTGGCCGCCCACCAAGCCCTTGATCCAGAGGTCGAGCGCCACCTCAGCCCGGTGGATTAAGCCACCCCATCACCGGTTGATGGTCCGAGCAGGCCCCCGAATCAAGCGAACGAGTAACGCCCCGCCAATCCAGATGCTTTGAGGCGTAAAGGTAGTCGATACGCACCGGTAAGATGTCGCCGATCCAGCGGCTCGTTCCGGCGCCTCGTCCACGCCGTCTGTGAGCGTCTGTGAACCGGTCTCGCATTTGACCATGAACCCATGTGTTGGGTGTTGAGTTGAAATCGCCAGCGATGAGCAGCGGATCGTCCAAGCCCTGAGCCACGCGCAGCACCTCGAACAGCTGCCAGATCTGTCGCGCCGTCGTATGCCCAAGTATGCTCGGGGCGCTTCGTTTTCCTTTTTGTTGCCGGCTAAGCTCTGGGCTTTGAAGGTGCACATTCATCACGTTAAATGCTGGCCCTTGAACGGGTCGAATCTCGGCAAAAAGATAGGCGTATTGAGTGTGACTCGTGAACCGACGCTGCTGCGCGAGGTGGATCTCCCAGGCTTTAGGAACGCATAACCCTAACCCGTTACTGCCTGGTTGAGGGAAGTAGCCAGCCCATGTGCAGCGCATGTCCAGCGCCCTAGCGACGCTCTCTAACCCCTCTTGCCGGATCTCCTGCAGCGCTACGATTTTAGGTTCGTGCTCAGCGATCACCTTTTGAACACATCGATGCTGCTCAGAATAGCCGAGTGCGACGTTCCAGGTCATCACCGGAACCGCTTGCTCTGGGTCATCAAAGGACCAACGTAGATCCTCGATAGCGAGGCCTAGATTGACCATAGCGATGCCGACAAACATGACCCTGTGCGGCTCGCGTCTGACCGCTAAGGTGGTTGCGACCGCAGCGGCCAGCAGACCGAGAACAGGCCCTAAGACGCCGGCTATTAGGCTCCAGGGACCACTGAGGATGGCATAGGTGCCCAAGAGCCGAAGCGCGAGGGGGAGAAGGAGGATGACGACCGCAAGATGGGAGAGAAAGCCGAGCGGTGTCATCTGCGGACTATTCCGGCTGACTCGGTAAGCCAGTGTGCCTGGACCAAGCGCACACCGTGTTGTGCAGAAGCGTCGCGATGGTCATCGGCCCGACACCACCAGGAACCGGTGTCGCCGCTTGCGCGACTTGATCGAGCCCGTCCCATTGGAAGTCGCCCACTAAACCTTGGTCGGTACGATTGATACCCACGTCGACGCACACGACGCCCGGCTTGAGCCATTCAGGTTTAACGAACTCGGGGCGACCGACCGCCGCGACGACCACGTCCGCGGTGGCGAGTAAACCCTGCAGGTCTCTCGTGCGGCTGTGGGCTATCGTGACCGTGGCGTGGCGTTGCAGGAGCAGCTCAGCCATGGGTCGGCCGACGATATTGGATCGACCAATGACCACCGCATGAGCGCCGCTGAGCTCAAGCTCATGAGCATCCAGAAGATGCATAATTCCCAGTGGGGTGCAGGGCGCCACGCTTCCGCGTTGTTGCCACAAGGCGCCGCTGTTGCTTGGATGAAATCCATCGACATCTTTGGTGGGATCGATCGCGTCCAAAACAGCGTTCTCATCGAGCCCGCCCGGCAAGGGAAGCTGCACGAGGATCCCATCGACCGCTGGGTCGGCATTGAGCGCTTCGATCCGCGCCAGCAATTCGTTCTCGCTGATCGAGCTCGGTAAGCGCTGGATCTCACCCTTGATACCCGCCTTTGCAGCCGCCTTTTCTTTGCTGCGTACATAGGTCGCGCTCGCTGGGTCATCTCCCGCCAACAAAACCGTCAATCCTGGAGGTCTTCCCGCTGATTCACGATGCGTTGCAACCCACTGTGTGAGCGCCGCTCGGCGCTTCAAAGCGAACGATTTTCCGTCGAGTATCTTCATGGCGAGATCGGTGCACCCATTCTAGTTTGTCGGTAAAGGGAGGGCGGGAATACGCAGGTTATGTAAGCGGGACCTGAGCAGCTCAGGTTCGATTTGAGCGCTGCGCTTTTGCCACTCCGTCGAGCGAACAAAGCGGAGCGTTCTTTGCGGCCCTAAGCTCCACGTGAGCGAGGCCTGCAATGGTCCTGAGCTGGCGCTTGCCATGCGCGTCGGCGGTGGCGGTCGTACGCCCGAGGGCCAGTCGAAAACCCACTCCACTCGGCGCTGCTCGACGCTCGGACCGAAAACATTTCTCGATCCGAGGTAGCCGAGCTCGGGAAGCGGTGTCCCTAGCCAGCTCGTTGGGTCGAGCTGGTTCGCCCGGAAGCTGATTTTGAAGGGCAGGTGAACTGGCCCTGTCCCGCTGACTTGGGGTGTTCCGATGCCGACTCGAGCGCTCATTGGAGCCACCAAACCCGCTAAGACCTGCTTCATGTCGATACTTCCTTGACGCACCAGTCGGGCTCCGACGCCCGAAAATATGAGTTGCCCACGACCTTCAATTGCGCCGTCTGCATCCACAGAGGTTCGAATTCTAAGCAAGCGCGTGCCCGACTCATGGACCACGGGTATCCGCGCCGTCGCACCGGGTTGGATGAGGGTGCAGTCCTTAAAAGGGCGCCGGTAAGCGCCGGGCAGATGCAGATCATAACCGCCCTCTGCTCGTTGGCTTGCGGTGCTCATGACCACCTCATTAGGGCGCAGGTCATCGGCTCCTAGATAACGCAATAAACAGGGAATAGCGCGCTCCTTAGCGATCACGCCAGGGAGGGCTCTTAGTTGATAATCCGCCTGTTTGTTTTGGACCAATCGCTCGACCAATCCTGGATGTTTCGGTTGTTTCCAAACCGCATACGCCATGCGTCGACCCAAGCGGCCCGGCGCATAGGGATGCGCCGTCGCCGGTTGAAGGTTCTTCCAGGTCCCGACCACCATCGACTCACTCGATACGATCCCTCCCGGTAGTGCGCTCGTCTTGAGGTCAATCAAAGCCGCACCGCTTCCGGCGATCCGTAGCTCCGCTTTGTTCACAGGGAAGGGGCCTGACAGGTCAAGCACCGGCGGAAAGCTCGGGCGTTGATGATGGGCGAGCCATCGCCAGCGCAATAAGCTCCCAGCAGGGAGCTTTAATCGATGAGCGTAAAACGCAGGGCTTTTGCCCGCAGCTAAGGGTTTGTCTGTCCGGTCAATAGGCGCAAAGTCATCGATGGTGAGCCGGTTGATCGGCCCATTTAGGGTACGCCAGTCGACTGCGATCGCCTCAATGCGCTGCTCGGGGCCGGTGGGTACTCTAAGGGTAACGGTCGTGGGCTGACGCACTAAACGAGTTTCACGATAGTCGGCGCGCAACGCGTCTCCCTGATCGATGAACTCAAGGTCGAGCCGTCGCTCGAGGACCACCTGCGATTCAGGTCCTGCGACCAGCCATCCTCCGGTGACCGGCGGAAGGAGCGCCCCTGCGCATCCAGTCAGCGCAAGCATCAGGGTCAAGAGGAGTGTTTTTTTCATCGGCACCGCAGGGCGATTTTTAGGGTTTGTTCGCCGCTCCCATTGCTCGAGACGCGCCGTTTCTTGCGTTTGCATTTGGATTTCGAGACCAACACCTTGACCTTGTCACCAGGTTTGAGCCCGCGCATCGTCTGTGCGCCTTCGCCGGCGATCGAGGCGAAGCCAGCGCTGATCAACTTAACCCTCGCATCAGGAGGGTCGGGCTGGACCTCGAGATTCCAGCGCTCCATTTTCAGGACCACATTCAAAGGCAGCTGAGTGCCGGGTTTGAGCGGACCTATCTTACGTTGAAATGGGCGATAATTATTGGCTCGAACATAAAGAACCTTTTTGAGCCCATCGCCCAGGTTGAGCTTGACCTTGCCTTCCGTCAGCGCATGCTCTTCATCACCGAACGTGACGCGAGCGTTTACCGGTTCCACATTGAGTAAGATGCTCCCATCAGGGAGCGCTTCTTTGGGTAGGTTCGGTTGCCATGAGAAGGTCTGAGCCGGCCGAATGCGAACCTTCTCAGACAAGCTGCTGTGTCCATCCGCTTCAAGAAGTACGTCCACTAAACCGTGGGGTATTCGCTCGACCACTAACGAGCCGCGACCGTCCGGTGATGGTTTCGTCTCGCCCATCAGTTCCCGATTGACGTAGACCTTCACTTTAGCCGGCATGGCAGAGATCTGCAGGCTGCCCGGGCGAGTGCTCCACCACTGCCACGCCTGCCAACCGATCGCCAAGGTCGCCACGGTGGCGAGCAAACCCATGAGCACCGGGATTTTTGAGCGAGGCTTAGGCGGAAGCTTTGGTGCTGGCTCGCGCATCTTGATCGCTGAGGGGGTGCGCGCCGGCGCTGGCCCGCTGAGCACGACTTGACTTGGCTGAGGTTTTGGAGGGCTTGCGTTGGCGCTGACGCCCACTTGAACCGCAGGTGTTGCTTGCGATCCCCCTGCGGCGCGAATCTCTGATTCGATCAAGGAGGCGTCATAGCGCTCATACCCTGAGAGCAGTTTGCGCTCATCGCTGTGATCGGCTTGGAACGTTTCAGCGAGGAGGTTGGACAGCTCGAGTTGGCTGACCTGGTCATCTTGAGAGCTGAGCCAGCGAGTGAGGTCCCGTGCCATGTGTTCGGCTCGAGCGTAGCGTTCCTCTTCATCCTTTTGCAGCGCCTTGAGGCAGATGATCTGCAACGCTTTGGGGACGTTGGGTGCCGCTTGCTCAAAAGAGGGAAGATCGACCGCTCGGACCGCGTCCATGGTCGCATAGTCGCTCTCGCGATCAAAGGCTCGATGGCCCGTCAACAGCTCCCAAAATACAGCCCCAAGGCTGAACATATCCGAGCGATTCGATAAAGGCAGCCCTCGAACCTGCTCTGGGCTCATGTAGCCAAATTTACCCTTGAGCACGCCAGCGTCTGTTTGCTGAGTCTTTTGGCGCGCTTTAGCGATTCCAAAGTCGACGAGTTTGACCTCGCCTTGCCAGCTCAGAAGAATATTTTGCGGACTCACATCCCGGTGAATCAACCCGAGACTACTGCCAGAGCTGTCTGTGGCTCGGTGGGCGTAGCCGAGACCTTGAGCCACCTCTCGAACGACCAAAGCGGCAATCGCCGGGTCCATGGGCTTTCCATGTTTTTCACAGGCGTTGAAAAATGCCTTCAAATCTAGCCCGGAGACGTACTCCATGGCGAGGTAGTAGCTGCCGTCGAGTTTTCCAAAATCGTAGACTTGGGCGATATTCCCGTGCTGCAGAGTCCGGGTAATATTGGCTTCATCTCGAAACATCGCGACAAACTGCTCATTGTCGGCGACCGAAGGGAGCACACGCTTGATCGCTATGATTCGATCAAAGCCTTCCTCGCCAAATTGTTTCGCTCGAAACACTTCTGCCATACCGCCGTAGGCGATTCGATCGAGCAGAAGGTAGCGACCAAAAGCGGTAGGTTTGGGCATCGATCCAAACTAATCTCGGCGAAGGTAAAATCGAGATCGGTCTATTTCGAAGTAAAAGCTGAACCTGTGCAGGTCAATCACCCCGTTACGTAGTAACGCCCTTGGTGGATTTGAGAAGGGAGCCGCCGCCACGACCGCTCGGATCGCTTCTTGGTCTAAGAGCCGAAGACCGCTGCCGCTGATGATCTGCGGTTGCTCGAGTAGGTATCCGCTTTCGTTGAGCCTCAAGCGCAAGACCGTTTGCCGGTCTTGGGTTCCGTAGAGCAGACCTGTGGGGTCGCGTCTTTGCAGCGCTGAAGCCGGGTCCCACTGGCGTGAGATGGCTGTATGGAGTCGTCGGAAGAAGCCTCCGTAGCGTACACTTCTAGAACTTAGCCACGTTCTGTCGCCAGCGGCGACGTCGAGTTGAGGAAGTCGCGGCCCGCCAACTTGATCGGGAAGATCAAAGAGATCAATCGACGAGCCGTTCGGCTTTTGACCTAGGAAATCCAATGCGAGTTCGAGCTGGTTGGGTTTGGCCTGGCTGGCTTTTGGGGTGACGCTCGATGGCTTTGATTTGATTTTAGCGGGCTGACTTCGCCGCGCCATCGTCTCTTTGTCTACCCGCCGATTATACGCATCGGCGGTTCGCGCGTCTGGGTTGTCTGGTTCTTGAGTCTCGGGCTCGTCTTGAGCGAGAAAAGGGAGGTCGACCTCGGGCAGGCTCGGTTCTTCAAGTTTAGCCTTCAGGCGAACCTCAGCAAATGATGGAGGAACAGGGTCTGCAGAGCCTGGTGTGGGCAGGTTGAGCATCAAAACCCACAAGAGAGCGACCGCCGCCACGAGGGCGCTGGTGAGTCGGCTGATGTTTGGGCTCAAGCGCTTCATAGTGACTGTGTAGCGCAAGAAACACGGTTCGTAATGTTTGCAGGCCCAAGATTAATATTGATCGGGCTTGAGGTCGTGAACGAATAAGGTGCCATCTTTTTCGTGAGTAAAGACCGAAACAATACGCCCCTTAGCGCTAATCGCTAAATCCGTATGGACGACCGTCGCGTCGCCAATTTTGAAATGGCGATGGGTCTTGTGGCGCTTGTCGTATCGAATCAAAAAGGCGTGTCTTGTCAGGTGTGTAAGCGATCGATCCGTACCACCAGTCAGGATGACCAGCTCACCGTCTTGGTCGCGCCCTGCTCGAACGAGCGAAGCATGACGAGCGATCCAGCGGGTCTTCTTTCCGGTGGCGCCAAGCTTAATCCAACCGCGGCCATTGACGGTGTAGACCCACTCCTTGGTCGGGTCTTTCCCGGTACCCACAAAGACCACGCTGCGGCCCGGGCTCTGGATCTTATCAATGCTCTTGATGGTCCATTTTCCTTTGAGGTCGCGCTCGCCACGCTGCAAGCCCGTCTTGACCATGCGAGCGTCGCCAAACATCACCGTGATCCGACCGTCAGGGTGCACAAAAAGATCGGGGCGAACCGTATGTGAGCCTTGGGTTTTTGCTGAAATAAGTTCGTGCGACCACACGCCTTTGGTGTCGGTGTGGCTGTAATAAAACCCGAGCTCGGCACCATAGTAGATCAGGTGCAAGCGACCGTCGCTGGTTTCTAGTAATCGGGCGCCGCGTCCGTCGCCATCGTTCTTCGAGATGAGCGACTGTTTCCAGCCTGTCTCGGTCTGCCTGAGCAGTCGATAAATCCCAAGCTCTTGGACTTGGTAGGCGAAAATGGGTCGCCCATCTTGGCCGAGGGTCATGGTGACGTAACGTCCGGCGCCTGGTGAGGTGTCGACGGGTTCTTTGACCCAGCGCCCATCCAGACCCTGGCGCGCATACCAAACGTAACCGGTTCGTCCGTTGCACCAACCGACATGCAAGACGCCGTCATCCGAGAAGGCGGCGCTCGGCCACCAGCCGTTGCGAGGATCTAAGCGCTTGAGACCCTTTTCCCCTTCCGACAAGACGGTCAATTCACCGTCACTGGGGACCTGGTCAAAGGCGACCTCTTCACTCTCCGGGATGCAGGCTATTGTGCCCAAAAGAACAACGGACCACCCAAAACGAGTGATCCGTTGCATCATGGAGCGGGACACGGGACTCGAACCCGCGACATCCAGCTTGGGAAGCTGGCACTCTACCAACTGAGTTAGTCCCGCAGGATTACCGACTGGCACGTTGTTCCTCGTTCTTTGGTCAGTCAACCTTAACTGAGTAGTCTCTTCTGCTGACTCTTGGCAGGCGTCAAGCGGGTTGCGGCGAGTTGGTGATGCGCTCGAGACGCTGATTGGCGTCGAGAAACCCAGGATCACTGCGGACAACCCGTTTCAGATAATAGCTCGCCTCATCCATATCCTCCATACTTTGATAGGCGCAGGCGAGCTCGTAATGAACAAATATTCTCAGATCTTCAGGGAGGTCTTCGCCGTGCAGCGAGCGCTTTAAAAAGCTGATCCCGCGTGGGGTTTTGTTGAGGTCTTGAAGTGCGATCCCAGCTAAATAGTGGGCGGTCGCTTGACCAGGAACAGCCTTCTCGACCCATGCCCGCAAGGCGTCGATGGCAGCTTGGGCTTCGCCGCTATTAATCTGATCTCGGATCTCTGCGTAATGCGAGGGGATACCGCTGGGTAAGTCCGGTACTCGCGGCCCTTCAGGGCGAGCTGTGACTTTCGCCTCAAGTCGCTCCAACCGGATGCGCAACTCAGGGTCGTCGGGAAAGATCTCTAAGCCATCTCTAAGCAATTGCAGAGCCTTGTCATGATTGCCCTGCTTTCCCGCTAAATCGATATCGGCGATCACTTGATTGATAGGGTCGACAGTCATCGACACATCAAGCTCTTCGCTCTCGAGTTCAGCGGTCGCTGCGGCAAGTAAACCATCCAGATCGTCCGTATTCCACGACCCGCTCTTGGAGTTGTTGCGTACGACCGTTTTGCCAAGCTCTTGTAAGCGGCTTCGAAAAGCCTGCTCTTGGTCGGTGTTTCCTTGCGCTGCTGACTCCTCAATCAGCGCAATCAGTTGGCGTACGGCGCCTGATTTATCATCAAGCTTGAGGTAAGCCTCCAGCAACCGCTCACGCATGCTGATGTCTTCACTGCGCATTTGAACTGCGCGGATCAGGCAGTCGCGAGCGCGGCTTAATAACCCCAACCGGGAAAAGCTGTCTGCTTCCGCAGCTAGCCGATTGACTTGAGTTGATTCCCGCCGATTGAACATGCCCGTCGCTTCAGAGCGCACGGGCTCGAGCGGCTCAGGTGCCTGGCGAAAGGTTGGCGACTGACCTGCGAACTCAGGGTCGAGTTGCAAGAAGCGCATGGCTTCTCGATCGCCCGGTGCGAGCTCTAGGACTTGTTGGAAAAGAGCTTTAGCTTGGTCTTTATCGTCTGCTTGCTCAAAGACTAACGCGCGCTCACGCATCACCCGCGCTGCTTTTTTCGGCTGGTCGAGCCCTAGGAAGGCTTCGGCCATAATAGCGAGCGTGTCCGGGTTGCGGGGTTCACGCTTAAAGATCGATTGGATGCGAGCCAGAGCAGCCCGAGCGTTACCTTGTTCGATATGCGCTCTGGCGACGGCGAGCACCATCTTGGACTCATTCGGTTTGAGTTTGATCAGGCGCTCAGCCACTTTGATAAACTCGGCAAGCCGTCCTTGGCTTTTGAGCGTCTTTGCGGCGCTGCGAATATTTTGAACGCCTTGGTCCCGACGTCCGGCTTTGATCAGCGCATCTCCATGCCGCAGCCGAGCGGAGACGTTCTCGGGGGCGATTTGGACCAAGCGCTCAAGCAAGGGCAGTGCTTCCCCATCTTCCCCTGCCTTTTGATGGATTCTGACCGCTGTGGTCAGGCTCGCCACCGCCTCAGCTTTGAGCTCCATCTTAAGGTGCAGATCAGCCAACCGACTGTGGACCTTGGGGTTGTTAGGCGCCAAGCGCTGAGCTTGTTTATAGACCGCTACCGCTCGAGCAAAGAACCCCTGGCGCGTGTGGTGTTCGGCAACGGTCATGTGCACTTCGAGTGCTTCTTCTTGCTGTCCGTCGCGAGCCAGGACCTCAGCCAACTTATGCTGAGTCCGCATCTCTGAAGGGTCTTCGTCTCGGAGCGCTCGATACGCGTCGATCGCCTTTTCTAGCTGCCCTTTTTGCGCCAGTTTGGCGGCTGCTTCGAGTCGAGTTTTACGGTTTGATTCAGCCAAAGAGCTCACCCCTTACAGGCAGAAGGTATTGAGACCCACCTAAAGGTCAAGCCGGCCGAGTGTCAGTTCAATCGGGTTTCTTGCATTTTACCGCTCGGCCTTGGTTGTTCCAGCACTTCCAGCCAGACGATTTCTGACCCTTAGCGTAGCGTCCTTTGGATTGCTTTCGCCCGCTGTTATGCCACATTCGCCAGACCCCGACGCGTGCGCCGCTGCGCATTTTGCCCTCGGATCGCTTTTGCCCGTTGCGATGAAAAAAGGTCCACAAACCCTCTTCTAAGTTATCTTTGATCAGACCCTTGCTGATCGGAATACCGTTGGTACGGCTGCAATCTCGCCGGTCGGCATCGTCTTGAGGGGTCCATGTGCACAGCGCCTTCTTACGTCCTCGATCATCGAAATAAGTCCACCGTCCAACCAAGCGCCCTGTTTGGTAACGGCCTTTGCTCTCGGGTTTGCCGTTGGCGTCGTAGAGCAGCCAAGGGCCGTGACGTTTTCCCGCAGAGAAGCCGCCTTTGCTCATGGGCTGGCCACTGTGATCAAAGAAGCGCCATTTGCCGACCCGAATTCCCGATCGATAACTGCCCATGGCATCGAGCTTGCCGCTGTCATGCCAGCTTTTCGCGGCGCCGACTTCTAGACCCGCGCGAAACGTCGTCTCCGAAGCTTTGGTTCCGTTGGCGTGCCAGCGGGTCCAAAGACCCTCTTTAGTCCCTTTATCGAAGGTCCCTTTCGCGGCGACCACCCCGTTGGGATGAAAGCCCGTCCAAAGCCCGTGATATTCGGATTTAAGCGCTTGGCGGTGAGGCAGCGCACGGGCACCCAAGGCGGACGCCAGTCGTACGCGAGGGCGATGAAAGGTCACGAAGGGACCGCTGCGAGCGCAGCGAAGTTCGTTGCGGCTTCGGGTGGCTTTAAAAATGGTCGCAAAGGGGTCGTTGGCGTTTGCCCATGTCTTGCACTCCTCGCTGCAGCTTTTGGCATCAGAGCAGCTAGAGAATGGCAATTTCCCTTGGTTTTTGATCCGACTTTCAAGCGATCCCTCTGCTTGAAATGGGAGCAGGCTACGGT
>Ga0315322_10000673_pt1 | contig 25642 bp, 21 predicted proteins | sample M110021515metaG_FD_203461 | JGI IMG/M metagenome (GOLD analysis project Ga0315322, IMG submission 203461) | Ammonia-oxidizing marine archaeal communities from Monterey Bay, California, United States - M1 100m 21515 | ecosystem: Environmental > Aquatic > Marine > Intertidal zone | place: USA...
CAGCGAATGCTGTAATTGGAATTTGGCCTGCCAATACAATTGGACCAGATGAGATTGAAATCTATCAAGACAATTCCAGAACAGAATTATTAGCGAACACCCATCATTTGCGTCAACAATTAAAGAAAGCACCAGGAATACCAAATTTGTCATTGGCAGATTTCATTGCTCCAAAGGAAACAGGACTGAAGGATTATATAGGTGGATTTGTAGTAACTGCTGGAGGTGGCATTGAGAAACACGTGAAACGATTTGAGGCGGACCATGACGATTATAGCTCTATTATGTTGAAGGCCTTGGCCGATCGTTTTGCTGAAGCATTTGCAGAGAGATTGCATCAAAAAGTACGCACAGAAATATGGGGTTATGAAAGCAATGAAGCATTAAGCAACGCCGATTTAATTAAAGAAGCGTATCGGGGTATAAGACCGGCCCCTGGCTATCCAGCATGCCCTGACCATACAGAGAAAATCACGCTTTTTGAATTACTGGATGCAGAAAAGCATACAGGAGTTAAATTAACGGAGTCATTAGCTATGTATCCCGCAGCATCTGTTAGTGGATGGTATTTTGCACATCCTGAAGCTAAATATTTTGGATTAGGTAAAATTCAAATGGATCAAGTAGAAGACATTGCATCACGAAAAGGCTTGGAATTAGAAGAAATGTCGACTTGGCTTTCCACGAATCTGACTGATTAAGCTCTTTTTGGTTGAATTGTGTATGAAGAATATTATGGTGATTTCATTCTGAATAATTATCTTGCTATCAATCCAGTATATGTGTAAACTATTCAAATTTTTTGGGTTTATAGCAATAATCGTTGCGCCTGTTTTTGCGTATTCTCAAAATTCGGAAGTGAAAAATTTGGAGGAGCATTGTGATTGTATTAATGCCTGGATTTTAGAGGATGGAATGTTGGATGAATTTTCAATGCCGCAGGGGTACGGCAATCAATTGGAGATAGCCAATAACGAGATATCGAATCCTTATTTTCCAACAAAAGAGCACAATTCTTTATGGATTAGAATCAAGTTCTCCGTGGCTACTGATTTTGAGTTATTATTGAAACCTTCAGTTGGCACCGATGATTTAGATTTTACTATTTGGAAAGTAAAAGGTGCGCATTTTTGTGATTCAATTTCGAATGGAATTTTACCTGTTCGGTCTAATCTTGCAAAGAGAAACCCAAAAGATGGGAGCTTAACCGGGTTAAAGAAAAATGCAGGAAGAGATTTTGCAATGGCTGGCCCTGGATCCTCTTTTTCAAATTCTATAAAAGTGAATGAGAACGATGAATTCATTATTCTTATTGATGCACCCTATGGTGCTAAAGGTAGCTTCGTTGCCGATTTTATTTATGCTAGGGCGATAGACACCTTAATGACCAAACCTGAATTGAAAACTGAAATAAAACCCATTATTCCTACACTGATTATGACGGTTGTAGATGATAAAGGTGAGATTTTAAAAGAGGTTGATTTAAACGTAAGGAACGTTCCAAAAGGCGATTCTGTGTTTCGTTCAGAGGATCTTTTTGTACTTAGCAGAATACGACGTTACAGAAATTATACTATTCAAATAGAGAAGCGAAACTACCTTAATTTAACACAAAAATACAGCACAGACCAGTTAGAAAATGACACCCTTGTTCTTCAAATGGAAAGATTGAAAATTGGAAGTAAGTTGCAGTTTCAAAATATATTGTTTGTGCCAGACAAGGCAGTTATAGTTGAATCTTCGTATTTGGATTTACGAAGAATCAAGAACTTTTTGATTGCAAATCCCACGATAAATGTGGAGATAATGGGACATGTAAATGGCTTAGGAAATAAGAAAAAAGTATACAAAAACCTTTCCAAGGAAAGAGCAAGGTCAATTTACAATTACCTGATTGAAGAAGGGATTGGCGAAGGTCGACTTACCTACGCAGGATATGGTGCTGATCAATTGATTTACAGTGATCCACAAAATGACAACGAGGCTCGAATAAACAGGCGTGTGGAGGTGAAAGTAACGAAGATATAATGGCTAAGATTCTTTTAATTGAAACAGCGACTAAAACATGCTCTGTCGGTATCGCCGATGGGAAAGAGTGCATTGCTATCAAAGAATATACGGGAAACGAATACAGGCACGCTGAATTGTTACACGTTTTTATAAATAACCTTATTGAGGAGTCCAAAATGGAATGGCAGGAACTTGATGCAGTATGTGTATCTATGGGACCTGGATCGTACACGGGATTAAGAATTGGGGTTTCAGCGGCAAAAGGGTTTTGTTTTGGTGCTGAAACAAAACTAATTGGGATAACCACACTGCAGAGTTTAACAAACCAAGCAATTGCTTCTTTCCCTGGATACGATTATTATATTCCTATGATAGACGCCAGAAGGATGGAAGTGTTTACGCAAGTATTCGACTCGAATTCTAATTCAATGAATGAGATTGAGGCCCTCATTGTTGATGATTCCGCGTATTTAGAGTTTATATCAAAAGGTAAATGTCTTTTTTTTGGTGATGGTTCGGCCAAAACAAAAGATTATTTAGCTCACCAAAATGCATACTTTCAAGAAGTAATACCAAGTGCTTCTGGATTAATTCCCACTTGCATTGCAAAGTATCAAAATCAAGAATTTGACGATGTAGCCTATTTTGAACCTTTTTACTTGAAAGATTTTATAGCTGGTAAAAAGACTCAAAAATAATGTTCAATAGGTAGCACTCACTTGTAAAATGTGTATTTGTATTTTGTAATGGTAATGGTTCCTGTTGACATTTCCTTAGCAAGCTGGCTTTCTAAAAGCATTGTCGCACCGTTATAGAGTAGTTTCCGATGTAATTTATGCGTATTGTTTTTGTGAAAGTTGTGTTCAATTAGATTACCCAGCTTATCATAAATGTAATAGTTTTCGTATTTAGTGGCTTTGTCTAGGTTGGGCCATTCTGTTTTTTTCATCACCTGACCCTGTTCATCATATTCAAAGGTAGTTTTGCTCCTTCTGTTGCCTATAACTGTCTTTGATGTCATTTCAATTAGATAACCATTTTTGTCCCAGGTCATCACTTCTTCCATAAAGGGACGTTTGTAATTGTTGTAATGTAATTTTTTTAGTTCTTGCGGAGATACTTCTTGGTAACGGTATTCTTCCGATACAATTCTGTAGGTCTTTTTTAGTTCGAAATTAAATTTGTTAGGTCCAGCATTGTCGTCTCTATTGTATGTTTTTTGAATTACTCTGCCCAAAGAGTCATAAGCATAATTGTCAGAGAAAAATCCATAGGTATCACTCTTCCTTTTACAAATTAAGTAATCGTCATCATAGGAAAAATAAACTACTGAAGTGTCTTTTTTGCCTGCACTATTCTTAGTCGTTCTTAAACTGGAGGTTTGCTTTCCTTCAACATCAAATTCAAATATTTCGATGAGGTATTGAGGGCGTATAATATCGAGCTCCTTTTTAAACGAAATCGCTCCTTTCATTGATTTTATCTGATTGGCCTTGATAAAAGAGACATTAAAAAAGGGCATGTCTGTGTAAGCTCCACATTGACCATTATCGATTTGTTGCGCAGATATAACATTAGAGACAAGAAGTAGAATCAATGTGAACCGCATTAAATCAATTTTATAGCTTCGTCAATGGTTGAAACGGGTGCGCTACAAGCGCCGTTATTGCATACGAAAATACGTGTTTCTGATGCGTGGTATTTCTCTTTAAAAATGGATAATTCACTTTCTTTTGAACAATGGAGAAGAACCGTTGAACCAGTAATAAGTGGTTTCAACAATTCTATATAGTCCTCTGCTTTTGGTCCAGCTACAACAATTTCTTTATGTTCTGAACATAATTTCAAACCCAATTGCCCCCAATTCGAGTATGCCGATGGGTGATCTTTAATATAACTCCATAGATTGCTTAGCATCTGTTTTGCCATTGATATAAAATCGGCATTGGCCGTGTAATTACCACAAGAAAGAAGTGCATGTGCCATCTCAGAATTGGAAGAAGGAATTACATTGTCGGAAATTTCCTGTTTAGTCGCAATGAGTTGCTCGCTTTGCTTATCAGTAAAATTAAACAGTCCATTTTCTTTATCAAAGAAGTGTTCGATGGCATATTGAATCAATCCGTTAGCATACGTTAAATACGACTCGTTGGATGTTACTTCGAATAACCGAATGAATGCAGATGAGGTAAAAGCATAATCTTCTAAAAAGCCATTAATTTTTGATGAACCTTTTTGAAACGAATGGAACAAACCAAATTCATTTTTACTGAGCTGCTGTTGTAAAAAATGAGCACATTTAATGGCGATTTTAAGGTAGTCTGTATTTTGTGTTGCCCAGTAAGCATCAGCAAAACCAGAGATCGCTAATGCGTTCCAAGAAGTCAATATTTTGTCATCCAGTCCAGGCTTAATTCTTTGATTACGTGCCTCTAAAAGTATGTTTTGAATCTTACTAATTTGATCAGATTGTTGATGCTCGGTACGAAGAAGAATGTAATTTTCATGTTCCCACAAGCCCTTTTCATTGACGTTGTAATAATTCGTAGTGAATACATAATCGTCCTCATTAAGAAGGCTTTTTAATTCTTGTTTGGTCCAAACATAGAATTTGCCTTCTATACCTTCTGAATCTGCATCGAGTGCAGAGTAGAAACCCCCGTTTTGGGCCATCAAATCTCGGTTTAAAAAATGGGTAATTTCAGTGATTACTTGCAGGTATTCTAAATTCTTTGTTCTGTGGTACGCTTTGGCGTAGAGAGATAATAGTTGTCCATTGTCATAGAGCATTTTCTCAAAGTGAGGCACTTTCCACAAAGCATCAACGCTGTATCTACAAAATCCACCACCGACCTGATCATAGATACCACCTCTCGCCATTTTTTGTAAAGTCAATTCCAGAAATGCTAGAATTTTTTCATCTTCCTGATTTTCAAGATAGTTTTGAATGAAAGAATAATTAGACGGCAATGGAAATTTCGGAGCTCGATTCATTCCGCCTTCTTGCCAATCGAATTGACTGGACCAATTCTTCAGGGTTTCTTTTAAATAATGCAGCTGAAAGGTTTCAACTTCGGCACTATTAATGTGTTCAGCCGCTATAATTCCTTCGGTTAGTTTTTCTGCATATTCAATGAGTTTTTCTGGCGTTGTTTGTTGAATATGAACCAACTGTTTTAAAATATGTAACCACTGGTTTTTTGGAAAATATGTGCCGCCATAAAATGGTTTTCCATTGGGCAGAATAAAACAATTTAATGGCCATCCACCTCGTTGCGTCATTAATTGTACAGCGTGCATATAAATTTGATCGATATCTGGTCGTTCTTCTCGGTCAACTTTGACATTTACGAAGTGTTGATTCATATAAGCAGCAATGGATTCATCTTCAAACGCTTCATGCTCCATTACATGGCACCAATGACATGCGGAATAACCAATACTGACCAGGACAAGTTTATCCTCTTTTTCAGCTTTACTCAGTGCTTCTTCACCCCAAGGAAACCAGTCAACAGGATTGTTTTTGTGTTGTAGTAAATACGGACTGGATTCTTTTGCTAAACGATTCAATAGTTAAAATTTAAGATCACTCGCTTTAATATCCTGGGCAAAGTCTACCTCAAACTTTTTACCCACTCCAAAAGCTTTGGCTTTTAATTTCCCCTTAATCCTTAGTGTAGCTTTACCACCAAATAAGATTCCAAGGCTTGAAAAAATACCACTACTAATGTCTTTTAGATTACTCTCAAAGACAACATCATGTATTTGTGATCTGTTTTTTTCTAGTTTGATATCATTCAGCATACTTGTTTTTCCCAATTCTTTATCATTTAAGAACAAATCAAACGCACTTTTTTTGATTTTTATATTATAGTTGTTGGGGTTTTTAATCTTCATTTTTAATGAAATCTTGACCTCATTAGCATTGAGCTTTGTCATGGAATAATCTGTTATTCCCATGAATTCCACATCTTTGTATTCAATGCAAGAAGTCATTGTACACAAAAGAGCTAATCCAATAATCAAAGGCTTTAATGATAAAATCATATTAATGGTAATACAAGGATTAGTCCAAGTTTAGAACACTCATTTATTTAGTATTCAAGTCTGCAAAATTTTTAAAAAAATAAGGAATCGTTTCAATTCCTTTGAAGTAGTTGAAAAGACCATAATGTTCATTGGGAGAATGAATTTTATCTGAATCCAATCCAAATCCCATTAAAATAGATTTTACCCCAAGTTCCTTTTCAAACATGGCTACAATAGGTATACTTCCACCGCTTCTCATAGGAATTGGCTTTTTACCATAAGTAAGCTCCATGGCCTGACTGGCTGCCGCATATCCAGTAAAATCGGTTGGCGTAGCAAAAGGCTCTCCCGAGTGGTGGGGGGTTACTTTTACTTTAACACCTGCGGGGGCTATTTTCTCAAAATGCGCCGTAAATAAATCGGTAATTTCTGAAGAAGTTTGATCAGGGACTAAACGCATAGATATCTTTGCGTATGCTTTAGATGGAAGTACTGTTTTTGCACCTTTGCCTATATAACCTCCCCAAATACCGTTTACGTCTAATGTTGGCCTTACCGAATTCCTTTCTAATGTCGTGTAGCCATTTTCACCATGTACGTCATCTATTTCGAGATCTGACATATAAGTTGATTTTGAAAAAGGTGCTTTAGCCATTTCCTCCCGCTCCTTAGTTGTAAGATCAATTACTTTTTCGTAGAATCCCGGAATAGTGATGTGGTTGTTGGCATCTGTTAGAGAGGCGATCATTTCACATAATATATTAATTGGATTGGCAACTGCTCCTCCATATAATCCAGAATGTAAGTCTCTGTTAGGACCTGTAACTTCCACCTCCACATAGCTCATTCCTCTCAACCCAACAGTGATAGAGGGTGTGTCGTTACTTATGATTCCCGTGTCACAAATTAAAATAATATCACATGCTAAATCTTTTTTATATTCAGCAATAAAATCTCCAAGGTGGGCAGAACCTATTTCTTCTTCCCCTTCAATCATGAATTTAACGTTGCAAGGCAAATCATTAGCATCCATCATGTATTCGAACGCTTTAATAGTCATGTACATTTGTCCCTTATCATCACAAGCTCCACGTGCAAAAATTGCACCATCAGGATGAATAGGTGTCGATTTGATTACCGGCTCAAAAGGAGGTGAATCCCAAAGTTCAACAGGATCAGCCGGCTGCACATCATAGTGCCCATAAACCATGATTGTTGGAAGCTCTGGATTAATTAATTTAGACCCAAATACAACAGGATGTCCTTTCGTTTCGCAAAGTTGTACATCTTCTGCACCAGCTTCAATTAATCTCGATTTTACTGCTTCCGCTGCTATCCTTACGCTATCTTTAAAACTGGGGTCAGCACTTACCGAAGGAATCTTTAATAATTCAATCAATTCTTTTATGAAGCGATTTTTGTTTTTTTCAATATAGGTCTGAATGTCACTCATTATGATAACGTTTGTAATTTAAAGTCGTTAAAGATAAAATAATTGTCAGTATAACTTGTCTTTCTAACGACAGTATGGATGCAGAAATGCTTCTTAGTTTAGTAATTTTTGATTCCTCGTTTTTTTGGCAGAGAATTTATAATTTTATAAACAGAAAAAGGGTTTTAAACTTCGAAAAAATGCATAAATGCTTGATGTTTTGTTGGTTGTTGACTCCAATTATTTTTAACGCACAACAAGCCGATTTGATTACATATTTGAATGATTCGATAAAAGAAACATCGGGTTTGATTTACCTCGATGGCCGCCTAATTACTCACAATGATTCGGGTGGTGCAGCTACACTTTATGAAGTTGATACTAATTCTGGTGGTATTTTAAGGGAGACAATTGTTGCGAATGCCAGCAATGTAGATTGGGAAGATATTTGTTATGATAGCAATTACATTTATATAGGAGATTTTGGCAATAACAGCGGTTCCAGGATGAATCTGTGCATTTACCGGTTATTGATTTCTGATTATTTAACTACGATTAATGACACGATTTATGCTGATACGATTCTTTTCAATTATGCCGATCAAACTGATTTTACTCCAACGACTTTCGCCACTAATTTTGATGCTGAAACCCTCTTGTCTATTGGCGATAGTTTATGGATTTTCACTAAAAACTGGAGTGATTACAAAACGAATATTTATGCCATTCCAAAAATTCCGGGTGGATATTCTATTTCAAAAATTGACAGTATTGACGCACAAGGATTAGTAACAGGAGGAGTATACAACACGCATGTAAACAAAGTAGTTCTTACGGGTTACACCATATCTTACCCCTTTATCATTGAACTGACTGACTTTAGTGGGAATCAATTTTCTAACGGTATCATAAATAGAAATCCGGTTGATTTAATGGGGAGTGTCCAATTGGAAGCAATTGCTCATCTTAGTGGCGACTCATATTATATAACTGTTGAAGAAAACGGGGTTAATAATGCTGCCATTTTTAGTTTAAATTTTCTATCAGTTTCGAATGTTATCAATGAGTATTTTCCAAAGTATAAGGTATACCCTAATCCAGCGAGCTCTATGATACATAGTAATCATAATGCTTGTGAAAAATTGGAAATTTATAATTCCGAAGGTTCCCTTGTTTTGGTCAGTTCAGACACTTCGATTAACGTTTCAAGGTTTCGAAAAGGATATTACTATTTTAGAATTATAGGTTGTGATGCGAAAATTAAGAGAACAAAAGTTATTTTGTTAGAATAGCACTTATCAGTATTCTCGTGAGCAATTTTTCAAAATCAGAAGTAATTGTTTTGTTCGCAACGCTACTCAATATTTATTTGTACTGCAAACCAATTATTTTAGCTATTATTGAAGGAAATGGAATCGATTGTGAATTCAAAACAGAAATGTGAAAATTGTATGGCTTTGGGGCATTCAATTTTAGAAGTGTTGTGTTCCCAAAACAGAACGTTTTTAGATAATGTTAAACATTGTATCACGTATAAATCAGAGACAAATTTATTAACACAGGGTAGCTTAGTTCGAGGGGTGTTTTGTGTCAATTCTGGAAAAATTAAAATTTATAAGTCCAGTGAATCAGGTAAAGAACAAATTATTCGGTTTGCTAAAAAAGGTGACCTTTTGGGATACCGAACTTTGATAGCAGGTCATAAATTGGGTGTGTCGGCAACGACAATTGAAAATACATCTGTCTGCTTCATAGAACGAGAAGATTTTTACAGAATGATGAAAAAAGAGCCACAATTAAAAGAGCGATTGATGGAGGAACTTTCAGAAGATCTTTTAGAAATGGTGGATGGATTAACAAATATGGCTCAAAGATCAGCACGAAGTAGATTGTGTGGAGCCCTTCTGGTCCTTATGGAATTGTATGGAGATGAACCGATTAATCTTTCTAGAGAAAATTTAGCCAACTTCGTCGGGACCGCTCAGGAATCTGTAATTAGGCTATTGTCTGAGCTACGAATGGAAGGATTAATTGAAATTAAAGGCAGAAAAATATCGATTTTGAGCCAGAAGTCAATTTCTAAAATAGCTCAATTTAACTGATGCCATTGTAAGTCATTATAATGATGTCAATTAACACCGATAATAGCGCTAAATTAAGTATCCTTTTTATCGGGCCTACCGCAAGCAAAGTCGAAAGACAAAACATTGTTGGAATTAATATCAGAATTAATTGAATGGATGAAGCCATAGCTCCAGAATAGGTAGCAATTCCCCCAGTACATCCAACAATTAATAGGACAGCACTGATAATTGCAAATCTGTTTAATTCTAATTGATAGTCAAATACTCGGTCCCATAAACCATTATTTTCTGCTGCCTTCATTGTGTTTACATTTCTTTTACACTAAAATAATTTTGATTTTGATTTTGTGATATGATGATTGACAGTTAGAAAAATGATATTTATCAGTTTTGTGGTAGACATTGAAAAATAACTACCTGCAAAAATCAAAAATGATATAAAAAGTGCAACCACAACTAATCGTTGTGCATTGTAATTAGCAGAAGTAGGGAACTATTATTATGTTGTATCACGAATGTGAAAATCCAATTCAATTTTAATTTTTTTTATAAAAATGGACATTTTGAATAATTTGCTAGCCTTTAAAGTAAATGGCATTCCAACGGAATACTGATTCTTTTTTTTTCTTATCAACTAAAGCAACTATTTTAGCATTTATTAAGTCGTTCTTATATGTAGAGTGAATTTTCCGTTTATATGATTCACTGCATGGATTAATGTTACTAGAATCGCTATGAAAACTAAAATTACGCTCGTTTTGGCAATTGCCATGTTGCCATTTTTTATTTGCTCACAAGTCAATACGGATAATACACAAACTGTAGAATGGTATGTACAGAATGTGTTAGTAGGAGCGGGTGTTGCAATTACCAACGTACAGTATAATGGAGGTTCTGCCGCTGTTTCCATGCCTCAGGTTGGTCAATTTGATAATTTGCCATCCGGTGCGGATGTTGGTTTGTCGGAAGGAATGATTTTAGGTTCTGGAGACATAACGTTAGCTTCTCAACCAAACACAAGTGGTGGTAGTTCTTTGGGTGGAACAGGGAATTCAGGATCTGACGCTGACTTACAATCGATCACATTGAGTCAAATTTATGATGAGTGTATAGTCGAGTTTGATTTTGTGCCCGATGGGGATTCGATCAACTTCAATTATGTTTTTGCATCTGAGGAATATGATGAGTACGTGTGTGGTACTGTTAACGATGCTTTTGGTTTTTTCTTATCAGGTCCCAATCCTTTAGGTGGAAGTTATGTTGCGCAAAATATTGCTTTGATTCCAGATCCGACGGTCTGGCCAGCCATTTCTTATACCAGTACGCCGGTTTCTATTAATACAGTTAATCTTGGTGTAGCTGGTTTTGCAGGTACTGCTGCCACATGTGCCGCCATAGATCCGGCTTGGACAACGTATAATATATTTTATACACAAAATTTAGGAACTAATTACGAATACGATGGAAGAACCATCGTACTGCCTGTCAGAGTGCCGGTAATTTGTGGACAAACCTATCACATTAAATTAGCGATTGGCGATGGTGGAGATTCCGCATTTGATTCAGGAGTATTTTTAGAAAAAGGATCATTTACATCCAATGCGGTAAGTGTTGCTGCAGAAATTGCCAATGGAGACACCATTCTTTGGGAGGGATGTAACGAAGCATATTTCGCTTTTTCAAGGCCAGATACAACCGTTGATTTCACCGTTTATTTTAATGTTACAGGAACGGCAACGATGGGCGATGATTATTCAGCTATTCCTGATAGCTTAGTAATGACCGCTGGTACCTTATCTGACACTATTTTTCTTTATCCAAATATTGATACCATTGTTGAGCCCGCGGAGACAGTAACCATTGAAATTTATTATTTGAATTGTTTAGGAGGCTATGATACCATTTCAGCATCACTTATTATCAATGACTTTATACCATTAACAGCAACCATGGACATACCTCCAGTAGATCCTTGTGCAGCACCAGATAGCCTGCTGGTGCAATTAGAATTTACGGGGCAAGGAGCCGACTCTATTCACTGGGATATGGGCAATGGCGACGTGTTCATTGATGACACCATTATTAATTACTATTACACGACACAAGGGGTGTATTACATTACGATGTATGCAGAGGATGTGTGCGGTAATTTTGCAACGATTGTAGATTCAGTAGTTTACATTGCTAACTATACGCAGTCAAATGCGATTCCGCCACCTGATATGCTTTTATGTGACCCTCCATTTGTGGTTGATTTTAATGCGGGAGCACCGGCCCCACCTCAAGCTTTCTGGGATTTTGGGGATTTCTCGGGGACCTCTACTGATATTCACCCATCCTATACCTACTCAGACACAGGAACTTATACGGTAACCTATATTGCAATTGATTCGAGTACTTGTAATATTGCAGATACCGCAACATTAACAGTCAACATTGCTCAAGCAGAAACTTTTGCGTCTGAATTGGCTTTTACTCCTCCTCCTCCTTGTGGAGTGGACACGCTTTTTGTTGATATGGCCTTTACAGGTTCGGGTGCTGATTCATTGGTTTGGACTATGGGTGATGGTACGATTTACTCAACCGATACCGTTAATCACTTTTATACAATTCCTGGAACTTATACAATTACAATGGAAGCTTACGATTTACTGTGTGACAAATCGGAAGTAACTACCCAAGAGGTTTCCTTTTTAGGACCACAACTTTTTGAAGTAATTGTACCAAATGTGATTACACCAAATGGGGACCAAGTTAATGATGAAGTAAAGTTTGAAGATGCAGATCCAGATGGAAATTTTCATGTAACGGTTTGGAATCGATGGGGGTTAATTGTTTATGAGTCAGAAAACCCATTAGAAAACTGGAAAGGACTTAAGTCCAATGGTAATGTGTTAGATGAAGGATTGTATTATTACGAATTAATCTACCAAGACCAGTGTTCCGAAGAAGATGAACAGTTGAAAACAGGATTTATTCATTTATTGAAATAGTCAAAATCTATTTTTTGATAAATTGTGCTTAATTTTTTTTAATTAAGCTAGTTCCAGTCATTTCCATAGGTTGCTTAATACCCATTAAATCAAGTATAGTAGGGGCGACATCTGCAAGAATTCCATCTTTCAATGCAGATACTTCATTATTCAGAACAAAAACTGGAACCATATTGGTGGTATGGGCGGTATGTGGAGAACCATCGCTATTAAACATTTTATCAGCATTGCCGTGATCAGCAATAATTACAAACGAATAGTTATTGTTTAAACCAGCTTCAACCACTTTATTTGCGCATTGATCAATGGTTTCAACTGCTGAAATAATGGCTGCCGGAATTCCAGTATGTCCAACCATGTCAGGGTTTGCAAAGTTCAAACAAATAAATTCTGAATCAGCTTCGTTCAACTCGCGGCAAATTTTGGCCGTTACTTCTGGAGCGCTCATTTCGGGTTGTAAATCGTATGTCGCTACTTTAGGTGATTCCACAATGATTCGTTTTTCTCCTTCAAATGCAGCCTCTCTGCCTCCAGAAAAGAAGAAGGTGACATGGGGATATTTTTCAGTTTCTGCAATTCTAATTTGCTTTTTGCCCGCATTAGAAATGACTTCACCAAGGGTATTAGATAAATTGTCTTTTTTGTATAAAACATTAATGTTTTTGAAAGAGTCATCGTAATTGGTCATGGTAAAATAATCCAATTTCAGTGGTCGCATCTCTTCCTTTTGAAATTCTTCTTGAGTAAGGGCAATGGTTATTTCACGACATCTGTCTGTTCTGAAATTGAAACAAATAACAACATCATCCTCTTCAATAAGCGCTATCGGTTGGCCTGATTCATTTGTAATTGTAATGGGCTCAATAAATTCATCTGTTATACCTGAATTATAGGACGCTCGAATACCTTCAGCAGCATTGTTATGACGTTTTCCAACACCACGCACAATAAGGTCATATGCCTTCTTGATGCGGCCCCAGCGATTGTCTCTATCCATCGCATAGTATCTGCCAATTACAGAAGCTATTTTAACGTTTGATTTTTTAATGTGTTTTTCGAGGTTTTCTAAATGATTTATTCCGGTTTTTGGCCCACAATCTCTTCCATCCGTTATGGCATGAATAAATACATCAACCAAACCTTGTTTTTCAGCCATATCGCACAAAGCCATTAAATGTTCGATGGAACTGTGAACACCACCGTCAGAAACCAACCCGAGAAAATGAACTTTCTTGTTCTTATTTTTTGCTTTTAATAGGGTATCTATTAATTGTGGTTGGTTGTAAAACGAACGATCTGCTATAGCATTATTAATTTTAAGTAGATCTTGAAATACAATTCTTCCGGCGCCTATGTTAAGATGGCCGACTTCCGAATTTCCCATTTGGGAACCAGGAAGACCGACCTCTTTCCCATAGGTTACGAGCTGAGCATTGGCCCAATTGGTATATAAACTGTCGATAAACGGAGTATTCGCTATGAAAATTCCGTCAGACTCGTCTCGGGCACCTTGGCCCCATCCGTCTAGAATAATGAGTGCTACCTTTTTATTGGTCATTTTGAATAAATTGGAAATGAGACCTTAAATATTGCGCCTTTCGGCTTATTGTCTTCTATAGAGATAGATCCTTGGTTTCGAGTCATGATTTCTTTTACTAGATACAATCCGAGTCCGGTGCCTTTATTTGATCTGGTCATTTCGTCTCCAATTCGATAAAATTTCTCAAATACTTTATTTTTTTCAGCGTCTGGAATTCCTGGACCACTATCGGATAGCTGAATATTTAATTTGTCTGCATTTACAGTAGTAGAGATTAATATTTCATCTCCTTTGGCTTGGTATTTAATGGCATTTTGAATCAAATTACTAATAACTGTTTCGAATTCCAATAGACTCATTTTTAATTGGCACTCTTCACCATACTTTTCTTCAATTTCAATTAATGAATCCAACGACTCAAAATTATCTTTCACGATTCTTTTAAGCGAATCATTAGCATTGAAAACCAAACTCGCGCTTTCTTGACTATTAGCACTTAAATGCGTAGAAAGCAATATTTTATTTACAAGTTCTTCCAACCGATTATTAGATTGAAGTGCGCTGACTATTAATTTTTGATTAATAGCTGACGTTAAATCTCTGGTTTGAATGGTTTCTAATGCGAGACGATTACTCGCAATTGGTGTTTTTAGTTCATGGGTAACAGCCAACAAAAAGTTCTTTTCTTTTTCTTTAGAGGCATCGTCTCTTTTTTGCAATTGCCTTAGTTTGAATAGCCCAATAGATAAAATTAAAATGAAGACAAAACCTTCACCAATGATCATCCAAATTCTACTATTAAAAGATTCAGAGGGTTCAACTTCTTTGGTTAATTGAATAATGTGATACCCCCACCATATTAGTTGTAAAACTACATAAACAGCTAATACATAGATGATTCGAAGACTTCCTCTTCCTGCTTGCATGCTGCAAAGGTAATAATTGGTTGATTATGGATTCCGTATATCTTAGAAATGAATGTAATTTTCTAGCTTAGTGCTTTGTAAATCAATAATTCAACTCAGAAATGAAAAATTTAGTCATTTTACTTTTGTCTTTTTTGCTAATTTTTGTGGCCAACGCGCAATTCAAAAATGTACTTTTTCTAGGCAATAGTTATACGTATGTAAATGATTTGCCTAATACTCTTGAACAGCTGGCTAACTCTTTTGGAGACTCCTTAATTCATGACCAGAATACTCCAGGAGGACACAATATGCAAGGGCACTCAATCAATACGACTTCACTTGGGAAGATTGCAATAGGTGATTGGGATTTTGTTGCAATACAAAGTCAGAGTCAGGAACCTTCATTTTCTCCTGCGCAAGTAGCTACAGATGTGTATCCTTACGCAGCAATTATTTGTGATTCGATTCGGGCAGCAGATCAATGTGCTGAGCCACTTTTTTTCATGACCTGGGGTAGAAAGAATGGTGATGCCTCGAACTGCCCGTTTTATCCTCCTATCTGTACTTATGATGGAATGCAGAATAGGTTGCGGGAAAGTTATTTGGAAATGGCCGTTGATAATGATGCTTCGGTTTCACCAGTTGGTGCCGTTTGGAAGCAAGTTCGAGATTCTCTACCAGCGCTCGAATTGTATTCGCCGGACGAAAGTCATCCAAGTGTAGCTGGAACCTATGTTGCAGCGTGCACGTTTTACGCAGCGATATGGAGAAAATCACCAGTTGGGTCGAGCTTCATTAGTACTTTGTCGGCCTCAGATGCCCAGGCAATTCAGCAACTTGCCGAAAGGGTCGTTTTGGACAGCTTGATAACATGGAGAATTGGTAATAATGATGTAGTTGCCGATTGGTCTATTTCGCAGTTGTCAGGATTAGCTTTTGAATTTGTTAATGCCACTAATAATTCAACATCCATTAGCTGGGATTTCGGAGATGGTAATTCAGGAACAGGAGATACAATCGTTCATAGTTATTTATCTGCTGGCACGTTTCAGGTTCAAATGATTGCTTCAAACGGCTGCATGTCGGATACATTAGTTCAAACGGTGAACGCAATAACTACAACGATACAAAAAGATAATGTATTACCCGATTTACATATCTATCCTAATCCTTCGAATAATCAAATTACCATCCAATCTCAAGACCAGCTTCATGATCTTTTCTTATATAATCAAAACGGAAAACGGGTTAGATGCATGACCAATATTCAATCAGACAACGTGATTCTTAATCTTTCTTTCTTACCAAAAGGTAGCTACGTTCTTAAGTTGTCAAATAACGACACACAAATCATAGAACGAATTATTAAAGTTGGGGATTGAAAAATAAAAAAGAGGTTGCCATTGACAACCTCTTTTTACTGTGGTACCTCCAGGAATCGAACCAGGGACACATGGATTTTCAGTCCATTGCTCTACCAACTGAGCTAAGGTACCAGCCGTATTGGTCGGCAAATATAAAATAATTCTCAAAACGAAAAATATTTGTAGAGAAATAATAAATTCCGTTAATCCAATTAATTTAGCCAGATGAACTTAATCATTGATGTAGGAAACACATCAACTAAAGTGGCAGCTTTTGATGGTAAGACTTTAATTAAGTCGGAAAAGTACGATCGATTTGACCAAAGTAATATTCAGAATGATTTTGATATTACTTTATTTGAATCCGCTATTTTATCCAATGTCACTGATCGAAATGAAACTTTGGAGACTTTTATTAACACATTTAAAAAGGGTCACGTTCTTTCAGATTCTAGCATAATTCCATTTAAGAATACTTATTTAACGCCAGATTCTTTAGGTCAAGATCGCCTCGCTAATGCTGCAGGTCTTGCGGTTCAATTCCCCTCTAACAATTCGTTATGTATTGATCTAGGGACCTGCATGAAATTTGATTTTGTTGATGCGGAAGGGAACTACAGAGGCGGCGCTATTAGTCCAGGATTTAATATGCGGTTTAAAGCCTTAAATACTTTTACAGATAAATTGCCGTTCATTGATTTACAATCCACGAAAAAATTGATCGGTAATGATACTGAAGAATCAATAACATCAGGTGTTTTTAATGGAATGCTTGCAGAAATTAATGGAATAATAAGGTGCTATCAAGAGCAGTTCGATGAAATAAATATTGTGCTAACGGGTGGCGATGCTACTTTTTTTGAAAATGAACTTAAAAACACCATATTTGCAGACGCATTTTTCACCCTTCGTGGATTAAATGCAATACTTAGTGTTAATGTATAGGAAACAATTTTTATCCTTGGTGGCAATATTATTTGCGGTGAATGCAATTTGTCAATCAACGAACTCAAGTCCATATAGCAGGTATGCTTTTGGAGATATTTTTGGCAATTCAAATGCCTATTATTTCGGCTCTGGCGGGTTGAATATTCCTATGGTAAATTATAACCAAGTTAACTTTGGAAACCCTGCAACTTACAGCTATTTATTACGCCACAAACCGATTTTCAGCGTTGGTGTTAAAGGGAAGCTGATTCAATTAACCACAGAAACGGACAATCAAAGTACCAATTATCTTGGATTAAGTGATTTTGTAATGGGTTTACCAATTGGTAAAAAAGGAGGTGCAGCATTTGGTATCATGCCGTTTAGCACGGTTGGATATAACATGGTAGATCCGGGATTCGATAGTCATGCAGGAAACTATACTTATAATTACACGGGTACTGGAGGAGTAAATAAAGTTTTTATTGGGGCTTCTAGAAAACTAATTAATCGTTCATTTTTGGCTAAAACTGACTCAACAAAAGCAAAACACGAGTCGTCATTAAGCATTGGAACCAATGCTTACTATTTATTCGGAACCTACTCTAATACGAGAGGTGTTGATTTCGAGGACTTTACTTATTTAGATTCCAGGTCTGAAATCAATACTCAAGTTTCTGATTTTATGTTTGATGCCGGACTGTATTTTCATTATCGATTAAAAAATAAAAAGAAATGCATTAATAAGGCAATGATGCGAAAGGATTCAACCGTTAAAGCGAACTATCGATATTTTAAAAGAGCTTTTGATTTTGGTGCAGTTGGGTCATTGGGTTCGAGCTTGAACGCCAAAAGAGATAATTTTGTTTACACTTATAGGAGTACTACACTGGCTGAAATATTTGAAGACACCATTTCTTATATTCAGAATACGGATGGGATTTTAAATTTGCCTACCAGTTTTGGATTTGGGGCAGCATTAATTTATGATCGATTTAGGATAGGTGCTCAACTTAAAATGCAAGATTGGTCTTCCTACTCGGAAGAATTTGGAAACGAATCGATCCAAGACATTCTTAACCCCAGCTATGAGGGAGCTTTTGGCTTAGAATATCAAAAGTCGAGCGATGTGACTAATCAATCGAATAGTACAATGTCACTTGGTATATACAAGCTGGGTTTTAGGTACAATAAAACACCTTTGCAAATCAATAACACGGATTTAATAGAAGTTGGCATGAGTTTTGGGATGTCTTTACCGATGCGATTTTCTGGTTCTAGTTCAATGATAAATTTTGGAGTAGAACTTGGAGAACGAGGAACAACCGAGAATAATTTGATTCAGGAGCGTTTTGTTTCGGCAAGAATCGGGTTAACCATCATGCCAGGTAGGTTTGATAATTGGTTTTGGAAGAGGAAATACGATTAAAAAATTTAATAGTCATTTAATGAAAATGAAAGCAAGAATAATAATTTTAACCCTTTGCATGATTGGAATGGGGCAATATGTTAAAGCTCAAGAGTACAATTGCGATGAAGCATATATTATTTTCAATGATGGACTCAGATCTAAGGATTATCCAAGGGCTTATCAATTTTGGCAAATGCTAACGGGTGGACTTTGTGATAGTAAGATTCAAGAAAAACCAACTATTATTACGAATGGGGGAGCCGTTTTAGGTAAAATGATAAAAGACTCTGAAGGAGAGCAGCAAGCGGCCCGAAAAGATTCGCTTTATTTTAATTATGAAAAAGGGATTGAAATTTTAGGGCGTAATGCAAAAATTATTGAAGCATACGGAATGGCTTGTGCACGGTACGATGCAAAAGGTAAGGCTCAGAAAACACATGACCTACTGAACGAGTCTATTGAGGCACTTCAAGAAAAATCTAAATCTTCTTCAGTGCGGTATTATTATGCGTCCTGTTTTTATTTATTTCAGGAAAAAGTTGTTGGTAAATCAGTGATGGTAGAAGAATATCTTCGTTTAAAAGCAATTTGTGAAACTGCTATCAGCTCTGGTTCGAAGGACACCAAATGGGGTAAAGTAAAGGATTTCCTACTCATAAGAGCGAAGGGTTTCTTGACTTGTGATGTGATTACTGAAATTTATAAAGAAAAAGTAAATGCTGACCCAACCAATCAGGCATTGCTTCAGGAAGCTTTTAAATTGTTAGACGATGCGAAATGTGAAAAGGAAGAGGTAAGTATTGATTTTTATCTGAATGTTTTGGAAAAGAGCATAGCGTTAGAACCAACTGCAGAAGGATACTATGGCTTGGCAAAGTTACAGTATGCCAAAGACAAGAAGAGTGAAGCGTGTGCGACGATAAAAAAAGCTTATGACCTGTGCGTTGATTGTGACATTAAGTTAGATATCATTAAGGTAGGAGTGGCTTGCGCACCAGGAAAGTGGTATGCCGTTTGGATGAAAGATTTTCCAAATGCTGGAGATCCGTGGTTAAATAAGGCAGTTCAAACTGCAAAACAAGTTTCCAATAGTGATGTTCATCCGAATTTAACCATGAGAAAATTAGCTTATGCGAAGGCGATTGAATATTGTGAAAAAGCGAAATCGTTAGATTCCGGTGTATCTGCTCGGGCTTCTAAGATGATTGAACAATATAATTCGTTACTGCCTGATTGTAACGAGCTTTTTCAAATGGACGTTACGAAAGGAGATAAAGTTAATTTAGGTACCTTAGGTAACGTAACTGTAATGTGTCAATAGCCTTCTGGAGAACCCGTTAAAAATTAATCGATTCAATAAATTAAGCACTATTCTAATTATTGGAATACTCCTTTCTTGTGGTAATGAAATGTCTGAGATTAAAGCTTTCCAGTTTGATGCTAATTCACCGATAGAAATTTCTACAGGAGTGAATATGCAACTGTCTGATGCTGGAACGAAACGTTATCTATTGAGTACACCAAGAATAGAGAAATTTCTAATTGATAACGAAGAGGTTTATCAATTTCCAATAGGGTTTCAGTTGAGGACTTATGATTCTTTGGGTGTAGAAGTGACTAAAATTTCTGCAAAAAAAGGAATAATGAAGCAGAAATTAGGAGAGATTGTTCTCACCGACAGCGTACGCATTAGAAATATCAATGCGGAAAGACTAGCGACAGATTTACTTTTTGTTTTTGTAGAAAAAGATTCGCTTTTTACGGATAAACCTGTAACAGTTTCTTCTTTAGCTGGCACGTTAACAGGAAAATTTGGGTTAACTTCGAATTTAAATTTCACAGAATACAAATTAAATAAGGTATTCGGTGAGATTGAAACAAAGGAAATGTACAATGAGCAAGAATCAGAATAATCCAAACAGATTAGAAAAAGTATATAATTTTTTAGAAAAGTTTTGGCTAGTTGTAGCAGTCTTGTCTGTCTGTCTTACTACGTATATTGTTATTGACTCGGGACTTGCAGAGGCAAAGTTTTACATAATCCTGCCGGTAATTGCAACTTCAATTTGGTTTATGAGAAGACGATTGCGAAAGAGTTATCAAAAAATGGTAGATGCCCAAGAACAAGAACAGCAATAGTTAAATGACAACCGAAGCGCTCATTATTTTTGCGTCTTTAATTTGTTCCGCATTTTTCTCTGGAATAGAGATCGCTTTTATCTCGTGCAATAAGCTTAAAATCCAGCTAGATAGTAAACAAGGACACATAAGTGCTAAAATCCTTAGCTTTTTTGCGAGTCGTTCATCTAGATTTATAGGAACCATGCTCTTAGGCAACAATGTTGCTTTGGTGGTATATGGTATTTGGATGGCAAAGTCAATGGAGCCCACAATCATGGATTGGGTTGGTAGCAATGAAGGGATTGTTTTGCTTCTTCAAACCATTATTTCTACCCTGTTAGTGTTGGTTACGGCTGAATTTCTTCCTAAAACAGTTTTTAGAATTAACCCAAACAAAGTATTGAGTTTTTTTGCAATTCCTTTATTGGTTATTTACTGTCTTTTTTGGATACCTGTTTTTTTGACAATCGGACTTTCTGAATTTTTAATTGGTCTGTTTTTTGAAACCGATAAGGATTCAAATAAAGTTGCTTTCGGTAAGGTGGACCTGGATGATTATCTTTCAGAGGTTGCTGAATTGGCTACTGAAAAAGATGCGATAGATCATGAAGTTCATCTTTTTCAGAACGCCTTGAATTTTTCTAAGGTGAAAGCAAGAGATTGTATGGTCCCAAGAAATGAAATTATCAGCGTAGACATTGATTGTGAAGTAGAAGAATTAAAAAAGTTATTTATTGAAACTGGCTTATCTAAAATTTTGGTTTTTCGAAACAACATTGACAATATCATTGGCTACACGCATTCATTTGAATTATTGAAAAACCCAGAAAGCATCAAGTCAATCTTGCTCCCAATTAATATTATTCCGGAAACCATCACTGTAGACAAAGCACTAAATGATCTTTTGGAAAACAAGAGAAGTATTGCAGTTATCGTGGATGAATTTGGTGGAACTTCGGGTATGATTACTACTGAGGACATCATGGAAGAAATTTTTGGTGAGATAGAGGATGAGCATGATTATGAGGAGCTTATTGAGAAAGTGGAGAAAGACGGTAGTTTTGTTTTTTCAGCACGTATGGAGATAGATTATTTAAATGAGAAATATAAAATCAAAATTCCGGAATCAGAGAAATACGAAACGTTAGCTGGATTTATAATTAGCGTTACTCAAGACATTCCTAATGCGCAAGAAGTGGTGGAAATAGAAGATTTTAGTATCCAAATTTTAGATGTATCCAATCACAGAATAAATTTGGTTAAAGTCACCGTAAAAAGGAAAAACTGATTGTTTGCCAGAAGCAGTTGGGATGCGCGTAGTATAAAGTGTTTTTGGATTTTTTAATATCGAAATAGTGTGGTATATTCGCGCTCCTTATTTAGTATGTAATTATGGCATTAATTGGAAAAATTAGAGAGAAGTCGACACTGTTACTAATAGTAATTGGGGTCGGTATGCTTCTTTTCATTGCACCTTACGATCAAATTATTTCGTTGTTTGGTAATGGTCAAAACAGCAGTTCTATTGGAATGTTTCGAGGAGAGCCGATCTATTCAAATCAATGGAAGTTTGAAGAGCAAGTGAACCGGTTGAAATTTCAGTACAGACAAAATCAACAGGAAGTTCCTGATGATTATGCAAGAAATGCAATTTTCAATCAAATGATCAATGATTCTTTGCTTAATACAGAGCTCAATAAGCTGGGATTGTTTACAACACCAGACGAGCTAAGTGCAATACAACAAGGAACAGATGGTGTTGCTATCGCTGAATACATTAAGAGTTTACCATATTTCCAGGACGCCAATAAGCAATTTTCCCAAGATTCGTTAAGTAAGAAGCTGCCCATTTTTGCAAATCAAGATGGAGGCTATTGGGAACAGATTGAAGCGGAATTAAGTAGGAGTAATATCATTGCGAAATACGTAAGTATGGTTTCTAAAGGAGTAATCGTTACAGATTACGAGGCGCAACGCGATTTTAATGAATCCAATGAAAAAGTGAATCTACAATACGTTTATAAAGCGTTTAATACTGTTCCTGATTCTTTAGTACGTGTTACAGACGAGGATTTCGCATCATACTATGAGCAACACAAGGATGATAAGAAATATGAAAAAGAAGAAACGCGAGGACTTGATTTTGTATCTATTAATGTGATTCCTTCTTCAGAAGATTCTGCTTTTGTTAAAAGTCAAATTGAGCAGCTTAAAGAAACTTTTGCCAATAAGCAACCAGAGGATGATTCGTTGTACGTAGTTAATAATTCGGATGCAGGTACGTATAATGGAGCTTATCGCCAACCGAATGAATTTCCGTTAGCCATTGATACCTTAATTCAAAAGGCAGCTGTTGGTAGTGTTGTCGGACCGTTTCAATTAGGAACGTCTTATCAATTGGCAAAAATATTAGAGTCTAAATTGGAACCAGAAGCAAAGGTGAGACACATTCTTTGTGGATTTGGAGATGATCAAAGTGATGCAGGTAAAAATATAGCGAAAGTGAGAGCAGATAGTGTTCTCAGAGTACTCAGAGCCAAAAAGAATTTTGAAGAATTATTGGCAGTTTCTGATGATCCTGGTAAAGCACAAAATAATGGAGAATACGGTCCTTTTGATAAAGATGCACAATTAGTAGAGCCATTTAAAGATTTTGCATTTGCAAATGCTGTAGGTCAAACAGGAGTGGTCGAAACCAATTTTGGTTACCATGTAATGGAAGTGTTGGAGAGAAATGATGCAAAAAGAATTATTGCACCAACTATTGAGAAGAACATTGTTCCTTTGGATAAAACCATAGGAATGTATAAAGACAGTGCATATCGTTTTATTCAGGCTGCGAAAGAAGCAGATGACTTTAATGACTACTGTAAGGCCAATGGGTTTATTTTTGGGGTTACAAGTGAGAAGGATGTTGTGGTTTCTGCACCACAGATGAAATCACCAGACTTAGAAAACAATAACAATATTTTAAAGTGGGTGTTTAATTCGGATCTAGATGAAATTTCAGATTATTTCTATATGAACAAATCTCATAAGCTGATAGTTGCGAAATTAACACAAAAGATTCCAGAAGGAGCACCAAGTCTAGAAACAGCCAAAACGCTAATGCGTGAGGATTTACTTAATGAAAAGAAAGCTGATTATCTCTCAGAGCAGGTCAAGGATGTGGTTACGTTAAATGATGTCCTAATAAAGTGGCAAGCAGCAACTGTGCTAAAAGGAAAAGACGTTGCTTTTAAAAATAAGAATTTGTCTGATATTACGAGTAATGATCCGAGAGAAGATGGTGTAGTCGTTGGAACTGCCTTCACCATGCATCCGGGAGTGCTATCAGATCCGATTGCAGCTAGTGGAGGTATGTACTTGTTATTGGTAGATCAGTTCATACCCGTAGCTGAAAAGAAAGAAAATTATGATTTCGAAAGAACGAGCTTACAAGAGAATTTGCGAGCTAGAGCGGATGGTGGTATCATGAAGGGTTTAAGAGACGCGGCAGATATTAAAGATTATCGAAATAAAAGAGAATTAATCAACGAATAGTTGATATGTGCTTTAAGTAAAAATCCTGTCCTTTTAGGTCAGGATTTTTTTATGCAATTTATTTTATGGGTTAAATGAAACTGGATAGCAATCATTAGTATGGCCAGAACTAAATGAATGGGCTGAAGAATTGCAGGAACGGCGAAGTAGGCCATACCCATTCCAGCTAATGCTTCGAGAAAAACAATAGTCATTAGCCAGTTTACTTCTGTTAGTCGCATGTTTCGTTTATAATTTACAATAAACAGGCCTGCATTAATTGCAAGAACTGCAATTGCAAATGATCTATGAAAGTACCAATTTGATCCTAAGCTAACTATCCAGTTTTCTCTTGAAACATGATCGTGCATGCCGTCAATTAATTGTCGCACATCGGTTCCTGCTAAAATTTGAATGGTACTAATTACGATGCCAAAATAAAGTAAACCTTTAAAGAAATAATTGTTGGTCAAAATCGTTCTAGCGGTTTCACCCCTTGCTACGCGAATTATTTTTATTTGCAATGCAATGATGATGATGGCAGTAAGCATATGAATGGATAATACCCAAGGTGTAAGGTTAGTTGCTACGGTCATTGCTCCCATCCATGCTTGGAACCCCAATAAAATTAATTGAATAGCACAAAGAAAAATCAACCATTTTTTGTTTTTGATATAGGCCCAAGAAAAAAGAAAGACTCCTAAAACTAAAAAGCCTGATATTGCTCCAATTAATCGATTAATGAATTCCGTCCAAGTGTTGAATGCACTAAAGTTTTGCTCGAAAAGAATGGTGTCGTCATTTCTAAGTTCACTTGCTTGTCGCGTCAATCCTATGCCATCAAGTAAATCAGCGAAACGTGCTATTTTTTTCTTTCTTTTTTCAGCATAAATGTCCTTGTAATTAGCCGGTAGTTCCGAAATGTCGGTTGGAGGAATGTATTGTCCGAAACATTTTGGCCAATCAGGACAGCCCATACCACTTCCGGTCATTCTAACGAGGCCACCAGCAACGACAACGAGCATCAATGCGATTAACGTCAATTTTGTCAGTAGTACGAAAAAGTTGGAAGTACTTTCCTTCATTGGGACCAAAAATAAGTATGTTAATCGATATAAGAAATGAGAAGAATCATTTTAATAGTTTCTAATTGTGCTTTGAGTTCTTTCTAATTATAAATGAAAACAAAAAGGGTAAGACAATTGTTTCAATTTCTTTGTTAATGTACGGTGCAAACTGTTTTTAGCAAATGGTTTTATTATATGATATTAAGGCTGACAATAATCTAGGGCTTATTGTTT
>Ga0315322_10000674_pt1 | contig 25621 bp, 18 predicted proteins | sample M110021515metaG_FD_203461 | JGI IMG/M metagenome (GOLD analysis project Ga0315322, IMG submission 203461) | Ammonia-oxidizing marine archaeal communities from Monterey Bay, California, United States - M1 100m 21515 | ecosystem: Environmental > Aquatic > Marine > Intertidal zone | place: USA...
AACATAGGAATGACCTCTTCAAATAATAAGAGTATTTTTTGCATTGCGATCGGAGGTAGCTCAACCACCATTTCCTTTCATTAATCTGTTAAATGTGCATCCTGCGACCGAAGTCCACAAGGACTTTCCTGAGTGTATACCAAGATATGGAGGCTCAAATATCGAAGGATCCAACAGGACGTTTCAATCCGCACCAATCACTGCGGTGAACCCAACAATGCGACACAACACTCGCAGTATCATGCATTTCCACATGTTCTACCTTATTGCGTTCACATGATTTCGTGTCTTTTCGACAGCAAAACAGTTTTCACTCCGGTGAATGGCTGATAATTGGCAACTGCCGTGATGCTATCCGACACTCTCTTTCGTAAGCTCGACTCGGCAGTCATACTCTTGAAAGAAATAATATTGGGAATGCTCAGGAGCAGTAAATGTGTGGAATAACGGGAGCAGTCTGGAGCGACCAGAAACAGTCCATCGCTCCCGTGGTTTTGACCAGAATGACCGATGCCATCTCGCATCGCGGTCCTAATGACTCCCAAACTTGGATCAGCACATCTCAACGCGACGCCTATGGTAATGCCCTTGGTGTGGCCCTTGGTTTCCGGCGGCTTAGCATCATCGACCTCGAGGGTGCTCGGCAACCAATGTCCAACGAAGACGGCACAGTGCGGCTGGTATTCAATGGTGAAATTTACAACTACCGAACTCTTCGACGCAGACTCGAGGGTCGCGGACATCAATTTGTAACGGATGGTGACGGTGAGCCCATACTACACCTCTACGAGGACCATGGCGCAGACTGCTTCAATCACCTCAACGGCATGTTCGCAATTGGCATCTGGGATGCAAAGCGAACGCGATTTGTACTGGCTCGTGATCGAATCGGGCAAAAGCCGCTTTACTACGCTGTACAAGACAACCGACTTGTTTTCGGTAGCGAATTAAAATCGCTTGCTGCTGTCGAAGGGGTCTGCCAAGAGATAGACCCAGGTGCGATTGACGAGTTTTTGACCTACCAATACGTTCCACATCCGGGAACCATATGGAAAGGGGTTCGAAAGCTCGCACCCGGACACATGGCAATTTACGAAAATGGCCAACTGACTGTCCATCGTTATTGGGATTTCGATCCCTCCGTTGAAAAACCGATTGACGGTGAAACTGCCTGCGAACGTCTCCGGGAACTCTTGACCGATTCTGTCAAAATGCGGATGCAGAGCGATGTACCACTGGGTGCATTCCTGTCGGGAGGAATCGACTCCTCGCTTATTACTGCGATTGCCAATGAGCAAAGCAGTTCCTCAATTCGCACCTTCAGCATTGGCTTTCCAGTTGCAGATTTTGACGAGACTGGGTACGCAGCCGAGGTTGCCAAGCACCTCGGAACACAACACCAAAGATTTGAGGTCATGCCCAGTGGTGTGGATGTGATCGACAAACTTGTTTGGCATTATGACGAACCATTTGGTGATTCATCGGCGGTTCCGACGTGGTATCTCGCTGAACTAACAAAGTCAGAGGTGACGGTGGCATTGTCGGGTGATGGTGGCGATGAACTATTTGCTGGTTACGAACGATACCGTGCGTTATGGCTCAGCAATAAACTTCGAAACCTATTTCCGATTCATAAAATCCCTGGGCTGCAACTGATCCAAAAGCTACCCGATTCGAAACGTAGAAACTCATTGGTACGGAGAGGCAAACGTTTTCTGGAAGCATTGGATCAGGCACCCGCAAGACGATACTTGAACTGGCTGCAGATTTTCCCTGAATCTCTGAGGGCTTCGATTTACACAGACAGTTTCCTTGAATCATTGCCGGGTGATGACCCCTTTGATTTCCTTGATTCAACATGGGTACAAAGCGCTGGGCGAGACTTGGTAACACGTGCATCCACCGCCGACATTCTTTCCTACCTACCGTGTGACCTTTGCACCAAAGTCGATATCGCGTCGATGGCTCACGGGTTAGAAGTTCGACAACCACTGCTGGACCACCGCATTGTCGAGTTCGCAGCCTCACTTCCTGTGAACCTGAAATTTCGCGGTAAACGCGGCAAATTGATTCTGCAGGATACATTCGGATCAATGATTCCCAAATCAATTTTCACACGCAAGAAGATGGGCTTCGGAATACCAATTGCCAATTGGTTTCGGGATGAGCTCAAACCCATGGTGCACGATACTCTGTTAGCAGACGATGCACGAATCAATCCTTACTTTCGGAGGGAATCCATTGCGGAACTTGTTCGCGCCCATGAGACCAGCGAACAAAATCATGGGTACCGACTTTGGAATCTGTTGATTCTGGAAAAGTGGCTTCGCGAATGGACCTAGCGTGATAGACGGTTATGCCGATTCGGTTGCAGAATGTTTGACACTTTCACGTCTGCGAATCGCGGCACCAAACACCGTTGAACTAACCATTAATGTGATCAAGCCACCGCATGTCATGAACCCTAGCGTTGTCATTCGCTGAGTTACTTTGATGTTCTTCCATGCTTTCTGAATCAAATTACGTTCTGCTTCAGAAATCCGGATTTCCACAGCATCCTCGTACTGGGTGGTTCCCCCAACCGACAGCTTGCCGGCGTAACGCCGCTGGATAAGATCCCTTTCGAATTTTTCATCGCTCACTGAATAAATATCAGTGTTCTCGACTGAACCTGTCACAGTCTCGATAAAAGTTGACAACGCCGCATGTCGCATAAGTTTCAGTTCCTGCAAACTTTCCTCTCGTGTTTCACACGGGCCCGATAACACGACGAATGTTGCAATGTTGTTTTTCTGTTGCACCGGATCCTTGATCCACGCTGGGCGACTTTTCGGATACACAACATGATCAAGTGGCGGGACGGATAACTCTTTCGGATCCTGGTCTCCTGCATTCACCGGATGATTCACATCTCCATCACGAGCCTTGGTTGGCTGCTCATCAGCTGCTGAAATTCCTGATGTGAATCCCAATAGAACCACTGCTGCGAGGACCCATATTGTTCTAGAGCGATAGTCATACATTGTTAGTTCTTCCCGCTGTTGCTTTGACAATGCTCCCATCAACAGGCTGGTTTTGGGGGCTGTTGTTTTGTCTTGTGTTACGATTGACCCAAGGTGCAGACAATTGAACTGCGATTGCGATTCCTCCAGCTGCCACAATCCCGATAGCTCCAGTAACCGGAATCAATTGATGCACCGCCCAACCGGCACCAACAGCAACTGTAATTGACCATAAGCTGAGTCGCTTTCGGCGTAATGGATCCACAGGTTTCCACCAACGCAACAATGCAAATAGCAACGCGAAATGCGTCACAAATGCCGACATGGTTGGATGACCTCCTGAATAGAAGCTGGGTGAAAGGCTGGTTGAAGTCACATCCCTCACCAACGTTTCATCAAATGGAATCATCAAAAATTCACCCGTGACAAAAGCAAGAAAACCAACACCGGCGCCAACACCAGCCAACACCAGTCGACGTGTCAGTGGCTCACCCTCATCACATTCCCACAATTTCCCCAGGCTCAAAACAGCACAGGTTGCTCCAAGCACAATCACCGCCAACCACGCATATGGGGCAATCGATTGGGCAGGCATGGATTCACCGTAAAGCCCGATGACTCCCGCAGCCAATGACAGCCCAATGGCTGACAACGTTGCAGCAATCCACGATGTATTCAACTCCGCCAGGCGGTTCAATCTAGATTTCGCTCGCAGCTCATTGCGCACGTTATGGGACCATGCAACCGGCGAAACTACTTTTCGTTGGGGTGCGTATTGAAGCGCTAGTCGTTGTGCCTCTGCATACTTAGGCTGCCGTTTGGATTGCACAACCATTTTCCAGATGACGTAATACGGTACGTAGCCAAACGCAAGCATACTAAGCACCGGTACCAACCATCCAACATTCACAAAGAATAGAATGCCTACGATTAACCCAAGAACAACTTTTTCATATGGCCCAGCCGTGTTGCTATCGCCACTAAACCAGCGACTTAAATCGTGGCAACTTGTTCGCACAGCCCGCGCAACCGGCTCGTCAAATAGATCTGCCTGAGCTTTCTGTTTCCCTGAACCATACGTGTTCATCGTGGAAGCGAGGCGTGCAACCAGGATTGCATCAATCGGCTCAGATTGCGATGACTCCCCTGATGCAGTAGTCCCTAAATCCTGATGTTTATTCGTTTGTACAAAATCTGTCCGATCCGGGAATGCAAACACACCGCAATCGAGTGACGCCAACATATCTGTAACCGATCCAAATCGTTTGCTAGGGTCTTTTTCCAAGCATCGAGCGATTGTTGAGCGGTAAGGATCCGCGAGGCCACTCAAATCAGGAGTCGCTGTTAAATGCTTGACAATAATCTCGTGACAACTCTCCCCATCAAACGGAACTTGACCGGTCAACAACTCAAACAGCAGAACACCCAGAGCATAAATATCAATTTCACGGCCATATTCGCCACGGCCAATTTCCGGTGCCATGTAATGGAATGTCCCAACGCTCTCAGTGTGACCACCACGATGAGACGTAGAGATAAACTTACTTAGACCGTAATCCCCAACTTTCACTTGGCCTAAATCATCAAAGATGTTGCCCGGCTTAAGGTCACGATGCACCAGCCCTGCACAGTGCAAATGGTGGACACCAGCCCCAATACCTTGTATCCAACGACTGGCTTCTGACGGCGACAATCCTGCTGGGGACTCGTCAAGAATTTGCCGCAAGTTGAGCCCGGCAACGTATTCCATGACAACCCACGACTCATCCTTTGAGTCACGACAAATATCAAACAACGCAACCAGATTGGGGTGTTTCAAGTTCAAACATTGAGAAACCCCTCGCAGTTCGATTTCTAGATTCCTCTGAATTCGTTTCAGGGCAACCTCTTTACCTGCATCGCTAACGGCAAAGTAAACCTCTCCAAACCCGCCCATGCCAACTCCACGACGAATCGTGTAGGGCGGTAAAGGCGTCGCTCCGGGGGAATACGTAAAGGTCATCGATCGAATCGTTGAATCACTAGCTTGGGTCTCCCCTAGCCAATTAGCATCATGGACTGGCTGTTGAGATGAGCCGGAATCACCCAACATCAAACTTCCTCCTGCGAAATCAGCGTCAATTTTTCCTTCTTCTTGTCCAAAATCCATCTGAACGTCGGGTTTATCGTCGACCGACTGATCTCCCAATGATGTTTGTGTGTTGGGCCGCTCCTTCAGTTTAGCCAGTAGTGTATTCATTAATCGAGGTTTCCGAGGAGATTGATCCAAAGTGATCTTCTCTGGGACGCGATTTCCCACATCATCTAAGGCACCAGGTGAATCAGGCGTAGGCGCGGAACTTTCACGCAACGTTCGAACTATTGGCGAATTCGGTTGTTTTACTGCCTTGTTCATGCCCTTTCCAATGTCATCGCAAGTGATTGGATCAGGACGCGTTGCCCAACTTCGAACTGCTGAAGATCACCCAGCAGACCCGCCTTGGCATACCATTGATTGTCTTTCAATTGCAGGATGGCGCGATCACTGGCGGTACGACACCTCATGTGACAATCCGAACCTGGCCCTACAAGAACTGTCTCGCGCACCAACACAACACCATCGACGTGCTGATCAAAACGATGCGAACCATTTAAAGAAAGCACAGCAGTATCTGAAAGCTGGCTTGGTTTCCCCAATGTCATCAAAGCCGATCCTGGAATCGGAATCGGCGTACCATCAGTCAACAAAGTCTTTGAATCTGATGAACTCTGCCCCTGCCAAAAATAATCAGCTCCTTGCCGAATGATTTGGCCTGCAAAGCGAGGCCAATCAGCCTGAACACAGATGTCCGCATTACTGACCCGACTCAATCCTCCAACACTCCATTGCACTCCCGTCACTAGCAAAAAACCACCACAACCATCGATCCACAACCTCCAGCGTGACACTGCAGATTGTGGACTTTTCTGTTGGGACTTGATTACCGACACGGATCAGCCTGCTGTGTCAGGAAGGAAAATTGAGTGAGGAGTAAATACGAACGCCTCACATCAGTCAATTTGAATGGCAACAAAAGCTTCTGATTGTTGACCTTTCGAGCCATCGAAGTACGAAGAAATCTCATTCAACAGGTTCTCATCATTGGGCTCATCCAGATCAATTTCACTGAAGTACTCAGCATCGATGCTCATTGTCTCTTCCTCAACATCAATCCTTGTGGCAATCTCATCCAACAAGTCACGCGTACGGGCCAACTGACTGTCATCCAAATTAAGTTGGCTGCTTGTTTGTGCTACACGCAAAGCTCCAACGCGGGCCTGCAGGTTCTCTACTTCTACTTCCAACTGACTCTTTGCGCCAAGCATTGCTTCCATGCGTTCTTGGGCAGCCTGCAACGAGGCTTCGCGAGCTGACAACATTTGACCGAGTTTTTCCGCAGTGGCGCGACGTGTCTTAAAACGCTTGAACCGATTACCAAGATCACTCTGAACTTGTGCGGAGGTGTATGTGCGGCCTCCATAACTGTAATACTCATCTTCACTTCGCAAATCTTCACTCAGACGCTCAATATCGTCTTGTGTCTTGGCAAGTCGCTCATTGGTCTGGTCCAACTGCTTTTCCAATTTGGCAAACTCAACTTTTTCACGAGCAATTCGCTTCGCATTCACCTCAATCTCCGGCTTCAGGTCGGCAATCATCTGACGAGCACGTTTCAGTTCCCACTCCAATGGCATCGCATCATTGGCTGATTCCTGCAACCAACTGACCCCACAACGCGCGTAGCTGAACAGTGGTATACCAAAAGTAAGGCTCGAAAGGAGAGCAAGTGCGCCTCCTGCCATCATCATTTTTTTAATCATTTGAAGTTTCCTCGAACTGGTGGCTGATAGAAATCGGGAAATAATGCAGCTTGCACTTAACCCGTTCCAACACGCCACCATTCGCTGCTTCGATCACGATCTTGGAAGCGATTCACCCAAAAAATCCTTAAATTCAGATTTTTCACTCAAAACGATGGCATCGGCAAATAACTGCGGGGCCAGACTTTGACCGCGGCTCCCAGAGTCGCTTTCTTCTTTGTCTGAAACGACGTTACTGGCTTTGTCTGAAACGACGTTACTGGCTCTCAAGCACGCCCAAAAGCAGTGCGGACCGATCGAGACAACAAGCAAGGATTGTTTCTTGTTCGCAACAAGAATGCTGATAAATCACAACCCTCAAACAGCCCTGCCGACCCTAAATCAGCCATAAGCTGTTTGCAGTCAAACACTTACCAAAACTCGTCGGCCAATGGAACCGGAGCGGCACGCAGCTTGCAGTGAACCTCACCTAAGTAGGAGACTCTCTACTAACGACGACCCTAACGCAGTTCAGAAACAATTACTTTCTGAACTTATGCCGCTCTAACAGAAAACGGAGATCCCTCCGATGACCAATTCAAGCATGAGTCTATCACCACCTCAATCTGCAGAAGCACCTGCTAAAGCTTCGGGAGAGCATTGGTACGATTTGACAGCGACGCTGAGTCGCCACGCTCGTGAAGATTTTGGCAATTGGCTGGACGGAGAATTGCAAACTCTCGAGTCGGAACTTTCTGACTATTCGACGGCAGGTTCTCGGCAGAAGGTGCAATTTCAACGGTAAGGATTTCGCGTGGTCTTTTTGGTGTCGACTGGTACACAAAGATCCAACGCTCACTGTGTGAAACCAAGTAACTATCTTGATCTTCGTTTAGCTACCATGGTTTTCTCAGTCTTCTCGTATTGGAAAAATCCACCTGTGGTGCGATTCGGGCTAGAATTCCTACTGCTTTAGGAACCTTTCCCAACGAGACTTCATTGATGAATCACCTTCGCTTCTACGTGTTCCCCATTGTATTAATCTGCTTGCTTTTCTCATGTCCTGAACCCGGCTACGGGCAAGACAAAACCGAAGCGGCGAATTCCAGTGAACTCAATGATTGGGCACAACCGAGTTTTTGGGAGCCTGCTGACAAGAATGCGGCAGATGACAGTTGGAAGTTTGCAGATGGGGAGATTCAGTTAGTCCATCCACAGGGTGGCAAAGGTAGCCTTGTAAGTCGTCCACTTCCACCCAACTTTGAACTGACCTTCGACTGGAAAATCCAAGCCAAAACCAATACAGGGCTGAAGTACCGCGTCCGAAAATATGGCTCGAAGTATTACGGGATCGAATATCAGATAATTGACGACAGTCCAACCGCTTCTACCAAGGGTTCAACTGCTGCAATCTATGACTTATCAGGCTCCTCGGCAAAGAAAAATCTGCATCCTACCGGCGAATGGAACACGGCGAAAATCGTCGCTGATGGGTCAAGTCTGAAACACTTTCTCAATGGTGATTTGGTATCCGAAATTACCACCTCCGGCCCCGTTTGGGATGCCAGTCTTGCGGTCAGTAAATTTTGGGGATTAAAGGATTTTGGTCAGCCGCTAACTGGCGATCGAATCATGCTTACCGACCATGGCGGCAAGGCTGCATACCGAAACTTTCGCTTTACCGAAATCAAAACGCCGAGTTTGCAACCCGCAGCGACATCACCGGGACCATTCTTGGCCAATGGCATGAGGAACAGTTGGGCTGACCAAAGTTCAATCGTGCTATGGACACGCACAACACGTCACCAGCAGATGAATACTGATGGCGAAAAGTTCCTCGTGATTTCAAAGAAAGATGCTTCAGAACTATCCAAGAACACAGATGCCAAACAGATTCTTGCTGCCCAGTTACCACAAGGCGCAGTTCTGGATGACATGTTTGGTGCGTGCCCGGGAACACAAGGTGAAGTGCGTTTGATCTATTTTCCGGAATTTCAACGAAGAGCAATCAAGAGCACCGAGTGGAAACGCACCATCGCCACAGAGGATTTCACCGCCCAGTGGGAACTACAAAATCTCAAACCGGGTACACGTTACGCCGCCATCGTGGAGGCACGAATACCTGATGGGCAAACACCAACCGCTGTGATTCGCGGCCGTTTTGAAACTGCTCCAGCAGTTGATGCGAAAAAAAACCTTACGTTCTGCATGACAACCTGTCACGATTTCATCCGCCGAGATGATGGACTACAGGGACACAAAATTTATCCCGCAATGACGAAAATCGACCCTGATTTTGTAGTTCACGCTGGGGACATCGAATATTACGACAAACCAAGTCCATGGGCGATGACGCTGGAATTGATGCGATTTAAATGGGGCCGAATCTTCGCCCTTCCCAGCAATCGCAAGTTTTACCAAAACACAACCAGCTACTTCCTGAAAGACGATCATGACACGTTAAAGAATGACTGCTCCCCTGGCGAAAAATACGGTTCTGTCAGTTTTGAAGAAGGGGTGAAGTTATTCAATCGCGAACAATTTCCAACCCGCAACGCACGCTACCAAACAGTACGTTGGGGCAAGGATCTTCAGGTGTGGTTTCTGGAAGGTCGTGATTACCGAAGTCCAAATCAGTTACCTGACGGACCCGAGAAAACAATTTTGGGAGAAGAACAGAAAGAATGGCTGTTCAGCTCACTAGATGATTCGGAGGCGAAATTCAAACTAGTCTTCAGCCCGACACCAATCGTCGGTCCGGATCGAAAAAACAAAAAAGATAATCACGCCAACAACGTTTTTGCCCATGAGGGAAACGAACTTCGAGAACGGTTGACTCAATACGAAAATCTAATTGTGCTGTGCGGGGACCGCCATTGGCAGTACGCATCCCATGACGAGAATTCTAAGCTGTGGGAATTTGGTTGTGGCCCGGGGAGCGAAGAGCATCAACTGGGCTGGAACCCCAAAGACAAACGGCCAATTCATCAGTTCCTTCGTGTCGCAGGCGGATTTCTATCAGGAGAAATCAAGTACACGAGCAAACAATGTCAACTCACATTGCAACACCGCAAGGTCAACGGTGACATTGTCAGCGAGTTCAAATTCCCCGAAAAGCAGAAAAACACAAAGCCGGACAACGAGTAACACGCTTCTGATCAGCGTGCCACCAATGCGAAATCCAGATATCACTTTGCGTGCTGTTGAATCATTTGCATCAAGTCTGCAGAAGGCTGGTTCAACGTCATCACTTGCGTTGGACCAGAAGGATTACGTCGATCTCGCACAATCACAATCACTTCATGGTCATTGGCTGTCGCGGTATCACCGGCAAGTAAGCCACTCTGTGTGGCGTTAGTAGTTCCAACGTTTTCCTGAAGATCGTTTGCTTGGACATTGGAAGAGAAACCAACAGTCGGACTCCCCGACGGCAACGACGCTAAACGCGTCTGAGGAACTGCAGCACGCTTGTAAATCGTCGATAAACCTGCCCTGTCAAGCTGCCACCGCACCGAACCCGGACCAGCATAGATCCCAACATCACCCTCATAGTCCGCAGCATTACAAACACCAATCAATCGGCCTGCCTCATCAAAAAGCCCGCCACCACTTCGACCATCAATGGGTGCGCCAGCTATTTCGAGATTGGAAACTCCCAAGTGTTGATCATACTTATCAACGCCAGTAATTCTCGTATCACGACGAGAAGGATCAGCGCCTCGATCACACCCAAAACTGAATGCGGTTTGGCCAGACCGTACTCGTTCTTGCGGATGAATTATCTGAACTGCCCGCATTTGAAATCCTGGGCGAATCGCGACAAGGGCAACATCATGCGTGTCAGCGTCGTAGTCCAGTAATTCACCGCTCACCGTCTGAGTCTGACCGCCAATGTAAAGATCGACTTCTATTTTCCCTTGCCCCTTGTTTTCTCGAAACAGATGCCCGCATGTTAAAACCAAAGCCTGATCACCATTGGTATCAATGACCGTGCCGGTACCAGCACCATACCCGTGCCCATCGTGCACGCGAAGACGCACGGTTGCGGCGCGGGCAATTTCAATCGATTGAGCAAGCGACACTGTGGGCATCGCTTCGCTAATAGCAGCGTTTGGATTGACACTCCCTGCGGGCGTTCCACCCACCATCGGAGCAAGCCGAGTTGCTGGAGCCGCAATATTTTGAAACGAGGGATCTGTTGCTCGTGTGGGAACCCGAGGCCCCGATGGGGTGCTTACAAGAGCTTCCTGTAGAGCAACCATGGTTTGCTGCCCTACCAACCTTGCAACTTCTTTACCGCCAGAAACCACGACATACGTCGGTGTCTTGCGAATGCCGTAGCGAGCCGCCAAATGCGGTTCGGAGACCACGTCAACATGCCGAATTGCAACACCATTGCTAGCAAGTTGTGCAAGGGTTGGCTTCATTGCCTGACAGGGAGAGCAGTGGGCAGATGAGAAATCAAGAAGAATTGCATCACTGGCCTCAGCGGCTTGGAATGTCGCAAAAAAGCCGAGAAAACTAGCCGTTAACAACGCAAAAATCAATCTCATCGGGTTCGCCCCTCCGTGGACAAAGTCTGCATGAACCTCGCTTTTCGATCAGGCATCCTGCCACAGGAAAAGCAATGTTGTGTCGAACACAAACGGCATTCAACCACGCTGTGGATAGTCGGTGACAAGCACGTTTGGAGGCAAGATCAAACGCTGACGGTACGTTGAAACTTGAGACTTTTTTTCAATTAAGGCGTCGATTTCAGTGTTTTTTTTATTCAGCTTCCGCGGAAGTGATTCTTTCGAGATCTCAACCCGTCGCATGCCGTCGTATGAAGTGTCTCAGATGAGTACAATTCCGTGCCCTCACCAGTTTCCCAATTGCATTCATTCATGACACGCAAAATACTCGTCACCAGTGCTCTTCCGTATGCCAACGGCCCTATTCACATCGGTCATCTGGTGGAATACATCCAGACTGACATTTGGGTCCGGTTTCAGAAATTGCGTGGCAACCGCTGCATCTACATTTGTGCTGATGATACCCACGGAACCGCCATCATGATTCGCGCCCGTAAGGAAGGGCGAAGTGAGGAATCCCTGATTGGCGACATGAGCACAGCTCATCAGCGTGACTTCTCAGGCTTCGGAATCCAATTCGATCACTACGGCAGCACCAACAGCGATGCGAATCGTGAAATTTGTGGTGAGTTTTGGCAATCATTGCGTGATGCAGATCTCATTACAGAGCGATCGATCGAACAACTCTTTGATCCTGAGGCCGAGACATTTCTAGCAGATCGTTTTGTGCGTGGTACGTGTCCAACATGTGGTCGTCCGGACCAGGCGGGTGATAACTGTACATGCGGTGCGACTTACAATCCAACTGATCTAATTGACCCAAAGAGTACGCTAAGTGGGGCTACCCCAGTACTTCGCGAATCCAACCATTTGTTTGTTCAATTAGAAAAAATGCATGCCTTTCTGAGCGACTGGGTTGAAACGAGTGGTGCTCTGCAAAGTGAAGTCGCGAACTATCTGAAAGGACACTTTCTTGCAGAGGAGTTGCGAGATTGGGATATCAGCAGACCAGCTCCTTACTTTGGATTTGAAATACCTGATTCCCCTGGTAATTACTGGTATGTCTGGTTCGACGCCCCGATTGGCTACATCGCCAGCACTCGAGAATGGTGTCAAGCGAATGGTGAACAGCTAGCAGACTGGTGGCGAGATCCGAATTGTGAGATCCATCACTTCATCGGCAAAGACATTACCTACTTCCACACGCTGTTCTGGCCCGGCATGCTAAAGACAGCCCAGTACAACATGCCCACCAAAGTGCACATTCACGGCTTCTTGAATGTCGATGGCAGGAAGATGTCAAAGCGAGATGGGACACTGGTTGCTGCAGAGACCTATCTTAAATATGCAAACCCATCATGCCTGAGATACTTTTACGCCACCAAGTTGAACTCACGTGTTGAAGATCTGGATTTGGGGATCGATGAATTTACCGAAAAAGTGAATAGCGATCTGGTGGGCAAAGTCGTTAATCTGGCAAGCCGCGTCGGTAAATTTGCCAACAAAACGGGGCTCTCGGTCGCGTATCCCGATGATGGTGGTCTGTTCGTCGCAGCAGCGGAGGCAGGTGACAAAATTGCTGACGCCTATGAAGCGGGTGAGTACGCGAAAGCCATGCGCAAGATCATGGAACTGGCTGATGCGGCCAATCCATATGTCGAGCATGCCAAACCATGGGAAATAAAAAAAGACGAACAGCGAACAGACGAGTTGAGAGACACATGCACAGTAGCATTGAATCTGTTTCGCCAGCTTGCAATTTATCTTTCCCCGGTCCTGCCAGAATTAGCAACGAAATGTGGGGAATTATTGGGTGAGGAAATTACATCCTGGGACCAAAGTAAAAAGCCTTTGGTCGGAACCCCGGTATCAAAATTCAAACGTATGATGGATCGAGTACAACCTGAGGACTTGAAAAAAATGATTGATGAAAGCAAAGACCTGGCAGCGGAAGACGCAGCAAAAGACAGCCAACCGACCTTCAACGACAGTGATCAACCGCTCAAGGATGAACCACTCGCCGATGAAATCACGATTGATGATTTTGCGAAGGTAGATCTCAGGGTCGCCCGTGTAGTCAGTGCTGAGCATGTGCCCGAAGCGAACAAGCTGTTGAAACTGACCCTCAGCCTCGGTGGGGAAGAACGTCGACAAGTATTCGCAGGAATCAAGGCGGCCTACGAACCTGAGAATCTTGTAGGCCGACTGGTTGTCATGGTCGCGAACCTGAAGCCTCGCAAAATGCGATTCGGACTTAGCGAAGGGATGGTAACAGCTGCTGGTCCAGGTGGTGCTGATGTGTTCATTTTGAGTGTCGATGATGGCGCCCAACCGGGACAACGTGTCCACTGAGGCAAGCCCTGAACTTGAGGTAAGACCTTCCCATGCTGCGGCGAAACCTTCGCTCTTTCCGGCGCCATCTGCTTGATCGGATGGTGCTGCGACCATCGCAGCACGCCATTCACGTCCCACATCAAAAAAAAGTGTTGCTGCCTTGTGGGGCGGATGCTGTTGAGTGTTTTGTTCAACAGACCCACGATGACTCCGAACAGCCCGAACTACTCATTCTCAAATTTCCGGGGACGGCAGGACGAGCCGAGCGTTCAACCTCCTTCCCTACCTCAATGCTGGAGACAAAACGAACCGCTATTTGGACTTGGAACCCTCCCGGTTATGGAGGTAGCAGTGGTCAGGCAAGCCTATCAAACATGCCGCACGCGGCCTCAACTTTCTGGACAGCTGTTACTGAAAAACATGCTGGCCCAAACACTTCCATCTGGTTATGTGGAAACAGCCTTGGCTGCGCCACAGTCCTGCATGTCGCCGCCAAACACGCACCGGACCCAAAACGGGCAGGATTGATACTCCGAAATCCGCCTCCCTTGCGGCGTGTTATCAAGCGTGCAGCAAAGCCCTATCCACACTTCGGCCTCATCAATCCAGTGATTTCAGAACTGTGCGATTCCATGGATACAATGAAAACAGCACCCAGAGTAAACCTGCATGCAGTGGTTCTGCAATCCGAACTCGACACACTTGTGCCGGTTGACTTTCAGAATGAGATACTAGAATGCTACGGCGGTCCATTCCGAAAAGTGCTGATGGAAGGAATTGATCACGATGGTCTTGCGACCGAGCAACACGAACCAGAGATATGCAATAGTGTACGCTGGTTGTGGAAACATACGTGCCTGACCAACAATCAATTCGCCACCGAGTGATAACAATCAAAAAGCATGATTAAAACACAAGTGCGAAAGGCCGTGCTGATCGACGCGGATGCAATTTCCGACATCTACAATCACCATATCGAAATCGGTGGATCTACCTTCGATACGCAACAGTGGACCGCGAGCGAAGTTGCCAAATTTATTGAAAAGCCCATGCCAAATGCATGGTTTGTGGCCGAATTTGGTCACGAGATATTGGGCTGGTCAGCTACCAGACCCCACAGCACCCGCCACGGTTACCGCTACACATGCGAAACCGCCATCTACCTCCACTCTGATTCCACCGGATGTGGTATTGGAGGCTTGCTGCAAAATCAAATTGAACAACATTGCCGCCAAGCAGGATTGCACCACGCAGTTGCAAAAATAATCAGCGATAACCATCGTAGTATTTCATTTCACCAACGTCATGGGTATGAAATCGTCGGCATACAAAAAGAAATCGGTCACATTCAAGGAAAGTGGTGTGATGTCACCATCATGCAAAGAATTTTTGACTGAACTATGGAAACCTGCCATGGTTCCGATCCGCCAAAGCAATCCTCAAAGTTCAGTATCGCGTTATAAAATCAACGACTGGCGGCACGCGCTTCAGACAGCATGCTGACCATCTCAGGCAGAATCAAGGATGCGGGCAGTGCGTAACTGACAACACGACCAGCACGTGCAATATTGATTCCGATAACATTGCCTTGAGTATCCATCAAAGGCCCACCACACTCATCCGGATCAAGAACGGTGTCATGCTGCATGACCTGATCAAAGCCGGATAAACGCACATTCCGCGGCCCATTGACTCGAGCATCACTCTCAGACTCTCTCATGACGTTCAGGTCACGAATCGAAGCATCTACATCCATCGTTGTGGAATCTTTCACTGGATCGTTTCGGGTAATTGTGAGACGTACACTTTCACCTGGAAACATGCCACGCAGCGTCTCAATGACTCCCAGTCGACTACGTTCTTCCCGGCCATTGATGGCAACAATGAGATCTCCCTTTTTTATACCAGCCGCTTCGGCTCCACTGTCTGGAAACACACCACGCACCATGGCTCTTCCCGTTCGGTCATCCTGCAACAAAACGCCCAGTCGGCCTTGGTGAGAAATGCGGCGTGGCTTGGCCCCAATCACACCCAAGCCAATCGGTGTAGATTTCCGTCCCACACTGATGACGAAGCTAGCTACTGGGGGCACCTCACCGGCGAACTCAGCAGGCTTCAAGGTGAGATCACCCTCGATTCTAAGCATCGCCAGATCATTGCTTCGCCGTACAGCGGCCACACGAGCCGGCAGCAATTGTCCGTCGTTCAACCGAACGCGAATCGGATCACCACTTAATTCACTCCGCTTTGTCAGAATGAACCCATCCTCTGCAACAATGGTTCCCAAGGCCACCGGCCGATCACCGCTATAAACCTGCACCACTGATCCAGAAATTTTCTCTGCGACTGGGCGGACCAAATTCATCATGGAAGCATTGTCGCGCCGTGCAAGCGGCGCAAACTGAGCTTGTGAGGTCTGTGCTCCTGTTGCCAGCACCATCGCCATGACAACCAAGGGAAACCTTCTTACATCATATCGCATGCTTCTATTCACCATCTTCCACCAACCCCAATTCCAAACTTGCGTTAAGTCTCTGGTTACTCGCCTCGGCCAATCACCACCCGAAAAAAGACGGGTGATCCGTCGCGTAGCCCTCGCACGCGAACATTCTCACCAGGCATCGTCTCCGCGACGGCCTCTTTGAGTGATTGAAAATCTGTAATCTTCCGATCACCGAACTCCTTGATGATATCGCCTTCCTGAATTCCAGCCTTCTTCGCGGCTGAACTGGGACGCACGACATCAATCACTGCCTCCTCGATCTGTGAATTGCCCTGCACCCCAAGCACAGGACGGAAACCTGGCAGCGCCCCCCAGAGGTCACCTGCCACCAACCTTTCCCAAGAGTTACTGTAATTATCGATCGGGATGTGCAAATTCTCTTCGACGTCATTGCCGATGCGACTGTGGATCGCGATCAGTTGGCCAGAAATGTCGAACAGCGGGCCACCGCTATCACCACCAATCAGCGCGCAGTCAGTTCGTAAGGCTGAACGATTGACTCTCGAAATACGGCCAACTCGTGTTACAACGCCTCGATCCTGATCAAACCCACTTGGGTGACCGGTCGCAATACACCACATGCCCGCAGACAATTTCCCACTGCTACCCAACGTTGCATGTGGCCACTCTGCTCCCTCATTCTGACCGGGGCTGATCTGCAGCATACCCGCGTCTACATTCTTGTTTGAACCAAGCGTCGTTGCTTCCAAACGTCGGCCATTTGCAAGAATCACGGTAGCCGGCTTATTGGGTCTCATCGCCACATGTGCAGCGGTGAGCACCTTACCTTCCCCATCGATTATCACACCACAGCCCTGAGCTTGACCAATTTTAACACTGACTGTACAGAGCTTCGCCGCTTCTGACACTCGGCCGAATTGCTGCTCGAGCAACTGGAGTTGCTGAAGATTTTCGGGTACTTTGCCAGACGACAGAATTTGCTTTAGTTCCCGTGGAACCGGAACTTTCGTACCAGGTGACTCGTTCGCCGAGGCTTTACTTTTCGCCGTTGGAGGCTCCGCCTCGACCGTAGAACCGGCCACCGAAAAGCCTATGACCAGAAAGACAATCGTCACGGCAATCGAACACGTTTTGCCGGTAACGGACGGTTTCAATATGTAGATATTCAAAGTAGCCTCGAATCGCGACGCGAAGTTGGCGATCACGTACCTGAGATCAGGTACACCCTTTATTGTAACCACTATTCAAGATCCCTGAAAAAGTGATCCCTTCTTACAGAAAAACCACCTGAAATGAGCGATGTTCCGGTTCAAACCATGATTTTCGGCTACGGCTACTTAGGGCGTCGGGTAGCACAACTGGCAATCCGCGACGGACATAAGGTATGGGCAACGACACGTCGCGCTGAAAGGCAGGAGGAACTTTCCAGCGAAGGAACTCATCCCATTGTGGCCGATTGGACCGATCGACGCACGCTGGTAAATCTGCCTACGGTCAGGCAGATCGTGGTATGCGTCAGCTACGATCGACAAAGTTCTCACAATCGCTTTGAATCTCAGGTCGGTGGATTCCGCAACTTGTTACACGCAATCGGGCCCAAGACAAAAATCTGTTATGTCAGCACAACCGGTGTCTATCATCAACGAAATGGCGTCTGGGTCGATGAGGCAAGCCCGACGCATCCGGGTCGCGACGGGGGACGCGCGCACCTGATGGCGGAATCATTACTGAACCAACTGCGTCCAAAATCAGAATGGACGATTCTACGACTGTCTGGCATTTACGGTCCCGGTAGAGTTCCGCGAGCAGCAGATGTGATCGCGGGTACACCCATCGCTTCACCACAACACGGGTTCCTGAACCTTATCCACGTTGATGATGCTGCCGAGGCAGTACGATCGGTTATTCGGAAAACCACTCAGCGTTTGTACGTGGTGAGTGATGATCAACCAGTCGTAAGATCGAAATTTTATGAGGAAATTGCCCTGCAAACCGGGTCGGGAAAACCACAATTTGTGACGCCTGACGCTGGTTCTCCGGTAAGTATGAGATCGGAAAGTAACAAGCGAGTATGGAACCGCAGAATGAAACGCGACTTGGTCTCCAAATTGCACTTTCCAACCTATCAGCATGGTTTGGCTGATATTCTGTAGCTGCAGTGCTCCAAAAAACACCAGAACTACGTCAGCGCGACAAATTAGTAAAGCGTCTGTGGGCTACAGGCTTGATCACCTTCACCGTACAATGATTCTCGATCCACTCCTATCTTTTCAATGAATAACATGCTGACCCGCAAACCGATTTTCCCGGGCATTATCGAACTTAACTTCCAAGCAGGGGAAGTCCTCGGGTGCAATGTGTACCTCGTCTACGATGGTGATGAGTGGATATTGATCGATATTGGATACGAAGAAACAGTAGAGGACTTTGTGGAAATCATCCGCCAGATTGATTTCCCATTTTCGCGTTGCAAAACCCTTGTTGCCACGCATGCAGATGTGGATCACATCCAGGGACTCGCCAAAGCCAAACAATTGCTGAAGACATCGGTCACTGCCCATCCCAACGCAGTTGCACCACTTCAGTCCGGCGATACGCTGATCACGCTCGCAGAGATCGCAGCGCAGGATTTAAAGATGGCGATGCCGCCGGTTGAAATCGAGCATCAGGTCAATAACGGAGACATCATCGAAGTGGGTTCACTCAAAGTCGAGGTCTGGCATACTCCCGGTCACACGAACAGCCAACTGGCATTCCGAATCGGAGATGTTCTGCTGAGTGGTGATAATATTTACCGCGATGGGTGCATTGGCGCCATCGACGCACACCATGGAAGTGACATCAAAAATTTTGTTTCGTCGCTCGAGAGAATCCGCGACAGTGATGTGAAATGGTTAGCGCCAAGCCATGGGCCAATCTTTGCGAACGATCGCGATTTCCTCAACACCACCATTGAGAGGGTTCGGGGCTATTTGAAAATGGCCGACTTTGGCACGCTCGCTGAAAGCTGGCCGCTGATGGATGAGTGGGACGAAGAGGTGGCTGCTGGCCGACTTCCAGATGGCCTCAATCAATGAAGCGGCTCCATCTCGGTCAACGTGGTTGAATTTCAACCACGCAGGCTGTTATCCCCCGCACAATCCCCCGGGCAGATAGTGCTCATACCCTCTCGCAAGTCAGAGCGTGGGTTCTTGAGGTGGTTTGCGACCAGACGGTCAAAACTGCTGACGGCAAACATCATGCTGAGCTGCTGTGCCGATGGTACCAGCGGTAACGTGGCTAGGAACAATGACGCAACAAATCCCGCCACTGATGATACAAAGAGGCTTCAGCCCGAACATATCGCATATTTTCGTGTCTCACCGTGGTACTTTCCTTGACTCATATGCCGCGGCAATCAGTTTTTGATTAATATGGGAAGGTCCCAGAACCGCCTACGGCACTGCTGGGTCTTGTGCATTGAGAGTGAATTCAGCTTAGGATCACACTCGCGTGATCAATCGTCAGCTCGCTGCGTTATTGTGTCAGAACATACGCAAACTGATGGAATTCCTTATCTAGCCCTAAACCGCGTTTATGACCAGCGAATCTGTGATCAGTGGAACCACGCCAATCGTCGAAAAAGACTTATATCTTGGAATCGATGTCGGCGGAACGAACGTCAAACTGGGGTTGGTTGACACCTCGGGTACCGTGCATGCCAAGGATGCATTGGCAACTCCCAATCTAGGGACGCCAGAACGCGTGCTGGATGCTGCCGTCGCCTTTGCTGATCGCGCCTTAACTAATCCCGATTGCGATAAGTTCAACTTGGCTGGCATCGGTTTGGCCGTCCCCGGTGTACTTGATGCTCGAGAAGCCATTCTGCGAGAAGTGGTGAATCTTCCAGGCTGGAAGGGAAAGCGTCTGCGGGAAATTTTGCTCCAAGCAAGAAATCTACCAAACGTAGTTGTGAATGATGCAAATTCCGCAGCCTACGCTGAGCACGCCTTAAGATCTTTGGGCAACAAATCATTGGCACTCGTAACGCTCGGCACAGGCATCGGTTGTGGTCTGGTCATGAACGGCTCTCCTTATGGGGGTGACCACGGTTGTGCTGGTGAACTGGGCCACATCGCAATTAGATTTGGTAGCGATGCTCTTCTCTGCACCTGTGGAAAAACCGGCCATCTGGAATCATATGCGGGATCAAAAGGAGTCATCACGCAGCTGCACTCACTAGCAGCAAAAACAAAAACATCAGATATCACCGCACTACTATCAACAGGTGGTATCACCCCAAGAGACATTGCCTCACGAGCACAAAATGGGTGCGAACTATGCAACACGGTGATTGATCAAACCGCAGCGTACTTGGGGCAGGCAATAGGCCAGATGGCACAGGTAATTGACCCGGCTGTTGTGCTACTTGGGGGTGCGATGACCTTCGGTGGCAACCAATCCAAAATCGGCCAAAGATTTTTGGCAACAATTCAGAAAACGATTAAAGACACCACCCTCGAAGAAGTTGGTAATAATTTGCAAGTAGAATTTGCTTCACTCGGTAATGATGCCGGTGTCATTGGAGCAGCGATGGTCGCACACCAGGTAATTGCATCGTGATTGAATTCCCCAATGAACGAATCCCCTGTCGCATTTTCGATCGTGCATCCGACGCAAGTGTCGCAGCCGCGAACGAAATCGCTGAACTCATCCGTAAGAAAGCAGCGCGAGGACAGATGTGTGTCCTTGGACTGGTAGCCGGATCTTCCCCTGTCAATGTTTACGATGAACTTGTGCGAATGCACAGGAATGGCGAAGTTTCCTTTACCAACGTCATCGCATTCAACCTTGATGAGTATTTTCCGATGCAACCGTTTGAGTTGCAGAGCATTGCCCGATTCATGCACGAGCATCTTTTCGATCTCGTTGACATCCAGCCCAGTAATGTGCACATCCCTGACGGAGCCATTCCCAAGGCAGATGTCGCTGAATACTGCCACCAGTACGAGCAACTGATACGCGACTGTGGTGGTATCGACATCCAATTACTGGGAATCAATCGCACCGGCCATATCGGATTGAACGAACCAGGCTCAGATCGATCAACAAGAACCCGGATGATCACCCTCGACAACGTCACTCGCACGGACGCTGCCAGTGACTTTTTCGGCGCAGAGAATGTTCCACGCTACGCGATCACAATGGGTGTTGGCACGATTCTAGAAGCGAAACGCATAATGCTGCTCGCGTTTGGTGAAGGCAAAGCGGGCATTGTGGCCAAGACAGTCGAAGGCTACGCAAATACGACCATCCCCGCCACGTTCCTACAAGACCACCCGGATACACGTTTTCTACTCGATGAAGCTGCTGCGTCAAGTTTGACCCGATCTCAGGCTCCATGGCTTTTGGGTGAAGTCAATTGGGATTCCGAGACCATCAGAAGAGCAGTGATTGATCTATCACAGGAACTTGGCAAAGCAGTTTTGAAGCTCACTGATGCAGATTACAACGAGCAGGGCCTTCAAGATCTGCTGGCGGCCCATGGGAACGCCTACGACATTAACCTGCGTGTCTTCCGTCACATGCAGTCGACGATCACTGGGTGGCCTGGCGGCAAACCGGAGCATGCAAAGCAAGTCGGTGATCGGCCAGGGCATCGCGACGACATTTTCCCAAAACGCATCATCGTTTTCTCACCACATCCAGATGATGATGTAATCTCGATGGGTGGAACTTTGATCCGTCTGGTTGAACAAGGGCATGAAGTCCACATTGCTTATCAAACATCGGGGAACATCGCGGTCTTTGACGAAGACGCTATTCGATTTGCCGAGTTCGTCGAAGATTTCTGTAGTGAGTTTCAAATCCGAGCTCCGGGTCTGGAAGAGCTGGAAGCACACATCGATGAAGTTTTGCGTAAGAAGCAAGCGGGGCAAGTAGACAGTGATCAGGTGCAAAGAATCAAGGGTCTGATTCGCCGTGGTGAAGCACGCGAAGGTGCACGCTGCTGTGGTGTCAAAGACGAACATCTGCATTTTCTGGACTTGCCGTTTTACCAAACAGGTCGTGTAAAAAAGAGTCCAATATCGGCCGACGACATCAACATCACGCTAGACCTTCTGCGTGACATCCAACCTCACCAGATCTACGCTGCCGGCGACCTCTCAGATCCGCATGGAACCCATCGCACATGCCTGTCCGCCATCCTGCAATCATGCAAGCAGTGCGAGAAAGAGGCATGGTACGAAAGCTGTGCGATTTGGCTGTACCGTGGAGCTTGGCAAGAATGGCCACCACACCAAATCGAAATGGCGGTTCCACTGAGCCCAACTGAAGTCGCGCGAAAACGAGCAGCTATCTTTAAACATGAATCTCAGAAAGATCGGGCTCTGTTTCCGGGATCCGACGTGCGAGAGTTCTGGCAACGCGCAGAACAACGCAACGCCGATACAGCGAGAAGGTACGATGAAATCGGGTTAGCCGAGTACGCTGCAATCGAAGGTTTTGTCCGTTGGGATGGACAATCAGGTATCGAACTTTAGAGTTTTACGGGCCGAGCATCGTAAAGCACACCAATACGCCATCACCAATGAAAAGGATCTTAGATGAAGTCCCTTACCCGACGCATCACACTGAAATTGATCGCTCTTGGCGGAGCGTGTTTCGGCCTCTCACGAACGGTACGCGGTGATGATAAAACACCAGTCAACAAGGCCGATCAGCCAGCGGAATCCTCGAATAACGCGACCACGGTATCATGGACCAAAACACATGATCGAGTCTGGCTGGATCCCCGCATCTGGGCGAATCCGATGGAGGACTGGCGAGTAAAAGACGGGGCGGCAGAGTGCCAAACCACTGGGGGAAACCGAAACCTGCATCTCATTACGCATCAGTGGACTGACCCAAGCGGTTCAGCCGACATGAGCGTCACAATTCAGAAAATTGGTGGGCAGCGGAAAGGTGCTGGCGCGGGTTTTCGAATCGGAACCAAAAGCGAACTTAACGAATATCGCAGCAACTGTTTTGCAAACGGTGGGATCAATGCAGGAGTTCTTGAAGGGAAACTCATGTTGGGTCGGAATACCGGAAACAAATCCATCGACCTTGGTGACGAAATAACGTTGAAACTAACAGCCCGTTCACAGGGGCTTCAGGTTGCGCTTACTCTCAGTGCTGGAACACCCTCCGGAAAAACACTTGATCAACTCACTACTTCTGTCCCATCCAAAGCGTTACTTGGAAACGTTTCCCTCGTCAACAACTTCGACGCCAAACTGAAAAGAGGTCAGGGTGGCCAATATCGATTCAAAGATTGGTCAGTCACAGGCAACGCATTCACCATTGATGAGTCGCGGAAATTCGGGCCGATTTTGTGGTCAATGTATTCCTTGAGCGACTCGCGTAGCGATGAAGGTTTCGTACTGAAGATCAGTGCGCTCACTGGCCCATTGGGAGAACAGGACAACCAGACTGTTGAGTTGCAGGTAAGTGTTGACGGTAAATGGAAATCACTGGGCAATGCGGCATTGGACACAGATGCTTGGACAGCCACCTTCCGGGTCCCCAATTGGAACGAAAGCGTTTCCACCCCGTACCGATTGCTATATCGGGAACAGAAAAAAGATGGAACCGAGAAAGAGTCGACGTGGAGTGGAATAATCAAACCCAATCCGTCGGGTAGACCACTGAGAATAGGAGCGTTGACATGCCAAAACCATTATGGGTTTCCGTATGAACCTGTCTCTGAAAATGTTGTCAAACTTGACCCGGATCTCATTTACTTTTCCGGTGATCAGCTATACGAAAGTCATGGTGGCTATGGACTGATTCGTGATCCAGCCGAACCAGCAATCCTGAACTACCTGCGAAAGTACTACATGTTCGGATGGTCATTCAGGGAAGCGATGCGAGACCGGCCAACAATCTGCATTGCCGATGACCATGATGTATTCCAGGGCAACATCTGGGGTGAAGGTGGATCCCCAATGGATATACAGGCTGGTGGTGCCTCATCCAATGGTGGGTACAGAGAACCAGCCCGCATGGTCAATGTTGTTCACAAGACGAACACCTCGCACCATCCAGATTTCTACGACCCCACTCCTGTTAAACAGGGTATCAGTGTTTACTACGGTGACATGGTCTATGGTGACGTGGGTTTCGCTATTCTCGGCGACCGGCAATTCAAAAGTGGCCCACAAAATGTCGATACCGGCAGCGGTCGGGCAGATCACGTCAAAGACCAAAATTTCCAAACGTCTGTGCTAGACAAACAGGGCTTGCAATTGCTTGGGTCTCGTCAGGAGTCATTCTTGCAAAAGTGGGGGAAGGACTGGCGTGGTCACAAGATGAAAATTCTGTTGAGCCAAACCGTGTTTGCTGGAGTTGCGACGCATCATGGCAAATATGATGGTTATTTGAAGGCGGACCTCGATTCTGGAGGCTGGCCACAAACACCACGAGACCGGGCCATTGACATCCTTCGCGAATCAAAGGCTCTGCATATCAATGGTGACCAGCACTTGACATCATTGTCCCAATACGGGGTCGATAAGCAACGCGACAGCATGTGGTCATTTTGTACACCTGCAATCGCAGCAGGCTATCCCCGGTGGTGGCGACCAGATGAAGTTGGAATGCCACACGAAGGACGACCTAGCCATGGATTGGAAAACACAGGTGAATACCTCGACGGCTTTGGAAACATGATTTACGTTTACGCTGTTGGAAATCCAGAGGTTGGCACGAAGAAAAATCGATACGAAAAAGCACACCAAAAAGGCAGTGGATTTGGTCTCGTGACGGTCGACACACAGGAAAAAACGTACCAGCTCGACTGCTTTCGCTTTCTAATCGATGCCACTGATGGGAAACTTGAGAGTCAATTTCCTGGCTGGCCGGTAACTATCCACCAACAGGAAAATGCCGGGGACAATATCATCGGATGAACACCATTTTGAGTAAACATGCCCGCAGCTTGGATGCTACCTGCACTATGCTGAACGACTTTGACACCAGATATATCAAATGACATTCACAAGTCATGTAATCGTTCTGCTTGCAAAGCTTTTCAGTTCACCCACAGTGCGTTGGATCGAATGCCAACCGGACACCTGCCAACGCATTTACTTCGCCAATCACACAAGCCACCTCGATGCGGTGGTGCTGTGGTCAGCGTTACCGATTGAGTTGCGCCGGATCACGCGTCCAGTTGCCGCCAAAGATTATTGGTCCAAAGGCTGGCTTAAGCCCCAAATGGCAGAGAGCTTCAATGCGCTGCTTGTCGATCGAAAAGAGATCAAGGTCCACAAAAGCCCGATCGACATCATGCTGCAACAAATGGGTGACGTGTACTCACTGATCATGTTCCCCGAAGGTGGAAGATCTTCCAGTGATGACGAAATGGGAAAATTCAAGAGTGGCCTGTTCTACATGGCCAAGAA
>Ga0315322_10000677_pt1 | contig 25566 bp, 20 predicted proteins | sample M110021515metaG_FD_203461 | JGI IMG/M metagenome (GOLD analysis project Ga0315322, IMG submission 203461) | Ammonia-oxidizing marine archaeal communities from Monterey Bay, California, United States - M1 100m 21515 | ecosystem: Environmental > Aquatic > Marine > Intertidal zone | place: USA...
TGTCCCCAGCCATCGGGCCTCAGTCTGGTGGATTGAGAACTTCTTTGACCACTTCGCTCTACCGATCGTCCGATGGAGGGACCATTACACGCCGCGGAAAACCAATACTAGGTAAACAACCTAGCCTTAATGGGTCAACACGCGTCCCTCCGGTCATCAGAGGAAGAGTTCGTTAGGAACCCGCCCATGCAACCCGCCCCCGTCGATCTCCTCCGCGCCGCGCTTCCTGACCCGGACCCCTCCCGAGCCCGCGCGCTCGCGAAGCCCTTTCGGCAGTCCGCAGTCCTCGAAGCGCTCAAGGCAGCCCGGTCTCAGCCCCGGTTCGCGACCCCCACACTCGCCCGCTTCTTTCGTCGCAAGCGGTCTCTGGGATCCCGGGACCGAAGGGCTGTGCAGGGCGCAGTCTTCGACATCATCCGCCACGAGTCTCTGCTCTTTCATTCGGGTGCGCGCGACGACGCCAAGATGTTGGCCCAGTGGATTGCCATCCTGGAGGGGGACCGCCTCGACCAGCTGACCGGCTCGTCGCCGGCCGAGGACCTCTCGCTGGCGCTCTCCATCGGCTACCGCGTCGCCCGGGAGTGGCTGGACGTGCTGGGCCCCGAGTCCGCCGCGAAGCTCGCCAAGGTGCAGGCCACCCGCGCGCCCACCATGGTCCGCGCCAACCGCCTCAAGTGCACCCGCGACGACCTGCAGCATCGCCTGAGCGAGGAAGGGATTCCCACCGTCCAGCATGCCCACGCCGTCGACGGGCTAGTCGTGGAGAAGCGGGCGGCCTTCCACACGCTCGCCAGCTTTCGCGATGGCTGGTTCGAAGTGCAGGATGCCTCCAGCCAGCGGTTCGTGGATGCCCTGCCGCTCGAAGAAGGACAGACGGTGCTCGACCTGTGCGCCGGAGCGGGGGGCAAGAGCCTGGCCCTCGCCGCACGAGGCGCCCGGGTGCGGGCGTGGGACATCCGCGACAGTGCCCTTGATGAGCTGGAAAAGCGTGCCCACAGGGCGGGCGCTCCCATCCGCATCGCCCCGCCGGAGCCCGCCGAGGTGGTGGTCATCGACGCACCATGTTCGGGCACCGGACGCCTCCGCCGCGAGCCAGCCCTGCGCTGGAAGTTCGAGCAAGATTCCCTGCTGCCGACGCAAGCCGAGCTGATTGTGGAAGGCGCCGCCCTGGTGAAACCTGGCGGGCTGCTTGCCTACGCCACCTGCTCGCTCCAAGCCGCCGAGAACGAGCCTCCCCTCCCGCCCGCAGTGGCAGACGAATTCGAGCTCATCGACTCCGCGCTGCTGTGGCCCCACCTCGACGAGGGCGATGGCTTTGGATGGCGGACCTGGCGCAGAGCTTGAGGCCGCGCAGGACACTGCAAGGCCCCCGTCCCATCAGCGCTCCTCGAGCAGCAGAGCAGTCGACAGCCCGGCTCTACGACGGGCCCGTCGAAGGGTGCGGTCCCCCGGAAGAAGCCGCCACCCATCATCGAGAATTGTGTCTGCGCCTTTGTTGTCACCCCTTTTCCGCAACACCTCGGACGCGGCGACAATCACCCTGGGGTGGTCGCCTGCACGCCGCATCGCATCGGGAACCACCGCCCCACACGGCAAGGTGTCGCGCTCGACATAGTCGCGACAGGTACGCAACAGCCCCTCCAGCGCCTTGGGCTCGCCGGGCGACCGCCACAGAGCCTCGTGGTAGGCGTCCAGCGCACCCAGGGGTTCGCCTGCATCGCGCAACGCATCGCCAAGCGCAACCTGGGGGGTCCAGGAGCGGGGGTGGTTGGATACCCGCTGCTCGGCCACGGTGACCGCTTCATCGGGACCCACCGCGAGGCTGCCCACGATTCGGCGCATCAGCGGAGCGTAGCGGTCCTGTTCGGCGTCGGTCGCCTGGAGTACCACCCGCAGCTCTGTGTTCCCGCGGACCAACACAACGGCATCCACGGTCTCGATGGTCTCGGCTCGGCGGAACGACAGCTGCACCCTCAGTCCCTGCACACCATCGATCTCGACCGGCATCCGGCGCAGCACCACCACATCCCGGGTGCCGGACTGAATGCGCGCCACGAGGGCATCCACAGCCTGCGCGGGAGTGAGCGGACCAGGGTGACGGGTGCGGGTGATGGCCACGTTGGACTGCAGAGTAGGCGAGAACCAGCCACGGTCCCCAGTGAGGGTCCAGCCGGGCTGCCAATACGACGGCCGCGAGACCTTCCAAGCGCCGTCCTCCTCCACGGAGAGTGGGACCATCCCGGTGCCGGCCCACACCAGCGCGGCAGACAGCCCGCCCATGATGGCAACCGCCAGAGTCGTCCACGCTGCATTGGCTTGCTTGCGACGTCGGAGCACATCCGGGTCGAGCAGAGTGGCCAGCAGGGCCCCCCCGATGAAGCCGCCAAGGTGGCACCAATTGTCGACCTGTTCGGCGTCCCGAATGCCCGAAAGGGTCGTCCAGATGAGGTAGGGCGACAGAGCCCAGCCGAAGTACTTGCGGGACCGGTCGGGGATCTGGTCCCAGTGCTTCCAGCCCAGCACGATGGTGGCGCCGATGAGTCCCATCACCCCGCCCGACGCGCCGAGGCTGTACCGCTTGGGCGACATCAACAGACTGAGCAGGCCACCGCCAAACACACTGCCGGTGTAAACCGTCAACGTGTTGCGATGGCCCAGCGCGCGCTCGATGTGGTAGCCCGCGTAGGCGAGAAAGCAGACGTTCATGAGGATGTGAGCAAAGCCGGCGTGCAGGAAGCTGTAGGTAAACAGCCGCCACACCTCGCTGCCTTCGAAGACCGCAGGCCCCCAGTTCGCGAAGTGCTCTTGCAGCCACAGCTTTCGGTCCGTGCCCAGACTCCACACAAACACCCGGAGCTGCAGCCCCACCATCAAAGCCGTCACCAGCGGCAGCCCCACGCGGGTGAGGTTGCGCCGGAACGCCAGACGGTCGGGGTCGGCGGTCTCTCGGTAGAACTCCAGCTCACCGGCAGGCTTGAACGCGTCGCCGGTGACCGGCTCGAAGCGCACCAACACGTCGGCGGGGACCTCGCCATCGCGCACCCGGCGCTCGAACTCATCGAAGCCGAGCCGCTGCACGAAGCCGCTGCGCTTGATCTCGACAATCACAGCCTTCTCCGGAGCCCAGCTCTCATGGTCCCACCGCCAGCCGCACAAGCCGCCAGACCTGTACCAACGGAATCACCACACACGCCACCGCCGACACCAGCTCGGCCACGCGCCATCCCCGCTTGCGCGCGGGATTCTCAGACCGGTCGGCGAGGATCTTGCACACCACGACCGCGCCGATGGTGGCCCCCCAGAACAACCATGGGAAGGGCAGTTCCGGCATTACAGGCTCGGTGTGGCCCATCAAGATGGCCATCCCCATCGCGAGGGCAGGACCCGTCGTGGGCGCGATGAAAGCCCCCAGGATGCCCGCGGCCACAAGAGAAATGGCGGAGGCGTCTGCCCAGATGCGAAACATTCAGCCTCCGATGCCCAAAGCCAGCCCGATGACATGGGTTAGCCCGGCGCTCGCGTGTCGGCGCATCGAGCGAGCGATGGCGAGACCGCCGGAGGTGTCATGCCGAACCTGCGCGCAAGCGTACTCATCGACGCCCGCAGAGGTCCACCTCCGCCCCGCAGCACAACCCCGCTGCCTGGGGTGGAGGTGCTCGTAGCCGGCCCCGACCAGGCGCTGGACATCCGCGAAGACGCCCCCGAGGCTGAGGTCTTCCATGCATTGGTGGCAGCCGCCAAGGCACCGCTCTGCCTCTGGATGCGATCCGGAGACATCCCCGTGGCCGGCCGAGTCGACCGCATGCTCCAAGCCATCGTGCGCCTGGGCGTGCCCGTCGTCGCCCACCAGGCCCCCGGGCCCCGCGGCGGAATCGGCACCGGACAGCTCGCGCGGGTGCCGCTGAAGCAGGTCGCTGGCGGCACCGCCCTTCATCCCGACACGCTTGCCTTCCGGCGCGAGGTGGCCCGCTTCGCCCCCACCGTCGACAAGCACCGCCACGGCACCCGGCGCGCCTTGCTCGCCTGGGCCGCGATGCGAGGCGGGGTGGGCTTCGTCGATCAGACCCTGCTGGTGCGACCGCCATCTGCCCCACCGCCCCAGTCGCTTCAGGCCCAGCGCCGCGCTCAAGCGACCCAGGCCGCACTGTCCGCAGTCGACACCTTTGTCGAGCTCGGAGCCCCGCAGCCCATTCTCGACCTAGCTTCCCAGTATGTGCTCAAGGCCTGCGAGCGATGGACCTGGACCCACTGGAGCCTGCTGGTGCATCGCCACAAGCCCCGCTGGTCACCACCTGAGGGGGAGTCGCTGTGAACCGCGATTCACAGTCCATTATCGACGACCTAAGCGTGATGATGCTCACCTTCAACCACGGTGATTTCGTGGCGGAGGCCATCGCCAGCATCCTCGGCCAGACGCGTCCGCCCGCTCAGCTCGTGATCTGGGACGACCACTCCCCGGACCACACGTGGGAGGAAGTCGAGCGCGCCATTACCGACTACAGCGGCCCCGTCGACATCTTGGCCCACCGCCAGACCCAGAGACTCGGCCCGGCCTTCAATCGGCACTCAGCATGGAAGCGCATCGATCGCCGCTACATGGTCACGGCCCACGGCGACGACATCTCGTATCCCAAGCGGCTGGAGCGCATTCGCCAGATCTTCGAGGACACCGGCGCCACCACGGTGTCGCACAACGCCTGGCACTACTGGGAAGGCGACCGCACCGACCTCAACGTCGAGCTCGGAAACGGCGACGGCTTCCTCAAGATCGACGACATCTGCTCCATGCCGTTCATGCCCACCGTTCTCGGCGCCACCTTGGCGATGGACCGCGCGGTCTTTGAGCGCTTTCCAGCCACCGCGCCTCCCGGAAATGCAGCAGTAGGCCCAGGAGACCTCATCCTGCCGCTCCGGGGCGCGCTGCTCGGCGGCCACTGGTACACCGAGGAGCCGCTGCTTGACTGGCGTCGGCATCCCGGCCAGAACACCGCGCGATTCTTCGACCTCGACTCCACCCACCCTGACGCGCCCCGCGAGACCCTCGAAGCCTTCTTCGTGTTCGGCCAGCTGCAGCGAATGCGCGACATCCACCACTACCGGGTCAATGGTGGAGACCCCGACAAGGCCGCCAGAGCACGCCGTCTCACCATCGACACCTGGCTCAAGCGCCTGCGCCACTGGTCGTTTGCCCACCAGCGCCTCGAAGCGGCTGGCTGGACCCATGAGTGGGTGATGGGAAACTGAGCCTCGGCGGACCGCAGCTCAGCCGAGCTCGGCACTGGCGTCCCAGGCGTGCTGCAGCACTGGGTCGGTGACGGGCACAGACTGCCGGAAGGGTGGCGCAGTGTCGGGGTGGTGCTCCGGAAAGCCGTCCAGCGGACCGTGCTGGCCATACCACTCGCGCAGGCGACCCCACTGCTTGGCCGGGTCGCGGCACAGCTCGGCATGGTCGATGGCAAGCACTCGATCGGACTTGAGTGTGGACAAGCCCTGGTCGATGGCCGCTCGCATCCGGCGCACCTGGACCGCCACCTGAAGCTCGGGGGACAGCGCCTCGATGCCGGTCATGTCAGGCAGGCGAAAGGAGTACCAGTGCGCTCGGCTGCCGCTGTGTCGCTCGCGCACAGACAGCAGGGACTGCATGGTCTGCAACGGGTCACGGCGAAGGTCGAGGAACAGGGCCTGGGGAACCACCTCGCCGAGCCAGTCGAGGTCCCAGGCGGCGATGAGGGCCTTGGTGGCGAGGGGGCGAGAGACCACCTGCTCATAGGCAGCAAGATGCCCCAAGAAGGCTCGCACATCGGCATTTTTGCGGCCCTCATGACCCAGGCTCGCGGGGTCAGAGAAGCCGAGGGTGTGCCGCCAGAAGTACCAGAACTCGTGGGGGGCCGACAGCCCGCGGGTCTTGCCGATGTCGGCGGCGTAGGGACTCGGCAGGCTCACCTGCGGGGGGACGTGGAGCTCCCCGCGAAAGTCGAGCTGGGGATCGGTGAGGAGCTGCTCCACCAGGGCGCCTACCGCCGGCGCCCGCCAGAAGCGGGACACGAGGTTCGATGGAACGGCCAGGGCACCACTGCGGGCCAGCCACCAGCTGAGGAGGGTGCTGCCGGAGCGCGCGGTACCGGCAATAAAGACCATCGGCCAGCGGGGTTCCCCAGCCGCTTGGGCCAGGACGTCTCCGCCAGGGGCCACCGCCGCCGAGAGCGCACCGAGAACGGACTCCAAGTCGAGGTTCTTGCGATGGGGAGCGGTGCGTTGGACGCTCACTTCCGCTCCTGCTTGAGCCGGGCATACTCCGAGCGGTTCACCCAGGTAGAGCGCAGCCCATCTCGCACCAGCCCCGCCCGCAGGTTGGTCCAGGCAGCAACCTCGTCAAGTAGCTTGGCATCGAGCTTCTGGGTGAATGGCTCAAGGTCGTGGCGCTCGGGATGACCCGCCCGGAAGTGGGCCAGCTCGTCGCGCAAGTGGTGCTGAATGACCAGACTGTGGGCCCGCAAGGTCTCTTCCCACACCGAGCGCCCGAGGGTCCAGTCGTTGATGCCTCGGCTGTTCTGCGCATCATGGCGTCGGTAGAGCACCAAGGGTGCGGGCGTCCACACGAGACCTCGTCCATCGAGACCCGCCCGGAACGGCAGCACATGGTCCCAGCCCCCCGCTAGCCGGGCTGCTGCTGGCGCGATGAAGCGCTCAGAGTCGAAGAGGTCGCGCGCAAATGCTCCGGTGGAGCCCAGCATCTCCCCTCGCCAGCCGCCCAGCATCTCGTCGAGACCGAGCTTCACCACGCTATTTCCAGGCAGATACGCACCCTGCGCATGCCCCTCGCTGTCGATCTGCATGGCGTTGCAGCCCACCCACGCTGCGCCAGTGCGCTTCCAGAGGTCCACCACCCGCGAGAGACGGTCAGGCACCGAGAGGTCGTCGCCATGGGCCACCACGATGAGGTCGCCGGTCGCTTCCGCGGCCAGGGTGGGCAGGTGGCGAAACCGCAGGTTGGTGGGTCGGCGGACGAAGCGGAGCTCGGCGGTGGGATGGGGTCCCAGCTCGGCCAGACACGTCTCGATGACGTCGGCCGTGTCGTCGGGCGACGCGTCATCGGAGATGAAGATCTCAAGGGGGCCGGTGTAGTCCTGGGCGAACACCGACTCCACAGCCTCCCGCACCCAGCCCGCCTGACGGTAGGTCAACAGCGCAAACGTCACCTTGGGTTCAGCCACGGCCACCTCCTTGCCCCTGCAGAGAGAGGCCCCATCTCAAAGCGCGGCAGCGGCCTCAGCACCCTGGCGAATGGCGCGCTTGGCGTCGAGCTCAGCGGCCTTCGAAGCGCCGCCCACCACCGTGACTTCCATACCGGAGCCGCGCAGCTCGCCGGCAAGTCCGGCCTGCTCGACCTGACCGGCGCATACCACCACATGGTCCACCTCAAGCAAGCGGGGCTCCCCTTCGACCTCGACATGGAGGCCCGCGTCGTCGACACCCTTGTAGGAGACGCCGCCCAGCATGTGGATACCGCGCTTCTTCAGGCTCTTGCGGTGAATCCAGCCAGTGGTCTTGCCGAGCGACTGACCGTGGCGCGTGGACTTGCGCTGGCAGAGGTAGATGGTGCGCGAAGACGCGGGGTCGTGGGCTTCGACGAGACCGCCCGCCTCGGCGTCGTGGGACACCCCCCACTCGGCGAGGTTCACACCCCACTCGGCCATGAACTCCTCGATCTGGGGGTGGGTGCGCTGGGCGTCGCGGGGGGCAGCCAGCAGCTCCGCCACATCAAACCCAATGCCGCCCGCACCGATGACCGCCACACGGTCGCCGATGCGGTCTGGGTGGAGGATGGCATCTGGGTAGGCCACCACCTTGGGGTGGTCCGCGCCATCAAACGACAGCACCCGGGGGGCCACGCCAGTGGCGACGATGACGGCAGAAAAGCCCGCATCACGGAGGTCCGCTGCGCGAATCTTGCGACCCAGCTCGAGCGTTACGCCCGCCACCTCCATGCGACGTCGGAAGTAGCGCACCGTCTCGTCGAACTCTTCCTTGCCGGGGATGCGACGGGCGAGGTCGAACTGCCCGCCGATGTCGTCGCGGGCCTCAAACAGGGTGGTGTCGTGGCCCCGCTCGGCGGCCACACACGCCGCCGACAAGCCCGCCACTCCCGCGCCCACGACCGCGACCTTGCGCACCGCCTTCGGGGGGTCTGTGGCCAGCTCGGTCTCGTGGCAGGCAAACGGATTGACCAGGCAGCTGGCCCGCTTGTTCTGGAACACGTGGTCGAGACAGGCCTGGTTGCAGGCAATGCAAGTGTTGATCTCGTCGGCGCGACCGGCTTCGGCCTTCACCACGAAGTCGGGGTCAGCCAACAGCGGGCGGGCCATGCTGACCATGTCGGCATCCCCGCGAGCCAGCACCTCCTCGGCCATCTCCGGCGTGTTGATTCGGTTGGATGTAATCACCGGAATGCTCACCACGCCAGCATCCTTGAGCCGACGGGTGACCCAGGTGAAGGCCGCCCGGGGGACCATGGTGGCGATGGTGGGGACCCGTGCTTCGTGCCAGCCGATGCCGGTATTGAGGATGCTCGCGCCCGCCGCTTCGATGGCCTGGGCCAGCTCGAGGACTTCGGGCCAGGTGGAGCCGCCCGGCACCAGATCGAGCATCGACAGGCGGTAGATGATGATGAAGTCGGGGCCACACACCTCGCGGGTGCGGCGAACGATCTCCGTCGCGAACCGCATCCGGTTGCTGTAGTCGCCGCCCCAGCCATCGCTGCGCTTGTTGGTGCGCTGCACCAGGAACTGGTTGATGAGGTATCCCTCACTGCCCATGATCTCGACGCCGTCGTAGCCAGCCTCGCGAGCCAGCTCAGCACACCGGGCGAAGTTTCCGATGGTGCGCTCGACGCCTCGATTGCCAAGCGCAAATGGCGAAAAGGGCGTGATGGGAGACTTCACACGGGATGGCGCCACACTGAGCGGGTGGTAGGCGTAGCGACCCGCGTGGAGAATCTGGAGCGCAATGCGACCGCCTGCCTCGTGAACCGCTTGGGTGACATGGGCATGGCGTCGGGCCGCCCGCTTGGTGGACAAGGTCGCCGCGAACGGCTTGAGCTGGCCCTGGGAGTTGGGGCTCACACCACCGGTGACGATCAAGCCGACCCCGCCCTTTGCACGCGCCGCAAAGTAGGCGGAAAGCTTCTCGTAGCGACCGCCTTCCTCTTCAAGACCAACGTGCATGGAGCCCATGAGCACGCGGTTGCGCAGAGTGACGTGTCCCAGATCGAGCGGGGCGAGGAGGTGGGGATAGGCTGGGGACATGCGGGCCCTCGGGGCTGATGCGATGCCGTGCCCTATTGCGAAGGCAGGCCCGAACCCACGAGGCCGCCCGGATCAAGGTCGGAGCGACACGACGGGGCGGGTTGCCCACACCCACAGCTCATGCCGACCGCTCTGTCGCCACGCCGACCCAGCCTCCACCGAAGTGAGCGGCCCTACGGCAGCCCTCCCCGCCTGGGGGTCCGCCAAGAAGCGTCGAGACGGACGCGCGTGTCGGTTGAGGTTGTCCGTGGTGGCCAAGCTCAGCACCCATGCGCCGTGGGGGGCGAGGCGCTGGTGCAGCACCGGCCAGAGGTCCGGCTGGAAGTAGTCCACACACACCACCGCATCCCAGGGGCCGACCAGCGACTCCGGCAGACCATCGCCCAGGTCCGCGACCACCGTGTCCACCGAAAGCTTCTCATGCACGGCCATCTCTGCCAGGCGCTGCAGTCCCACTTCGCTGACGTCCGTGGCAGTCACTTGATGACCGGACCGCAGCAGACACAGGCTCTGGCGGCCCCGGCCCGCCGCGATGTCGAGCACCCGCGACGCAGGAGACAGCTGGTCCGCCAGCCGCTTCACCAAGGGATGCGGCTCTCCAAGCGGTCCCTGGGCCGCCGCCCACCGGGAGTCCCACCGGGCACGGGCGGAGGTCCCCGTGTTCTTCGAGGCGGATGTCTCTGCCCGGGTCACCGACCGCGTCGAGCGCACACCGCGCCGCCTTCGCTGCGTACCAGTCCGTCCACCCGATCTTCGATCAGCTCGCCCAGAAGGCCGTCTTCCACCTCAAGCGCGTTGAGCTCGGCGCGGGAGAGATCACCGTCATGGTTGGCGTCGGCATCGATGTAGGGGCTTCCCACAAGCACAGACGAGGTGGGGTCTGCTCCCTCGACAAAGAGCGCCTCGACCGCCACATTCAGCTCGGTGTCGCCAGCGTCTTTGTTGGGAATGACCAGCTTGTCGGCATCACAGGACAGCTTGCGCACACCATCGAAGTCCAGGTTCAGCGCGATGGTGCCGCTTTGGCACGTGACGACCCCAGTGACCGTGACCGCGGGGGTGTCGCTGGACCCCAGCTGCAAGGACACGGTCTCGTAGGTCCCCTCCAGCACCGGCACAACCGCCACCTCGATCAGGTCCGACGCCACCAGGTCGATGCTGGAAGCGAGGCTGATGCCACCGCCCGACTCACCGTCTTCGTCGATGAGGTCTGCCTTTTCGATGTGGAGCACAAACGAGTCGAAGACCGCCGCACAGCCATCGGAGAACGCGTCAGTGCCCAGACCGAAGGATGCCGCTTCTCCCCCGCGAGCGCGCAGTTCCCAGTTGCCATCGCCACGACAGCCCCCCAGCAGCGGCGCCCCCAGCAGCAGTGCCTGGAAGAGCGCTCTCCGGAACTGCGGTGGCCCCTGCCTCACAGGGCCTCGAAGGCCCAGCTGACCGTCAGATCACCGACGTAGAGTGGATCGTTGTCGCACTCGCCCGAGTCGACATTGAGCGCCTCAGTGGTGGAGAACGTGAAGGAGTTGCCGCTGACGGTGAGGTCGACGGCCGCATCCCAATTGCCCGCATCGTTGCGACCGACCAAGCGCCACTCGGTGGGGCTTGTGAAGACGAAGCCGAAGTAGGCCTGGGTCGGGTAGGAGCCACCAACCGCATCCGCGCAGGTGTTCGTACCGTAGGTGAGCACGCCAAAGTAGGTGCGATCGCAGGAGGGACACTGCTGGGCGGCGTCGGTGACTTCTTCGAGCGTGGCGCTGTACTCCGTGACACAGCTATCGACCGGAAGGGGGAAGTCGCCCCAGAAGGTCTCGCATTCTTCGGAGGGGTTGACCACGAAGTCGAACACGCCCGAGTGGGACATGGCGTCGGGCCACCAGCAGGGAGCGACCTCCGCACAGTCGGGATCTTCGCAGTCGGTGAGGCCATCTTCGTCTTCGTCGATGCCATCGTCGCAAGAGGACTCGGGAGGCAGCGCTTCGCCTTCGCCTTCACCTTCGCCTTCGCCTTCGCCTTCGCCTTCGCCTTCGCCTTCGCCCGCGGTGTCGCCCGACTTGGGATCGTCGAGCTCCACGGTGTCACAGCCGGAGACAGTGAGCAGCAGAGCGCCTCCGACGCACATCAAGTGCCGAAGCGGGCGGCGGATGGTGAGATTGGGAATGTGCATGTGCGTCCTCGAGTCGGGAAGTGCCGCCGATCCTACCAGCCGCGTCGGACGTACCGCTACGCAGACCCGCTAGCGCCTGCGCCTGGATAGTCTTCTGGCCTCGGAGCCTGCTTGTCCTCTGGTCTCGCCACTGCTGCTGTTCACTCAAGCCTGCTGGCGCTCCTGGTGTCGGTCGGTGCGCTCGCAGCCTGCGCGAAGCCGTCCCCCGGTGCCACCGTGCAGCTCGGCGACGACGCCCTGACCGAGACCTTCCGCACCCTCCACAAGCCGCTGTATGGGGTCTACGATCTCGGCCCTGACCGCGATGGCATCCACGACCTCCTCGCCAGCAGCTTCGTCGGAGAAGCTCTGACTTCAGAGTATGTGGAGCACTACACCACCCTGTTTCGCATGGTCGACGACGAGACGTCCATTCGCATCCAGCGGGTCGACTACGAGACCGTGGCGGTGCTGGACCGGCTTCCCGGCGGCAGTGTGCGCATCGATGCGGACTGGAGCGTGGGCGGCGTGGTCACCCACCAAGGCCACAAGCACCCCCGCGTCAACCGCTACCGCGCGGTCTACACACTCCACCCCACTCCCGACGGTCTCCGCATCACCGACACCCGGATGCGCAATCTCGAGCGGGTGCGGTCCCTTCTGTCTGCCGGCGACGCGTGGACCGTCGACGACCTGCCGAAGTCAGGCGGCGGCTTCATGGACCCCCTCGACCTGCTTGAGGCAGGCGTCCTCGACGACATTGAAAAGGCCGAAGCCGAGCGCGCCGCCGCAGAAGGCTCCAGCGGCTCCGCAGCCCCACCGTCCGAACCAAGCTCGGAGCCCGACTCCAAATGACCGCCATCCAGGCCAACGCACTTCGGTTCAGCTACCCCCAGCGACCCGGCGACCCTCCATTTTCGCTGAAGCTGCCCACGTGGACGGTGCCTTCGGGCGGCCGCGTCGCACTCTACGGCCCCTCTGGCTGCGGCAAGAGCACCCTCCTCAACCTCATCGCCGGAGTGCTGGAGGTCTCGAAGGGCTCGCTGCAGGTGGCCGGTGTGGAGATGCAGGGCCTGGCAGACGCCGACCGGCGCGCCCACCGGATTCGCACACTGGGCTTCGTGTTTCAGGACTACCCGCTGGTCGGACACCTCAGCGCACTGGAGAATGTGCTCTTCCCCTTCCGCCTCAATCCAGCGCTCCGCCTCGACCGGGCAGCCCGCGACCGGGCCCGCGCACTGCTCACCGAGCTGGGCCTGGGCGACAAGGTCCGCCGAGCCCCCCGTGCGCTGTCCCAAGGAGAGCGCCAGCGGGTGGCCATCGCTCGCGCCCTGGTGACCGAGCCCTCCATCCTGCTCGCCGATGAGCCCACCGCCGGACTCGACCCTGCCCGAAGCAGCGCAGTCCTGGAGCTGCTGGAGTCACTGTGCGCCCGACGCGACCTCACGCTGGTGCTGGTGAGCCACGACCCTGCCGTGTTGGCCCGCTTTGAGCACACCCTCGAGGTCGGGGGACTATCGGGGGTGGCCTCATGATCTCGAGCCTTCGCCACGCCACACTGCTGGCCGCCTGGTATCTGCGTTCCGCCCCCGGCCGCACCCTCGTGCTCATCGTGTGCACCGCTGTGGCGCTGTTTCTACCTGCGTTCACTTGGCAGGCTGCCGACCGGATCGAAGCAGCCTTGATGTCGCGTGCGCTCGCCTCGCCGGTCCTTCTCGGCCACCAGGGCAACGAGTTCGATCTCACCATGAACGCCCTGTACTTCCGCGGCGAAGTCCGCGACCCCATCCCATACGGCACCGCCACCGAGGTTGAAGCCGCTGGCTACGGCACCGCTGTCCCACTGTATGTGGCCCACAGTGCAGGGGGTGCGCCCATCGTCGGCACCACCCTCACCTACCTCGAACGCCGTGGCCTACACATCCAAGATGGCCGCCTTCCCGCTGTTCTCGGCGAGGTCACGGCGGGCGCTCAGGTGGCGCGCGACTTCAACCTTGCGGCGGGAGACACGGTCCGCTCCGACCTGTCCAACCTCTACAACATCGCAGGCGCCTACCCCATCCTGCTCAAGGTCACGGGCATCCTGGCCCCCACCGGTACCCCCGATGATGCCGCCTTCTTCGCCGATGTAAAGACCGCATGGGTGCTCGACGGCACCCTCCACGGCCACGACGCGGTCACCCGAGACCAGTCGCTCAACCCCACCGCCGATGAGGGCGAGAACCTCGAAGCCACGGCCGCTATCTTCATGTTTCAGGAGATCACCGAGGCCAATCGCGGCAGCTTCCATCTGCATGGCGACATCGCCGATCTGCCCGTCTCCAGTGTGCTCGTGTTTCCGCCAGATCCCCGCGCCCACGACCAGCTACTGGGCGACTATGCCCTCCATGACGAGCTTCAGGCCGTCCGCCCGGTCGAGGTCATTCGCACCATCCTCGGCATCGTGCTGCGGGTCGAAGAGGGCCTCGCGCTCTACTTCTCCGCCATCGCAGCCTCCACCATCGCCTTCTTCGTGTTGGTGCTGTCCCTGTCGCTGCGGCTGCGGCAAAGCGAGCTGGAGCTCATGCGCCGCATCGGGTCGAGCCGTCCGATGATTGCGCTGATGGTCGGTGTGGAGGTTGTTCTTGTGGTCACCGCTGCAGCCGCGGTCGCTCTGCTCACCACCGTCGCGGGCCTGTCCCTGCTCGATGCCGCCCTCGCTGGCGCCATCTGAATCCGCCGTCTTTTGGAGCCCTCCTATGAAGCGCATCAGCCTCGCTCTGGCCCTCGTCGCATCTCCGGCCTGTAGCGGCACATCTTCCTCCCCGGCGCCCACTTTCGTCGAGCGCACCGGCCCCGTCGACGTCAAGGTGTCGAGCTTTCCGGCCGGGTACCTCGTGCAGCGAGTGGGCGGTACAGCGGTGCAGGTCACCAACATCCTTCCGGTGGGCGAAGATCCCCCGTTCTGGAGTCCCACCGGAGAGCAGGTCGCACAGGTGCAGTCCGCGGAGCTCATCGTGGCCAATGGGGCCGGCTTCGAGAAGTGGATGCAGACCGCCACCCTTCCGGCCAGCAAGCTGGTCGACTCCGCCGCAAAGCTCAGCCTCATCCATATCGAGGCGACCACCCACTCCCACGGCAAGGGCGGCGAGCACAGCCACGCCAGCATCGACCCCCACACCTGGTCCGACCCCCTCGTCTACCTCCAGCAGGCCGAGGTGGTCCACGATGCGCTGGTGAAGGCGCGTCCCACCGAGTCGGCCACCTTCGCGGCGGGTCTTGCGTCCCTTCGCACCGACCTTGAAGCCCTCGACGCCGAGCTGAAGGCCGCTCTCGCCCCCGCAGCGTCGTCGAAGCTGGCCGCCAGCCACCCCGCCTTCAACTACCTTGCCAAGCGCTACGGCCTGCAGATCAAGTCGTTCGACTTCGATCCTGACGCAGTGCCTTCCGCCGACAGCCGCGCAGCCTTTGACGCCTGGGCCGCTGAGGTGCCCGAGCCACGGATGCTGTGGTGGGAGTCCACGGCCTCCGACGCGGCCAAGCGGGCCTTTCCCACCGGCACCATCCATGTGTTCGTCGACCCACTCGAGCAACCAACCGAGCCCGGAGGTGGCTACGATTACGTGGCTCAGACACGGTTCAACGTGCGCACCTTTCAGTCGCTGTTTCCGGCGCCGAGTGCCGACGGAGCCCCCGAGTGAACACTCTCCTCCTGCTCGTGTCGCTGACCCAGCCTGCCGTAGCCGCTGACTTCTGGTCGCTCGACGGTCCTCCCGTAGAGCTCGCCAGCACATCCACTGTGCGGCCTGCATCGCTGTCGTTGGTGCTGCCCCACGGCCCCGACAACAGCTCGGGTGCGGATGTCCCTGCCGGTGGATTCAAGTACAAGAAGAAGAAAAAGCCGATCCTGTCCTACATCGGTGGGGGCCTGGCCACGGCCGGACTGCTCTATCTGGCCAGCTCGCGCTCCCTCGGCTTCGAGGTCGAGGACGCCGCCACACCCTCCGAGCGCGACGACATACTCGCCGAACAGCAGACCAAAAAGACGATTGGGCTGTCCCTGCTGGGCACCGCTGGGGTGTGCTTCGTGGTGGACATCTTCATCTAAGCGCACCGCAGTCAGGGACCGCCAGATCCTGTGCCGGGCGCTTTGCCCGCATGCTTTCCGCGGGTGGGTTGCCCGCCTTGACCTGGGTGACCTCCGCCCTGCCCCGAGTGCCCTGGACCGCCCGCTTGCCCCTGCTGACCGGGACCCTGCTGACCGGGTCCCTGCTGACCGGGTCCCTGCTGACCGGGTCCCTGCTGACCGGGTCCTCCCTTGGGCGGAGCCAGAGGCTTGGCATCCACCCAAGGCAACACCAGGCGCGGAGCCGGTGCCGTGAGGCGCTGACTGCTTTCGCGGGGCGCGACGCGGGGGATGTCGTCTCGCTTGCCGAAGGACCCGACATAGTCTGGAAGCCGACGAAACTGGGTGGACTGCATCTGTCGCCACTTGGAGTCCGCCACGGAAGCATCCCAGGTGACGAGCCGGAACGGACCGTCTTCGGCCACCACACTCATGCCACTCATGCCAGCCACCCACTCGTCCACCTCGGACAGCCGGCTGTCGTAGAGGAGGTGGGTGCCGGCGGCGAGGCCTTGGGTGGACGCCTTGCTCTTCAGGCTGCCGTCGTAGCTGTAGGACCGCTTCCAAGACGCCAGTGTGGGCGACAGGTCGCTCGAGGTGATGGGCACCGCATCCGCCGGAACCTGAGCGACCAACCGCCAGGCAGGATGCACAAACGCGGGGGCCTCGAAGCGGGCGGTCAAGGGGAAGGCCTGCCAGCCGGCCATGGACTGGAAGCCCCGAAGCCCATAAAAAGCGAGAACAGCGACCAGCGCGATATGAACCACCGCTCTATATCGGCCTTTCGGAGACAGGAGTCGAAGCAGTCGGCCCGCACCCAGCGTGGTTGCGATGGCCATGAGACCGGCCGTCGGCGCGAGGTGGTGGGCATGCCCGGACCACGCGCGGTCGACGCCATGCCCCACTGGCACAGTCATGTGGAGAAGCACTAGAGCCAGCGCGGGAGCCAGGGCCTCGGGGGCCGCCAGCGCCAGCAGTCCGAAGGGCACCGCCAACCACAAGTAGAAGCTGTCGAGGAACTGCCACCCATCGAGAAAGACCGCGGATTCCTGGCCACCGAGCAGGCTGCGCGCCGCGTTTTCGAGCGGCATGTCGTGGCCGCTGGTGCGCACCGGAAAGAAGTGCTCGCACCACCACACGTAGATCCCCGCCACCACCAGTGCAGCACCGATGTTCCAAGCCCACCGCCGCCACCGGGGACGACGGCCTCGCCACGGCACGCTGATGAGCGCGATGCCCACAGCCATTGGGATGCACTCTTCGCGCGGCGCCATCCCCACGAAGGTGCCGAGCGGCGCAACCCACCACCACCGGCTGCGCATCGCCCACCAGCAGAACACCAGCGCAGGCGTGGCGAAGGCGAGGTCCTGATAGTCCTGCAGGGCGACCGCCATCACGGTGGGGCTGGCCAGGTAGCAGATCGCGCCGATGACCAGTCCTGCGGCGGCTCCTCCGGCCACGCGCCGACCGAGCCAAGCCGCCGGCAGCACGCCGAGCAGAGTTCCCAGCAGCAGAGCCCGACTGAGACCAAAGGCGGTGGGGTCGAAGGGGTACACCCAGGTCGACGCGACGAGGGTGAGCGCGCGGTGTCCGGACCAGGTCCAGGCGTCGTCGTAGCCCTTGTGGATGGTCTGAAAGAACTCGCCTTCAAACGCGAAGTTGCGCACCAGCTGCTCGTGGACCGCGAACGCGTAGGGCTCCACAGTGAGCAGTGCAGCGATGCGGGCATTGGCCGTCGACGAAGCGGTCGTCCACCACAGCCACGCCAACACGACCACGAAGGCCCACGCCAGCAGAAGACCCCAGCGTCTGCGCGAGCGCACGATGGCCGGAGGGCCGCTGGACTGCGCCACACGGCTCTGTCGAGATGCGCTGTCGCTGCGCTTATCTGGCTGACCCCGACGCACTCTGCCGACTCCTACCCACCGAGGACAGCTCGCCTGTACTACCCCTCTTACCTACTCCAGACGGCGTGACGGCGCAGCGCACGGGGACCGAATACGCCACCTGATCCTCGACGACACCTGTCGCTGGGGCCGGAGTCAGAGTGTCCATCAAGAGCTGGTCTACCTCACCTTGGGTCCCACTCAGCGAAGGCACCCGCCGGGCCCCACTTCCGCCTGCGCCACGCCATGTCCCCGCCAGTCTCCGACGCGTGCTGATGACCCTCGGGGTGCCGTCCACGATCGGGGCATTGTTTCTGGCGATGGGGATGTTCGTTCTGTTCAGCTTCACCAACGCGCTCCAGATGAGCCGTGCCGTCTTCTCGCATCTCGATGCCAAGATGGTCGATGCCAACGTGGTCTCAGTGTCAGCCACCAGCGTCACGGTCAACGAGGACCCAGTGATGGCTGTGTCTGCCGACTACTCCGCTGCCGGCCGCTCCCTGCGGGTGACGTCCTTCACCACCGCGCCCATGGTGTCCGAAGGCGATGTGGTGGGCGTGCGCTACAGCAACACGATGCCTTCGATGGCGGTCATCGACGGACTGTCCGCTTCCACAGTGCCCTCTTGGGGCCTGACCTTTCTCCTCATCTTCCCCGTTGTCGGCGCCGGTCTGCTGATGGTGCAGGTCCGGCGCGGACGCCAGCAGGCCCACCTCTTGGCCCACGGCGTAGAGGCCGAAGGCACCTTCGTGTCGAAAGAAGCCACGGGCACTCGGGTCAACGACATCCCCGTGATGAAGGTCACCTTCCACTTTGTCGATGCCCGCGGCGACACCTGGCCCGCCACAGCCCGAGCGCTGGACACCTCCCGCCTCGAGGATGAGTCCACTGAGCGGGTTCTGTACCTGCCCGAACAGCCCGCCGAAGCGATGGTCGTCGACGAGATCCCCAGCTGGCTAGAGTCCGATCGACGCGGGTGGATCTCTCCGCCCTCAGGTGTGGCCATGCGACCGATCTTCATGGCCGTGGGTGTGGCAGGCGCCTCTGCGCTCGGCGTGGCGCTGAGCTTCCTTTCTAGTACCTAGTGAAGACCGCAGCGCGCCTGAAAGCAGCTGGCGGTCTCGTATCCGCGACCTACCAGATGCCGTCGGGCCCGCCAAACGCACCTTGGTCGTTGGAAGTGCCGTCGAAATCATCCATCGCCGCAGACGGGTCGCCCGCATCCACACTGGGAGACGCACCCACCAAGCTGAAGTCGAGAGAAGGCGCATCGGTAAACTGTGGGTCGGCGCTGATGTTGCCGGCCGAGCCCGTGGGGTCGGTGACACCCGAGTAGTCGCCGCCGTAGTTGTCGGACACGTTGCTGTAGGTGCCCGTGTAGGTCGCACCCGAGTCGCCATACACACCTTCGCCGTAGAGCGACCACGACAGGATGCTGCTGTCGACGGTGCCCGTGGCGCTGCCCGACAAGTAGAGCGCGCCGCCGGCATCCGCGATGTTGTGGCTGATGGTGCCATTGGTGAGGTCGAGGGTGCCGTCGAGCACCAGCAGCCCTCCGCCGTCGGCCTCCGCCTCGTTCCAGGCCGCCAGCGCGTTGGTCAGTGTGAGGCTGCCCGAGTCGATCTCCACCCCGCCGCCATCGGTGGCTTCGTTGCTGTGGATGGCCACCTGGCTGCCGAGGATGTCCGACAGCTCATCGACGAACACGCCACCGCCCTGATCGGCGTAGTTGTCGAGTACTTCGACGTCGACGAGGCTGGCTTGACTGTCCATGAAGCAGACGCCGCCACCATAGGAGAACGTGTAGTAGGTGTCGTTGCCCGATGAGGTGGAGTCGGCGTCGGGGAGTACATTGGCCTCGACGATGAGCCCGATGAGGTCGGGATCTGCACCGTCGAGGTACAGGCCGCCGCCGCAGTAGCTGTCGTAGTAGTCGGTGCAGGTGGCGCCCGAACCACACGACCGAGACGAGCTGGTCGACTCCAGCGCGCCTTCGCCACCGGTGAGCGTGAAGCCGTTGAGCTCGGCGCCCGAGGTCTCGCCCGAGTCGAAGGTGACGGCCGGGGCGCTGAGTCCAGTGGCGTCGATGACCGTGACGTCGGCCCCATCGATGCTGCGCACCGCGATGTCCTGCCCGTCGAAGTCGATGGCCTCATCGTAGGTACCGGCAGCCACAACAACGCAGCCGACCGCGTTGTCGATGCCACCCTGGATGGTGTCGTAGGGGGCGGTCGAAGTGCCCGGGCCTGCGGAGCTGCCGGTGGACAGGTCGACCCACAGCGGCTCCGTGGAGTCCGTGTCGTCGCAGTCCAGCTCGTTGTCGACACCTTCGCAAGACAGGGCGGTAGAGCCCTCCGCGCCGAAGCCATCGCCATCGAAGTCGACCGCAAGCTCCTGAGCATCGACCGCGGAGTCCTCGTCGACGGTGCCGTCGCAGTTGTCGTCGATGCCGTTGCAGTACTCGTCGGCTGCGGGAGACACCGCGGCGTCGGTGTCGTCGCAGTCCATGGCATCCGCGGTGTAGCCAGTGGGCTCGGAGCAGGCCGAGGTGGTGGCATCCGGATCACCGAAGCCATCCCCATCGGAGTCGGCATGCCAGGTGGCCGCATCAACCGCATCGGACTCGTCGGTGAGGCCGTCGCAGTCGTCGTCCTCGCCGTTACACCACTCATCTGCGCCCGGGTATTGCGCGGCGTCGGCATCGTCGCAGTCCGTGGCATCTTCCACGGTGCCGGAGGGGGCGGAGCAGGCCACGACCGGCAGCTCGGCATCGCCAAAGCCGTCGACATCGGCATCGGTGTAGTACGTGGTGCCGTCGATGGGGTCTTCGTCGGTGACGCCGTCGCAGTCGTCGTCGACCAAGTTGCAGAGCTCGGATGCACCTGGATGCACGGTGGACTCGGTGTCGTCGCAGTCACCGGGAGTTTCGGCGTAGCCAGGTGGCTCGAAGCAGGCATCGACCACCGACGTGGGGTCCCCCCAGCCATCGCCGTCGACGTCCTGGTAGTAAGTGGTGGTCACCATCTCATCGACGCCGCCATCACAGTCGTTGTCCAGCTCGTCGCACACCTCTTCGGCGCCCGGGTAGACGGTCGCCTGGGTGTCGTCGCAGTCGGTGGCGTCGTGGACGTGGCCGGTGGGCTCCGCACAGCCTTCGGCGGGCATGTCGGGATCCCCGAAGCCATCGCCATCCGCATCGGCGTACCACTCGTTGGTGACGCCATCATCGACTTCACCGTCGCAGTCGTTGTCGAGGAAGTCGCACTCCTCAGGCGCACCTGGGTACACGATGTCGTTGGAGTCGTCGCAGTCGGTGTTGTTGGGGACGTAGCCAGCAGGAGGCTCGCAGGCCTCGACCGTCTCGGCATCCGCATCGCCAAAACCATCGCCGTCGGCATCCGCGTAGTAGACCGACAGAGTGCCTTCATCGATCGAGCCGTCGCAGTCATTGTCGACGCCGTCGCAGACCTCGCTGACCGCAGGGCTGATGGACGGGTCATCCGGACCGCAGTCCTCCTCGTCGGACCAGCCGTCGCCATCGGCATCGCCCTGGGCGCCACCTGCCCAGATGCCAGAAGTATCCCCCTCTCGAGTCTTCAGCTCGCCGCCACAGCCCGCAGCAGCGGCCCCGAAAGTGAGAAGTAAACAGGTCAATACACGGGACATCCGCAGACTCCGAGACAACGCGCCACAACGGGGAGGCTACAGCCTGGGAGGCCGATGTCTCAAGCCAAGAGTCCGATCAACGAGATGACATCCGCCGAGGCTCGCCGGTAAGCCGCCTGTCGCGGGCATGTACGGAATAGGCTGCCCACGATGTCGTCGCCTTCCTCCACCGCGCAGTCCGACAAGAACCCGCGCACCGTCCGCTTCATGAGCCACCTGGGCACCCTGCTGGCCGTATTCGTCGCAGTCGCCGTCTGGGCGCCGACGGTGCCATCCTTGGCGAGCGGCTTCATCGGTGTGGAGTACGTCGACGGCTTTGGCACCCAGTGGTTCTACTGGTTCGTGGAGCAAGCCGTGCTTGGCCTGGAGCCGATGGGCCACACCGACCTGTTCTTCTACCCCTGGGGCAAGGACATCTTCGCCCACACGGGCACCAACGTGCTCGATGCGGTGCTCGCGGTGCCCTTTCGGCTGCTGTTTGGCGAGGTGCTCGGCTACAACCTGTTTGTCGTAGTGGGGCTCGCGCTGTCCGGGCTGGCGACCTGGGTGCTGGCCCGCGAGACCGGCGCTGATCGCCCCACCGCCCATGCACTGAGTGTGCTGTCGGCCGTGTCGCCCTTTGTGCTGTTCGAGCTGGCGCAAGGACGACCCACTCAGGCGATCCTGCTGTTTCCCACCCTGGCTGTGTGGGCGATCGTGCGCACCGGACGCGAGACCGGCTGGACGCCCCCCGTCATCGGCGGTCTGAGCCTGGCGCTGTCGGGCTACCAATACTGGTACTACGCCCTGTTTGGCGGCCTTGTCGCACTGGCCTGGGGCCTTGCTTGCACCGTGCGGTCCGCCCAGAAAGCGCGGTCCCTCCGCCCCGGCGTACTCACCTTGCTGCGCTTTTCGCTGATGGCCGGTGTGGCACTGCTCATCACCGGTCCAGCCGCAGTGCAATTGCTCGACCAAGCGGCCTCAGGATCCACCCCTGGCCTGCTCGACATGGACCGCTGGGGTCTTCACTCCAACCCACCCATCACCGTCGAGGAGATGTCCATCGGGCTGCTGAGCTGGCAGCCTCTCCGCCGCTTCGCTGGCTTCTACGTGGTCGATCCCGATGGCACCGAGCGCTTTCTTGAACAAGCTGTCCTGCTCCCGATCCCCGTGCTCGGCGCCCTGCTCGCCGCCATGCGCTGGCCCGGCAAGCTCCCCCGAAGCGCACTGATCGCCGCTACCATCGTCGGGAGCCTGATCGCGATGGGACCGCTGCTGCTGGTGGGTCCCACCGTGTGGCCCAACCTGCCCTACCACGGGCTGTCGCGGAGCCTGGGGGTGGTCCAGCGGCTGTGGTGGCCCGCCCGTGCCGTCGCCTTCGTACACCTCCTCGGCATTGTCGCGCTCGCCTCCACCCTTCCTCGGCTGCGTCGCCAGTCCCCGCTCCTCTGGGCCGGCGCCTGGTTGGTGCTCGCCACCAGCTTCTTCGTGGATGTCGACAAGAGCCGCCTGCGCCCGATGCAGGTCTGGGAGCCCCAGATTCCGGCGGGCTACCACTGCCTCGCGAGCGGTCCACCCGGGGCCATCATCGAGCTGCCCTACGCGTGGACCCAGTCCCACCTCTACTACCAAAGCGCCCACGGACGCTCTATTCTGGGCGGAATGCTGGAGGACAACCCCGTCTTCACGCCCGACGAGTTCACCGACTTCAAAGAAGACAACACCGCCATCGTCACCTTGCTGGCGCTCGCCCGCATGCAGCCCTCCGATGAGGAGGCCACCCCGGAAGACCTTCAGGCTGTGCACGAGCTCGGCTACACCTACGTGGTGCTCCAGCTTGATGCGTTCGCCGCGGAATACCAGGAGGCGGGCCTCATCGACAACGGCATGCGCGCCCGCCAGCGCAGGGTCTACCGCGAGCTCGACAAGCTGCTCGGCCGACCCGTCTACCGCGACGCCCGCATGGCCATCTACTCGCCGTGGGGGGCTCCCTCACCCTGCGAGGATGCCCCTGCAGAAGCCATTCCAGAGGCCGACACAGAGGCCATCGGCATTCGCCAGTCCGAGGTGGGAAACGTGTTGATGCGCCCGCCTGAGGCGCTGGTGTTGTCGCGCGTGTTCGAAGGGGACGTGGACGCGCTGGGAGACCCCCGCTCCGACGACGACGCAGACGAAGAAGACGACGGCGAAAAAGACGACGGCGAAGAAGGCACGGACAAGTCCGACCGCTTCAAGGTGGACACCGGAGACGACGGATAGACTCGGGGCCTGCCCGGAAGATGCCATGACCCGTCTGCTGATGTCGCTCCTGCTTTCCCTCGCTGGGTGCGGCGGTCCCGACCCCGACAAGTCCAGCCCAGACTCCGCAGAGCCCGGCGAGCTGGGCGACCCCGTGGACCTCGTGGCCGCCATCGACCCCCGCATCGCCACCGGCGGCGTCGGCTTCAACGTGGGCTGTGGCTACCCCGGCGCCAGCGTGCCCTTCGGACTCGCCAAGCCGTCCCCCGACACCAGCTCAGCCAGCGGAGGCGCGTTCGCCGCGTACCATGGCGGCGGCTACCACTCGGACGACACCCACATCCAGGGCTTCTCCCAGCTCCACCTTCATGGCGTGGGGCTCACCGACTACGGCCTGGTGGCCCTCATGCCGGTCGATGGGATGTCCGCCGACAAGACCTCGGAGGACGGCTACCGGGTCGCCTATAGCCATGCCGACGAACATGCCGAGGCGGGCCTGTACACCGTGCGTCTCGACGACCCCGGCGTGGACGTCTCCCTCACCACAGACGGCGTGGCCTCGCTGCACCGCTACAGCTTCGATGACTCCGCGACCGCGCCCACGGTGCTCGTCGATCTCGGTCACCGCATGGACGGCAGCCGAGTGCTGTCCGCCGAGCTGTCCATCCACCCCGAGACCGGGCGCGCGACCGGCCGGATGCACCAGGACGGGGCCATGGCCTCGAAGGACTTCACCACCTGGTTCGCGATGGACGTCTCGCAGGTCCCCATCGCCTGGGGCACTTGGTCGAGCGAAGGCGCACACGAAGAAGGCGAGACCACCGCGAGCGCCGAGGCCACAGACGACGACGACAGCGTGCGGGTCGGCCTCTGGATGACCTTTGCCGACCCCGAGGTGGCGGCGCGGGTGGGGATGAGCCTCACCGACGCCGAGGGCGCGCTGCTCGCTCTGGAGGACACCCCCGGCTTCGATGTAGAGGCCACCGCCGCGAGTGCGGCCTCGGAGTGGACCGACGCGCTCGACAGGGTGCGCGTGTGGGGTGGAACCACCGACCAGCAGGCCATCTTTGCCACTTCGCTGTACCACTCGCTGCAGCTGCCCACGCGGATGTCGGATGTGGACGGGCGCTACCGCGGCTTTGACGATGCGGTCCACGAAGACCCCGGACACCCCTACTACAGCGACTTTTCACTGTGGGACACCTACCGCACCACCCACCCGCTCTACACCCAGCTGTGGCCCGAGCATCACCGCGACATGCTGCGCTCATGGGCCCGAATGGTCGAAGAAGGCGGCGCCATCCCCAAGTGGCCCTTGGCGACCTGGGATCCCGGCTTCATGGTGGGCTCCCCCGGCCACATAGTTGTGGGGGAGGCCATCTTGAAGGGCCTCGATGTCGGCGGGGACTTCGAGGCAGACGTTCTCCTCGACAACGCGCTCGACGTGGCCCTCGGTCGCATCAGTCCGCCCTACGCCGCCCGTCCCGACCCCAATCAGTACGGCGAGCTGGGCTACTGGCCGTCGGAGGATGCCGGTCGCATGGTGGCCTGGCAGCTAGAAGTCGCGCTGGCCGACTACGCCCTTGCCGAGGCCCTCGACCTTCGCGGTGAAGCCTCTGAGGACGCCACGGAGCTGCGCCGCCGAAGCGCCTTCTGGAAGAATGTCTACAATCCTTCGACCGGCTGGATGCAGGGTCGCTCGGAGGACGGCGGCTGGATCGACCTCGTCTCCGAAAGCGGCTGGGACGACGTCTACACCGAAGGCAATGCGCGCCAGTACGTGTGGATGGTGCCCCACGACCCCGACGGGCTGTTCGAGGCCATGGGCGGTCCCGAGGTGGCAGTGGAGCGCCTCACCGAGCTGTTCGATGGTGCCAAGGAAGACGCGCTTGACGACATTGTGGGCGTTCCAGAGGACTGGTACTGGCATGGCAACGAGATCGACATTCACGCCCCCTGGATGTTCGCGCTCGCTGGACGCCCCGACCTCACGCGCGAAGCCGTCCGCTGGGTCCTCGAGACCTGGTACGGCACGGGGCCAGACGGGCTGGCGGGCAACGATGACGGCGGCACCTTGTCGGCGTGGGCGGTGTGGGCGTCGCTCGGGGTGTACCCGATGGCCGGCACCGACTGGTATGTGCTCGGCTGGCCGGTGTTCGAGCGCATCGAGCTGGACCGCGAGGACGGCACTACACTGATCATCACTCGAAGCGGGGAGCTTACTGACAACAGCGATGTAGA
>Ga0315322_10000678_pt1 | contig 25559 bp, 18 predicted proteins | sample M110021515metaG_FD_203461 | JGI IMG/M metagenome (GOLD analysis project Ga0315322, IMG submission 203461) | Ammonia-oxidizing marine archaeal communities from Monterey Bay, California, United States - M1 100m 21515 | ecosystem: Environmental > Aquatic > Marine > Intertidal zone | place: USA...
CCATCACACAAAGTATCCACTAACCAATATGACTATATGCAGGAGAAAGCTGGCTATGTCCAACCCTGTTTGGATGTGAACATTCGGGATAATTACTATCCAACCAACAAGTGCTACGAATGCCCATAAGCTTCCACAAAAGGCGAGAATGATTGATAAAATGCGCATCTTTTTTGTACCGAACTAGATAGATGCGCTTAAGACCATCCCTGAAGAAGTTCATTCATCGAGAGAGGAAAGACAGAGGCGTTCCATGTTCTAGATATGTCGTGAATCAGATTCGTCCTTCTCGGAATATCCGCTGTCTTGACGCTGATGGTTCACTTTATTCTTTTTCAAGTATGCATCATAAACATCGTCGGCCGACATGCCCAAGACCTGAGCAAGTGAAATAAGGAAATGGAACAAATCGACGACTTCCACCCGAGCATTCTGCTTGTCGAACTCTTGATACTTTGCCCACCATTTCCATGGAACCGAGTCTGTAAGTTCGGCTAATTCCTGTTGCATCGCTCGTACGTAATTGAGGATCCATTTGCGTTGTTCTTCGTCATCCAGCCCTTGAGTAACAACGCCAATTCGGCTATTAAGCTCATCCTGAAGCGAGAAAATTTCTTCCAGTTTATCCATGATGTATGGAACGTAGAGGCTGATTGATTCTTGGCAAGCGGTTTTTGAAACTAGATGAAACCAGAGGGAATTGATGGGGGCTTCAAGCAAAACCAGGAAGAAGTTAAATATCCAAAACATGAGATAGAAGTTAATGAAGGAAAGCGATTTTGATTGTACCGTTCCTTTGCTAGGGCTAAATGATCGAAATCCATGGAAAATACAAACGAAGGCTCAAAAGATACCATCGAAAAAGAAACTCTCACTCCCAACGAAAAAAAATGACCGAAAATTCTCCAAAATCAGAAATCGTTGAAAACGATGCCGAGCAAGCCGTGACGGACAAAGCTGCGTCAGGAAGCAAATCCCGAATTCGTTCGCGTTGGTATCGTGCCAATGAACGACCTCTTGAAAGCCAATCCACCCCCGTGGCTAATCCAACAGGAGAAATCACTCTAACCGAGGGCGCTGTGCTGAAAGACGATCTTTCCAACGCTACACCACCGGCAGGAGGCGGAGGAAGAGAAGAACGAGGACGTGATGGAGACCGGCGTGGAGGACGTGACGGAGATCGACGTGGTGGACGTGATGGAGACCGACGTGGTGGACGTGATGGAGACCGGCGTGGAGGACGTGACGGAGATCGACGTGGTGGACGTGATGGAGGTGGACAAAGACGCAATGAGAGTCGCGATCGAGATGCAGAAGGTGGACCTGGCAGAGAAGATCAGCGTGATCGAAAAAGTTCGGCAAGAAATCAACAAGAAAAGCCGAATGGGGAGAGGAACAGATCTCGTAGACGGTCGGGAAACCAGAGCAGAAATCGCAACCGCTCGGATAAAGAAGGCCAAAGACGCGATGCAGGGGAAGGTTCCGGCAAGCATCGCAAGGATAGCCGAAATGCCAAATCCAACGAAAACACTTCCCCCACTCGCCATAAGACCGCTGAGTCAACTAAGAAAAAGTCGGGCGGCGTTGGTAAGTTTTTGGCTGGCCTCTTCGGAGGCAAATAGGCTCGGAGAGATCAATCCGGAAAGAGACGCGATCACATGGAGGTTTTCCGGGTTCGCGGTGGTTCTTACCTAAATGGTCGGACGACTGTCAGCGGATCCAAGAACGCCGCTCTTCCTATATTTGCGGCTACCTTGCTGAGCGATGAGACTTCCATACTCGAAAACATACCCAATTTGAGCGATATTCGCTTCATGGCTGAAATCCTCCGCCACATTGGAGCCGAGGTCGAGCAACCAGAAGAAACGACATGGAAAATCACCCCCGCGTCCATAGACCATCGAGCCCCCTACGAATTAGTCCGCAAGATGAGGGCATCGGTTTGCCTTTTGGGGCCATTGGTCGGACGACTGCGTAAAGCCGTAATACCTCTTCCGGGAGGATGCGTGATCGGCCAGCGACCAATTGACCTTCATTTAAAAGCCTTATCGAAGCTAGGTGCGAAGGCAAATATCCGAGAAGGTAACGTTTGTATCGACGCTACTGACCTCCGAGGCGGATCCATATTCCTTGGCGGCAGGCAAGGAAGCACGGTCACGGGAACTGCAAACGCACTTATGGCGTCCGTGCTTGCTCCAGGAATCACCCGTATCGAAAGTGCGGCCTGCGAACCGGAGATTCTCGACCTGTGCAGAATGCTTCAAGGTATGGGGGCACGCATAGACGGAATCGGTTCTCACATTTTGTCAATCGAAGGCGTGGATAAACTTTCCGGTTGCCGTCACAAGGTAATTCCCGACCGAATCGAAGCCGGCACCTACTGCATCGCGGCAGCGATTACGGATGGGGAAATACGAGTGGAGGGAGCCCGCAGTGAACACCTGGGCGCCTTCGCAGACAAAATGGATCAAGCCGGAGTGGAGCTAGATTCCGATGGCCCCGACTGCTTAGTGGCTCGCCGCAAATCGGACGGACTTCGATCCCTGGAAATAATAACACTACCCTACCCCGGCTTTCCGACCGATCTTCAAGCTCAAGCATGCGCACTTTCCTGCGTGTCTCCCGGTTTGAGCATTTTGACGGAGCGCATATACCCAAATCGCTTCATGCACGTGCCGGAAATGCTTCGCATGGGAGCCAACATATCCATCGAAGGATCCAGTGCCATCGTGAGAGGAGGAACACCATTGAGCGGGGCTCCGGTTATGGCCTCCGACTTACGAGCCAGTGCCGCTCTCATTCTGGCAGGACTAGCTGCCTCAGGTGACACCTGGGTACAGCGGATTTACCATTTGGACCGCGGTTACGATCGATTCGACGAAAAACTGCGTCTTCTCGGAGGACAGGTAGAACGGCTACCCGAGTCCGAATTACCAAAATCCGCTCAGCAGGAAATCGTCTCTTAGTAATGGACGTCCCTCCAGCAACCGGCACCGAATTCCTGAGCGAATCTCTGGAACGAAAGGATGACGCGGATGCCGCTCTTCGCCCGCCCACATTCGACGACTTCACGGGCCAAGCCAAAACGATCGAACGCCTAAAGGTGATCGTCGGAGCGGCTTCCGACCGAGGAGACCCTCTCAAGCACGTGCTATTGTGCGGTCCACCCGGCTTGGGTAAAACCTCGCTTGCCTACATAATAGCGAAAGAACTCAATCGCGAGATAAGGATCACCTCCGGACCGGTCATCGACAAGCCGGGCGACCTTGCGGGATTACTAACGAACCTTCAAGAGGGTGACGTTCTCTTCATCGACGAAATCCACCGCTTGCCAAAGACCGTGGAGGAATACTTGTATTCGGCTATGGAGGATTTCCGAATCGACATCATGATCGACCAAGGCCCGAATGCTCGCAGCGTTCGCTTGGAGATTCCACGTTTCACACTCGTCGGAGCGACAACCAGAGTCGGTTTGCTGACCGCTCCGATGCGAAGTCGCTTCACGTTGCAGACCCGCCTCGACTATTATGGACGCGATGACCTCGCGACGATCGTCAAGCGCAGTTGCAAACTGCTGGAGACACCTTTCGACCAAGACGGGGCAAAGGAAATCGCAGGGCGAGCACGGGGCACACCCAGGATCGCCAACAACCTCATTCATTTCGCTAGAGATTTTGCCGAGCAGCGAGCAAAAGGTAAGATCACGAGCGAGGTTGCGGCTCAAGCACTAGAACTCCTCGAGATCGACAACAACGGCTTGGACGAAATGGATAAGCGAATCCTACGCTTGATGGCCGACAACTATCGTGGTGGGCCAGTTGGTCTAGGAACCGTGGCGGTAGCCGTGAACGAGGAGGAGCACACCCTAGAAGAAGTACACGAACCATTTTTGATTCAAGAGGGCTATATTCAACGCACTCCTCAAGGCCGTGCACTCACTGCAAAAGGATGGCAAGTTATTGGCTTGCCACCAGGCGGAGACTCAAAAGACGGTCAACTAAACCTCATCTAAGAAACGAGCAGTCGCGAGCCATCCGGTAAAGATGGAGGAAAGAAAGCGAAAACTCGGCGAAACCGGAAGCCACCCACTCGTCCAACTCATTAAGAGACAAACTTCGCAACTCATTTATTTCACTGGGCTCAAAGACATAAGGCCCATCGTCCTGCAGGAAAAAAAGTCTGCAAAATTCCCAACCGGTTTCCATGCACGGGCTAACGCTGAGAATTTGGGTTAGGTTCTTGTGAGCGATGTCAAGACCGAGTTCCTCCTCCAGTTCACGGACGGCCGCCCCAAGATAATCCTCGCCCGCATCCAAGTGACCGGAGCAAGAAGAACACCATAGCCCAGCTGCGGAATCCTTAAGCATCGAACGCTTTTGAACGAGCATTCGAGCAGAAGCGTCCAAAACAAAAACATGGATGGAGCGATGAAAAAGTTGGCTAGAATGAACCACATCCCGACGCTCCCTGCCGATCGGACGATCAAGAGCATCCACTACGTCAAACCATTCGCTATTATCCATAAAAATACCTGATTTTCAAAAGCCTATGGCAGAAAAATCTTGGCTTCGAGGCAAGGACGTTCTTTTAGTCAGCAGTTGTGGTGGCAAGTTTTAAAGTTCTAGCATCGAGCAGTTCCGGAAATGCGGCACTGCTACGCACCGAAGACGCGACCATACTAGTGGATGCGGGACTCTCCGCCAAAAAGCTCACGGGACTTCTGGCGGACGAGGGCTTGGACGCCGAAGAACTTGATGCAGTATTCCTCACTCACGAGCACGCCGATCACTCCGCAGGGATTCGCGGTCTGTCCAAAAAGGCAAACCTCCCGATCTTCGCAAACCAAGACACGGCAAACGCCGTGCAGGCACAGCTTGCCCGCAGGCCTAACTGGAAGATCTTCGAGACTGGTCACACCTTCAATTTTCGCGGACTTCGGGTGCAACCGTTCAGCGTCCCGCACGATGCTTACGACCCCGTGGGCTTTTATTTTGAGTGGGGTGGCGAAGACTTGTTCAACCCGTTGGAGAGCCTTGCTTGGGTTACAGACCTCGGATATGCCCCCGAATTAGTTAAGGAGAAAATCGCACAGGCCTCGATTCTCGTCATCGAGGCCAACCACTGCCCTCGTATGCTGGAAAGGGACACCAAGCGACCATGGAGCTTGAAGCAACGCATTCTTGGCCGGCATGGTCACCTTTCCAACGCAGCGACTCTTGAGCTTTTAAAGTCTATCGAAAAACCTCGATGGAAAGAAATCTTCCTCATGCATCTCAGTAAAGATTGCAACGACGTCAACTTGGTCCGCGACTCTTTCGCAGAGTTGTCTCCCAACACCTATGTGGTGGACCCTTCCACCGCCGAAACCATTACCGCATGAAGCATCTCAAAAGACAAACCAAAGTCATTGCCACGATTGGCCCCGCTTCGGAGGACGAGATCACTCTGACTGCGCTATTTGAAGAGGGGGTGGACATATGCCGTTTGAATATGGCTCATGCCGATCACGACTGGGTTCGAACCATTACTCGCCGCATTCGTGAGGTCGGAAAACGCGTGGGACGTGAACCCGCAGTCATGATGGACATAAAAGGCCCTGAGATTCGAACGGGGTTCCGCAAAGAGAAGATACAATTGGAAGAGGGGCAAAAGATCGATCTAGTACATAAACTACAAGACTTCCAAGGCTCCCGGGATTCCCTGCCCGTCGACGTAAACTACGGCAAACTCCATGAACATCTTGAACCGGGGAACCCCGTATTGCTGGACAACGGCTTGATTCGACTGAAAGTATTGGAGATAGAAAAAGGACAAGTTCGTTGCAAAGTGACGGAAGCCGGGGAACTAGGAAGCCGACGTCACGTAAATCTACCGGGGATCGAAGTCGACCTGCCATCCCTCACCGAGAAAGACATGTCCGACACTCTTGTCGGTATTGAGGAAGACCACGATTTCTTTGCACTTTCGTTTACGCGGGATGCCGAGTCCGTAGATTTGCTTAGACGATTTCTATCCGAGAACACTTCGGAAGCACACATCATCGCAAAGATCGAAGACCAAAGCGCAGTTAGAAATCTCGACGAAATCGTTTGGAGCGCGGATGGTTTAATGGTGGCTCGGGGCGACCTCGGGATCGAGTGCGCATATGAGGAATTGCCCATCATCCAACGCCGAGCCGTGGGCAAGTGCCTAAGGTTGGGGAAACCGGTGATCGTGGCTACTCACTTGCTCGAATCCATGATTTATTCCCCCGTACCCACTCGGGCGGAAATCAGCGATATCGCCAATGCAGTAAACGAAGGCGCCGACTGCCTCATGCTCAGCGGTGAAACGACTCAAGGGGAAAGGCCCGTAGAATGCGTAAGCATCCTAAACCGTATTGCCGGAAGAATAGAGCAAGAAATAACCCCGGGGTTAACGGAAGAGTTGCGACTCTTTCGCCCAAAGGCAAAAATGCTTCGTTCGGCCGCAATGTTGGCCATGAAGATGGAAGAAGCAGGCATTCTAGTATTCACCCGAAGCGGGGACTTGGCGGAAAAGCTTGCGGCTCTTAGGCCAAATGGTGCTCCCATTTTCGCATTCACCGACGTGAAAGGCGTACACCTTCGCCTTCGGTTGCGCTGGGGCATCGAACCTTTCTTAATCGAATTCTCGGCGGATCCCGAACAAACGATATTAAACGCTATCGAGCATCTGCGGTCCTTCCACTGGGTCGAAAATGGAGACCAGCTCGTAACCGTCACAAACATACTTGCCCACGGCAAGGTCGTCGAAAGCATACAGTTACGTGAAGTGGAGTAACTTTCCGACCTTCAACGAACCCGCCACAAAAAACAAACAGCCACAATTCCCAAAAGTAGAAAAGGAACACCCGCTGCCCATTCTATTGGGATAATACCAGCTTCACCCAATGAGTCACCCATGGTTCTTGCTACGTAATAGCCCACGAAGAGACCTAGAGCGCGAGCGACTCCTGCCGCTGCGGAACGACCATCCCCCACCAGTGCGAAGGGAATGGCAAGCGCCACTGCCAAAAGGCAACCGGGAGAGGCCCAGAACGCATGGCCTATGCGAATGGCGTAAGGACGAATGGCAGCGTTGCCTTCGGTTCCGCCGGATGCCGTGACTATTGCTTTCAGTTCTCGTACAGAAAGCTCGCTCGGTTTCTTTCTCATCAATAGAAAAGGGTCGGGGTCTTCTCTGACGTCGGGCAAGCGCAAGCTCGAAAATTGCTTATTGAGAATCGGTACGGACGAAAGGTCATCCGTGGCGAAAACCGGTTGAGAGAATTCCACCTCCCAAACCAAGCCCTCTCCGGACTGGGAAGGAACAGGCAGTCCTCGAGGACCCGCAAAACCAATGAAACGACCGTTTAGGAAGCGCCAAGAACCATCTTCCTCGCGAAAAGCTTTCTCGGCACGGATGCGAAAGGAATCTCGCCCCCCTGTTGTTCTTGAATACAAATGCACGCCAGTCCCAGAGGAAGTATAGGGAAAGAACTCACGAAAAAACCAGCGACGACTCGTTTTCGGCGGAGACATCTCGAAATTGGAAATGAAATTTCGATGATCGAGTTTCCCTCTTAGAACCTCGAGAAGACCTTGAGCCTTCTCCATCGCCAAAGGACTCCATTTTGCGTTTAATCCATAGCTAAGAGCCGAAAGTAACACAGCAGTGACAAGGAGAGACCGGGAAAGACGCAACACGTTTACACCACAAGCTCGCAGCACCGGGATTTCATTGTTTCGCCGTAGAGTCGCGACGACAAACAAAGTGGAAATAAAGAGAGCTATCGGCAAAAGCCAAGGCAAGTAACTGGGAACAAGCCAAGCATAATAGGCAGCGACTTCTCCCGACCCGGCAAAACCTTGGCGAAAATCTTCCGCATGATCGGCGGCATCCTGCAGGACTAGCAAGCCGATCAATACGAATAAGCTGACGCCAAAGACCTTTAGCCATTCGGCAAGAATATATCGGTCCAAGGTCGACATAATTAAAGCTACGAGGCTAAAAGTTCCAAATACTGTTGAGACATCTTCAACCTTGCGTTTGCATCGCAGGTAAGGTGATTGTCAAAGACAAATTGTACAGCCAGCCAAACGCAGGACTTTTTCTAATGAATCAATTCCTCTCAAATTTACAGTCATCACTTCTGGTTTTCTCTTGCCTGATCCTATCGATTCCATCGGTTCTTCTTGGGGAGAGCCATGGCACAACGCTTAATCCAGAGGAGGCAAACAGCTCGATCGAAGAAACAATTCTTACGGAAAAAAAGAGACAAGGAGCCTCACCGTCGATCTCAAAAGCTCTAAAACATGAGTTCCTCATCCGAATCACTCACGACAAACTGGACGAAAAGACCTTCAAGCTCGAACTGAAGGCAATACCTTCCGCAAAAAGTACTGAGCCATCTTTGGACCAACGCATCAATAGTTTCATCGCCCCCATTACCGACACAATTTCCTCCCTAGTCTTTTGGTCTCCCGCAGTGCCCAACCTTCAAGTTGATATTCTCGAGGATTCCGTCAAAGAACTCGATATCCTTCAACACTATCAAGAGGATGGAATCATCTTGGAAGACCTTCCGAACCTGTCCATCGAAAACCTGAAAGAACAACTGCTAAAAAGATCCAAGCACCTTCGTATAAAGAGAGAACTCCCCGAGGTACGACCATTGGAGAATCGAGCAGGATCCAAAAACAATTGGCGAGCAGCTGCAAATGGCAAATTCGTCGTGCCGTGTCAGTCCACCGTGCCGGCCGTGGTTTTGTGGCTAGTGACTGGAGCCATCATATTCACTCTTTATCTTCGTTTTGTAAATTTCAGGTACTTTCGGCTCGCCATCGAAATCGTGAGCGGGAAGCACTCCGATCCTACTGACAAAGGCGAGGTTTCTCACTTTCAAGCCTTGTCCGCCGCTCTATCCGGGACAGTAGGGCTCGGCAATATAGCAGGAGTCGCCGTTGCAATTAGCCTTGGCGGCCCGGGAGCGACGTTCTGGATGATCATCGCGGGGCTACTTGGAATGTCCTCCAAGTTCGTCGAGTGCACCCTAGGCGTAAAGTACCGTAAATTTGGAGAAGACGGAAGGACATACGGAGGTCCTATGTACTACCTTAGGGATGGATTGGCCAAAAGAGGTTGGGGAAAAATGGGAAAAATTTTCGCCATCTTCTTTGCGGTGATGTGCGTGGGAGGTTCCCTTGGGGGTGGAAACATGTTTCAGATCAATCAAGCCTTTGCTCAATTCGTAAACGTCACGGGTGGGCCGCAAGAAAGCTGGGCTCAAGGCTACGGCTGGCTCTTTGGCTTAGTAGTGGCGACACTCGTCGCGCTTGTGATTATAGGAGGGATCCGAAGCATTGCAAAGGCCACCTCTAAAATCGTACCATTGATGTGCGGGATATACGTATTGGCAGCAATCGTGGTGCTGGTTGCTCGAATCAACGAGGTTCCCGGAGCATTCGCCCTCATCCTCAGCGAGGCCTTTAATCCGCAAGCTGTAACAGGTGGATTCGTCGGCGTTCTGATTCAAGGATTCAAGCGGGCCGCATTCTCCAACGAAGCCGGGATCGGCTCCGCTTCAATAGCGCACTCGGCCGTCCGCACGAAGTATCCTGCAAGCGAAGGGCTTGTAAGCCTGTTGGAACCATTCATCGATACGGTGGTAGTCTGTACCATGACCGCCCTCGTCATAGTGGTGACCGGTCAATGGGAAGTCGGGGCATCCAGTTTCGCAGAAGGAGTGAGCCTCACGTCGGACTCTTTCGAATCGGTCATCAGCTGGTTCCCTCTAATACTTACCCTAGCCGTGCTTCTGTTCGCATTTTCCACGATGATCACATGGTCTTACTATGGTCAGCAGGCTTGGGCATTCGTATTCGGGAGAGGTCGCCCGGCAGATCTCTCGTACAAACTGGTTTTCTGTCTCTGCATCATACTTGGGTCCGCCATGAGCTTGGACAAAGTGATTGATTTTTCCGACGCAATGATCTTCGCCATGTGCTTCCCCAATCTGATTGGTCTATATTTCCTTATGCCTGAAGCCAGACAGGAACTAAAGATTTACCTTCGCCAATTACAAAGAGGACGTCCTGCGGAATCGAAGTGAGCTTGCATCTTGCAATATCCTCGAAGGCAAAAAATATTCATATAAACCTTTTTTTGCTTTCCCCACGATGATAGAGCATGTTAGTAATATTTTATATTTGCATAAATTCATACAAATATTTTCAACATTACAATTCCCCTAAGTTATAATGGACGACGATACAGTACACATATCCGATTCGGAAGAAGCCCAAGCAGCCATATCTAGATTGGTGAAAGTAATAGAAAATTGGGCGACCAAAGAAAGTCAAAAATCTGATTACGAACTATCTGCATTTGGTGCCGCATTGGCTTCAGGCATAGTCGCATTTCACGAAATCACTTCCAAAGACTGTCGTGCTTGCCCGGGATTAATGTCTGCGGTATCACGGGCTCAGAAGCACTTGACGAGGCAGCACCAGCAATTCGATTCTGAGATCGACAAGATGCACTTGAAATTTGCCCAAGAAATGGAAGAGTTGGATTTGAAAATCATTAGAGACAGAAAAGAATTCAAGAATTATCTCTCGTCCCTCCTTTTCGCGGAAGAATACAACAAATTGCGTAAGTCCGTGGGAGCTCTTTTTGAAACTCTTGACGCAAAAGCCAATTACAACGAAGAAGCAAGTCAAACAGTTGTTGAGAACAAAGTGTAAGCTAGATGCTTAAAAAACAGTAGTGGTTCGACAATCTTCGGACGCTTTACTAGCCACAAGAAGTTGTTCAAGGTGACAATATCTTAATTCCCACACTCAACCAAAAAGGCATTGTGATCAGGCAACCGGCGAAGGTGGCTATTATTACTCTCAAGGCGATTTCCGTGTCACATTCATAGGATTTAACTATCACTATGGCAAAAACCCCGGCAGGCATGGCGGCCTGAACAACAAGTACCTGCCTTAGCCACAAAAGATCATTTGGAAAAGATGCAAGAGCTACGATTGCCATAAATAAAGCAGGCAAAAACATAAGCCGGACGACGCCTGCTCCCGCTGCCACTCGAAGACCTGCATCTCCTTTTTTTTCGCGTAAAAGGTCCCACACGCTACCTCCGATCAAAAGCAAGCCAACGGGAATTGCGCAAGAAGCCAAGGCATCCACAATTTCGAAAATCAAGGAAGGCATCCCTTCTCGCCCTCCAACGAAACTCAATAAAAAAGCCAATGAGATAGCGATGGCGGGAGGGTTTACTAAGCGTCGCCAACTGGGCCCACCCCCTATCAGCAACATTACCCCCACCGACCAGATGGCGATCTCTACTCCCAAGTTAAAAATAATCAATTTTCCGACGAAGGCTTCCCCGAATAAAGCCTGTCCCACGGGAAAAGCAAAAAATCCATAATTGAAAATACCCGCAGTAAAAGTGAAACTCTTACACTTCTTACTCGAAAGCCCGATCGCACGAGCAACCAACAGACTAAATCCGAAGCCAACTACGATAGCAAGAAAACCAGCAATCGGAGCCAGTGCAAGAATCGTTGGTTCACGCAGTGCCTCATGCCCTACCAAATGCCGCAGGATGAAGCACGGGTAAAGCAAGCGGATGGTAAGAGTGGCCAAGGAGGCATCCGCCTCCGTCCGAAACCATCCGAATCGTCGAGTGAAACAACCCAACAGGATGATCCCTACTGGGAACACCAAAGCCGAAATGATATTCAAGAAATCCGACACACCCGAGATAAACAGCTTGTAACAAGAGTCGTAGTTAGGGTTTTTGAGGGCTAGGAAGGAGTCGTCGCCCAAAGTTGTTCATTTTTTCTGCTCCCAAACCAGTTCAGACTGATTGGAGGTAAGTCTGAAAGGAAGATAGTCCAAAGAAATTGAACTCTACACTAGACATTTCGAGTGTCCATGGGTGCGACGCTCGCCAGTACGCAAGGGTAGAGAAGAGAAAATCGGAACTAGCCTTAATGGCATACCAATTCACAAGCTCGATAGTATCTATCCCCGCAAATGGGATTTGTCGCCACTTGATATATAATCAAGGCGAGTTACCAAGTTCTTTACTGGTCGTAAGTCCGATAAAATGAACTTAGTTCAAGCTCTTATCGCAATCGTCGCCCTGCTGACTCAGGGCTTATTATTTGGCTTTTTTGCGAGAAGGATCTACAATAACATTCCCTTCAATGCGATATCCAGCCTGAAAGAATCCCTGTACTAACTCGACTGTTACATCGGTCATTCCAACGCCACCGTCTACGGATTCGATAGCCTTATCCACAGCCTCTTCCATCGAGGGAACAGAAAATGCTTTCAAGTCTTCACCTTTAGCTCTAGACGGAACAACATCATATTCACCAAGACGCGAGATATCGACATTTTTTGTAGAAAGAATCGTAAAATCACCGATGCGTGTTGAGCATCCGGAAAGGGTTAGGATAAGACCTATTGATACAATAGAGACTTTAAACTTAAGATTTTTTTTGATTTGGTTGTATGTTTTCACTTTTTTTTCGAATGTAATGTGGAGATTAATTTAATAAAAGTTTACCAGAAGATTAAAGGCTGTCAATTCATGATTTACTACAAAAAAGTTGGGACTGAGGCTGTTGTTTACTCCACCCCAGATGGGACTGAACTAACTTAAGAAAAACATAAAAGGACTAAATCAATCCCCTTCGAAGGTGCCCAAGAACCATGAAATACCCGTACTGTCTTCCACCTCATGACACCCTCCCAACCTTTGACCCTACCAGGTCTCGGACTCGACCGAACCTGCCTTGATTCGCTGCAGCTAATATACTTAGACGGTCCGACCCTGTTGCAAAATACAATTGCCCCTATAAGCAAAAATTGCGTGGGGGTATTGATGAATCATAAGAAAAAGCGTAGATCCGCAGTCAACCCCCACCCCCTTGCGTTGGCAGTTCGTTGTCAGTATATTTGCCGAAACTTTCAACTTCAGGATATTTCCTTGCAGAATGAAAAATTGGGAGAAAGCTAGCGACCAGCTTGGGCGATTACGCCGAAACACACTATACTAAGGGGAATTGCACTTACTTCCCAACCTTCTCCAGCTGGCGCCCCCACGAGGAATCGAACCTCGATCTACGGTTTAGGAAACCAGTGTTTTATCCGTTAAACTATGGGGGCCGTAAAAGATACGGAATCGGGAACAAGCATTCCCGTGAACGCCACGAAGAATTCCGTCAAAGGCCATCCGTGGCCTTAAAATCAGCGATGCCTCTGACATCAGGTAGGCGATGTGAGGCATTCATTCTGCTGAGATTGCTCTTAAGGGTCGCTTCGGAAAGGTCGGTGGGGCTTTCATCAGTGTTTCGAAAGGTAAGAGGATTGGCCAAATCAGGTGTATCGTTGGCATTTTCAGGATCAGTACCCAAGGCAAATTCCCAAAAGTCACTGACTCCATCGCCATCGTGATCTTTACGGGCGCCACTCAAGGAAGGATTGGTTCCGGCAGTACCATTATTATCAAAGTCCTCAAAAGGTTTCCCGCCCGCATCGGTAAGAGGAGTGGCGTAAAAAGCATGATTACCGAATTGACGGCTTTCATAAAAATAGACGAGTCGGGTTGCAATTACAGAAGCATTGTCCCAATGATCTTTGACTCTATACTCGATCGTGATTAAAGTCATATCGAAGTTGGTTAGATCGGATTTGTTAAAGTCTGAAAATTCATACCCTGCGTTATCGACATCCGGAACTTTTGCAGGAGTGAAAGTAGCATTATGCTCACTGGCAGTATTGTATCCGTAAGTTCCCGCCTCCATGAGTGACTGCCAATGCTTGATTTTCTGAGCAGATGTACTTTGCTCCATAAAACTATAAACGTGGATCAGTCCGGCTCCTCTGGAACAAGTGTCCATGTCAGCGCGATCCGCTACTCGAACGGTGGCGAATCCTTCTCCCACTCCGTTACCGTTCAGGTCGGGGTTACCTTTGCTCAACGCCCAGTCGGCGTTTTCGTCTTCGGCGTACACGCCGGGGTCGGTGAAATTGTATTCCGCCAACATCATGCGATGGGCGCCACCGCCAAAACCTGTGGCGTTATAGTCGGGGTTAGTGGATGCATCTAAGGGTCGGTCAAGGAACAGAGCATTTTCACCTGCAACCGAACCACCAACATTTCCCAACTGGTTGGTATTCGCAGTCGGATTTTGGCCAAAGCGGAAGAAGTCGTGAATTTCCGATTTACCCATCATTGTCAAGGTCGGGGGGGTAAAATCTCCGACCTTGAGGTAACGAAATACAGGTTGGCTAACATTGCCCGAGGAGTCGCTGACCTTTATGGTGATCCTGTAACCTGGGCCATGGTTGTTCCGAGTTTCCGGAAAGATTTCGCCCGGCACATAGGTCGAGTCGGGGATGATGTTGCCAGATGCGTCGGTTTGCTTAAAATCGACCGACCAAGTCAGATCAGTATCGAAATTATTGGCGTCCACAGCGGTAAAGCTATTTACTAGGAAGCTTTCGACGTCGGCAAGAGATCGGGCGTCCGGATTGGCAATCGACTTGTAGTCGACAAGCACGGTCGTTTCGAAACTGGATGGCTGGATGTTGGGAGCCATGGTGTCCATGACCCTTATCCGACGATATTTTTCCGTGGCGTTATTTTCCGCTAGATCGGCCACATCGTATTTTATGAGATATTCCTTATTGAGACGCTCGAGGGAAGTATCGATCAAGCTTGGCACGGAAGCTGTGTCGTTGTTGGTAATAAATCCACTCCTCTCGCTCTCGCTAAAGCTACCATCTCCATCCGAGTCATAAAAAATGGTACGCTTGATCTTTGAAGTGATTGTTCCGTCCAGAACGTCTTTTGCAGAGAGGCTTAGAACATGCGTCGAATTAAAGTCGGTACCATTCCATAGTTTCACGGTTTGCCCGGAATCATCGTCGTATTGAACACCGCCCTCGGCAATAATATAAGGAAGGGGTGGAGGAGAGGATAAATGGAGAGCGGTGTCTCCCAAAATCGTGGGATTTTCCCGATCCAGCACATCCACGGTGCGCTCCAAGGTGGTAACGTTGCCACTGGAATCCGTCGCCGTGTATGTTACCTTGTATTGACCTGATAGGTCCATATTAACGGTGGAGTTGATCGCCACGGTTATTGAATCTTGGGTCGCGGGAAAACTCTGAAAACTCCGCGAACCGCTCATCGAATTATCGGTGACCTTGACGCCATATTCAACATAGGTGCTCGCCGCGCTCGGGATATTTTGATCAAGAACCAGGGGATTGGAACCGACCAAGGTCATAATAGGTCCGATCGTATCATTGACAGTAATCGTTCGGTTGAAGTCGGCGGCGATATTGCCGGATGGATCCGTCAAGGAATACCGCACGTAGAACTCCCCGAAATTCGTTAGATCCCATGTTGGAATTTTGGTCGGGTCATGGGATGTATCACTTCCGTCCCTGGCGTAATCGGTAATTGTACGAAGAGACGAAGCCCCGGAGGTTGTAGAATAATAATCAATCTGTGAAATCCAACCTGTGTCCCCAATAGAATAGTAGTTGTCAGTGGCAGTGAAGCCAGGGTCGACATAGGAGGCGTTTGCCTCTATGATTAAGCTATCGGTGCTACCACCGGCGAAAGCATCGGGAACGATAGAAGGTGGTAAGACGTCCTGCATTCTGACTTTCAACTTGGCTGTTCCCGAATTTCCGAACTCATCTGAAATCGAGTACGTGACTTCATAGGGAAATTGATCATTCCGGCTTTGCTCGACGGCGTCCCCCACCCCTTTGCCGAACACAAAGGGAACATCGCCGACGGGTGCAATGACAGCGATAGAAGATGCGTTGTTTTCATCCCAACTTTGTGAGACTTCGTATGGAAGTCCAAGACCCGGATGACGCGTCTTCCTAGCGGTAGCTCCTAGCTCGACATAGGTTCCGGAACCAGTTGCATTGACATCGAGCGTCACTTCCCAGACACCGGCGGCGACTTCGGTTCCACGACGAGGAGAAACCGTTGGAGAGACTCCATCATCTGCAACGGAATAAACGACCCGAGAAATTTGTGGGTCGGGAGATTGATTCAAATTCTCATCCGTGGCCTTGTAGAAGATTTCGTACTTTCCGGTTTTCGTAAGATCGATCTTGGAACTCAAAGAATCCTTCGCCACCAAAAAGGTACTTCCCGGAACAGTGAACTCCACATCATTGAAGGAATAAGACAAAGTAACGCCATTGATTCCATTCAGAAAAGTACTATTTGTGATGTCAGTGCCGAGAGCATCCTTCGCGGTAGCACCTTTATCTTGATACTCCGTGGCGGCATAGTCTATGGATTCAGTTTGGTTGAACTTGTTGACCACAACGATTTCCGATTCTCCGAGTAGAGAGACTCTCGGTCCCGAAAGAACTTTGATTATTCGTTCATATACCGTGCTGAGGTTTCCAAAGGAGTCTTGAGCCTTGTAGGTAATTCGATATTGTTTATTTACACCGGCATCGGGAGCGAGTTCGGTGCGCTCAACAGTAATTGCAGTCTCGTCGAGTCCCTTGGCGTTGTCGGAGAATCGAATTCCGGGGTCATCAAATGATTCGCCGGTGTCCTTGAGCAAGCGGAAACCGCGCGCAACAACTTCACTTCTGCCATAATCAGGAGACTCCGCTACCTTTAGTTTAGCTTCAACTACAGATCCCCACTCCGAATCCTCGGGAAAAACCACTTTGGAATTGTCGCCAACGACCTTGAAGGTTTTGTCGCCGTCTGAAGCAAATACAAAGCTGCTATCAGAGGTAACAGGTAACATTTCGCCGATAGGCGCGGTGGTGTCGTAGACCCTAAGCGTTCGGTTCGCATCACCATCGGGACTATTTGCACTGCCATCCGAAACGGTATAGACTACACGATATTCAGAGTAACCCTTCGCGGGGTCAGGATCGACGAAACCGACGACGTTGATATTTGAGACTTCCGATGAGGTAAGCGTTGTCGCCCCCCCCCCTGTAATCCTGTAGAAATTAGTTTGAACTTGGCCAGTGAGGTCACCTTTGTAATTGTCAGTAGCAGAGGCTCCATCGTCGCGATAGGACACACCGGCTTCAAGAGCGAGATCCGTTTGGCCGTCAGACTTTATAGGATATACGATGGGGGCACTAGTATCCTGAACTTCGACCATACGCGAAATCCTCATTTCATTTCCGAATTCGTCGTAAGAGAGGAACTGGATTTCATTCGTACCCAATTTGCTCATGTCGGGATCATTCAATCTTGTTACGTTGAAATACTGGACGCCGCCGGCGCCAAGGTCTTTAAATGCATAGGCTCCGGGATCGTTGTAAGTGTCTCCAACGTTCACGATCAATGGTTTTGTCCCATTCTCTTCCATGGGAAGATAATAGAGTCTCATTTGCGGACCTTGACCATCATTGCCAAGCACAATGACCTCTCTGGTGATTGATACGACGTTTGGTGTCTTTGCTTCATCCGAAACCTCGTAAGTTACCGTATACGTACCAACTTTCTTCTTTGAGGGGTCTGGATAAATCGGGTTCAAGGGATCGGAAAGGTCCGGGAACATTCCTGCAACAGGATCAGTGACAACAATCTTGCCAGTAAGGTCTCCAGCTCTGGTATCCGTGGCAAAAGCGCCAAGGTCCTTGTAAGAGGAATTAAAATCCACGAAAACAATCGGGGATCCGAAGAGTGAAATTTCAGGAGGCGTTGTGTCTACAACGGTCACTGATCGAGAAACCGTATCGGACACATTACCAAAAGTAGCTCCGTCCGTGACCGTGTACATGACGGAATAATCACCTTCTTCCATGAGGTTGACATCGCTGGAAACTTGAATTTTTGGGAGCAGGTAACTTTCGTCGTCATAGTTATCTTGCGCAGTAGCACCCGCATCCGTGTAAGAAGTGGCAGACTCGACCTGAACGGATAACGAACCGTTGAGAAATATCCTGGGGGGAGTAAGATCCGCGATGTGAACGGTGCGGGTCTCTGTGGTGGAGACGGGAATACCACCGGGGAGAGTTGCGTTGCGGTGAATTTTATCGTTAACCGTGTAAGCAATGGAATAAGTTCCTTTGTCAACGAAACTAACGGCAGAAAGACCATCCGCTTGAACCATATTCGTGAGGTTTTGCCCGGGGAAGTCGGGATCAATACTCGAGGCAGTGACTGCGGTAAAACCAGAGTCTTGAAAAGCTCCGGAATCCGGGAAAAGAGGATTTCGACTTTTAACACTGTGGTAAACCACCTTGCCGGTCGGGTCTATTCCATCGGGCCCCGCTTCCAAACCAGGATTCAGAGTGATAATCGGAGGAGTGACAACGACCTTGATGGTACGGGAAGCGGAACCTTCGAAGCCACGGAAATCATTACTGCTGTAAACAAGCGTGTATGTTCCAGGCGTCGACACATCGGGTAAATTAACGAGCTTGGAAGAGGAAGCAATGTCCGCTCCTGAAAAGTCGGTGGCGGTAAAACCGGGATCGACGAAAGGGATTCCCATTTCCCACTCGAGGGTTTCCTTGCCCTTGACAGCGACCTTCGGCGCTCCGCCGAAGAATGGGTCGGGTGGAGCCATGTCGCCCCCGGAAATAGCAGCGGGCACGATGGGGGCGGTGAGCATGGGTGTGGGGGTATCCACGGAAACGGATGATTCAATTGAATCGAAACTAAATGAGCTCACCGAGAATTCGGCTTCCTCGATTTCGAAGAATGTAGCGGTGGCAACGTCGTGTATGCTCCCCCAGCCTTCTTCTCGAGCTAAATAAACAACAGTAGGAGCGGGAACCTCAGGAGCCAACAAACCTTCCGAGGGAACAGTCGCGGTTCCGGGAGGAACTACTGCTGGCGAGAACGTTCCCGTGCCGGCCAAGACAGGAGCAAACTTGGCGGACAAATCGCGAAGTTCACCAGAGACGCCGGCGAATGAATCACCCAGCTTGCTTGTGGAAACTTCCAAACCCTGCCCTGAAGCCAAGATGCTGGTGTCGCCGGACACATCGGTAAAGTCTATGTCTCCGGAAATCAGATTTACGCCACCGGAAACCGTGCCGGTATCGGAATCGCGAGCAACGACGAGCTGGAACATGGTGCCTCGGATTTGTGCGGTACCCAGAGGGCTGGTGAGCTTAAGAGAAGATCCCCTCTTAAGCTTAGGAGCCTTGACCACCAAATCGCCGGTGTCCAAATGTATTTTGAGGTGGGAAGTACTTGGTTCCTCTTCCAGTTCTCCGGGTGGCGGAAGATTCTTGGATGAAAAGGATTCTTGAACAAAGGTTCGAACATAAAGACGAGTATTGGGCTTGAGAGTGACCAATACCCCGTTGGAGAAGAGGAAGACGGCCTTACCGTTTTTGCCGGTGGTGAGAATGAAATTTTCATCCACGCTCTTGCCGACGGACGACTCGTCGAGGGTGAGTTCCAAATCCTCGTCGAGCGAGAGGGCTTTGACTTCGCCCTCTACGGAAGCCAGAATGATAGTTGCGGATACCTTAGCCGTTGCGGCATGCGGCAACCCCACGGCCATCAAGCAAAGAAATGGGAGAACCGGAAGAAATCTGAAAAACGAAAACTTCCCACGCATACGCGCGAGAAAAATCGTTTTAAAATGAGATTTTGGCAACACGAGCTTCAGTAAAGAGGAAAAACTGCAATAAATAAAGCCCGAGTTTGCCTTGCGCGCAAGCGGTTTATTTTAATTATTTCGATTCGACCAGGCCAAATCGAACAATCCGGAAGATCCGAACTAGAGGATTTCCTTGTACTGTTCGGGGGATAAAAGCCCGCCGGGCTCGGAGGGATCGGTGGGTCGTATGCGTACCATCCATCCATCACCATAGGGGTCCTCGTTGACCTTCTCGGGGGAATCTACGAGGATGTCGTTCACCTCGGCGATTTCTCCCGAAAGTGGGAAATAAAGGTCGGAAGCCGCCTTAACGGATTCTACGACACCGAAAGTCGCGCCCTCCTCGAAAGAATCACCGATCGCGGGAAGCTCCACAAAAGTGACATCGCCCAAGCTATCTTGAGCATGGTCGGTAATTCCGACCAGAAAGGTTCCCTCGGATTCGTGACGAATCCATTCGTGGTCTTTGGTATACTTGAGATTTTCAGGAATATTACTCATGTAGAGCGGATAAAGCCATACAATGGAAGACGTTCAAGGAAAAACGCATTTATTTGCCACCGGCGATGGTTCCATCTGGAACGACGGCATTCTTAATCACCACGAGTACGCCGTCCCGGACAAAAAGCCCTTTGGACTCATCAATCCAACCGTCATCGCAACCTTCGGGCGAAAGTCGCACAGCCTTGCCTATACGGGCATTCTTATCGATGATGGAATTAGTCACGATGGAGTTTTCCCCTACCCCAAGGGCAGGAAGACCGAGGCGATCGCGCTTCTCCAGACGAACGGAATCTCTTTCGTAATGATCAGCGCCCATCATTACGACATTCTCTAGTTTACATCCATCAGCAACAATAGATCGAACGCCCAAGACGCAACGCGTTAGGTTTGCTCTGCCAACCATACCGCCACTGGCAACAATAGCACGATCAATATGCGATTCAGTGAGCTTGGCCGTGGGTAAAATGTCTGGGTAATTATATATGGGACTTTCCTCATCATAGAAATCGAACGCGGGAACAGGATCCGTAAGTTGTAAGTTGGCATCGAAGAACGCACGTACGTTGCCGATGTCTTCCCAATAATCGTCAAAGGTATGACAACGCAGATCGCGACGTCCCACGAGACTTGGTATTATTTCCTTTCCGAAATCAGCTGAATCAGAAGCCAAGGCAGCTTCCAATTCCTTAGCCCCAAAAACATAAATACCCATGGATGCAAGGCATCGATCCTCTGCCCCATTTATGCCAGCTAAATTAGGCGGTACTAATCGCCGAATGACCTCCGAGTCAGTCGGCTTTTCCACAAACTCCGTTATTACGGCGTTCTCTCCTACACGAATGAGCCCCAATCCAGATGCTTCTGAAATAGAAACCGGATTGGCGGCAACAGTAACGTCAGCTCCTCTTTGACGATGCTCTTCGACCATCTTGGCCAAATCCATTCTGAAAAGTTGATCGCCTGACAAAATAATAAAAATATCGTCTTGGTCAGCATGAAAATGCATTAAATTCCGACGCACCGCATCCGCTGTACCTTGATACCAAGTGTCGCTAATCTCAGTTTGCTCGGCCGAAAGAATTTCGACAAAACCACCAGCGAAACGATCAAACCTGTAGGCATGCTGGACATGACGATGCAAGGAAGCCGTATTAAACTGGCTGAGCAAATAGATGCGATTGAAACCAGAATTGATGCAGTTGCTTATGGGCACGTCAACCAAGCGATATTTTCCCGCTAGAGGTACCGCTGGCTTGCATCGCAACTGAGTCAATGGGTGCAACCGCGTACCCCGACCACCTCCCATGATTACACAGTGTACAGTCCCGGACATTTATTCTATTGAATTAGGCTTGCCCGAAAAAGGATTTGAGAATGTGGTACATGGCTTCATGTCTGACGGACAAACTCACCTTGGCAACTTAAAAGAGAGAGGAATATCATTCTGATGATTTTCAAGTCGTATTTCTAAACAAGCGACAAATTTCCTAGAATTACGACCACAGACCGAGCAAGCCACCAATAATGAAAATTTCTCCGAATTTAGAACAGTTCGAACGATTGTCAGAAGATGCAGACGTCGTTCTTGTTCGAGCAGAGTTCACGGCCGATGCCGAAACTCCACTTTCAGCTTACGCAAAACTATCTACTAGAAAACCCGCATTTTTGCTTGAATCAGTAGTTGGAGGCGAACAGGTAAGTCGGTATTCGTTCGTGGGATGCAATCCAAAGAAAGTTATCGCATGCTACGAGAACGAAACCGTCGTCACTGAACGCAACGGTGGACACAAGAGCTTCCAGACGCCCACGGACCCTCTTGATATTGTTGAACAAGAAATGGCGGGCATTCGCTACGCTGCCATCGACGACTTGCCTCGTTTCGCCGGGGGGGCGGTTGGCTATGTCGGGTATGAGTACGCCTCTCGAATTGAACCCACCGTTCCTCTTGCCGCGAAGGATGAACTGGGCCTCCCGACCCTATATTTTCTAATCGCGGATTTAGTTCTGATTTTTGATCACGCGAGGCAAACTCTTTCAATCTGCGCCAATGCATACATCGGAGAGAATCCTAAAGCCGACTATGACGAAGCCGCAACGCGCATTGCTGAAACGGTGAAGCAGCTATCCGTTCCTTCTCCATTGCTACCGGCCGAACTCGATTCGGTGGATGTTGCGGTACCTCCTGAAGGAAACTTCAGTAAAGAAGAATTCGAAGCTCTAGTCGATAAGACCAAGGAATACATTCGGTCCGGCGACTCCATTCAAGTTGTTCTTTCCCAAAGATTCGCAATTCCATTTGCTCATTCAGCAATCGATTTATATCGGGCGATTCGGGCAATAAATCCTTCGCCTTACATGTTTCTTCTCGAGAGCGAAGATTTTTCAGTCGTAGGAGCTTCGCCGGAGGTACATGTTAGGCTAGCAGACGATGAAGTTCTAATTCGGCCAATAGCGGGAACTCGCCCACGAGGAGCTAACGAAGAAGAAGATCTAGCTCTGGAAAAAGAACTTTTGGCCGATGAGAAAGAGCGAGCAGAACACCTTATGCTCGTGGATCTTGCGAGAAATGACATTGGGAGAGTCTGCCGTCATGGAACAGTTCAAGCTGAGGAATTTATGATTATCGAGCGATATTCTCATGTCATGCACATAGTTTCGCAAGTTGTAGGAAAACTCGATCCAGAAAAAAACGCTTTCGATCTAATGCGTGCCACTTTTCCCGCCGGCACGGTTAGCGGCGCGCCTAAGGTTAGAGCCATGCAGATTATTTCCGAATCGGAAAACCTTCGTCGACATGTATACGCAGGTGCTTTAGGTCATTTTGGATATGACGGGAACCATGACTCTTGCATCGCTATTCGCACGGCAATGCTTGTAAACGGAATGTTGCAGCTTCAAGCTGGGGCAGGGATCGTAGCCGATTCAGTGCCTGAAATGGAATACCAAGAGACGATCAACAAGGCCAAGGGCATGCTCAAGGCAATAGCTCTGGCCGAATCTCAATCCAGAAAATGATATGCCCGAAGAAGAAGCCCTTAAGATTTACCTAAATCAAATAGCCAAGGTTTCACTTCTTACTATAAAAGAAGAAGGAGAATTAGCTGAACGCATTCGTGGTGGAGACGAAAAAGCCCGCCAGCAAATGATTACCGCCAATCTTCGTCTCGTCGTAAAGATTGCTCAAGATTACTCCAATCTCGGTCTTAGCCTGCTGGACCTCATTTCAGAGGGTAACATTGGTCTGATGAAAGCAGTTGAGCGTTTTGACCCGAACAAGGGAGGGAAACTGAGCACCTATGCCGCATGGTGGATAAAACAAGGAATAAAGCGAGCCCTCGCCAATCAAAGTAAAACCATACGGCTTCCCGTACACATGGTCGATCGCGTCTCACAGATGAGGAAAGTTGAAGAACTACTGACAGAGCAGTTGGGTCGCGTGCCCACTGAAGAAGAAATTGCCGAGGAGATAAAAATTCCAGCTGCCAAAGTCACTCACCTCAGGGCAGTCGCCTCCAAACCCACCTCACTGGAAACTCCTGTGGGAGACTCAGAAGGTTCGACTTTTGGAGACCTTGTACGCGACGAAAAAGCTGCTGACCCGTATGATCGCCTTCAAAGTAAAACCCTTGTCAGCGATGTCAACATAGTGCTGGATCGTTTGGAACCACGCGAAGCTGACATCATAAGGCTTAGGTTCGGCTTGGGGGGACATGATCCGCTGACATTGGAGGAGGTTGGCGTTCACATAGGCGTTACTCGTGAGCGAGTTCGCCAACTTCAAGAACTTGCTATTCGAAAACTCCGAAAGGAGATGACTTCCATGGAACGCCCACGAACAGCAACCGAAATAAAAGAGGCTAAGATTATGGATGAGCACATGCGCATGATAGAAGAAATCATTGCAGCCAAGGCAAAGAAATGAATCTTAATAACTTACAGCCTTTCCCCCTAAGGGGTGAAATACATTCGTTAGAATCTAAAAAGAAAGAGCAATACAGAGACTAAAGTTACAGGAAGACGTTAAGATCTACTCTTCACTCGTGGCTTCGTCGAGTAGATCGCCCAAAGATGTAGTCAAATCCTCGCCACTCTCCTCGTAGGAAGCAACTTCCTTGGCCAGATCATCCTCATTATATTCAGCGGCCTTGATGCTCAAGCCTATGCGACGTTCCTCTCGATCAATTTTGATGACGCGGGCAGTAACCTCTTGGCCCTCATCGAGTGCGTCCTTAACCTTTTCTATGCGTTCCTCACTTATCTGGCTCACATGAACCAAACCATCAATGTCGTGATCGAGTTTAACAAAGGCTCCATAACCGGCAATTCGAGCTACCTCGCCCTTTACCATATCGCCTAGTTTGTAGAGCCGGTCAATATCTTCCCAGGGATCAACACCAAGCTGCTTCATACCAAGAGAGATTCGGTGGTTTTCAATGTCCACCTCCAAGACAATGGCATCAACTTCGTCGCCTTTATTCACCATTTCGCTGGGATGATTAATCTTGCGGGTCCAACTCATGTCGGAAACATGCACCATTCCATCAATGCCTTCCTCCAGTTCAATGAAAGCTCCATAAGAGGTGAGATTTCGAACTTTGCCGCGAACTCTAGCTCCAGAGGGATAATTGTGAGGAGCCATGTCCCAAGGGTTGGCTTCCAATTGGCGTAGACCCAAGGAAATTTTCTGATCCTCTTGCTGGATACCAAGAACGACTGCGTCTACTTCGTCGCCCACGCTTAAGACGTCGCTGGGTTTAGTTATACGCTTTGTCCAAGACATCTCAGTAACATGGACCAAGCCCTCAACACCTGCTTCCAATTCAATAAAGGCACCATAGGGAACAAGATTAACCACCTTGCCACTAACCTTCGACTGAAGGGGAAATTTCCGTTCGATACCATCCCAAGGATTAGGTGTAAGTTGCTTAAGGCCAAGAGAAACACGATCACGATCATAATCGACGTCGATAATCGAGACAGTAATCTCTTCGCCGGTCTTTACCATTTCGCTTGGGTGAGAAACACGCCCCCAACTCATGTCGGTAATGTGGAGGAGGCCATCGAGTCCATCCAAGTCAATGAAAGCACCGTAATCGGTGATATTCTTGACCATTCCCCTACGAGTATCACCAGGCTTAATGCTAGCGAGGATTTCGCGCTTCTTGCTATGACGGCGTTCCTCAATGAGTTCGCGGCGAGAAACTACGATATTTCGGCGTTCACGATTGATTTTGATAACCTTGAAATCAAAAGTTTGCCCGACAAACTGATCTAGGTTCTTCGGAGCTTGGACATCCACTTGAGATGAGGGCAAAAAGGCATCTACCCCAACGCTGACGACAAGCCCACCTTTGACCTTGGTCTTGACTCGTCCAGTAATGACCGAGCCTTCCTCACATGTGTTTA
>Ga0315322_10000679_pt1 | contig 25508 bp, 34 predicted proteins | sample M110021515metaG_FD_203461 | JGI IMG/M metagenome (GOLD analysis project Ga0315322, IMG submission 203461) | Ammonia-oxidizing marine archaeal communities from Monterey Bay, California, United States - M1 100m 21515 | ecosystem: Environmental > Aquatic > Marine > Intertidal zone | place: USA...
GCAGTTATGAGCAAGCACGCCAGTATAAATTTATATGACATCTAATCCCTCCGATAGTCATCTTCCAATCTCACCACGTCATCAAGATGATTTGTGCTAACCTCCACAAGTTCGACGCTGGAATATACCGCGCCGAAACGGTGAATCTGTCCCGGATTCACATGGAAGGCACCTCCGGGGTTTATTTTTAAGATTTTGTCGTTCTCGTCATAGACATGTAGTGTTCCGCGCAAAACATAAATTGTCTCCTCTTTCTTCTCATGATATTGCTTTGACAGCCGATGGCCTGCCTTAATAAACAAAATCTTTCCTACATAATCTTCTGTGTGTGCCCACAACTTTTCAAAGCCCCATGGCTTTTCTGTAACTTCCATTACAACCTCACCCAATTTACATATCTCGCGATAGCTTGTCTGACGTGGATATTCCAATCTTTACCCAGAGGTATATCCAGCTTGTTTGCCAACTTTCTAGCCTCTTCCCAAGCTAGAACTTCTTCTTTTAAAATTTCAATTTTACTTGTTTTGGAATCTGGAAACATCTGATCGAACTCTTCTTTGTTCCTAAGAATTACATGACCCGCTTCGTGGAGAAGAACAAAAAGCTGCCTTCTCATAGGCTGCGCATCATTGATTGTGATCACCCTGTCATCAACCCAAAATTCATCCAGACCCAAGGGATCGTAATCAACAACCACATCAAACACTTCTGATAAAAACACCTCGACGGTTGCCAAATGATCCTCCTCTGTTTCGTTGAAGATCATCTTTGCTTCCTTGGTCGACCTCTTTTCCGTTTTATGCCCAGCTTGTTGATTGTTCCTCTTCCCCAAAAATTCTTGTTATTTCTGTCATTTGTTAATAATGACGCGCTAATATTTTCTTTATGAAAGATATAGTGGCGGCAAGCCAGCTCTCCATATGGCAGTTTTCTGGCTCGGTATGGCTTTTTATTTAGAAAAGCTACGCAGCCTTCAACTATCTCCTGTTCAGACATCCCTTCTTTTAAATATTCCCCCAGTGGCTTCTCGGTGATGATACTCACTGCGACTGACCATTTTTTGTCTCCCGACTGTGCCGGAACAGAGCCACCCTCATATCTACCCATTTTTAGCTTTTCATTTTCGTACGAAAACGCCGGCTCGTAAGGTCCAAACTCACGAAGACTGCATCTGATTTCCATATTATCCTCTCAATAAATTTTTAGTATCAATATGTAATTTTTTATAAACTTCATTTAAATTGCCGATGACTAAAATATCTTGCTGTGTCGAATTGTTATTAACGGTAATTCTTGTGAAAACTTGTCTTTTATCCAGACCATCGATTAAGACCCCCTCTGATAAAATTCTTTTTAAAATTTCTTCTTCCCTCAAGCAGACAACGTGGTCTGGATTTATATAAATCTGCCTTAAGGAATATTTTTTATGTGAGGCGTTGCCTACACTATAAATTTCTGTCAACACGATGCTATTCATTTTCTTTTCCCGGATAAATATTAATTTTATTTGTGTGCCAAATGCGGCCGTCTAAAAACACTTGACCGTATTCGCAATCCTCAGTGCGCTGGCCAAGATATATAACATATACAGGCTTGTCTAAAATTTTGGTTCTCCTGACGAAAAGGCTATCTTCGTGAAGTAGCATCATTTTTGTTGAAGAGGGGATATAGACATACTCCCCCTCTCTAGGATTCATCATTTTCTTTAGCCTCGGCTGCGGATTCTTCCATAGTTGAGGATCCGCTTTGTAATCTGGCTTGCACCTCCAGAAAACCAGATAAGATGCTTAAACAATCCGACAACCTAAGATCTAAATGTGCTAAATTTTCCCGAATATTTGAGATATCTTTTATAGCCACTGTTGGGTTTCCCGTGGCGAGCATATCAAAGTCTGCATGTAGTTGCCTTAAATTATGTTCACACCTATCAATTAGCTTGCCAACTTCCGCCGGAACGTCTTCGAGTTCGACGGCATATGATATATTTACTTTCAAGTTTTCCTCTTTATCTAGCTGCTGAAGAATGTTTGCCACAACGTTGCCGTAGCTAATCCCACGACACTGGTTGTTATGACCCAGATGATTCTCGATGTATTTTCTTTCCACTGCTCTAATTCTCTAATCCTAGCATATAATCCCTGATCTGGATCATAAACTGCTTTTTTTACGGAACCCAAAGATAGAGCCATCTCTTCACACCTCTGCTTGACGACCTCAATGTTATCTGCCATTCTGTCAATCTTGCCACCCAATTCTACAATGTCTATTTTAACTTCTGTATCAGACATGTGTTGCTCCCTCCATACAGCATAAATAGTATTTAGTTTTGGATAACAGCATAGTTTGTAGTAATTAAGGTTCCAGCTACGGAAGCGGCATTTTGCAAAGATGTTCGTGTAACCTTGACAGGATCGATTACACCAGTTTCAAACAAATCTTCGATCTCGCTTGTTACAAAATTATATCCATAATTTCCGTTCTTGGTGCTTTCACGAACCATTTCACAAATAATATCTGGAGATAGACCCGCATTGGATGCCATTTGTCGAAGTGGTCCCTCGATAGCCTGTTTGATAATTTGAACTCCGACTAGCTGATCAGGGTTCTCTGTCTCGACCTCCAAATTTAATGTTGCTCGCATTAAGGCAACACCGCCGCCGGGAACGATTCCCTCTAGCTGTGCCGAACGAACTGCCTCAAGAGCATCTTCGATTCTATGTTTTCGCTCTGTCATTTCCACCTCTGTTGCTCCGCCTACACGGATAATGGCGATGCCACTAGCCAATCGAGCAATGCGATCTTGGATTTTTTCACATTCCAAAAGATTATTTTCACTCAACATATCTTCTTTCAAGTCTTCGATCCTTCTGCCAATCAAGTCTTGATCGCCCTTTCCCCCGATGATAGTCGTTTGCCCCCTCGTGATATCAATTCTATTTGCATTACCAAAATCAACAAGCTTGACATCTTGCAGCTTTTTCCCGTTCGAGCGACTAATAAAGGTTGCTCCAATTGATGCTGCTAAGTCTTTCAACAAGTTTTGTCGCTCTTCTCCATATCGAGGAGCCTTAATCGCGCAGACCTTAAGCGTGCCCTTGATCGCATTCATAATCATCGCAGCAAGTGCCTGACCCTCAACTTCTGTAGCCACAAAAACTAGTGGCCGAGCTTCTCGTGCAGATAGTTCTAGAATCTTCATGATATCCTGAACGTGCTCAATTTTTTCATCTGTTACTAAAATCAGTGGATCATCATAGGTTGCTGCTCGACGGCGTTCATCTGTGATAAAAGAACTTGACGCATAGCCAGATTCTACGCGGAATCCTTCTACGAGATCCAAGCTCGTCTTGTGCGATTTTGCCTCTTCTACAGTGATAGCACCGTCTTTTCCAGCTGCCGAAACTGCCTTGGAAATAAGATTTCCAATTGCCTTATCGTTATTCGCAGAAATGCTCGCCACATGCGCGATATCTTCTTCTGATTTTATTGGAGATGAAATACCCTCAAGATTTTCAACAATCGCTTCTACTGCCCTCTCAATGCCTCTCTGGATCTCTATGGGAGGTGTTCCTGCTGAAATATGCTTTTGTGCCCGATTGAGAATTTCGCGAGCTAAAACAGTAGATGTGGTAGTTCCGTCGCCAGCGTCTAAATTTGTCTGGGCGGCCGCCTGTTTAACGATTTGAACCGCCGCGTTTTCAATTGGATCCTCAAGATCGACGAATCCGGCAACGGTTACCCCATCTTTGGTAACAATCGGGCGTTTGCCCTTCTCTTGGAGAATAACATTTCGACCTCGTGGTCCGAGAGTAGAGCCAACAGTATCCGCGAGGATGTTAACTCCATTTAAAATCTTCTGTCCCATTTCGGAACCGCAACTATAGTGTTTAGTCAATTGACACCCCTTCTTAAACTTACTCATATATTATAACCGAATTTTATATGAGTGTCAAGGATTATTTTTGTTTTTTTAACATTGATTAGAAATTAGCTTTTCTGGCTGCATCTGCGCTGCCAGATCTAGATCGTCTTTTATCTTTGCCAGATTCTCATAATCAGGATTTGTGGCAAATTCTATGATAGCATTGGATAAAATTGAATAAAAATCAGCTAATGCTGATATCGTCTCAATTATCCGAGCAACGTTTTCGTCGTCTGCCGTGGTCACCTCTGGTAAAACCAAATCTATGTCTTCGCTGGCAGTGGCGACATTTGATATGCCCTTGGATTCGCTTGGAACAGATTTGAAGTCAATATTCAAGACCCCTGTTATGTCTTTAATTTCAGCCTTGTCTGGTATTTCCGAAAAAATATAATATCCATCTTCGTCTTTAGTTACCCGGTTTCCTTGGCGTGATGTCTGATGTTCAAGTTGTCTGATTATTTCTTCCCTGTCTACTCTAAATGCTGTGATAATGTGGGAAGCTTTTTGCTTGTTGAATAAAAGGTAATATAAGCCATCGGAATGCACCGGGGTGTCATTATCACTCCTGTGGGCTTTGGATCCTTTCAATGTTTTATATTTAATTCCCAGTGTTCGCAAAAGGCTGCTGAACGATCCCGAGAGTTTGCCGTCGTAATTGGATGTTTTGAGCGAAACACCACTGTTACCAATCTGTATATCTGCAATCGATGAATGTCCACCTTTTATTGTCAGTGTCTTTCCGCCCAACAGAGACGAAATAAAGCTTTCATTTACGAAGCCAGCTGATTGTGAATTATATTGTTTGAAAATACTTAAGTATGCATCTAAAATCATATGCCGCGACATCATTGCACCAAGACCGGTACATGGATTATCCAAAATTTCGGAAGGAGGGGAGAAATAATAATTCAAAGCATCAATCATCGCTTGCGGAAATGTTTCGGCAGTAGCGTTGTGCAATTCGTTAATGTAGGGGTTCGTTTTCCTCAGAGTTTCAAAAGCCTTATCTATACCCTGAAGGTTTTCGGATGACTCTGTTCCCCTAACTAGTTGTCTGGAGATTGCCGAGATGTCTAACAGCTTTTCTCCGCTTTTATCTCCTGAAATCCCGCTTAACTGCGCTGGATCTTTGGCTGCGCCCAGATCCAAATCCATTTGACTTGGTGATTTCTTTTCCAACAAGTTGTGCACCATACTTATCAAATTTTCTGCGTCAAAAAGTTGTCTCCCTTTCGCGCTCATCGCGTTTTCAATTAAAATGTCTAAATCTTTCATCTTCATAATACTAATTAGTCCTCAAAATCTTTTTCTTCTAACAGAGTATATGTAAAGCTATTCCCATAAATGGCCGAGGATCTTCTTACAACATCCATAAATAATTTATAATCTGTGCTGTTTTTAAAAACTTGGCAGCCGGCGGAATATGCCCCCACATAGTCGGCTTCACCTGAAGACTTTGCTCTATGAATATTTATCCCGAAGGATCCGCTATCTACATTGTCTTCGTCGTGATCGAGAATGCTATCTCTATTTTTATCTCTCCACACCTTCACTTTCCCTGCGCGTTGACAGAGAGCCTCGTGGGAAAATTTAGAATTGTTTCTCGCGTGAATATCTATCCGATATGTGCCAGTATACTGATCTGGAACCAGAATTGCAGTTCCCTCTTTGTTGAGCGGCTCTAATAGATATTTTTCTCCCGGATCGGTGGTCGCCAAAGAACTCATGACTTCCCACTCTTTTTTCTTGTTTTTATATATGAGAAGAATTGTGTCGTCAAACAGATTAGATGTGTTGCTGGATGCCCGAATACCCACTATATTAACGTTAAACGCGCCGCTTTCGAAAAAGGAATATTCCTTTTTCTCCATCACAGATTTGACTTTTTCTGCAATGAGTTTCGCGTGTAACCCTTTAATAATAGACATATTTTGAAAACCCCCTAAATTATAATATCTGCGATGCCATATTCGACTGCCTCTTCCGCAGATAAATAAATGTTAACATTTTGAGAGAATAATTCTTTTATTTTCTTTTTTGTTAACTTAGTCTCGCGGCAAAGACAAGAAACGTATAGCTCTTGAATCGCTTGAATTTCTTTCATCTCGTTTTTCAAATCGTTCATGGCACCGGAGCTGCCTGCGATGATTGAATGAATCATGATTCGACAATTTTTCCCTATTTTTCGTTTACCCTTGGTTCCGGCGGCCATTAATAGCACCGCCGCAGACATGACCTTGCCAAGACCGCAAGTAGATATATCTGTGCTCTCCCTAACCAGCCTCATAAAATCATATATAGCAAACATATCGGATGCTGTTCCTCCGGGCGAACTTATATAAAATTCAATATCTTCATTTGACTCAAGCTGATATAGCTTTAGGGCATATATAATTTCCTCGGCTTTAGACTCATTGACTTCCTGAAATAACCCCATGACTCTTGTTTCTGGTGGTGGTGGAGTTGGGGCTTCCGGCTTTTCCCCCTCTTCCTCTTTCACAGTATCATCACTCATTGACTCGTCTCCCGCGTGTTTTTTGTTGATATGCTAGTCCCAACTTATATGGCTTTTGTTTTCCTGTCTTTTCCGTTATTTCCTCCAATAAATAAGGAAACTTTCGGGCCCATCGTTTCCAGTCGCCTTCAGCTTTAAAATCCCTTTTAAATATTAAAGTTTCAGTCTTGCTCTTGGGGTCATATGCGTTGGCGGTTATCTCCCACCCGTCAAGAATTTTTGATAACCTGTTGTGTTCCCTAACTCCTTTAATTCCGTCGACTTGGAGAACATAAAGTAAATTATCGTTTGTTAATCTATTATTTTTCCACGCTACTGCTTCCATAAAATACCTCCTATAATTTAAATATACCACTTTTTAAAAAATTTGTCAAGCACTTTTTCTGAAAGTATTCAAAAACGCCATTGCACTTCTCCAATTTCTGTATTTTACAAGTGTCTTAAAGCGAGGAGGCACTGCCAAAAGAAATTTATTAATTGCTGTTTTCTGCCAACTTAAAATATTTTGCTCATCTATGTTTTTATTCATTATAATCTCGCTCTCACTAACACCCATTTTGTGCAACATCATTTCTTTTTTTTGCCTTAAATAATAGTAATCTTCGTATGTCATCATCAACAAATGCAAGCAACTCAATTCTATCTCCCTAAACGCGGCGGTTTCCCACTTGCTTATGAAATACTTGTTATATAAGCCCCGTGATACAAAGCCTACAAAGATAAATATTACTGCATTTGCTATTGTCATGATCTTCCTTAGATACAAGAATACCGCAAACAAATGAAATCATCTGCGGTATCTTGGTTTATTTTTGGAGAAACTAATTTATTCTTTTTTATTTTTCATCTCTTTGAGGCGAGTTTTAACTCTGCGTAAAACTTCTTGTACCAAGTCTTCTTCGTTTAAGCGAGGAGTCTCTCTTTTACGACTTCTGACTCTATCGATGGCTTTTTTACCAGCAGATTTATCTCTATCGTGTTCAGGCTCTTTCGCTGCGTCTTTTTGTAGTTGAGCCAACTTTCTATCAGCGTCGGTTTGTTTAATATCGGCTGCGGATTTTCCATCGAACCAATCCTTCTCATCTTTTTCGGTAAATTCTTCGCCCAAGACATCGTTGAGGATTTCTTCAAGAGTCTCCTCCTCTTCCGGCATTTCCTCTTCGGCATCGAATTCAATTTCTTCTTCACTGCCGAGGTCGTCTACGCCATCTCCATCGCGGGCGGCGCGGAGCTTATCTGCAAGCGCGATGATTGCGTCTGCTTCATCGTCAGTCAAAACTGCCTCTTCTTCTGGCTCTGCTTCGACTTCCATATCCATTTCCATATCCATCTCTTCGTCACCCATTTCAGGCTCCGCGTCGACTTCCATATCCATTTCCATATCCATATCCATTTCTTCTTCTTCGTCTGCTTCTTCTTCTTGCATCATTTCTTCTTCGTCATCACGCATATAAGACATATCCGTCTCTTCTAATTTCGTGATGAAGTTGCTTGACAATGATGTATCCAAGTTGGCGAGTGCCATAAAGCGGCGAACTTCATTTAAAGTATTTTTTTTGCTCATCTCAATTTCTCCTAGTATTGCTTCGGCAAAAAAGCGGTATTATAATAACAATAATAAATAGTCTGCATATTTTAAAAAAACCAAAGTTTATAAATCTGGATGCTCTTTTTCTAACATATCGAAGATATTTTCAATATCACCCTCGTTTAATCCAAATTTATTTTTGTTTTTTATTCCATCCTCTTCTAATCTTTTTACTTTTGCAGACTTATTTTTACTCTGCAAATTGTTTTTTTCCTTTTCTCTGTCGATAAAATCAACAATTGCGGTATCTCTCTCTAAGTATCCCGTCAGAATAGAACGGAAGAACTTTGTTTTTGTCAACCCATCATGCTTCAATCTTATGATTAATTCTGCGAGGCGGTGGTCTGTATCCATAAAAGAGATTCTTTTGTCGTTCTTACCATATTCCATATTATTAATTATCTCCTGTGTAGAATATGTGTGTGACTTTCTGATTGACCAGAGGGTGTTTGAACTATAAATTTTGCCTTTGCCTGTAGTTCTATGATGCTCCTAGCACCAGAGTAGGATAGGCCGCTCCTTATACCATTCGCCAAATCTTTAAGAATCTCTGCTACGGCACCTTTGTATGACACCGTGGTGGATACACCCTCGTTTGAACTATAACTACCTCTCCAATTGTGCTGTGCCTCCTTGCTCGCCATTCCTCGATATATTTTACTTATTGACCCATCTGCCGCGTTGAGGATTTCCCCCGGTGTTTCCGTGCACCCTGCCAGCAGCGAACCGACCATTACAAAATCAGCACCAGCGGCAAAGGCTTTTACGATATCACCGCTGTTTTTTATTCCGCCGTCTGCGATAATCTTTACGTCTCTTTTGACATTTGCAGTAAAACAATCGTGGATAGTCTGCAATCCCGGTATTCCATGACCAGTCTGAATTCTTGTTGAACAAATTGATCCTGATCCGATATTACAGCGGATTGAATCCGCTCCCCAATCTGCCAGATCTTCAAACCCTTTTTTTGTTGCAATGTTTCCTGCCATAATATGAATATCGTCGCCATACAATGACTTCAATTTAGTAATCGCAGTCTTCATAAGTATGTGATGACCGTGGGCGACATCGAGACAGAAAATTTTGACCCCCACCTCATACAATGCCTGTGCTCTTTCTAAATAATCACCAGTAATGCCAATCGCTGCGGCGTGAAATTGACGCAAATCATCTATTTCTCTTATTTGCTGTGTCTGTGCCTCAATGGTGTTATATCTGTGAATGACACCCAGTGCGCCAGAGCGAGCCATAGCTGTCGCCATAGAACTTCCTGTTATTGTATCCATTGGGGATGAAATAATTGGCAAACTCAAAGTTATTTCTTGGTCTAATGGGGAAACTAAACTAACCTCTTTCCTTGAAACAATGTCAGAAAATTGAGGAACCAATAATACATCGTCATAAGACAGGGCTGTAGAGTTACTCATGCCGGATCTCCAATTTCCCAAGCCTTTGGGATTTCATAAGGGTCAATATCTTTTGTCGTTAAATACGAAATTTTATCTTTTTTTTTATCAGTTGACCCCAGAGCACCATCGCCGCGATCACTAATAGTAATGGGGTGCCAGTCATAAAGATTGTCTTTACTTGTCTCAAGTGCTCGGAAGTGAACCACCGGCACCATTACAACTTGAGCAATCTTCATCCCGCGTTCGATGAACTGTGTCTTAGTTCCGACATTGTGAAGATTGACAAACACCTCTCCGTTATAGCCAGAATCAATGACACAAGCCCCAACAAGCAAACTTCGCTTTGATGCGTTTCCGCTGCGATTCTTCACTTCAAGCATGTATCCGTGTGGTACGCCAAACTTCAATCCTGTGGAAAATAGTTTGCTTTCTCCCGGCTCCAGATATGCTCCAGATACTTCTCCATCATCAGGGTTAAAGTGAACATCCAAGCCGGCATCAGATGGATTGGCTCGTGTTGGTTTTACAGTATCTCCGCGTGTACAATAATATTCTAAAATCACTTCTTACTCCATTTCTAGTATGTCTAAATTTTTAATTCTTTCTAGTGCAATTTCTCTGTATTCTGAATTTAATTCAAAGCCTACAAAGTTTCTAGAATTCTTCAATGCCACCATAGCTGTCGTGCCCGAACCCATAAAGGGATCAATCACGGTGCCATTCTCTGGGCAACTTGATAGGATCGGATCCAAAATTAATTCTTCTGGATAAACTGCAAAGTGTGCTCCTTTGAAATTTTTTGACGAGACGTTCCATACCGTGAACTTTGGTCTGGTTGGAACGTTGCCACTCTTCACCAACTCATCGTAATCAAAGTCTTTCGAGATATTTAAGTTCTCCCTCATCTTACTATAGTGATCATCTTGTCGCGTGCTAGAAAGGGAAAACCCTTCCTTTTCAGATGTGTTCTTATCTTTTCTTTTGCTGATGTTGTTTTTCGAAAACATACGACGAATAGAAATTTCAGCTTGAGGAACGCGAGGCTGATCAAAATAATAATTTTTTGGATTCTTTACAAACATAAACATCTTTTCATGATTTGTCCAGAACCTATCCTTGGAGGAGATAGGTTGTGGGTTTGGCTTAGACCAAATGACCTCATTTCTTAAATGCCAGCCTCGGCGCACCATTTCAATCTCGAACCTGCTTGGAACCTGTAGCAGTGCTTTATTTCTGTAAGTGTCTCCGATGTTGACCCAACAAACACCCTCGTCTTTCAGCACCCTCTTAATTTCTTCGAAAATATCACACAGATTGTTAACAAATGAATCAACAGACTCTTCAATTCCAATCTGGCGATTGGTTTTATAATCTCTTAAATTATAATAAGGCGGAGATGTGACACACATATCAACACATTTAGCCGGTAGCTTTTTAAGACCCTGAAGGCACTCTTCGTTGTGAATAACGTTAAGTTCCATCTATACCCTACCTGTAATTTTTGCCAGTGATTCGTAAACCTTCGTAAACTCGTCGAAGTCAAACGTTTCAGACTTCATCATGCGATAAGCTTTGACTGTCATTGAGATTTCATCTCCCGTCAACCACCCGGCCTCTTTAAAGTCTGACTTTAATTGTCGCTTCATCTCTTTTAAGGGTTCCATTTGATCTTCGATCTGTGTGATCTCTCGGATATATTCTACCATTTTTTCCTCTTTGGTAGAGAGATCCTCTGCTTGAATCTCTTGGTGAATTCCCACTACGTTTTCAAAAATTTCAAAACCGTTTCCCATTATTTACAACTCCTGTTTCTGATTACTTTTATATTATATCTCATAAATTATTATTTGTCAAGCACTTTTTTCCAATCATCTAAAAAAAATACCCAGCATCCCTCGTTGGTCGGGCTTTCAGGATAGCAGCCCAGTTCGTATTTGTTTGCGTAAAGCCTAATCTTGTCAATAAAGAAGTCAGAGTATCCTGTTATTATTTTAACGGGCATCTTCTGAAAATTATCGGTGATAAATTTCTCTATTACAAAATCCGCCTCATCGTGCAAGATTCCATGAAGGTCTAAGAAGGGGGGCCTCTTCTTTGGCACTATATCTTCTCTGGAGATCCAGAGAAAATTACTTTGACATCTGGAAAATAATCCTTAATATATTCGCAAAACTGTTTCTTGTTCTGGAAAGTAAATAGATTTGCCCTCTTGCGGTCAACATAAACAGACCAAGTGCCAACCTGTTCCAATACATCCATCTTATTGATGACTAGATTATTAACCCCATTTAAATTAATCGTGCGCTCAAGATTGGGTAAAGAAATCCAATTACACTGACGTTTGCGTCCGGTTGTTGCCCCAAATTCGTCACCTGCGATTTGCAACGCATTGAATACCGGCTGCTCTGGTTGGAACTCTTTTGAACCAACATACGTTTCATATGCTTTCGCCACTCCGATTACACTACGGATGGATTGGGGTGGAAAACCGTTCAAGCATGCACCAGCGGTTGTGCAGTGGCTACTCGTAACATATGGGTAGTCTCCCCAATCAATGTCTAATTCTGCACCCTGCGCGCCCTCACAGAGAACTACAGCATCTTTTTCACGAATATAAAATTCCTCATACATGTCAACAAGATAAGGCTCCAGTATTCGAAAGTTAACTGCCCTACGCCCCGTTCGGGCGTATTTGTCACTATAGCAGGGGCCGTTTCCTGTTCTGGTGGTGCCGAGCCTAGTCTCTTCCGAGTCGGCAGATAGGTGTTTTTCTAGAATAACATGCGCATTCTTGGCAATAAAAATTTTATCCAAGATATTAATGCCCCCTTCACGGAGCATCTTTATCTCATCAAAGAATTTATGAATGTCAATAACACAGCCGGGCCCAATAATACTCTTGACTCCGAAGAATACCCCAGCTGGAATATGATGAGTTACAAATTTCTTACCATTGTGATAAATTGTGTGACCGGCATTACAGCCGCCATTAAATCTTACACAATGTGTATATGACCCCTCCCTTAAAAGATGGTGGGTTACTTTTCCCTTTCCTTCATCACCGTGTTGCATACCGATGATTACGTCTACTTTTAACATTTGTTTCCTCTATCCTGCGAGAAGTTGCTTTGAGTTAAGGTGTTTGTTTCTGTATTCCAAAAGTGCAAGCTCTTTGTGTTTTGCCTCGATCATAATATGAACATCATATCCATATGTCTCAATATAATTCCGAATCATATCGGAGTGCGCCTGTGGTCTGATTTTGGGATTGCCGTGTTCTTTGGCTCTTGATTCCGAATAGTGCACCACTGGGATCACGTCTCCCCATGTTGAACAAGCAAGACCGAGTGCCTCTTCTTGTGGCATCCCGCGATGGGTGAAGAGATGATGATGGAAGTCATGAACAACTGGAATTCCAATGCGAGAATGAATTTCTTCCACAAGTTCTGCTGTTGAATATAGCGAGTCTCTGTCATCGTTCTCGACAGTCAGGCGCGTCTTTACAGCATCGGAAAGCTTCTCAAAGTTTTTGCAGAAGTTTGCAATTGCAAATGGCTTGTCACCATAAGTTGCGCCGACATGAATATTGATTTTTGCCCAAGGTGTGCGAGGCATACCAAGAAGATCCATCATTTCGCCGTGAATTTCTAAGTCGCGAACAGTATTCTTTACAACGTGCAGCTTGGGGCTTGTCAGCTTATTGAAGGGGCCGGGGTGAGTAGTTAACCTCTGACCCACACTACGGGCAAAAGCACCTGCTTTAGCAAGCTCTTTGCTGATTTGTTCGTAGTGTGGCATATCAGAAAGCTCATACTCTGATGCCCAAGGAAACATAGCCGAAGACATTCGAAAGAAATGAATATCATTGTCAAAGTTCCACTTTAGGATTGTGCGGAGATCTTTGGCATTCTGCAATGTAAGCTCGGATGCATATGCAATTCCGCGTTGCTTGAACGTTCTTTTGATCATTGTTCGATTGGTTGTGATCCTCTTGCTTTTCGGCTGTTCGGAAAGACCCATGTTAATACAAGCATAACCTAGAATTTGCATAGACACCTCTTGTTTGTTATATTAATATAACATATTATTAATGCCCTGTCAAGCAAGAAGTTTAAAATTTCTTCTTAAACTTCGAGTAGAAAATCCCCACTTGTCATTGTATTCCAGCTTTGCCAAATATGGCTTGTTGATTGCGATCCTATCGTATTCTTGAACTCCCCAAACACGAATCTTTGTCAGTGTGTTTGTATCATCGATAACCTCAATCACCCAAAAGGTTTTTCCCGTCTTGGTCTTCTTTGGAATAACCTTGCGAGGAATAAACCAGACAACTTCGGATAATTCTGGATTATAGTTTGCGATTGGTGGAATATGAGCATCTGTCAATTGAGAATAAACATCGCCCTTCATCACTCGATTGAAGGGGAATACCCCAGTCAGCTGCACAAGATATCCGATCTTCTCCTCATCAGAAAAATCACCTTCTGGATAATATGTTTTGATATTTTCTTCGAGGTTCTTCAATTTTCTTGGGCGCATTAGGGCGACAGCAGACCAAAAATGTTTGCCGCCGGAGAATCGCTCATCGATCAAGGGGTTTAAAGCACCGCAACGACATAACACATCTAATGATTTTTTATTCAGTTTTGAATAAACAATCTCTTCGTTAAAGAGAAAATCCTCAATTTTGTTAAACGGTCTGTGTGCCATAATCTGATCAATGGCTGCATCGCCAAGACCTTTAATCGAAGAAAGGGGTTGGATCAAAGTTTTGCCATCATCTGAAATTTCCCACACTCGACCAGATGAATTAATATCAAGCTCTTTAATCTTGAAGCCAAACGACTTTGCAATATTGATTGCCTTTTCTTTTCTGGATTCCGGCTCTTTATCCAAGAAAGCAGCCATCCACTCGGATTGATAATAATTCAGCAACCAAGCACACTGATAAGAAATAAGACAGTAAGATACTGCATGTGATTTGTTGAAGCCATAAGCATTGAAATACTCAAATGTCTCCCACAGTCGGTCACCAGTCGATCTCTTTAGCCCTTTCTGAACACAGCCTGTGACAAATTTATCCCTTAATTCATTTTTGACCTTTGCCTCTTTTCCTGTTCCTTTTTTCGTAAGAACCTTGCGCAACATGTTTCCCTCGTCAAGAGAGATATCCTTACCCAAGAGGTGTGCCATAGACGCAATTTGCTCCTGAAAAATAAGGAACCCATATGTTTCTCCTGTTACCTGACGATGTTCTTCTGTTAGATACTTTACTGTATGGGGTCTGTTTTTTGCCTCCACATAGTCGTTGTGAACATTAGCCGCTAGTGGGCCCGGTCGGTAGATTGAGGTGATAGCCGCCAAGTCAATTAAGTTTGCTGGCTTTGCCTCTACACAAAAACTTTGAGCACCGGTTTCTGTGAATTGAAAAACACCAGCCCAGCGACCCTTGTGAAAAATGTTCTCATAGATATTTTTGTCGTCTAGGTCAATAACATCTGGATGCAGATGCTTGTCATAGTATTCTTTTATGTCTTCGAATGTCGGATCTGCAACGTTGTGGTGTCGTTGTAAAATATGAGAGATACAACCCTCAATCATCTTGAGTGTCGACAATCCCAACACATCAAACTTAATGAATCCCATTGGTTCAAGATGTCGAACATTCTGCCCTTCTGACCAAGGAGTCTGGCGCACTCCGCCAGAATTAATCAAAGGCATTCTTTTGTCTAGATCTTCCGCGACGACGACACCGCCAGCGTGTCGAGAGCAAGAACGAACTTGCCCAACTAAACGCTCAACGTGAGTTTTCACATGGGGATATTTAAGCAGAAACCTATTTAATGATTCACTGAACTCCATAAGGTCTTCGAAGGTTGGAGTATAAAGACCCGCTGTCATTCCACGCTTTTTCTTTGCTGGGCCGATTGATTCGCCAACCATTGCACTGGTGACAGAGTTCACTTCCGAAAATTCAATTCCATAAAATTTGGAAATATCTTTAATAAGTGATTTTAGCTGTAGAGTATTCCAATTGGAAATAGGTGCGACCTTATCTTCGCCCCAATCTTTGATGAGTGTCTCTTTGAGTTCCATGCTGTCGGCTACATCATAATCAATATCCGGATAATCTTTAGCATCTTTTCGCAAGAAGCGAGAGAACTGAAGCCCATATTTTAGTGGATTCACCTGCGTAATATCCAGAGAATATGCAACCAAGGAACCCGCAGCAGAGCCTCGACCGGGACCAACTAACATTTTCTGATTTGCTTTTCTGCTAATTTGATCCATTGTAAGGAAATATTTTGAAAAACCACGAGCAGAGATGACTTCCAACTCTTCCCTTAATCTTTCTGTGTATTCTGGCTTGTCGTGAAAGCCCTTGGCTCGCAAGCCCTCTAAGCAAAACTTCTCCAAGGCGGAATCGGCTGTTTCCCCAGCAGGAATAACAAAGTCTGGAAGATTTACGTCATTATTCGGAATAAAGTTTTCAATCCTTTCGTGCGCAATATGGTAAGTGTTTGTGATAGACCCCATCACTAAATCATCATCATACTCTTCGCCACATTCTGAAGAATATTTTTTATAGGCATCCCACATCTGATTTCCGTTCTTGGGATAAAGTTCATAACCAATCTCCTCAACACCTTCTGGTAATTCGTTTGTCTCATAAGCTGGTTTGGATTTACCCAGCCACCCAAGCCGCTTATAAAGTTCGCGGTCTTTCCAAGCATCAGGATTCGGATAATGGGAATCGGGTGTGGAAATTAGCGGGATTCCAAATTCCTTGTTCATCTGAATGATAAATTTATTTAAATTATGTTGCTCCGGAACACTATTCCATTGAAGTTCGCCGTGCCAACGGTCGCCAAAGACTTCGACCATCTTCTTTGTGGTATCTCGCATAGCCTCCAGAACAGCCTCATCACCTTGTTCACGGTTTTCCCAATAATTACCCGCATAAACACCGCCCAAACAGGCGGATGCCGCAATAACGCCCTCAGAATACTTTTTAAGTAATTTATAATCAACGCGGGGGTAGCGATAATAATTGCCGGTACCGAATGATTCAGAGATAAGTGAGAATAAGTTACTCAAGCCCTTCTGATTTTGAGCCAATAAAATAAGATGTCTGCGGCGGTTTAAAATATTGCGCACCGCTTTTTTGGATGTATCTTCATCTTCGACTGTCGTTGCGGTCACATCCTTGCTTAAAGCCTTACTCTTCTTTTTGTCTGCCTTGGCTGATTCATAATCTTTTTTCCAATCTTCGATTGATGGAAGAAAATAAGCCTCGACTCCGAAGATGGGTTTAAACTCTTTTCCCTCCTCCTTCATTTTTTTGGCATGAATAACCTGATGTGGCAGCCCATTCATGTTGCCATGATCTGTGAGTGCTAAGGCATCCATCCCATTTTCATAGGCGAAATCCATATGCTCTTGTGGGAACCCCAACGCATCAAAAATAGAACCAGCAACTGAATGAGCATGTAGCCCGACGAATGGAATCTTTTTCATTCTAATATCCTCCGAAAGAATGTAATTATACCACAGTGTTAATGAAGTTGTCAACCATTTTTAAAACTTTTTTCTTGTCATCTGCCGATTCAAATTCGGATTGAGACACTTGATAGCGTAAGACTCCCGCTGCCTTTTGGATTTTTGCAAGGTTGTCACTATTATTATAGGCTGCGAGAATGTCTTGCATCTCCCTATTTGACTTTTGTGTTTCAAGATGATCATTTTCGATCATTAATTGCATATTCTCGATATGCAAAAGCAAATCCTTTTTTGTCTTCCTGTTCAATTCGCTCTTTTTCATTATTTATGCCCTCTTTTTGTTAAATTTGTTTCTGTGTTAAAAAACTACCGTCAATGTTGAAACGGTATTATGAAGTGTGTGGGCCAATAGAGGTGCCACAATGCTGTTGGTTCTCTTTCTCAAATACCCGAATAGAACACCTAGCGGAAATACTGCAATAATATGCATGAGGTCTAGGTGTGCCAGCGCGAAGAGGATTGATGTGATCGCCCAAGCAAAATTGCTTGAAATCAGCTTCTCGGAAACTCTCCACAAAATTCCTCTAAAAATTATTTCTTCAACAATTGGCGCGATAATACATACGGCAACAATAACTGAAATGAACAGTGCTCCAGATGGGTCGGAGAGGATTTTGTTAATCGTGTCTAATCCCTCTGGCGTGTTTCTCGGAAACGCTCTTATGAGCAAGTTTATTAATTGTGTTGCGAGAAAGCCGATAACGATTACCGACAAAGCTGAAAGTGCCAGATCCGATGACTTGAGAGTTCTCAACGCAAAGGTATTGACAACTGCTTCTACTATCCATTTAAATATTTTGCTCATCATCAATCCCTATCTCATTCCATTCGTGATACTTCATAAATATTGGGTGAGGTCTTTCAACCAATTTTCTCTCTTCCGACCCCAAGTAGTTACAATAACCATCCCAAGAATCTATGTTGTGATACCAAGGCACCTCAACTTTGTTTTCTTTATATATTATAACAGGTTTAAAAATTTTGTCAAGAGAAAAATAACGCGCTGACCATCTTTCTTCTTTTGGCAGTTTCTCCCGAGGGAATATGCCGTCTTCCATGACCTTTGAATTATATTGTCCCGTGCCCTTTCTTATCTCGCGGCGCGCACTAATGAAGTCGTCTTTATCAAAGGTAAAACCAAGATATTCTCCGTCATGTATTGTTTTACCATTATGGCTTAACATAAAGGGCTTATCGCTGGATATTATTTTTCTGTGCTCTCGGATGATTTCCGGATCATATACACCATATGGGAAAGCCACATAGTTCCTCTTTGGGATAACCCACTTGCTCAATCTTGCTGATACTTCGAAAGCCGTGACCGCCCCATGTAGCACAGACCAAGCTAGACAGTCTCTTTTTCCAACGTCTTTGGCTCTTACTGGAACATAATAGATTGGTATTTGTTTTCGGGTCTGTGATGGATAAGGGTCTAGGCTGCGACCTATCCAAACAGGATCCTGCACCCACTCGCCTAGTCTGTGTCGAATAAGCGGTGCTACATCATCGTTGGCTACAATCCAGATTGTTTCGCATCCGGCCCAAGCACACTCAAAGACTGCTCGTTCTACTGCGAGGTAGTCTGGTGCGATAGGCATAAGCGAATCATGCCAATCCATTTTGAAATCAAGGGGCTGTCCCGCTACAGGAACAATCCCTGCTAAGTGAAAAGAACTCAATTATCTTCCTATAGATTTTTTAATTTGTCGCCCAAAGATTTAATGGTGGTAGGTTCTTTGGTGTATCGTTTGCTTAATGACGAATCAGAAAAGTCACTGCTCACCTGTGCTGCTGCATGTTGAAGGCAATTATCTTTCTCTTGAGGAGTTAGAGTGTTGTCCAAGTCATCAAGCTGATGAGATGTCACATCGCTTCTTGATTTAGAATAGTAATTCCAAACGGATTCAGATTCATTGCTAACATTGATTCTATCCGGTGTCAACCCAGAACCATTCAGCGTAGCAAACTCAATGGCGATGTCATACAACAACGGACCCCAACCAGATTGAGCCTCTGTTTCTACCACCCTCCAAGCATTATCACAAGGACCATAAGTACTAGATTTTATACCAGCTTTATCCATCATATGTTTATCCATACTGGTCGGTTCTCTATTAGTAATTATAACATTGCCCTCTGGATTTTCTGCATAATTGTCAGGATTGTCTGCATCTGCATAGTAAATTTCAACTGATCTTTCTCCTGACTTGATTGCCACCACTACATTATCAGGAAGGTTGTCCCATGTTTTCATGCCTTCCTTTAGATAGTTTCGCCAATTTTCAAGTAGGAGTTTCATCTTAGCTTCTCCACATCCTGCTTCGTAGCATTGATTTGTACCGCTGTGACCTCACACTCTCCGAACAATATAATTTCCTTCTCATGAGCGTTGGGGTTCAATTTTTTAATGCCAAAGAGATCTTTGTATCTACCACCTTTATATTGTTTAAATGAATTCGTACCCATAAAATATCCAGACTCGAAATTAGAATGCAATATTACCGGGATTGTATCACTCGACCACTGGGTTGTAAACCGTCTTGCTGACTTCCAATCAGGTGTCCATGAACTCGCATTTCCGTACTTGCCTTCCGGCTTGTATGTCATTGGCTTGATAGATACGGGGTTACCCCAATCCATAGGGTCTTTCCTCTCAGTGGGCAAATCCAATAGAGCTTCTGGTGCGTATTTTTCTAACCAGTCGAGAGGAAGTCTCATCCCCCTCATGGCTGTGCCTTTCTTAACACGCCGAAACACCTGCTTATATTGCCCAGAATCTAAAATGTGCTTAATAACTTGCGCCGCCTCATCACTCAACGGAGCGATAGCACCGAAGTGATTGTGAAGCTGCTGGTATAGCATCTCTTCCACATCAGTATCTGGCTCGTCTGCCATTGGATGGTTCTTAACCGCACTCGGCCAGACGTATTTGCCAAGTAGCTTCTCATCCGTCTCGGCGATGAACTTCCTCCAATTTTCAAGTAGGAGTTTCATTTTCTTCCCCCTCTTTTTCTGTGTCTCTTTGCCACAATAACTTTGGCTCACCAACTAGAGCTTCCGAATCCCAAATACATCCCGAAGCAACATCCCACGGGTAATACCACCTGCTGGTGCTCATGCGGAATTCCCAAAGGTATGGACAAATTTCTATTCCATCCCAGTCGATGCCCGCAAGAAGCGACCAATCAATCATTTGGTATATTCCATCAATTGGTCCGCCATGCGCTGACCTTTCTTGATACGGTGCCATAGCCCAGAACTCATTTTCAAAGCTTTTGAACTGCTCCGCATTGGTGATGACTTTCATAAATGCATCGTATATTTCAAGTTCGTATACATAGTTTACTCGATCAAACCATTCGGGCATCTCACGCGACATCCACTTAAGCCACTCGTCTCCACAGCCATACCAAACACCATTTGGTTTAGCCCCCTTCTCCTGCTTGATGCCCGATGGAAAACCCTTCCACGGTTCGCTAAGTGCGAGAATTTTTTGCTCTGGTTTGATCTCTAAGTCAAGAGGAGAGGATCCTTCACTCCCCTCTTTGATATATTCTCGCCAATTTTCAAGTAGGAGTTTCACTTTCTATTCGCCAGCTTGTGATTTCAAAGCATTGTAAATCTCTTCCATCTCTACTTCTGGCATTCCCATGACAATATTGTACAGATCTCTTGGTTCAAGATAGTCTTTAACAACCGCAATCACAGTTTCCATTGGAAGCTTTGCCATGACAACATCTAAGTCGGCACCAATCGCATCATATGCATCTGATTCTCGCACATTCGAGATTTCTTCTTTAATCAATTTGATTAAATGCTTCTTTGTAATTTTCATTTTCTATTCTCCGGTAATTTTGATTCCAGAAATGAAATAAGAGATCTCACATCAGAACCGAGTGGCGGGTGCACATCTGGAACAAAAGCGTGTAGTGCCTGTCCTATAGATGATAGGAAAAGGCGAGAACTCAAAGCCAAGGCATGTCGGCAATGAGTTAGGTAAGTTTCGTTAACGTCTTTTAAGTGTCCCATAACTTTTATAATTAGTTTGTTTTGGTTAATAAGTTTAATAATTTTGAGGCGTAGCTGTCGGGTGCGTTGTTAAATTGCTCTATGATTTCTTCTGGAGTGTCATATCGGAACTCAAACCTTTCGTCTTCCTCATAATAATTCTTTATATTGGGGAACACTTCTCTCTGTGTTGCCTCGATCTTCGGAGAATAATACCTGTAAATCTCTGGATTATTCATATCGCGGCCGTTGCGAGCACCCTTGATTCCCGTATCCTTCATCTTTTGGAGGATCTTAAACCGAGCCATTGTTCCAGAATAGTCGAAATCTTCTATCTGATCCTCGTCCAAATATGATATCGCAACAAGATCTTTTCTAACTCTTCCTGACGTTTGGTTTCCGAATCTGTCAGAGGGGTAGAAAATAATCTTTTGAACGAAATTGGTCTTGGCATCAAAGCAATCATGATTATGCTCCATACCAGACCTAACGTCAAACCAATCCAACACTCGTGATTTTCCAATTTCCTGCTTCCTTATGGGGGGCAAGCCAAAGACACCTTGGTCATCAAATATAACCAGTTTATTAAATGTGAACTTAGCCAATCTCGAATTATGAGTTGTAACTTTGAGAATATTATCTCTTATATTTATCGATGCTGCTTTATCTCCCATGGGAAGCTGGCCAGATAAGCCAAGAATAAAGCTTATTTTCTCGAACGCCTGAAGTTTGTTCTTTGTCTCGAATAGGGGCATTCCTTTTTCCAACAAATCAAACCGAAAGGGAGAAGCATTACTTCCATAAATACAAGGGCACTTATTAAAATAAGCATACATTTTAGCATTTAAACCACCTCCAATGGCTATGGTATCATACTGATATATATGCTTGCCTAGACTCAAATCCCCTCTTAATTGCTTTTTGTTGCTTTTAGGATTTTTCTTGCGCGGGATTCAACCAAAATTTCAGCCTCAGTTTTCACTGGGGATTCCAAAAGCGCGTTTCTTTTTTTAATCTCTTCATTTATAAGCTGCTTTATCATTTCGATAAATTGTTCATTTTTATTCATTCTAATTCTCCACAATTCCTAGAACGTGATTTTCTAATACTAAATAGATTGGGCCTGAGCCAAAATCCACTTCTTCGATCATTGGTCCCAAAACAACCACCTCTTTTCCGACAGCAAGAGGCGGACGAACATCTGAAGATATTTCCGATACGGTTACCTTTTCATAGTGGTTCTGGTTTGTAAAAGAACCCTCCGGTAATGTAATAAGCATTTCCTCTTCTGTTGCTGCCTCTCCTCTCTCAACCAATAAATAACGATTACAGGGCTTAAATTTCATAACTACTCCACATTGTTTGCGCCGCGAAGGGCTTCTAGGTATTCTTCTGGCATTTCACATGCGCCGCCAGCACACGCAGATTCCTGACCGAAATCAATATTGTCTTCTTCTTCACTCATCTCTGTCCAATCAACATCTTTATATTCTTTGCTTAATTTTTCCCAAAGTTTAAGATTATATATATCCTTGAGACAATAAGTCATTTTGCGAACTTCTCCGTGAAAATGGCTATCGGCAAATTTAATTGCTGCGTTAATCCATCCTCGTTTTGACCAGTTAGCTTGACCAATTGGCTCCCCAACCCCAAGGAGGCAATCACAAGCTGCCCAAAGGTTCCCATCGAATGAAGCAAGCGCATCTTCAATAATTCCGGAAGCAAAAAAGGCTCCGTCGCCATATTCGCGGTGGATGTCTGTGCCGTAAGGCACGGCACAGAATGGAGCCTGTGGGTAATCTTTGTCTCCCGAATTGGGAATCAAGGAGATGCCCGCAAAGTATTTTCTGTTTTGATAAATATAGTCTTCGATAAGATCCCACTCGTCTTGACGAACATGAATTGTGTTAGACACGTTATGACTCAACCATGGTTGTGTGCAAAACTCTTTATTCGCCCCATACCGAACCCAGTTCTGTTGTGTTAACTTAACACTTTCCAACAACTTTGATGCATCAATTTGGTTCTTTGTTTTAGCTCCAACAGGAACCTCGCAGAGAAAGGTGATGACCTCGGTTACCCCATTGGGATCCCACACAGATGTCTCTACTGCTCGGGGATTAATCTTTTTAAAATATTGAACTGGATTCTCTTGAACATTTGCTTGCACTCGGCGGAAATATCTTTTTGCATGGTGAGGGTGAATACCACTGGCAGTTCCCAAAATACAACTCGTTGACCCAGCTGGCTTGACGCATGTGGTTCTGGCCGCAGGATTGATTCCAATAATAGCTGCAATCTCCTTATTGATATCTTTAACGATTTTGGCACCGTTCCTTTGAATTTGCGGATCAAAAAGAACATCCGGGTTATCCATCATTCCCGTGATCGAAACCCCCAGTAGTGCCTCTCTTCTGGTAATTCTCTCTGTAGTTTCCCCAACGTAAGGAAAACTCGTGTAAGCAGCTTGAAGTGTGCCAACAATTGCAGCTGCTTTGCAAGCCTGATAAAATTTCTCTTCTGTGTTGGCACGTTTGCCGTTGATTTCTGCTAAGTTGCAGAATTGCCAGCCGGATTTTCCGGTTTCGATATCTACTGGATATAGCCCGATTTCGACACAGGGGTTAAATCCCATCTCTGTGCTTTCAGCCCAAACGAACCCCGGCTCTCCATATTCTTTAACACAAGACATCAACTTATTGAATGTCGCTTTTGTGGTTTTATCACGTACGAGAAGGGCACTATTATTTGATCTACCACGTTGGGGATTTTCGATAAACCAGTTGCCAGTCTTGGCTGTTGCCATTTCTTCATCATCTGGAGAAAAGAGTGCTATGGTGGCTGATCGTCGCACTCCGCCGCTAATTACCGCGTCTGCGGCGTGCATAATGATATCATAGACATCTAGTGGGCGTAATTTTGTAATCCTTGTTTCCGAAAGGCTTTTCTCAAATATTTCTTCGATTTTCTCGATGGAGCGACGTAAGCCATCAGGGCCCGGTGCTTTTGCGCCCGAAGACAAAGTGGCACCCGCTGGGCGGATATTCGAATAATCAAAAATGATTCTTTCTCCGACATATTCATCAAATTCCGGAATTCCGCCCATATAACTTGCAACAAGAACACCGATTGCATCGGCCCAGCCTTCAATGGTATCCGGAACTGCAAATCTTTTTTTGATTATTTCTCCACGCTTAGTTGCTGGTGGTAATTTTGCGACGTGATGACGCTGAACGGAGAAGCCCACTCCGCAGCCACACAGGAGCAGATACATCAATTCTTGAAATGCACGAGTGCGATTGATGTGACCAAATCCGCAATTATAAACCCTAGCATTGTGCTTAAAAATAGGGGTGCCACCAAACTGCAAAATACGTTGTGAGCCTAAAATATCTTTTTTGAGAACTGCGCCTTCTGCAAACTCGATGTGCTCCATGGCATCGGGATAATCTTTAAAATATTCCCTGTGCATGCTAAAGACTCGATCAACCTGTTCTTTCCAAGTCTCTCTTCGATTCTCTTCTGCCAAGTATCTCGCATACTTAGCAATTCTTGTATATTCCTGCAGTGTATTTAATGACATATTATTTTTCCCTTCCTTTCTTATTATTCTTTTTATATAATTTGACAAGCTTTTGTTCTTGTCTTTTTTTGGCATCTTTTTCTACTTCGCCGATGGTTTCACCCGTCGACGGGAGCACTTTGATGGTGATATTGTCAGTGCTCATAAAAATTGGAAATATTTGACCGTCTGGGCCATTTCTGTTTTTCGCTACGAAAATCCTCCCAGTCTTTGCCAACTTATCCTCTGCCGTTCTGGATATTGAAAAAATAAAATCTGCCACAAAACATTTATTAAAAGCCTCACTAATGGATTCCATTGTTATAACCTCAGCGTTTAATCCAGAACGATTTGTCTGGCTTGCCGTCCATAGACAACATTTAAATTCTTGCGCCAAACCGCGAAGCTGTTCATAAATAGTTTCCAATTCATGTCTTTTCTCTCTTAATCCCGAAGTTGGGCGTAAAAGATCCGCATAATCGACGATAATAACATCGGGTTTAAAGCCTCTGGTGATGACTTTTTCCAAATGATTTCTCAATGTCACTGGTGATGCGGATTTTGTCGGATATTCTCTTACAATTAATTTCCCTTCCAGTTCCTGAATTTTCTCATAGATTTCTTCTTTAAATGTTTTTAGAGAATCGAGAGGAACGTTAGTAATACAACTATCAAACCTCGAACCAACCACGGTATCCGAAAGCTCTAAAGTATAATATATCACGTTTTTCCCAGCAATTAAAGCTTGTGCTCCGATGTGAACAAGAGCCATACTTTTTCCCGCTCCGGTGGGAGCGATTACGACACCCAGTTCCCCGTTGCCAAGACCTTGGTGGGTAAGATCATCAATCTCTGGCCAGCCAGTGGCTACTGGGTTTCTGGATTTGAACAAGAATCTTTGTTCGAAGTCTAGAACATAATCATGACCAAAATTTGAATCA
>Ga0315322_10000681_pt1 | contig 25484 bp, 23 predicted proteins | sample M110021515metaG_FD_203461 | JGI IMG/M metagenome (GOLD analysis project Ga0315322, IMG submission 203461) | Ammonia-oxidizing marine archaeal communities from Monterey Bay, California, United States - M1 100m 21515 | ecosystem: Environmental > Aquatic > Marine > Intertidal zone | place: USA...
AATGTGGTGATTGTCGCGGATACAGATGTTTTGTCGGATCGACTATGGGTACAGGTACAAAACTTCTTTGGCCAGCAGGTCGCCAGTGCGTTTGCCGATAACGGTAACTTTGCAGCCAATCTGGTAGAGAACCTGTCAGGCAGCAGTGCGTTGATTGAAGTTCGTTCACGGGGGCAATTCTCGCGACCTTTTGTGGTCGTTGAAGAACTGCGCAGGCTTGCTGAAGCAAAGTACCTGACAAATGCGGAGGATCTGCAGGCAAGATTGGCAGAGACTGACAGGCAGCTGTCCGAACTTGAGTCGGCGCGGGTTGATGATGGCCTGCTGACGCTGAGCCCCGAGCAGGAAACGGCCCTTGCAAACTTCCAGGAAGAGAAACTTCGTATCCGAAAAGACTTAAGGGAAGTGCGTCACCGCCTTGACCAGGATATCGAGCAACTCGGCGGAACGCTCAAATTCATTAACATTTTGTTGATGCCTCTGTTGTTGACCCTTGCACTGCTGGGGATAAGGATGCTGGGGCTGATGTCCCGGGGGCATAAAGGCTAATGAATATGAAGGTTGCTGGGCTGTTTGCTATGGCAGTGTTATCCATAGCGTTATTGTTTCAGATAAACCCGGACGATGTTGAAGAGAGCCCTCGGCTGGTGTTCCCAGGGTTGAAAGAACAACTGCCCGCGTTGACGGGTATCGAAGTCACGAACCCGAACGGCAATAGCGTCTCTATTGTTAAACAACAGGATAATTGGGTGCTGGAAGGAAAATCGGGCTACAGCGTCGATTTTTCGAAGCTCTCCAGGTTCCTGGTGAATGTTTCTGAGCTGAGGATAGCTGAAGAAAAAACATCAATTTCGACGAACCACTCGAGGCTGGGGGTGGCGGAAAATGATCAAGGCGCAGGTACGCGCGTCATTGTTTCTCCGGGAGAATATTCGCTACTTGTTGGCAAGGAGGCGCCATCAAAGGGTAGCTTTGTCCGTTATGCAGGTGACGCACAGGTGTACCTGACCAATAAGCCTGTAGCGGCGTCGGCTAACTGGATAGAGTGGATTGATCCCGTGGTGATCAATATAGAGCCGGCAAATGTCAGGGAGGTCACGATAGATATGCCGTCAGCACCGTTACTATTCGCGAATCGAAATGAAGCGTCCGGCGAATTTGAATTGCGTGAAATCCCGGCAGGTAGAGAGCTTAAGTACGCAACGGTAGCAGATAGCCTCACCCGGCTTCTCGTTAATGTCAGAATGCTGGACGTTGAACCCTACAATCCGGTGATATTTGTTGACCCAGGCAATACCCGGTTAGTGCTGCTTAGCGGCGAGATTATTATCGTTCGGAGTATCATTGTGGGCGATAGGTTCATGATGCACATAGATCGGAAGAATCTGGCAGACTGGCAGTTCGAGATCAGTGAAAACACGTACAATGAGCTCAATCAAAATATGGAATCTATGCTGAAAGCCACGGAGGCTGACGTTGAGTAAATATGCTTATATCAAGTTGATACGTCAAGGTCACGTGACGACCTTGATGTTAAACCGGCCTGATGCGATGAACGCGCTAAGCTCGGGGCTGATGCAAGAGATAGAGCAGGCTTCCCGTGAATTTTTGGACGATGAAGAAACACGGGTGGTGATATTTCGGGGTGCTGGCAAGCACTTCAGTGCCGGAGCGGATTTAAAAGAAGGCCGGCCAGCTCGAAATATGGTGATGCAGCGTCGTGACTTAACGCTTGGGGCGCGCATGATCAGGGCTATTACCGAAATTCACCAGGTCACCATCGCGGCGATTCATGGTGTAGCGCTGGGTGGGGGAGCTTGCATCCCGACAGCCTGTGATTTCCGAATAGCCACTGACGATGCTGTTTGCGGGTACCCGGAAGTGAATCTGGGCATGAATTTGATGTGGCAATCTCTGCCCTTGTGTGTGCGTTTGATTGGGCCGGCCAAGGCTAAACGTATGATTATGCTTGGTGACAAAGAAAACGCCAAGACGCTGCTAGATTGGGGTTTTCTGGACCAGGTGGTGCCGGTGTCAGGGCTGGATCAAGCCGTAGAATTGATGGCGGCTCGATATGCAGGCCAGCCACCGGCGGCAATGCAGATGATCAAGGAGAGTGTCAATGCGGTCAGTTCAGGAATGGACCAGGCGATCATGCATATGGATGCAGATCAGAATATGCTGACAGCGCAAAGTGAAGATCGTGCCGAAGGTATGAAAGCGTTTTTTGAAAAACGTGAACCGGATTTCAAAGGAAACTAGTGATGGCGAAGATTGAAGTGACTTCTGAAGTGACCGGTAATGTCTGGAAGGTTCAGGCCAACGTTGGGGACGTGCTTGCCGAGGATGACGTGATCATGATTCTGGAGTCCATGAAAATGGAAATTCCGGTTGAAGCGCCGATCGCGGGAAAATTAGTTGAGTTATCGGTAGCTGAAGAAGACAGTGTTGACGAGGACCAGGTCGTCGCCATTATTGAAACCTGAAAATCGAAACCTGAAAATCGAAACCTGAAAATTGAAACCTGAAAGTAGATCCGGGCCGTGATTGGCCCGGACAGGTAAAGCCTATCAGTCAAACATGATGATGTGACGTGCTTCTTCCCCGGTTTTAAGGGCGTTCAACGCATCGTTCACATCGTGCAATTTAATATGTTTGGAAATCATCTGGTCGAGGTGTAGCTTGCCGTTAAGGTAAAAATCAACGAAGCGTGGCATGTCGACCCTGAACCTGTTTGAGCCCATGTTGGATCCCTGAATTTTTTTCTCAGCCAGAAAATCCACCCCGTGAAGTTCTACCATGGTACCCACCGGGATCATTCCAACTACCGTCGCAGTGCCGCCCGGGCCTAACATTTTCCATGCCTGTTCAGTCGTTGACTTTAGTCCGATGGCTTCAAACGTGTAATGGCACCCCCCCTGGGTCAGTTCTATCACCTCGCCGACAGCGTCGACTTTGCCAGGGTTAATGGTATGGGTGGCGCCCAGTGATTTCGCGATTTCCAGTTTGGCGTCAACCATATCGACCGCAATAATCATTCCCGCGCCTGCTATGGCGGCACCGTTAATGGCAGCAAGGCCTACTCCCCCGCAGCCAAGCACGGCCACTTTTGAACCGGGTTCAACCCCGGCGGTGTGGAACACTGCACCTACGCCGGTTGTCGTAGAGCAGCCAATCAGCGCGGCGCGGTCCATTGGCATGTCCTCTCGCATTTTTACCAGTGCATGCTCGTGAATGAGCATGAGCTCTGCAAATGAAGACAGATTAAGGAACTGGTGGATCGATTCGTCCCCTTTGTGCAGTCTTGGTTCTTCTTCGGCGTCCCGGGAAACTTCAGGGCTTTGGCAAAGGGAAAGGTGACCCGTAATACAATGCTCACAGTGGCCGCAGAAAGCGGAGAGACAGGTAATGACATGGTCACCCTTCTTCACGTAAGTGACATCTGCGCCGACTTCTTCCACAACACCTGCGCTTTCGTGGCCAAGGATTGTTGGCAATGGATAGGGGTAAGACCCATCCAGGAAGTGGAGGTCGCTGTGGCAAACACCAGCAGCGACAGGCCTTACCAGTACTTCCCTGGGACCCGGCTTGGAAATCTGTACTTCTTCAATTTCAAGAGGCTGGTTTGGTGCTCGTAATACTGCTGCTTTCATGGTGTTCTCACTGCTACTATTTGCGAACACTAAAACTATCATGAAATTCGAACGGATAGCTATTTCAGACGATGTCTAAATCAACCTATATTGCGCTGGGCTCTAATTTGGGTAACCAGGAGGAAAATCTTCGCCTGGCGGCGACCGAGTTGCAGAAAATCTCAACAAGCTCTCTGGTGGCGTCCTCTATCTGGTGGAGTACGCCAGAAGGCTTTGATGAAAATGTTGCAGCGTTCTGCAATGCAGTGGTGCTCATTAAAGTAGAGATGACGGCGGAAAAGCTGCTGGTAAGGCTCAAGGAAATAGAGCAGCAAATGGGGCGAGCCAGGAGTGAAGGTGGCTCCTACCTCTCCAGGACGATAGATCTGGATATCATCGATTACGACTTAACGGTGCTCAAGACTGAGCGGTTGGAATTACCCCACCCTAGGGCCGCGTCCAGAAAGTTCGTACTTTTGCCGTTACAGGAGGTAGCGCCGGGATATCATTTTCCAGGCATAAAGCATGACCTAGAGGCACTCATCAAAATGGCCCCGGAAAACGCGATGCAAAAATCTAGTCGCCTGAACCCTTGGGGGTAAAAGCGTTGACAGGAAAAGTCGCAATATTAGCACCGCTGGGTGCATCACTGATTGATCCCACCCCTTCTTTTGCAACCTCATCTATCCTGACGATGGAGTGCATTGGCAGGTAGCTTCTGCTGACCCCCTCGAACTCCGCTTTTAGCTTTTCTTCGCTGGGGTCCACCAGAACACCAGATCGCTCGCCAAAGACCAGTTCTTCTATTTCGATGAAGCCATAGAGGTCCGATTGGTAGATCTGTCGGGCATAGACTTCGTATATCTGTCCCTGATTGAAGAAGATAATCTTGTATATAGGGGTGCTGGGCATTAGGGGTTATCCAAGTTAACGACTCAGTTTTCTTTGTCTGGGGAGTCTTGTCAACATAAGTGACGCGAACATCCGTACGAATCTCTATAAATTGGGGTATTAACCTGAAATTTCAAGGCTATAATGGCGCGCCCTTGTAATCGGTTGCATTATAGCTAAATGGCTAAAGTATTTATCAAAACGCATGGCTGCCAGATGAATGAGTATGACTCTTCGAAAATGGTGGATATATTGAGTGAATCTCAAGGCTATGAGCTGACCAACGATGAAACCGAGGCGGACCTTTTGTTGTTAAATACCTGTTCTATAAGGGAAAAAGCGCAGGATAAGGTGTTCCATCAGTTGGGTCGTTGGCGCAAGCTAAAGGCAAAGAACCCAGCGTTAAAAATTGGTGTTGGTGGATGTGTTGCCAGTCAGGAAGGTGAAGCCATTATTGGCCGTGCACCCTTTGTAGACGTGATCTTTGGCCCGCAGACCTTGCACCGATTGCCCGAACTGATTTCTTCGGCAGATGCTACCAAAAAGCCGCAGGTTGATATCAGCTTCCCAGAGATTGAGAAATTTGACTGTCTGCCCGAGCCATCTGTAGATGGACCGAGCGCTTTCGTCTCTATTATGGAAGGCTGTAGCAAGTATTGCAGTTTTTGCGTTGTCCCTTATACCCGTGGAGAGGAAGTAAGCCGGCCTCTGATGGACGTTCTCCGGGAGATTACGAGGCTTGCTGGAAAGGGCATCAGAGAGATCAACTTGCTGGGCCAGAATGTGAATGCCTATAGGGGGTTGCTGCAGGACGGCGATCAGGTTGCCGACCTGGCTTACCTGATCTCGCTGATGGCTGATATCAATGGTATCGATCGAATCAGGTATACAACTTCGCATCCTGTGGAATTCAGTGATTCACTGATTGAAGTCTACGCAGAGGTGCCTGCACTGGTGAACCATCTGCACCTGCCTGTGCAAAGTGGCTCTGACCGGATACTCGCGAAAATGAAACGGGGTTATACGGTTATCGAGTACAAGTCCCGGATCCGGAAATTGCGTAAGCTGCGGCCCGGTATCAGCCTGTCCAGCGACTTCATCATTGGGTTTCCAGGAGAAACCGACGCTGACTTTGAGGCCACAATGAAGCTTATTGAAGACATTGGTTTCGATCAGTCCTTCAGCTTTATCTACAGTGCGCGCCCTGGTACACCCGCCGCAGATTTGCCAGATGACACGCCCATGTCCGTAAAGAAAGAAAGGCTGGCGGTTTTGCAGGCTCGCCTGACTGGCCAGGCAATGAGGATTAGTGAGTCTATGGTTGGCCAGGTGCAGAGAATCCTGGTCACTGGTTGCTCGAGAAAGGACCCGGGTCAGCTTCAGGGAAGAACTGAGAATAATCGGGTAGTTAATTTTGCCTCATCCAATCACGCGCTAATTGGTGGCTTTGCAGATGTCGAAATCGGTGAAGCCCTGCCCAATTCTATGCGTGGTCGACTTATTGAATGAACTAGTTCCGCCTGACTTGAAGGTATAAGCTAGTTAACCCGAAACCTAATCATTATGAATTTGCAATCCCCTGAACCTCTTCAGGTCACCCTGGAGCCAAATGATTCCAATCAGCTTGCCACACTGTGCGGGCCACTGGACGCCCACCTGAAGCAGATCGAAAAACGCCTCGGAATAACCATCAACAATAGGGGTAATAATTTTCAGCTGATTGGTGAAAGCGATGCGGCTCGCGCTGCGGGCGAGTTGTTGAAGCAGCTTTATCGAGAGGTGAAGGGAGGTGCCGAATTGACACCAGAAGTAGTTCATCTTTTTCTTCAGGAATCTGGTGTAGAGGCATTGCTCGATCCTGGCTCCGAAGACCAGAACCTCATACGTACCAGGAAGAAGAGTATTAAGCCGAGGGGCGGTAACCAGATTCGATATGTCGATGCGATTCGAGGTAGCGATATTAATTTCGGAATTGGTCCTGCTGGAACGGGTAAAACTTATCTGGCGGTTGCCTGTGCTGTCGAGGCTCTGGAGCAGGAAAGTATCAGGAGGATTCTTCTGGTTAGGCCTGCAGTCGAGGCTGGAGAGAAACTGGGGTTCTTGCCGGGCGACCTGGCCCAGAAGATTGACCCGTACCTCAGGCCGCTTTATGACGCTCTTTATGAGCTTCTGGGCTTTGAGAAGGTAGAAAAGTTGATTGAGCGCAATGTCATTGAAGTAGCGCCCCTGGCGTTTATGAGAGGGCGGACGCTTAATGATTCATTTATTATTCTTGATGAAAGCCAGAATACGACGGCGGAGCAAATGAAAATGTTTCTTACTCGTATCGGATTTGACTCCACCGTTGTTATAACCGGAGATATTACCCAGATCGACTTGCCAGTGAAGACGTTGTCTGGCCTGAAACATGCCCTGACGGTACTCGACGGAGTGGAGGGAATCTCGTTCACCCACTTCGGTGTGAAAGACGTGGTAAGACATCCCCTGGTCCAAAGAATAGTGGAAGCCTACGGTGCGTTCGAAGACAACGACGACCGGAGATAGCCTCATGCACGAGGTGGAGGTGTCCAGGAGCACAGAGAGGCTTTCCGGGGAGCCAGATGAAGCGCAGGTAGCATTCTGGCTTGAATTCGCTCTTGATCATCTCGATCGTCAATCATCGGAAGTGTCAGTGCGTATCGTCGGTGAAGAGGAAATAGCTTCTCTAAACGCGCAATATCGGGGTCTGGAAAAGGCGACCAATGTTCTTTCGTTTCCGGCGGCCATATCGGTCGAGGAAGTCGAATATTTAGGTGATATTGTGATCTGCAGCAAGGTAGTTAAGCTCGAATCAGATCTGTATGGTAGGGGTTTTGCGGATCGTTACGCGCATATGTTGATTCATGGTTTACTACATTTGTTGAATCATGATCACATGGAAGAGGTCGCGCGAACCCGGATGGAACAGTTGGAGACAGATTTGTTGTCGAGTCTAAACATGGGGAACCCTTATGAGTGATGAGGACGGTTCAAGATCCTGGTTAGAAAAACTGTCCCTGGCGTTGAATGGCGAGCCCAGCTCGCGTTCGGAGCTGCTGGATTTACTTCGTTCTGCCCAACGACGTGAATTGCTTGATAGTGAAGCGCTCAGGATTATTGAGGGCGCGCTGTCCGTTCATGATATGCAGGTTAGGGAGATCATGATTCCCCGAGCCCAGGTCGTCTTTGTTCGTCTTGATCAGGACCCAGAGGAGTTTCTACCCGTGGTGATAGGCAGCGGCCACTCACGTTTTCCTGTCATAGGCGAAAACCAGGATGAGATAGTCGGTATTCTTTTGGCAAAAGACCTGCTTCCATTGGCGCAAAAAAACAGTAAACAAAAGTTCAACCTGCGCGATAGTCTTAGACGGTCAACCTCTATTCCTGAAAGCAAACGATTGGATGTGTTATTGCAGGAGTTTCGAGCTACCCGTAATCACCTTGCCGTTGTCTATGACGAGTACGGTGGAATTAGTGGCATCGTGACGATTGAAGACGTTCTGGAACAGATCGTCGGTGATATTGAAGATGAGTATGACTTCGAGGAAGAGGGCTTTATTAACAAGCACACCAATGGCTCGTACACGATCAAGGCACTGACCCCGATTGAAGATTTTAATGAACAATTCGAGACCGAATTTAGTCATGAAGAGTTCGACACGATCGGAGGTCTTGTCACGAATTGTTTCGGCCATTTGCCAAAAAGAGATGAGCAGGTGTCTGTAGAAGGCTTTGATTTCAAGGTCCTGAATGCCGATGGCCGAAGGGTTCACCTTCTGCAAATGACCAAATCGAACTAGCCGTGGCGGGTTCTAAAGCCCCAGGTCGACGGGATATTATCCTTGATGTCATCGCCCTGCTCGGCGGTGCTTTATTTTCCCTCAGTTTGTCCCCTGTTGGGTTTTGGCCATTGGCTTTTGCATCCCCTGTTGCTTTGTATGCCGTTACCCAGGAAGGCTCTGTCAGGCGGACTATGCTTCGCTTTTACCTGTATAACGTTGGTCTCTTCGGGGTGGGTGTATCCTGGATATTTGTGTCGATCAATGAATACGGTAATGCGTCCGTGCTCCTCTCGGGGATTCTGGTGCTGCTCTTTGTCCTTGCTTATTCGTTGATCTGTGTACCTCAGGCAGTTCTTTATTCACGATATTTCAGGGGGCCGGGCATGTCCGGCGCTGCTTCGTTCTCGGGACTGTGGGTGCTGCAGGAATGGTTTCGATCCTGGTTTCTCACGGGGTTCCCATGGTTGTTTGTTGGTTATGGCGTGATGGGCACCCCGTTGGAAAATATTGCGCCGATTGCAGGCGTGTTTGGCGTCAGCCTCGTTGCGGTATTTGCCGGAACGAGTCTGCATGTTGCCGTAGCGTATCGTTCCTGGCTGTTGTTGATTCCAGGGCTCATGGTATTTCTGGTGAGCCTTTCGGCCAGTCATCTCTCTTTTACCAGACACGAGCGAACGGTGTCTGTCTCTCTGATTCAAGGAAATATAGACCAGCACGTAAAGTGGCAGCCGCAGAATCGCCGACTCATTTTTGACCTTTACAAGAACGCGAGTGAAACCGAATGGGGCCGTGACCTGGTGGTATGGCCAGAGGCTGCGATCACGCTGTTTCGTGAGCAGGCAGTCGACGTCCTGGAAGATCTTGATAGACGGGTAGCAAAGTCAGGGTCTGCGCTTGTTCTTGGTATTCCAGACCGTCATGAGTCCGGTGGCTTCCAGAACACAGTCATAGTTTTAGGTGAAGGCGAGGGGCAGTACGTCAAACGCCGGCTGGTGCCCTTCGGTGAATATGTTCCTCTTGAAGAGTATCTTCGTGGACTGATCGGGTTTTTCAATATGCCGATGTCCCATAACATGACAGGTTCAGCTATACAGCCGCCTCTTATCGCCGGAGGTAATCGACTATCCCTTTCGATTTGCTACGAGGTGGTCTATCCGGATTTAGTGAGGTCATCTGTTGAATCTCCAGATCTGCTCATGACTGTCAGCAACGATACATGGTTTGGCTCATCCGTCGGGCCATGGCAACATTTCCAGATGGCGAGGATGAGGGCCCTTGAAAATGGCCGTGCGATGATTCGGGCCACCAATAATGGTGTTACAGCCCTGGTAGATTATCGTGGCGTGGTACAGGCGCGCCTACCTCAGTTCCAGGCGGGCGTGTTGCGCGGAGAGGTCGAGGTTCGGTCCGGATCTACGCTTTTCAGTCAATTTGGCAGTTATCCGGTTCTCTGTTTCTGCCTGCTGTTAACTGGAATTAACTACCTGCGGCGACATCAGTGATATGCCCTGCTGATGGCATCATGTAGAATTGCGGTTTTTTTGAAACAAGCGAAGACAACCACAAGCATTAGCGAATATAACCACAAGCCTGAGCGAACATAACCATAAGCATGAGCGAACATAATTACAGCCATACCGAGATCGAAAGAGAGGTTCAGAAGCACTGGGCTGACAACGGCAGCTTTGAAGTCACTGAGAACAGTGACAAGCCCAAGTTCTATTGCCTGTCGATGTTTCCCTATCCAAGTGGCCAACTGCACATGGGGCACGTTCGAACGTATACGCTGGGCGATGTGATTGGCCGATTCCAGCGACTCAAGGGCAGGAACGTTTTGCAGCCGATGGGCTGGGATGCGTTCGGGCTACCTGCGGAAAATGCGGCCATTAAGAGAAACATTCCGCCGGCAAAATGGACCTACCAGAATATTGCACATATGCGAACCCAAATGAAGGCGCTTGGGTTTGCCTTTGACTGGAGTCGAGAGTTTGAAACCTGCGACCCGGATTATTACAAATGGGAGCAATGGTTCTTCACACGTCTGTTTCGAAAAGGCCTTGTTTACAAGAAGGCCGCTTTCGTTAACTGGGACCCGGTTGACCAGACGGTGCTTGCGAACGAACAAGTCATTGACGGCCGCGGCTGGCGATCTGATGCGCTGGTTGAGAGACGCGAACTTGCCCAGTGGTTTGTGAAGATCACTGACTACGCCGAAGAGTTGCTTGAAGACCTGGATAAGCTTGGTGGCTGGCCTGACAAAATCAAGACGATGCAGCGGAACTGGATTGGTCGGTCTGAAGGCGTAGAAATCAAATTCCAATTAGACGGCGCAGAGGCGGTATCGGTCTACACCACGCGTCCTGACACCTTGATGGGTGTGACTTATCTTGCGGTAGCACCCCAGCACCCACTGGCGATATCAGCTGCTGGAAATAAGCCCGAGCTTCAGGCTTTTCTTGACGCGTGCAACCAAACCAAAGTTGCAGAAGCGGACATGGCGAAGCAAGAAAAGCTGGGTTTACCCACCGGCCAAAATGCCATTCATCCCATTACGGGTGAGCCTGTTCCTGTCTGGGTCGCCAACTTTGTCCTGATGGAATACGGTTCCGGAGCGGTTATGTCTGTACCGGGGCACGACCAGAGAGATTGGGAGTTTGCAAAGAAGTACGGCCTGCCAATCAAGCAGGTTATAGAGCCTGCTGAAAGCAACCAGGCTGAGTGTAATCTGGATCTCGAGGCGTTTACTGAGCGTGGGGTACTGGTGAACTCTGGTAAATATGATGGGCTTCAATTTGATCAGGCTTTCGAGGCAATTGCCGCGGCACTGGTCCAGAAGAAATGCGGCGAAAGACAAACTAACTACCGGTTGCGTGATTGGGGGGTCTCTCGGCAACGCTACTGGGGATGCCCGATCCCCATTATTAATTGCGACAAGTGTGGCTCTGTTCCCGTGCCCGATGAAGACTTGCCTGTAGAACTGCCGACTGATGTGCAGTTTGAAGGCGTTGGATCTCCGATCAAAAAGATGAATGACTGGTACGAGACGAGCTGTCCTGATTGCGGGTCTGCTGCTATTCGAGAGACTGATACTTTTGATACGTTTATGGAATCTTCGTGGTACTACGCGAGGTTTGCGAGCCATAACGATAGTGAAGCTATGCTTGACCAGCGAGCCAAATACTGGACGTCTGTTGATCACTATGTCGGTGGAGAAGAGCATGCGATCCTGCATCTGCTGTATGCAAGGTTCTTCCATAAACTGATGCGTGATGAGGGGTTGGTCGAATCAGATGAACCTTTCGAGAAGCTGCTGGCGCTGGGGATGGTACTCCAGGGCGGAACCAAGATGTCCAAGTCAGCGGGAGATGCCGGTGACCCGCAACATTTAATGGACCGGTTTGGTGCCGATGCCGTCAGGATGGCAATGATGTTTGCTGCGCCGCCCGAGCAATCTTTTGAATGGTCAGAGAATGGTGTTGAATCAGCGAACAAGTGGCTCAGAACCCGGCTTTGGAATACGATCGTCGATCATCTAGCCGGTGGAGCGCTGCCAACACTTGATGTAGCTTCACTGTCGAGCGAGCAAAAAGACCTTCGCCGGTCGGTGCACGAAACGCTGGCAAAGTGTGAAGATGATTTTGGTCGCCGATTGGCGTTTAACACGGTCGTGGCTGCTGTTATGTCGCTAATGAATCAGGTCACCAAATTTGAGGATAGTTCAGGGCAGGGCCGCGCAGTCGTCCATGAAGCTCTGACCGTAGCGGTGCTGATCATGTCACCCATTACCCCTCACATCTGCCATACGCTCTGGCAGATGCTGGGTCATGGCGATATTGAGATTGCTGACTGGCTGCCCGTGGATCAAAGTGCGCTGGAGAAGTCTGTAGTTGAGCTTGCGGTGCAGGTGAACGGAAAACTGCGCGGAAAAGTTGAACTCTCGCCGGATGCAGAACAAGATGAGGCGGTGAGCGTTGCCAGGTTGCAGGAGAATGTTGAGAAGTATCTTATCGATAAAACAATTCGAAAAACCATCTACGTACCGAACAAGATCCTGAATTTTGTGGTTTCCTGAAAGTGTAGCCAGATATGTTGTGTTGGCGACCCTTTTAGGGGTTGCCGGTTGCGGCTTCCAGCTTCGCGGTATAGAAGCAGATGGCCTCGAATCGTTGAATATCGTGGGTGCCAGTGCTGCGCCGCTCACCTCAAAGTCCCTCAGGCAAGCCCTTGAAGACAGGGATGTGCAGATTGTGCCAGCCGGCGCAGGCGTTATTTCAGTCCACATACTTGATGAGCGATCTCATCGCCGGTCAATCGCCACCACAAATGTGTATGACGCTGCGGAATACGAACTCCGGCTTGAGCTTGATGTATCTATTTCACGGGACGAAAACTTCTTGCTTGAAGACGCGACGCTGGTTGCGCAGCGAGTCTACGCAGTTGATTCGGGCAATCTTTCTGGCAGTTACGAAGAGCAGGCGCTGCTATTGTCCGATATGAGGGTTAACCTGGCTGAGCAGCTGATTCGTCGAGTCAATTTCCTCGCGCGGCCTGCACCTTAATGCGATGAAAGTCTACGCTAACAAACTGGTTGAAACACTAAAGCAGAAAAGCCTGCGAATCTTTGTCGTCAGTGGCGATGAGCCGCTTCTGGTCCAGGAAAGTTGTGATCTCGTTCGCCGCGGACTCAAGGCGCAGGGATTTATTGGCAGGGACCTTTTCTATGCAGAGCCTGGCTTCGACTGGAGTGGCTTGCTTTATAGCAGTAACAGCATGTCCTTGTTCGCTGAGAAAAAGCTGATTGAGGTTCGCTTACCCACGGGCAAGCCGGGTGATGAAGGGGGTAAGGTGTTGACGGAATTGGTATCCAGCTTGTCGGAAGATAACGCCCTGCTGCTGGTGCTTCCGCGTGCGGATCCGTCAACCCAGCGGACAAAGTGGTTCAAGAGCGTTGAGGCGGTTGCTGGGTTTGTTCAGGTCTGGCCAATCGAAGCAAAGGAACTGCCCCGGTGGTTGGAGAACAGGTTTCGTCAGGCCGGGTTGAAAGTGTCCCGGGACGCCCTGCGAGCGATGGCGCAGCGGACTGAAGGCAATCTGCTGGCTTCAGTGCAGGAAATTGAGCGTCTTAAACTCATTGTTGGTGAGCGAGAAGTTAATGTTAATGATGTCAGCGCAGGCGTTGCAGACAGCGCTCGTTATGATGTTTTTAAACTCATTGATGCTGGATTGGCAGGTGACATAAAACGTTGCGTTCGGATGACGACAGGACTTAAGGCTGAAGGAGTAGAGCCACTATTTATCGTAAACATGCTGGTACGCGAAATCAGGTCAATAGAAAGCATTAAGACTGCAATTAGCCAAAACCAGCACCAGAATCGGGGTGCTAGTCAACGAGAAGCTTTTAAGAAAGCCCGGGTGTGGGATAAGCGAGTGCCATTGGTCACGAAGTGCCTGGACCGACATGATTCGAGATCCCTTCGGGAGATGCTGCTACTACTGGGGTCAGTGGACCGAACCGTAAAAGGCCTGGAGTCAGGCGACCCGTGGCGAAAGTTGCAGGACGTGGTATTCCTACTTGCGGGTCTAAAGCAGTTTTCGAGAGTCGGGGTACTGTAGAGATTAACTTTGCTCTGGTGACTAATTCACCACTGTTTTACTTCACTGCCTCTGGAAACCAGCTAAAGCGCGCCTCCGTCTGTGCATGAAATAGCAGCCTGTCCGTGGCTGAGTATTAGGGTTCTTTTCGTTTGAATAGTCTATCGTTGGTGATGCTGTATACCGGGGTATCGGTCAGGGGTTTATCGCAGCCCTGTGTGATGGGTGAATAGCATTTTAGCCCTATTAACGCTATTCTTGCCCACCCGAACGGCGCCGATATTTCATGTTTATTGGTATGTTGAGTCGAAGGCACTTAGTCATAGAGATGGCTTGGGTCGAAGGGTAAGTATCGTCAGAAGCGGCGAAATAAAACATTAGGATTCAAATAGTTAGGTGTAGCAGTCATGGTAGAAAAGCACGGTGCATTGGAAGGCGATGGTATCCCTGATACCCAGGTTGACGTAAGGGAAGTCTTTGGGATGGATGTGGATTTGCAGGTGCCTGCTTTTTCACAGACGTCTGAACATGTCCCTGCGTTTGATGAAAGTTATTTGTTTGACCACGAGACTACGTTAGCGATTCTGGCGGGGTTCTCGCATAACCGCAGATGCATGATCCAGGGTTATCACGGAACTGGGAAATCGACGCATATTGAACAGGTTGCCGCTCGGTTGAACTGGCCTTGTATCCGTATCAACCTTGATAGCCACGTCAGCAGGATTGATCTCGTGGGCAAGGATGCAATTGTGCTCAAGGATGGTAAGCAGATCACCGAGTTTAAGGAGGGGTTACTCCCCTGGGCATTGCAAAGAGGCTGCGCACTTGTCTTTGACGAGTATGATGCCGGACGCCCTGACGTCATGTTCGTCATTCAGCGTGTACTTGAAGTTGAAGGTAAGCTCACTCTGCTTGATCAGAGCAAAGTAATATCTCCGCACCAGTCTTTCCGAATGTTCGCGACAACCAACACAATTGGTCTTGGTGATCCCTCGGGGCTCTACCATGGTACCCAACAAATCAATCAGGGTCAGATGGACCGATGGAATATCGTTACGACCTTGAACTATCTGGATCGTGAAAAAGAAACAGATATCGTTGTTTCGAAGCTGAAGGATATTGACCGCTGGACGGTCGCTAACATGGTGTCAGTCGCGAATCTTACGAGGCAAGGCTTTATGAACGGCGACATTTCAATTGTCATGTCTCCTCGTACGGTCATCATGTGGGCAGAGAATGCCAAGATTTTCAATGATTACGGTTTTGCGTTTCGGTTGACGTTCCTGAATAAGTGCGATGAAACTGAACGTGCAATTGTTGCTGAATACTACCAGCGATGTATGGGTGACGAGTTACCGGAATCCAGTGCGAACGTGGTGCTTGCCTAAGGGTGTAATGTGATTTCCGATGATTCCACGGAGTTGTTCAAGCAAGCTGTCACCTCCACGATGCGCGCCATCTCCGGTAATGAAGAACTGCAGGTAAGTTTTGGTCGCGGCAAGCCCTATCTGCAAGGTAACCGTGCGCGAATCCCTCTGCCAGATGGTGGCATGACGACAGAGCAACTAGCTTCCTTGCGAGGCAACTCAGATAAATTTGCTCTCCAAACGCGATTCCACAATGACGAAGTGCATCGCAAAAGTCGCCCGGTTACGGGAATTTCGCAGGAAATCTATGACAGCGTAGAAGAGGCTCGTATCGCCTGTATTGGTAGTTACCTGATGAAAGGTGTCGGCGACAACTTGCATGCTCAGTTGCTTGAGCATTGTACAAACCAAGGATTTCAGCGGGTAGAAAGTCAAAGCCAGGCGCCGCTGGGAGAAGCCCTTGGCATGTTGATTCGCGAAAAAGTTACCGGAAGAAAGCCGCCGATCGGTGGTGATGTGGTACTTGACCTATGGCGCGATCACCTTGAATACGCGTTAAGTGACGATCTGGTCGAGCTTGAAAATCTGATGTTTGACCAGGAAGCGTTTACCCGGCTTGCCAGGAAAATGATTTCAGACCTCGGCTTATCTGACGAATACGGGGAAGACAATTCTGACGGTGAGTCCGACGAGCAGGATAACGAGGAAGAAGATACGCAGTCCGAGTCCGGTGACGAGGCGGCCGAGCAGGACATGAGTGGTGATTCGGATCTGGCAGATGCGATAGAGGGTGAGGTTCCTGTAGACATGGACGCTATGGAAATGGCGGAAATGGAAGGCGATGAAGACGAAGCCGGCGCGCCACCGGATATGGCGGGCGAACAAAACTGGCGTCGCCCCAAGGAGAATACCTACAAATCATTTACCGAGAATTTTGACGAAACGGTAGTTGCCGGTGAGCTTTGTGATCCCGTTGAACTGGAGCGACTGCGTGGTGTGTTGGATAAGCATCTTCAGAATTCCCAGGTCATTATTGGGAAGCTGGCGAACCGCCTGCAGCGAAAGTTAATGGCCCAGCAGAATCGAACATGGGAGTTCGATCTTGAAGAAGGCATGCTGGATACGTCGCGGCTTACCAATGTTATTACTGACCCTTTCCATCCGCTTGCGTTCAAGCAGGAAAAAGACATGAAGTTCAGGGATACCGTCGTGTCCCTGTTGATTGATAGCTCTGGGTCTATGCGAGGCAGGTCTATTACCATAGCCGCAATGTGCGCCGATATTCTGGGGCGTACGTTGGAACGTTGTTCGGTGAAAGTAGAAATTCTGGGATTCACGACACGCGCATGGCGAGGTGGCCAGTCCCGTGAGCTTTGGTTACAGCAGGGCAAGGAAGCGCAACCAGGGCGTCTGAACGATTTGCGGCACATTATTTATAAGGGGGCGGATATGCCCTGGCGGCGGGCGCGTACCAATCTCGGCCTAATGATGAGGGAAGAGCTGCTCAAAGAGAATATCGATGGCGAGGCGCTCCTGTGGGCGCATAACCGCATTGTAGGAAGACCGGAAGACCGGAAGATCCTGATGGTCATCTCCGATGGATTACCCGTCGACAATTCTACTTTGCTGGTTAACCCAAGTAACTATCTTGAACAGCATTTGAAATACGCGATCGATCAGATTGAAAACAAGTCATCGGTGGAACTCGTAGCGATAGGAATAGGACACGATGTCACACACCACTACCATCGTGCGGTGACGATCACTGACGCAGAGCAGCTTGGTGATGCGATGACAGAACAGCTTGTTGATCTGTTTGACGAAGAGTCCAACAAAAAGAGTCGTCCGGTGGAAACGGATGTCGCCTGAAAATGCTCGTCAGCTCCTGTTGGCGCTGCTTGCAAATTACCTAAAGACATACCCCGGCGAATCGGAGATGACCTCCCGTTATATTTCCTTTGTAGAGGGGAACGAGGATTGTTTTGATAGATCCTTGTGCATCGGTCATGTGACCGGTTCTGCGTTCATTATTGACAATGCATGCAAGCAGGTTTTGCTGACCCATCACAAGAAACTGGAGCGTTGGCTTCAGCCTGGTGGCCACGCTGATGGTGATTCGGATGTGGCTGCGGTTGCTCTAAGGGAAGCAGAAGAGGAATCTGGCCTTGAAGCCATTCGTTTCTATATTCCTGAATTGCTTGATGTCGATATCCATACTATCCCTGCACGAAAAAACGAGCCGGAGCATTTTCATTACGATTGTCGTTTCCTGCTTCGCTCCAGTGGTTCGGACAATTTCGTGATCAGTGATGAGTCCAATGATCTTGCCTGGGTGCCCTTTGGTGACCTTATTCATTACACCGATGAAGAATCGATTCTTCGCATGCTCAAGAAAACCCAGAGGATTCTCGCCGGCTGAGAAATCGAAAAGACATTCCTGCGCACGGAAGTTTAGGTGAGAAGCATAGATGGGAAATGAGGATGGAAAGTGTAGCGGCCTTATCTAAGCAGCGTCTTTAGTCAAACAGATGGCATGCAACCTGGCGATCGCTGGATAGTGCTATAAGGTCCGGTGTCTCAACCATGCATCGATCGATTACTTTGGGACAGCGATCAGCGAAACGACAACCTGCTTGGACATTCACCGGAGAGGTGATCTCGCCAATAATCGGCTTGAATGCGCGACGACGTTCCAGATTGGGATCCGGCTCAGGGTTCGATTCTACAAGGAATTGTGTGTACGGGTGTTGTGGTTCAAAGAATACGTCGTCAGAGGGACCAACTTCAGCCAATGACCCGAGGTACATGACGGCCATTCGATCGGAAACGTAGCGAACCATTGATAGATCATGGGCAATGAAAAGAAGTGTCAACCCCATGGACTGCTTAAGCTCGTCGAGCAGGTTAACCACCTGGGCCTGCACTGAAACGTCCAGGGCTGAAATAGGCTCGTCACAAACCACAAAACGGGGTTCAATGATCATTGCCCTTGCGATACCGATCCGTTGTCGTTGACCACCAGAAAATTCATGCGGATATCTGGACATATGATCAGCGTTCAAACCAACCCTCTCCAGCCAGAAGGCAACCTTATCCCGAATCTCTGAGTTCGACCGCTGGCCCTGTATGGCCGGGCCTTCGCCAACGATATCGAGCACTGTCATTCGTGGATTCAGAGAGGAATAGGGGTCCTGGAAGATCATTTGCATTTGTTTCGAGTAGTGCAAATGGTCTTTGGTCGAAAAGCGGTCTGGTAGTCGTTCGCCATCGTAATAAGCCTCTCCCGAGGTCTTTGGATGCAGCCCTATGAGTGCCTTGCCGAAGGTGGATTTACCCGAGCCACTTTCGCCAACCAGCCCCAGGATTTCGTTTTCATCGATGGTTAACGAGATACCGTCAACCGCGTGCAATGTCTGGCCTCTTCCGATGGTGAAATGTTTCTTAAGTTTCTCAGTCCTAACCAGCATTTTGATCGTCCAGTTGGTGGAGTTCTTCAATGTCCGGCGCTGTAGGGTGGTGTAACCAGCATCTGGCTTCATGTGATTCGCTGATCGTGGTTGCGGGTGGTAAATGTTCTGCGCAGACGGCCATGGCATAAGGGCATCTGGCGCAGTATCCGCACCCAACCGGCGGCTTAAACAGGTCTGGTGGGCTACCCAGAATAGGTGATAACGACTTATCTCGGTCGTCGGTATTCGAAGGCATCGCTTCTTTCAGGCCTAGTGTATAGGGGTGGCTTGATCTATAGAAAATGTCATCGACCGTGCCTGACTCTATGACCTGACCTGCGTACATGACGGCAACCCGATCGGCCATACGCGCCACAACCGCCAGGTCGTGGGTGATCAGTATGATCGACATATTCTCTGTTCGTTGTAACTCTAGCATCAGTTCCAGGATCTGGGCCTGAATAGTGACATCGAGCGCGGTGGTCGGCTCATCTGCGATCAGAATCGCCGGATTGCACGCAAGGCTCTGCGCTATCATCGCCCGCTGAAGCATCCCTCCGGAGAATTCGAACGGGTACTGTTTCGCCCGTTTCGAGGCTTCAGGTATGTGTGTTCGTTCCAAAAGCTCAACCGCCAGTTTAAACGCTTCCTGATCAGATTTGCCTCGATGAACCTTCAATGTTTCAGCAATCTGGTCGCCTATAGTCATCGTCGGGTTTAGGGAAGACATCGGGTCCTGGAAGATCATCCCTACCTCCACGCCGCGAAACTTATTAGCCTCTGCGGGTGGCAGGTTGAGAATATTTTTACCATTTAATGTGGCTCTACCCCCCGTAATTTCCCCGGGAGGCATTGGTATCAATCCCATTAGGGATTGAACGGTGACTGACTTTCCGCACCCGGATTCTCCAACAATCGCGAGTGTTTCGCCGCGAGTGACATCGAAGCTGACGCCTCTAACTGCTTTGACTGTTCCACCATAGGTCGCGAACTCGACCTCTAGACCCTCGACTGAAAGTATCGTGTCCATGATCAGTCTCGAGACCTCATTTTTGAATCCAGGGCCTCGGTCAATCCGTCACCTAGCAGATTAAAAGCAAGCACAGTGATGCTGATAAGTAAGGCGGGAAAGATGAGTTCATGGGGATGGCTTAACATCGTTTTTACGCCTTCATTGCACATCGAACCCCATGAAGGAGTGGGAGGAGCAACGCCCATGCCAATAAAAGATAGGAACGCCTCTGTAAAAATAGCCGCAGGAACAGCGAAAGTGAGCGTCACGAGAATCACACCCATCGTATTGGGAATAATGTGACGCAAGACGAGGTAATGGTCTTTGGCGCCCAGTAGTCTTGCTGCCTCGATGTAGCCTTCTTCCCTGATCTGCAGTACCTGTCCCCGGACCAGTCGTGCCGTTGATGGCCAGCTAAGAAGAACGAGTGCTAACAGCATGGGCATGATGCCGCTTTCTCCTGGTCCGATGCCAAAGGCGATCTTGAACAGGATCATAAATAGCAGGAAGGGAAGCGCGACGACAAATTCGGCGAATCGCATCAGCAGTCCATCCACGCGACCACCGAAATAACCGGCGAAACCGCCATAGATGATACCGACAAGTACAAACAGAAATGGTGCGACGATTCCAATGAATAATGAGACCCTCGCGCCTTCCATCAAACGTGCCAGCATGTCCCGGCCAAGGTAGTCAGTACCCAGGGGGTGAAACTCAATGGTGACGAGGTCTCCGATGTTAACCTCGTGCGTGTCTGTGATAAGCCCGCGTTCAACCGCCTCGTCGGGAGTGAGGGCCAGTACTGGTGTCAGAATTAGCTGGCTGTAAACCTCGTATTCGTCATAGCCGTCGGTTGGAACGAGAGAGTAGTAATATTCTCTTGGCTCCAGGGACAGTCGGTCTTCATAGCTGAGTTCGTCTCCATAGGTTGAGCCAAGCGGCAGTCCCAGGTCGTTAAAGTCCCTGGGAGCGTGGTTGTTTCTATACACATTGTAACCATCAGCGCCGGGTACCTGATCCCAGGCAAGCCTGACTCGTTGCGTAGTCGGCGTATCTGGTGTGCTAAAACCTGTTGGCTCAGGCAGTGAGGTAAAGGTCTGGTCAGGGCTTGTAAAGTTATCGAGTCGAATGCCGTCCCAGCTTTGGTAAGGCGCGATGACAACGGCGGACTTGGCCCAGGACGGTGCTTGTGAAACCTGGTTAAGGTTCTGCAACGCTGGATTAACCGACCACAGCAGGGGGCCGATCATCGTAAAGAGGCCAAGCAGCACAATAATGCCCAGAGAAATAATTGCTCGTGTGTTCTTCTTTAAGCGAACCCATGCATCCTGCCAGTAAGACAATGAGGGGCGGGTGATCTGTTCGGCTTTCTCCTGTCGTGCCAGAGGTTCGAAGTCTGCTGCTGTTGGTTCAAACAAACTCATGACAGTCGTACTCTGGGGTCGATGAATCCGTAAAGGATGTCAACGATAATCACCATCATTACAAGGAAAGCACCATAAAATACGGTCGTTCCCATGATGACCGTGTAATCAAGTTGTTGCACGGCCTGGACAAAGTATCGCCCGAGGCCGGGTATTGCGAACACCAGTTCGACCACGAACCCACCAGTTGTGATTGCCGCTATCTGTGGGCCCAATACGGTGATGACTGGAAGAATGGCGTTGCGCAGTTGATGTTTGAAAAAGATCCTGGTGGGCGAAAGGCCCTTGGCGCGAGCTGTTTTTATGTAGTCTTCGTTAACAACCTCTAGCATGGATGATCGCATCAGCCTGGTCAGTAGCGCCATCGTGCCCAGACCCAAGACCATGGAAGGCATCAGCATGTGCCAGAAGGTTCCCCAGCCGGCAACAGGAATAATTGACTGTCCGAAGAGACTGTTGAGATTAACCAGGAATAACTGGCCTAGCGCAGCGAACACAAATGAGGGCACCGAGATGCCTAATATGACAAGGAACATGATAACGATGTCAGGCAGGCGGTTGCGATAGATCGCCGTCAGAGCGCCCCATAAAACGCCACCTGTCGCCGCGAAGAAAATAGCCAGCAGACCAAGGGTTGCAGAAATCGGAAAGTGGTCGCGAATAATATCGTTCACCCTTCGATTCTGCTGGGTGAAAGAGATGCCAAAATCTCCGCGAAGCATGTTGCCCAGGAAAATAAAGTATTGCTCTGTCACAGGTTTGTCGAGCCCGTACTTAGCTTCGAGGTTGGCGCGAATCTCTGCAGAGACAGCTTTGTCGTTCATCAATGGATCACCAGGGACCTGGTGCATGGCAATGAAGGTGGCGGTCGCGATAAACCAAACAGTTACAACGCCGGCAAACAGCCTTTTAAGTGTGTAGGCGAGCACAGTTAGGGGACGATCCTCGCGTATGTAAAGTCGGGGTCCAGACCGATCACACGCCTCGCGACGCCTTTGATTTTAGGATTTAGCAGATAGATAACGCCCTGTTCATATTGGGGCAGAACGACAGCATCATCAAACAGAATCTGTTGTGCTCTGCCCATTGCGTCCATTCGGGCTTTTGGGTCGGTGCTGTTCATAGTAAGGCGGACAAGCCGGTCATATTCAGGATTGTTGTAGCGCCCACGGTTGTTCATGTTCCAGGAGGCGAATAGATCCCCGAAAGTTAGAATGTCATCGAAGTCGGGACCCCAGCCAGCACCGACGATGTCGAATTCCCCGGAGGTCATTTTCGCGAGTCTTTGTTTGAACGTCTGCACGTCTATCTTTAACTCGATTCCCAGCTTGTTCAGTAGTATGCCTTGTATGTATTCGCCTTGCTTGGTTGCAGTTGGGCTGTCGCTGACAAGCAAAACAAGGGGGGGGATGGTTCCCAGTTCTTTGATCGCCAGTTCAAGGTAGCGTTTAGCTTCTTTGATATTGTAGCCGGCCTGTGGTGCCGGGTACTCCTTACGAAACTTATTGTTAACGCCGTTTATCCAGATCGGGAATAGGCTTTCGCCCCTTAGGTTCCCGGGGGTTGCAAGGACACGGTTGACCATCTCATCGGGGTCAAACACAGACTGTATGGCTTTCCTGAGATTCCGGTTGCCTGTCGGACTACCCGGCCTGTGATTGTACTCAAGGAAGAAAACAGAGCCGGTTGTGAATCGCCTGATACGGAGACGCTTGCTAAGTGCATCTTTATAAGTTTCTCCGTCAAGGCGTGTAAACCCTATCTTGCCATCCGTGTATAGGTTAAGCCTGGCGCGGGTGTCGGCGGTGATGTAGTCGACATGAATCGCATTCAGGGTGACGTTCTCGCTGTCCCAGTAGTGTTCGTTCTTTACCATTTTTAACGACGCGCTGTGGGTCCACTCTGTCAATTTGAACGGTCCGTTGTACAGCAGATCTTTAGCCTCCGCAGCATATTGATCACCGCGCGATTCGAGGAAATCTTGCCTGATAGGGTAGAAAGTAACGAACGCCGTCAGTTTCACAAAATAGGCGGTCGGTCGAGCAAGGTTGACCTGCAAGGTTCTGTCGTCGAGTGCTACCACGCCCAATTGAGTAACCGGAAGTTTTCCCTCGTTGATCTCTGCTGCGTTTAGGATCGGTGCAAGGATGAATGCATATTCGGAAGCAGTCTTCGGGTCGATAACTCGCTGCCACGCGAATACGAAGTCGTGCGCTGTGACCGGTCTTCCATCACTCCACTTGGCGTCCTCGCGTAACCAGAATGTGGCGGTCTTTTCATCCATCTCCCACCGTTCCGCTGCCCCAGGGATGACGTTTCCACGTCGGTCGTAACGGACGAGTCCCTGCATAAGGTGCCCGAGCACCATACCGCTAACCTGGTCGGTGGCTTTCGTGCTGTTTAGTTGTGGAGGCTCCTGCGTGAGGGCGATAGTGAGAGTTTGGGATTCAAAATCAACTGCGTCGGATGCTTCTACACCTAAACAACAGGCGATGAAAAGCGCCGGGAAATATTTTGATAGGGATATTTTCAATGAGTGATATTCGAAAACCTTGGTCCTCAGATTGTATCACCGCTTGGGGAAACCGGCTGATTTTATTAGCCTACTTCTTTTACCTCGTGACTGTTGGTGCTCAAGGCGAAAACGGGTACCGCGGGTCGATAGAATCGGTTAGACTGCGCCGCGTTGTGATCTAACGTGTAGGCCCCTATGTAGAGGCCTATGTAGTCCCTTCAACTGCCTCAAAACTCAACTAATGCAAACTTCTTCGGCATGTTAATCGCCGGGGCAACAATTACTGGTCGTCGGTGGGCCGTTTCTATGATTCGTATAATATTCTTCTTTTTGTTTTTTATAGCCAGTTTTGCGCAGGCTGGACAAGTTTTCGATGAGCATACTCTCGGTGCGAATAAACTGGTGTCCAACAAGATCCTGCAGAAATCACTTGACGAGCCATTAGCCCGCAGACTTCTGGAAACTCCTTATACCGCTTTTTACCAGGTTGACGGCGAGGTACGCGATAACAAGATCTTCCTGAACAAACTAAAGTCAAAAAGTTCCTATCCAGATGAATCTCTGGCACAGATAGCGCTAGGTGTGGCGAGTTGGATTGAGTTTCCCTCGTATTCAACAGGCTCTCGGATCAAGGCTAGAGCTTCTGCCTATATCGCGCTTTACAAGGATGTCATGTCCGACCTTGAGTCTGAAGAGGTCGTCGGTTTACCCACTTCTCTTGATCTGGACCCGAATACACTGGTCGTGGTGGTGGTTAAGCGCAAGGACAACTCAAGAGCAACCAATTCCAACATGAGAGATGCTAATGCAGAGCTCGGAAAACGGGACGGTTCGGATGTCTATCTTTTCGAGCTTGCGATGTAGTGATCGTTATTCGGCGTCTACGCCGGCCGCGTCCAAGTAGTCGCGCAGTGGGTCCAGTTGTTTCTCGAAGCGTTTCCATCTGAGAACGGATCGAGAATGTATCTTCTCTCGAACCTGTACAGAACTAGCTGTTGTGGATGCCGTTTCATTTTGATCAAAGTTCAGGCAGGCCTCTTCAAAATCGAGGCCTAAGCGGTCTAAAAGCGCACGTGTCTGATTTTCGGAATCGTTGACCAGCGACTCGTATTCTACTTCTATGAGTTGATCGCCAATGAGGTCCCGCCAATGGTTGAATAGTCTGTCATGGGCGACAAAGTAGCGACCCAGATCATCCAGGTTATAGGAAAATTTGTACGCCCAGGTAAAGGGCTGCTTGTAGATAGCGAAGCAAGAATCCATGGGGTTGCGTTTTAAGCGAACGATTTTTGCCTTGGGGAACGCTTTGATAATGAAACCAATATATAGGAAATTGTAGGGTAGCTTCTCTATGAACAGTTTCTTGTCGCCCAATAGATAGCTGACCGCGTCCAGATAACCCTTTGCGATAGAGGTGGCATCCATTGGTGCAAGTGCCTCGATCATCTCGGGCGTCATTTTTTCAACGCTGGGTATGCCGCTTAAGGTTCGCATAATGGATTCAAGGTATTTTGTTTCACCTATGCTTTCGACACTTGAGTGGCTTGCGAGGATTCGCTCCGTCAACGTAGTGCCTGTTCGTGGCAAGCCCAGAACAAAGATTGGTGCTTTGTCGTTTGGATCAATAGGCGACGATGCCTTCCTGTCAGCCAACCACTCAGGTGTGCACGTATCCATTATTGTTTGAATGAGTAATTCGTCTTTGCCGACATCGTAATTTGAAACGGTGGTTACCGCATCACCCGCCATTTTGTAGTAGTGAAATGACTCGTCCCATTGTTCCAGGTCTTCCAGTTCCTTCG
>Ga0315322_10000682_pt1 | contig 25466 bp, 30 predicted proteins | sample M110021515metaG_FD_203461 | JGI IMG/M metagenome (GOLD analysis project Ga0315322, IMG submission 203461) | Ammonia-oxidizing marine archaeal communities from Monterey Bay, California, United States - M1 100m 21515 | ecosystem: Environmental > Aquatic > Marine > Intertidal zone | place: USA...
CCGTTCTATCGCCCGTGCGCAGACCGTTCAGCGTGAACGGGAAGCGGCTGGTGAGCTCGGTGCCGGGTCGCTCAAGCGTAGCCATGGCAGCTCGTTTCAACACCAGGCGCCCTCGGCGGACGTTCCGGCGTCACAGCAGGCTGAGGGTGGCTTCCTCTCCGGTATTGCTGGCCGATTTGGGCTTGGTTCCGACGACTCCTGATTCAAGGTCGTCACTTTCTGCACTTGCAGCCCGACGCTCGCGTGATATCGGCGGCGGGTATTCGCTCCTCACCACTGCTCAGTAGGCATTGGCGAGGTGAGGTTGAGTCCCGTTCGCGGGAGACCATCCTCTTCGCGACAACAGTTTCCCGTGTTATTGAGAGGTTGGGATGTCGGATTCGTCCGCCAGCTCGGGTCGCCGCGTGCTTACCGGTCGCGTGGTTTCGGACAAGATGGACAAGACCATTGTGGTCGAGGTCATCCGTCGCGTCATGCACCCGCGCTATCGCAAGTACATCAACCGTCGTAAGACCTACAAGGCTCACGACGAGGCGAACACCTACAGCACCAATGATTTGGTGATGATTCGGGAGTCTCGTCCTCTGTCGCGCACCAAGCGTTGGGTCGTCATTGGTTCAGCAGACGTCCACTGACGGTCGCTCAACCGGCAACCGGTTGAAAGGGGTTCGGTCATGATTCAGATGCTGTCCGTGATGGACGTCGCTGACAACTCTGGGGCCAAGAAGCTTCAGTGCATCAAGGTCCTGGGCGGTAGCAAGCGGAAGTACGCTTCCGTCGGCGATATTGTCGTGGTGAGCGTGAAAGAAGCGCTTCCCAATGGCAAAGTCAAGAAGGGCTCGCTTGCAAAGGCTGTCATCGTGCGCACTTCCAAGGAAGTTCGTCGACGTGACGGGAGCTACATCCGCTTTGACACCAATTCTGCGGTCTTGGTGGACAAGGATGGAGAGCCGATTGGAACCCGAATTTTCGGTCCGGTGGCTCGTGAGCTCCGCGCCAAGAATTTCATGAAGATCGTCTCGTTGGCGCCGGAGGTACTCTGACCATGGCTCCCAAGTACAAGATTCGTCAGAACGACACCGTCGTCGTTACTGCTGGAAAGCACAAGGGTCGCACCGGCAAGGTGTTGCGTGTGCTCAAGGAAAAGGGCCGCGTGCTCGTCGAGAACGTGAACGTAGTTCAGCGTCACGTCAAGCCCCGTGGCGGTCAGCCCGGTGGCACTGTGCGCAAGGAACTGCCTGTGCACATCTCTAATGTGGCCCTTTGGGACGCGAACAACCAGCGGGCTCGCAAGGTTGGATGGCGCGTCATCGAAGAAGGCGACAAGTCGCGCAAGGTTCGCTTCGACAAGCGGACCCAGGAAGCCATCGATTGAGGTGACTGGTTGAGCAGGCAACACAGCCTGTGTCCGGTTCCTCTCGAGACAACATCAGGATTGTACGATGCAGCCTCGGTTGAAAATCATGTATCGCGAGCAGGTCGCGGGTGGACTCCTTGAGAAGTTCTCCTACGGCAACGTGATGCAGGTACCCCGCGTCAGCAAGATTGTGCTCAACACGAGCATGAGCGACGCCATCCAGAATGTGAAGCTCCTTGAGTCGGCAGCCGCTGAGCTCGCTCTCATCACAGGGCAGAAGCCGGTCATCCGGCGTGCACGGCGCTCCATTGCGAATTTCAAGCTTCGCGAGGGAATGCCGATTGGTGCCAAGGTCACCCTTAGGGGTGTCAAGATGTGGGAGTTTCTCGACCGTCTCGTCACGGTTGCTATCCCTCGTATCCGGGACTTTCGCGGTCTCGACCCGAACGGCTTTGACGGTCGGGGCAACTATAGTATGGGCATCACTGAACAGATTGTCTTCCCTGAGATCGAGTACGATCAGGTGAAGCGAATCAACGGGATGAACATCACCATTGTGACCTCGGCCGATACCGATGACGAAGCGCGCGAGCTGCTGCGTTTCCTCGGTATGCCGTTCCGTCAATAGTCCAGCACTCGGAGTTCGATATGGCCAAGAAGTCCATGATCGCGAAGTCCAAGCGTACCCCGAAGTTCAAAGTGCGGGCGACCAATCGGTGCCCACTGTGTGGTCGGCCTCGTGCCTACCTCCGTGCTTTCGACATGTGTCGAATCTGCTTTCGGACCCTTGCGCTCGAAGGCCAGATTCCAGGCGTGAAGAAAGCGTCCTGGTGAATTCGCGTGTGCGCCGCTCGGCCCTTGGCCGAGTAGCAAACTGAGAGGTTTGAATGACTGATCCCATCGCAGATCTGCTCACGCGGATTCGAAACGCCATCCGCGCGGAGCACTCGAGCCTGTTGGTTCCGCGCTCTCGTCTTAAGCTGGCCATCGTGAGGATTCTCAAGACTGAGGGTTTCGTCGAAGGCTACATTGACATTGACGAGGGGCCGCAGGGCCAAATCAAGGTGTTTCCCCGTTACGACGAGGAAAACCAGGCCATCATCCGCGGCATCACGCGGGTCAGCAAGCCGTCACGTCGCAAGTACGTTGGAAAGAACGATGTTCCACGTGTGCGCAACGGCCTTGGTGTCGCCATCCTGACCACCCCCCGGGGCGTCCTGACCGACCGCGACGCGCGTCAAGCAGGCGTCGGCGGCGAGGTCCTCTGCTACGTCTGGTAGTCGACCACTGGGAGCAACTACGATGTCTCGTATTGGAAGAAAGCCCGTGACGGTGCCGGCAGGTGTCGAAGTGGCAGTCGACGGGGTCACACTCCGCGTCAAAGGCCCTAAGGGTGTCATTTCTCGCCGCATCGTGCGTGGAATTACGTTTGAGCGGGAAGCTGATGTGATCACCGTCGCTCGGGCCAACAACTCCGGCCCTCAGCGTTCAGCTCACGGTCTGATGCGCGCCCTGCTGGCCAACATGGTCCAAGGCGTCACCTCTGGGTTCAAAAAAGACCTGGAGATTATCGGCGTTGGCTACAAGGCTGAGGTGAGGGGCTCGACATTGGTGATGAACCTTGGGTTCAGTCATCCGATCGAGTACCCGTTCCCCTCCGGCATCACCATCGCCGTGAACCCGAAGGATCGCACCAAGCTCTCTGTGAGCGGCATCGACAAGGAAACTGTCGGTCAGGTTGCGGCTGAGCTTCGAGGCTACCGCCCGCCCGACAGCTATAAGGGCAAGGGCGTTCGGTATTCTGGCGAGTACGTCCGTCTCAAGGCTGGCAAGTCTGGCCAGTAGGCCGTGCTGCTGCATAGGAATCACAAATGAGCAAGAGCAACGGAAAGAGGGCGGCTCGTATTCGCCGCAAGGCGCATATTCGCAAGCGCGTGCGCGGCACGGCGGCTCGGCCTCGACTGTCGGTCTTTCGGTCCGCGTCTCACATCTATGCGCAGGTCGTGGATGATGTCACGGGGCGCACTCTCGTTTCAGCCAACACGTTGCAGTCGGCTGTTCAGGGTGACGAAACAGACGGCGGCAACTCCGAGGGCGCCAAACGTGTCGGTACTGCTATCGCAGAACGAGCGCTGGCGGCCGGCGTCAACACCGTGGTGTTCGACCGGAATGGCTTCCTCTATCACGGTCGAGTGAAGGCACTCGCGGACGCTGCTCGCGAGGGCGGGCTCAAGTTCTGAAGCGGCTCCATGGAGCTCGCGCAGGAGAATTGATATGAGCAAGATGGGTGGCCGTGGGCGCCGTGATCGGCGTCGCGATGAAGACAATGGCTTCATCGAAAAGACGGTGTTCGTCAACCGCGTTTCGAAGGTGGTCAAGGGTGGCCGTCGCTTCAACTTTGCTGCGCTTGTCGTGGTGGGTGACGGGCAGGGCCGCGTTGGCGTAGGCCACGGCAAGGCCAGTGAAGTTCCAGAAGCGATTCGGAAGGCATCGGAGCGCGCTCGTCGTTCCATGTTCGCCGTTCCGGTCGTGGACGGCACTGTGCCGCACTACATCGTTGGCAAGTTCGGGGCGGCCAAAGTGGTGCTCCGTCCGGCATCGCCTGGTACTGGCGTTATCGCTGGCACCGTCGTGCGGTCCTTGCTCGATGCGGCTGGTTACCACAACATGCTGACCAAGGTGCTCGGCACCAACAATCCTCACAACGTCGTGCGCGCTGTGGTCGATGCACTCCAGCGACTTGAGTCGCCGGAGCAGTATGCCGCCCGTGTCGGCAAGAACGTCGATGACCTCATGGCTGACTACAATGTCGGTGCCCATGTCTGGGGTCAAGCGGCTCACGGCTAGGAGAGCGACATGTCCAAGAAGCTGCAGATCACGCTGAAGCGCAGCGTCATCGGGTCCAATGCAGCCCAGCGTGCCACTGTGCGCGGGCTTGGGCTTCGGCGCATCAACCACACTCGAGTCCTCGAGAACACTCCGGCGGTCCGGGGCATGGTCAAGAAGGTGATTCACCTTGTTGACGTGTCCGAGGTCGAGGTCGGCTAGTCCTCCAGGGAGCAGTCATGGCAAACGAATTGAGCAACCTGGCGCCTCCAGCTGGTTCCGTCCGCAGACGTATGCGGGTCGGACGTGGTGAGGGGTCGGGCAAGGGCAAGACTGCGGGGCGGGGTCAGAAAGGCCAGCGCGCCCGTGGAACTGTGCGGCGGGGCTTTGAAGGCGGGCAGATGCCGCTGGCTCGTCGGCTGCCCAAGCGCGGGTTCAACAACATTTTCGCGAAGCAGTACACCGAGGTGCGGCTTGACCGCATCGCCGGCCGGTTTGAGGCTGGGGAGGTCGTCGACGCCGAGGCTTTGAAAGCTCGCGGCGTGATTTCCAAGATTTGTCGCGATGGCGTCAAGGTTCTTGGGAATGGTGACGTCTCGCATGCGTTGACGATCCGTGCGGCTAAGTTCACGCGGTCGGCAGCGGAGAAGATTGTCGCAGCCGGCGGAGTCGCCGAGGAAGTGTAGATTGGTCGAGGCCATTGCCAATATTTTCCGGGTTGCGGACCTTCGAAGTCGCATCCTCTTTACGTTGGCGATGCTCGCCATCTTCCGACTGGGCGTGTTCATTCCTGCGCCCGGGGTAGATCGGGTTGCTCTGGGCGACTTTTTCGCTTCAGCGAGCGACAATCTCTTCGGCATGTACAACATGTTTAGCGGGGGAGCGCTGGCTCAGTTCAGCGTGTTTGTCCTCGGCATCATGCCGTACATCAGTGCGTCAATCATCATGCAGCTCGGTCAGGTCGTTGTGCCTCAGATCGAGCGTTTGCGTGCTGAGGGCCAAGCTGGTCGAAAGAAGATCAACCAGTACACTCGGTATCTGACCATCGGCATCGCGGTCATTCAGTCGATGGCGATCGCCATTGGGCTGGAGCACACCAAGACTTCCTCCGGTGCCGAAGTCGTGTTGGCTGCGGGTTGGTCGTTCCGTCTCATGACGATGATTACGATGACCGCTGGCAGCTGCTTCGTGATGTGGCTCGGTGAGCAGATCACCGACCGTGGCGTTGGTAACGGCGCCTCACTCATCATCACGGCTGGCATCATCGCGGGCTTGCCCGGCGCAGTCGTAAACATGAAGAACAAGCTGGACATCGGGGAGATTAATCTTCTCGAGACTGTGCTCTTGGCGGCCTTCATGTTCGTGGTCATCATGGGCATTGTGTTCATCGAGCGCGGTCAGCGAAGGGTGCCCATTCAGTACGCAAAGCGTGTGGTGGGTCGACGAATATATGGGGGCCAGGCGACTCACCTTCCGTTGAAGGTCAACGTCTCCGGGGTCATTCCGCCCATCTTCGCTTCATCGATGATGATGTTCCCCGCGACGGTGGGAACGGTTTACCCGCACCCCCTCTTCGAGACCCTGTCCAGCCAGTTCATGCCTGGCACGTGGGTCTACAATCTCACTTACGTCGGGCTGATTGTCTTCTTTGCCTACTTCTACACGGCGGTGACATTCAACCCGGTGGATGTGGCAGACAATCTGCGAAAGAACGGCGGGTACATCCCTGGCATTCGCCCAGGCAAGCAGACTGCGGACTATCTGGACCGGATCCTGACTCGTCTCACAGGTGGTGGTAGCGTCTACTTGTCTGCGGTGTGCATTCTCCCAACTATCTTGACCACGATGTACGGGCTTCCGTTCTTCTTCGGCGGGACCGGACTTCTGATTGTGGTGGGCGTGTCGCTCGACACCGTTGCGCAGATTGAAGGGCATCTGTTGACTCAGCACTACGATGGCTTGCTGGGCTCAGGTGCCTCTCGGGGTCGTGGTCGACGCAAGCCTATTGGCAGCGTTTGAGTCGCCTCGGAGTTTCTGATGGACGTGATTCTCTTTGGTCCTCCGGGCGCTGGCAAGGGCACTCAGGCTGTGGCGGTGTGCAACACCGTCGGCGTTCCTCATGTTTCGACGGGTGACATCTTCCGTCGACACTTGCGTGAGGGCACAGAGCTCGGTCTGTTGGCCAAGTCGTTCATGTCGAAGGGTGAGCTGGTTCCCGACGAAACTGTCGTGGAGATTGTGGGTACTCGGCTCTCGGAGCCCGACGCGGCAGGTGGGGTTCTCTTTGACGGCTTTCCCCGGACCGTGAATCAGGCGGTTCTGCTCGACGGTTGGCTGCGTGCTCGCGGTCGGAAGGTTGATGTTGTCGTGAACCTGGTGGTTCCGGACGAGGTGGTTCATGCCCGGCTTTCGGGGCGGCGGTCGTGCCTGTCCTGCGGTGCTTCGTATCATCTGCTTCATCTGCCCCCCGCTGTTGACGGGGTGTGTGACCGATGCGGGGCGGCAGTGGTACAGCGAGATGACGACTCCGACGACACTGTCTGGCGGCGTTTGGAGACCTACCATTCGCAGACTGCGCCAGTGCTGGAGTGGGCGCGGAGCTCGTGTCGCGTTGTGGATGTGGACGCGAATCAAGCAATTTCAGATGTGAGACTGGCGGTGGTCGCAGCTCTTTCGAGCTGAGGTGCACCCTTGGGTTGACATCATCCATGGGCCGGCGTAAGCGCGCTGGTCTTTTCGTCTGTCCTGCTGGCCAGACGTCAGTTCCATTCAACCGTTGAACCGGCCTAGTGTCGGCGAGGTGTAGATATGAAAGTGAAGGCTTCCGTGGGCCGGATGTGCGACAAGTGCCGCATTGTACGGCGACGTGGCGTAGTCCGGGTCCTCTGTGAGAATCCCAAGCACAAGCAGCGGCAGGGGTAGACCATGGCACGCATTGAAGGCGTTGACCTTCCGCGCAATAAGCGCATCGATATTGCTTTGACCTACATCTACGGTGTCGGTCGCACACTCGCTCACCAGATTCTGGATGAGGCGAATGTCGCACACAACGTCCGCACTCAGGATCTTTCCGAGGTGGAGGTTGCTTCCATTCGTGATGTCATCCAGGCCAGCTATCAGGTCGAGGGTGATCTCCGGAAAGAGATTGCGATGAACATCAAACGGTTGATCGACATCAACTGCTACCGTGGCCTTCGCCACAAGCGCGGCCTTCCGGCTCGTGGTCAGCGTACCCACACCAACGCACGCACCCGCAAGGGACCGCGTCGCGCCATCACCCGGCGCCGCTGAAGGCAGGAGGTAGACAATGGCAGGTCCACGTCGAGGCGCGCCCAGGCGCGCACGCAAAAACATTCCGTCTGGTGTGGTTCACATTCAGGCGACTTTCAACAACACCATCGTCACGATTACCGACCCCAACGGAAACACCGTTTCCTGGTCGAGTGCCGGCGTTCGTGGCTTCAAGGGGTCGCGCAAGTCGACTCCCTTTGCTGCGCAGCTGGTTGCGGAAGACGCCGCACGCAAGGCGATGGATCACGGCATGAAGGCCGTGGGTGTGTTTGTGAAGGGGCCCGGAGCAGGGCGTGAGTCCGCACTGCGGGCCATCGCGAACTCCGGTCTCAAGATCACGCACATTCGCGATGTCACGCCGATTGCCCACAACGGTTGCCGGCCGCCCAAGCGTCGCCGCGTCTGACCAGGTCATCCTGACCCCCTCCGAGTAGCTGGCTTGCTGGCACTGGGGAGCGAGTGGGGGTCGCTGCGCGGGTGTGGTGCCGACCCCACGGCCAGAAACCCGCACGGGAGAGCGTAATGGAAGGACAGTTCGCCAATTGGCGGAAGCTCCGAGTCCCTAAGGCAGTGGAGACGGTTCACGACGATGGCCGCTACGGTCGGTTCGTGCTCCGTCCTCTTGAGAGCGGTTTTGGTGTCACCTTGGGCAACTCGCTTCGTCGGGTTCTCCTGGGCAGTCTCCAAGGTGCAGCAGTCACGTCGATCAAGATTGACGGTGTGCTTCACGAGTTCTCTGCGAAGCCGGGAGTGGTCGAGGATCTCACTGACATCATCTTGAACTTCAAGTTGGTCCGAGTGCGCATGCACTCTACGGAGCCCATCCAGGGCACCATCGACGTGCAGGGCAAGGCGGGCGAAGTGGTGGTGGTTCGTGCGGGCGACCTTCGGTTCTCTGCAGGGGCCGAAGTGCTCAACCCAGAGCTCCCCATCGCTACTCTGACGCAGGCCACTCGGCTCTACGTTGAGGTGTCGGTGGAGATGGGGCGCGGTTATGTGCCAGGGTCTATGAAGACGGTGATGGATCAACCCATCGGGACCATTCCCGTGGATGCGATCTATTCCCCGGTTTCAAAGTCTCGCTACGACGTCACTCCGTGCCGCGTGGGCAACAGCACCAACTTCGACTCCTTGTCCTTAGAGGTTTGGACTGACGGTAGCGTGAGTCCCACGGATGCGGTCGGCCTCGCGGCGAAGGTGCTTAAAGAGCAGGCGGGAGTCTTCTCCAACTTGGTGGACGCCGGTAGTCTGAGCGATACAGGCTCCGACGAGCCATCAGAGCCCATTAACGAAGCGCTATATCGGCGTGTTGATGAGCTGGAGCTCACGGTCCGTTCGGCCAATTGCCTGCAGAACGCAGGCATCGAATTCATCTGGCAGCTGGTTCAGAAGTCCGAATCGGACATGCTGAAGACCAAGAACTTCGGCCGCAAGAGCCTTGCGGAGATCAAGGATGTGCTCGCTGAGCTCGACCTGTCTCTTGGCATGCGGCTGCCTGAACACTTCAAGCCCCGCGGTTCCCACTGAGCCTCGGGTCCACAGATTGATCGCGTGGGTGGCAGTAGGCCGGTTGCGCGAAGGAGAGAACAATGCGGCATCTGAAGGCGGGCCGGCGGCTGGGACGCACTAGTTCCCATCGCAAGGCTATGTACCGCAACATGGTGACGTCGCTGGTGATCCATGGCCGGATTCGTACGACCCTCGCCAAGGCGAAGGAACTGCGCAAGGTTGCGGATCGCATGGTCACACTGAGCAAGGGTGTTGCACCCAGTGCGCTTGAGTCGGCGGAAGGGGATGCTCTGCAGAACCTGAAGGTGAAGCGAGTGCATTACATCCGGCGGGCCGCGCGGACCATACAGGATCGTGCCGCCCTCGACATTCTCTTCAACGATCTCGCAGGTCGTTTTGAGGGGCGTGCGGGTGGTTACACTCGTGTGATGAAGGCTGGTTTCCGGCCTGGCGACAACGCTCCGATGGCGATCATCGAGTTCGTTGGCACCCCTGGTCCCGTCACCGAAGAAGGTGATGAGGCCGACGAGGTAGCTGGCGAGGAGTGAGCGAACGTTCGTTTTGATTGATTCGCCGGAGTCTTCATGGCTTCGGCGTTTTCCGTTCTTGCTATTGTGGTCGCGGTTTTGAGGCGTGTATGTTGCCTGACCGGAGGTCGGTGTGAGCTGTCGCGAACAGATGAAGGTTCGTTGGGAGACTTATCTGAAGTCTTCCGGATTGAAGACCACCCGGCAACGTCGAGCTATCTTTGACTCTTTTTCAGAGGCCGAGGGGCACGTTTCGTTGGACGAGCTGCTGTCGGCAGTGCAGGAGCGGCAACCTTCTGTTGGCTACGCCACCGTTTACCGCACAATGAAGCTGTTCGTCGACGCGCACATTGCTTCCGAACGTCAGTTCGGAGATGGGCAGTCCCTGTACGAAGCTGTGCTCGACGTGGCAGAGCATCACGACCATGTGATCTGCAACACGTGCGGCAAGATCTTCGAGTTCGAAGACGAGGAGATTGAGCGGAGGCAAGCCGCAGTGGCTCGTAGCTTTGGTCTACGCATCACCCGCCACCGCCTCGATCTCTGGGGCGACTGTACGGATTCCGCTACCTGCGAGAACCGAAAATAGGCTGGTGGTGCCAGCCTATTGGTTTGCGCAGAAACCCGCCGATTGCCCCTATAGTGTGCGCTTACTCAGGGGTCACAGGGGTGCCTTCTTCCGGGGTGGGCGTCGGCACGGCTGCACCCTCGGTCGAAGTGGTTGCGCCTTCGCTTGGTACAGCGGCGCCCTCTTCGATCGTTGGCTTGGGGGCTGGGGCCGGCGTTGGTGTGGGAGGCGGCACGGGTGTGCCCGCTGGGACGCCGACTTGAGGCTGGAGATCGAACTGCGCGCGAGTCACCGATGCACGTCGAAGCTCGTCCTGTTGAAGCTGCTCAAGTTCGTCTTCGACCCCGCCCCCGCTGCGTACCTTGTCGTTGCTGAACCACGCTAGTGTGATGCTGGTGACCATGAACATCGCAGCTACTGTGGTGGTGGCGCGAGTCAGAATGGTGCCGGAACCTCGCGGCCCGTACATCTGATTGCCGCCGCCGCCACCGCCAAACGCAGCAGCACCGTCCTTCCCCGGTTGGAGAAGAATGATGAGAATGAGCGCGAAGCACAGCATGATGTGCAGCGTGTTGATGAAGATGGTCATGTCGTCTCTCCGGACGTGCCAAGCTGTAGAGCCGAGCCCACGCGACTAACGGGTGGGTCGCCGAGCGGCACTCACGATGGCCACGAAGCTCTTCGCATCAAGGCTTGCGCCCCCAACCAAGGCGCCGTCGATGTCGGGCTGGGAAAGCAGGGCACGGGCGTTTCCGGGCTTCACACTCCCGCCATACTGAATGCGCACACTGGCAGCTACGAAGGCGGGGAAAGCGGCTCGCAACACACCACGAATTGTTGCGTGGATGGACTGCGCGGACTCTGGAGTGGCAGATCGGCCAGTTCCAATCGCCCACACTGGCTCGTATGCAAGTGTGACGGAAGCGGCTTGGTCAGGCGACAAATGGGCCAATGCAGCACGAACCTGGCGCTCGACCACATCCGTCGCCTGGCCGGCGTCGCGTTCTTGGAGAGTCTCGCCGACGCACACGATGGGGAGAAGCCCGTTGCGGAAGGCTGCATCCACTTTCTGGGCGACCAGCTCGTCGGTCTCGCCAAACTGGGCCCGGCGTTCGCTGTGTCCGATGATGGTGTAGGTGCAGCCTGCCTCGCGCAGCATGGGTCCGCTCAGGTTGCCTGTGAAGGCGCCGGAGTCCGCTGGGTGGATGTCCTGCGCGGCGACGTGCACCCCTGTGTGGTCAAGTCGGCTCGCGACCATAGGGATGCACACCGACGGGGGCGCTACTGCGACGTCCACGTCCACGACGTCCACGAGTGCGGACTTCAACGCTCTGGCGAGAGTGTCGGCCGCTGCGGGGCCCTTGTTCATCTTCCAGTTGCCGGCGATGAAGATGCGACGAGTCATGGTTGCTCCTGAATTTCAGCGTCGGTGTGATCGGATGGCGCGGACACCTGGCAGCTCGCGGCCATTCAGGAATTCCATCGATGCGCCGCCGCCAGTGCTGACGTGGCCCATCTGTTCAGCGAGCTCGAAGCGAGCCACTGCGGCAGCGCTGTCGCCGCCTCCCACCACGGTGAAGCCACCGCACTCAGCGACGGCTTGGGCAACCGTGCGGGTGCCTTTGGCGAAGGCGTCTTGCTCGACCAGTCCGAGGGGACCGTTCCAGAACACTGTCCGTGCTTCCCGCACCAGCTCGGACCACTCAGCGGCGGTCTCAGGTCCGATGTCGAGGCCCATTGCGTCATCTGGGATGTTGAGCACTGCTTGCGCACCCTCGACGTCGTCGAGAGAGGCGGCGACCACATGGTCCGTTGGAAGCAGCAGTTGTACGCCGCGTTCCTCGCAGCGTTCCATCACTCTACGGGCGAGCAGCAGTTTTTCGGACTCGACCCGCGACCGGCCGACCGGCACTTCTCGGGCGGCGAGCAGGGTGTAGGCCATGGCACCGCCCACGAGGATGGTGTCGCAACGACGGGCCAGGGTTTCCAGGACCCCGACCTTGTCCGACACCTTCGCTCCGCCGAGGATGGCCACATAAGGTCGCTCCACCTCGCCTTGGAGACGTGACAGCTCCGCGAGCTCCTTTTCCACGAGCAGTCCCACCGCGCACTGGGAGGTGTGGGCGACGACGCCCTCGATGGAGGCGTGAGCGCGGTGCATCGCACCGAATGCGTCGTTGACGTAGACCGATGCCAGGCGGCCGAGGCCTGCGCTGAACTCTGGGTCGTTCTTCTTTTCTCCAGCGTGGAAGCGGAGATTTTCCAGAACGAGAACGCCGCCCATCGGCACGTCGCGGGCGACCTGCTCCACGCCTTCGCCAACTGTGTCGGGGGAGAAGAGGACTTCATCGTCGAGCAGGGCGGCGAGGCGTGCGGCAGCTGGTTCAAGCGACAGGCCTGCCTTTCGACGACCGCCAGGTCGGCCGAGGTGACTGCATACTACGATGCGGCACTGACGCTCGCGAAGCCATTGGAGGGTCGGGAGAGCGGCCCGGATGCGGGTGTCGTCTGCGACTTCACCATCCCGGAGGGGCACATTGAAGTCGACCCGCAGTAGTACGGAGTCGCCGGGGTTCAGGTCTAGGTCGGCGAGGGTGGGGACTGACATCAAGACTCCAACGCGGCCAAGCGGTGGACCAAGTCAATCATCCGATTGGAGAAGCCCCACTCGTTGTCGTACCAGGTGAGAATCTTTGCGGTTCGGCTGCCCGTGGTCTGAGTCAACGGAAGGTCCGCAATGGACGAACGGGGGTCGCCGACCAAGTCACTGGACACTATCGGTGCGGTGGAGACGCCGAGAATTCCCTTGAGCGGACCCGACTGGGCCGCCGCAGTCAACGCTTCGTTGATGGATGCCACGGTGACCGGCTCGCGTGTGTTGATCACGAGATCGACCAGCGAGACATTGGGGGTCGGCACCCGGATGGCCATGCCGTTCAGCTTGCCCTTGAGCTCGGGAAGCACCAGTCCGACGGCCTTGGCTGCGCCGGTGGACGTGGGCACGATGTTGACCGCCGCGGCTCGGGCTCGCCGAAGGTCCTTGGGGTGGGGCGCGTCAAGCAGCCGCTGGTCCATGGTGTAGCTGTGAACGGTTGTCATCAGACCGTTCTCAATGTGGAACGTGTCGTGGAGGACCTTGGCCACTGGTGCGAGGCAGTTGGTGGTGCACGATGCGTTTGAGATGATGCGGTCGGACGCTTTGAGGGTGTCGTCGTTGACGCCCATCACCACAGTGGCGTCTGGGTTGCTTGCGGGCGCGCTGATGATGACTCGTCCAGCACCAGCTTCAAGGTGGAGATTCGCTGCTGCTCGCTTTCTGAATGCGCCGGTGCACTCGAGGACCACGTCGACACCCCGCGCCTTCCAGGGCAGCTTGGCGGGGTCTCGTTCGGCCGAGGTCGGGATGAGCTTGCCGTCGATGCGGAGGCCCTCGCCGGTGGACTCGACCTTCGCGTTGAACCGGCCGTGCACTGAGTCGTGCACGAGCAGGTGTGCCAATACATCGTCACTGGTGAGGTCGTTGATGTGAACGAACTCGATGTTCGGGTCATTCCAGGCGGCACGGAGAACGCAACGTCCGATGCGGCCGAAGCCATTGAGAGCGACACGGATGGCCATTGGGGGAACCTCACGGGGAGTATGGCGGTGTGGATGGCAAGCAGGCTGTCCGAGTCGAGCCTGAACTCCACTCATCCACGGACGAGTGGGCGTAACACGAAGGCATCCGCGCACGGGTGACGGGACTGTGGCTCGCCCGGCCATCGGCATGCCTTCACGCCCGCGATATGGCGCGGGTCATGCCGTTGCTCGTCACCAACATCCCGTGGTCTGGCCCCGATTCCGACCCTACTGAGGCCTTGGCCCAGCGGTTGTCTGTTTCGCGCCATTCGATTGCCGAACATCGTCTGCTCAAGCGCACTGTCGATGGCCGACGGCGCCCGCCTGTGTGGCTGGCCAACTATCGGGTGGCGCTTGCCGATGAGGGCCTTGAGCAGACCTGCTTGAGCCGAAAGGCCCACGGCGTTCGCGCCTACCAACAGCGAGATGAGGCCCGCTATGCGGTGGCTGCGAAGGTGCCCATCGACTCCTGCCAGGCCACCTTGCGGCCCATCGTAGTTGGGGCGGGGCCCGCCGGCCTGTTTGCGGCGTTGGCCTTTGCGGAGGCCGGAGCGCGTCCCGTGTTGTTGGAGCGCGGCGGCGCGGTGGAGGAGCGTCACCACGATGTGCGGCGGTTCTGGCGTCACAGCGAGCTCGACCCTGAGTCCAATGTGGTCTTCGGCGAAGGGGGTGCGGGGGCCTTTTCCGATGGCAAGATCTACACCCGTCGCAGAGATGGTGATCTTGGATGGATCTTTCGAAGATTTGTGGACTTTGGTGCGAGTCCAGAGATTCTCGCCGAGGGTTGGGCCCACCTTGGCACGGACCGTATCCGGGCGTTGTTGCCCCAGCTGCGAGCTCGCCTGGTTGAGCTCGGGGCGGAAGTTCGGTTCCGGGTGACCGTCTCTGAGCTCATCGTTGACCGCAGCCGGTGTGTGGGGGTCCGGAGTAATGACGGGGAGGAGTGGACTGGGGACTGCGTGCTCATGGCGACTGGCCACAGCGCGCGCGATGTCTGGCGGATGATGCTCGATGCGGGCGCGGAGGCCGTCCAGCGTCCCATTCACATCGGCGCTCGGGTCGAGCACCCCCAGCGTTTCATCGACCTCGCCCGTTACGGTGCCCCCCGTGGGGACCTGCCACCCGCGTCTTATCGACTCACCTCCAACCCACGCCCAAAGAGGGGCCTGTCGCCGGCGCGTAAGGCCCACACCTTTTGTATGTGTCCCGGCGGCACTGTGGTGGGGGCCTCCAATCACCCTGGGCGCGTCGTGGTGAACGGCATGAGCTACTCGAAGAGGCAGGCTTGGTGGGCCAACAGTGCGGTCATCGCCGAGGTGCTTCCTTCCGACTACGACGGACCAGACGCTCTAGCGGGGGTTCGCTATCAGGACGCCATCGAACGGCGGGCGTTTGAAGTCGGTGGAGGAAGCTTCCGTGCGCCCGCCCAGCGAGTGGTGGACTTGCTTGCAGGTCGGCCGTCCACGGACCTTCCTCGCACCAGCCACCCCCTGGGTGTGGAGCCCGCGGACTTACGCGAGGTTCTGCCTGCTCCCATCGTTGGCGGCATCATCGCAGCCCTGCGGCACTTCGACCGCAAGCTCCGAGGCTTTGCAGGGGCAGACGGCATTCTCATTGCGCCTGAGACCCGCACCACGGCGCCGCTTCGCTTCCTCCGCGACGAAAATCTGGAAGCGGAGGGCCTGCCCGGCTTGCTGCCCGTCGGTGAAGGGGCTGGCTACGCGGGTGGAATCGTGAGTGCGGCCCTCGACGGACTGCGGGCCGCGCGATCTGTGGCAGCCCGCGCCCGTCGGCCGGTGGTCCGTTGAAGTCTCAGCGGAACTTTGCGTCGATGGTGCCGTCCTTCGACAGCGTGAGCTGGGCGCGGACCTCGGAGCCTGCCTCGCGCCCGGGGCAGTCTGTGGAGTCCACCGTCCAGTTCACCGTCGCCACCTTGTCGGAGTCGGCAGGTTCCATTGTCCACTTGCCGGCTTCGGTGCATTCCATCTTCTCGTCGTCGAACTCGACCCAACCGGCGGCCTTCCACGTGTTGTCGGCCGCGAAGGTCATCTTGTCGTACTGGAAGGTCGCGCCGCCTGTGTCGCTCGGACGGAATGCCAGCAAGGTGGAAGACATCAGCTTGACGCCGTACTTCTTGCTTGCGGCATCGTCGGGTGTGGTCGGCACAGCGGCCGCTTTGGGGGTCGATGCGGCAGGTGCATCGCCGCCTTTCTTCTTCTTCTTGCCGGCGAGGGCGCTGCCTCCCAGGACTAGGGACGCGGCGAGCAGAGCTGAAAGCATACGGGACATGGGGTTCTCCTGTGGACGCGGCCTCGCGCAGGGCTGGGTCAGCGGGCCGCATTCGGAAGGTTGGAAGTGGCGGGGCGGGCGCACCCGTTTCGCCGGCGCCCCTCGTTGTACCTCCGCCGACCAGGGCGAAACAACTGCTAGCCGCAGGATTGGTAGCCGCAGGATTGGTAGCCGCAGGATGCTGGGCATGCCCAAGCATCACGCGGGGTGGCGACACGTCCAGTCTGATGGAACTTCCGCACATTCGCGATGGGCTTCTAACGATGCCTGATGGCGCGACTCGTTCTCGCTGGGCCGCGCGGTGGGCCCTCGTGGTCATCGGCTACGTCGTGGTCGGTGGCCTGATCCTCGGCCGTGCTGCGCTGGACCTGGGGGGGACCGTGCCCGGGGCTGCTCGTTCCGACGTGTGGAACTCGCTGTGGTCGCTCTGGTTCGTGTCCGACGCCTTGGCTGAGGGACAGCTGCCCTGGCACACCCTGCATCTCAACCACCCGTCCGGCGGTGTGTTGATGGTCGCGGACCCCGTGGGCGCAGTGGTCGCCGCCTTGCCTGTCCAGTGGCTTGGAGTTGAGGCGACCTACGGTCTGCTGGTCTGGGGCCGGATCGTGGCAGCTGGCCTAGCCGCCCACCTGGTGGCCCACGAGCTGATGCGCGGCTCTTCTCCGGGGCAACCGGGCTGGGCGCCCTGGGTTGCAGGGCTGGGGTACTGCACTTCGGCGGTGCTGATGTCTGGCATCCACAACGGCACGTCCGAGGCCGCCGCCTTCGCCCCCGCCGGCCTGGCATGTTGGGCAGCCGCACGCGCTGTGCGGCTGGGGAGCTGGGGCTGGGCATCGCTCGGTGGACTTCTGCTGGTCTGGTCTACCGCTGCCAGTGGCTACTCCGCCGTGGTGTCCTATCTGTTGGTGGGAATGCTGGTTATCAGCTGGTTTCCGGTAGCACCCAAGCACTGGGGGAAGCGGGCGACGGTGCTGCTCGTCGGGCTCGCTGGGTCTCTCCCAATTGCCGCTGGAATCTCGCGAGCCGCCGTCTTCAAAGGCAATTTGGTCGGCATCAAACATCCTGCAGAGCTCGCCAGCGTCCGCCGCAGCACCGGACCCGCCGACCCACTCGCCTACCTGATTCCCGGAGACTATCGGAGCCCCGACTTTCGCATCATTTCCCGCTATGGAGAGGACTTCATCCACTCGCCCTATCTGGGCTGGACTCTCCTCCTGGTCGCCGCTTTCGGCCTGTACACCCATCGACGAGAACTGCGCGATGTAGGCTGGCTGCTGGCGGGTGGGGCGGTGTGTGGACTGCTGAGTCTGGGCCCGGTGATTGTCCACGATGGCCTCGCATGGGTGTTTCTCGATGAAAGAGTGTGGCCGCTTCCCTACCTGATGCTCGAACGCGTCCCCGGGTTGGGGTCGCTGAGTCTCCTGTGGCGTCTCGGGCAGGGAGCTGCGTTGGCGATTGCGGTCGTGGCGGCCTGGGCACTGCGAGGCCGGTCGGTGGGTGTCGTCGGTCTGGTCGCTGCACTGGTGTTCCTCGAGAGTCGTCTCGTGGCCCCAACCGCTGGACTGCCCGTCCACACTGAGGCGCGAACCCACCCTGTCTTTGATGCACTGAGGGATGCTCCAGCGGGAGCGGTCGTGAACTACCCGGTGGTCGGTGGACGCGCGTACCTTCATGAGCAGGCCATCCATCAGATGCCGATTGCAGGTCGACTCAACTTCCCGAACAACGGCATCGGCAGGTCGTTTTGGACGACCGTGCGCCGGTCGTTGGCTGTCGACGATGGGGACGCACGTCGAGACATCCGGGCCAAAGCGATCGAGACGGGCATCCGCTACATCATTCTCCACGAGGATCCCGAAGCCGGACCCGGCATGTACGACGAGGCGGTCGAACTGGCGGAAGAGCTCTTTCCAGCGATGGGGGAGTCTGAGCCCAGAGCGACCAGCGGTCCCCACAGCCAAGGTGTGCGGGTGCTTCGTCTGTACTGAGACCCTGGGGTGTGGTTCCGCAGCACGCCTCCGCACGATAGGCGCGCTGGGTGGCTGCCATCCGGTGGGCCTGCCAGGATGGAGTGAACGTGGGAGCCCTTGTTCGCCAGGACTCGAACGCCATCGGAGGTCGCTTCCGGTCGCCTCGACCGCTTGAGGGCTTGGAAGGACCGCCGGGCGCTCTGCCGTTCTTGGGAATGTCCCTCGCCGAGCGGCAGACCCGTGCTTTTCTGGAGGCCGGGCTTGAGCTGGTGGACGGCATCGCCACCGAGTCCGACGTCGCGCTACCCGCTGACCGATGGCGTGTGCTGGTTCGTGAGGATGTGGCCGTCACAAGAGCCGCGCTGGACCGCTTCTTGTTGAAGGCGCGGGAGGTGGAGACCGACCTCAGCTGGCGGGCAAGCGGTCGGGTCGGCAACATCGCCTCCGAAGTCGCGCTTGGGCACCCCGATGAGCCATGGCTGGTCGCACTGGCCCCCGGCGGTGAGGTCACCGAGGCTCGAATCGGTGGCTGCGTGACCACCGAGGTGGAGGTCGACGAGCGATTGGTGCAGTTCCCGCTTCCCGCCGGTCAATTCGAGGCGGACGCGCTCGAGCTGCCACTCACCGAGTCCCTGGTGCTGCCATGCGGCCACTGGGCTCAGCTGCTGTGGGCGAATCTGCTCGCCCTCGGTCCCCACCTCTACCGCACCCTTGGCGGTCGAAACATTGTGGAGATGGGGATTCGGCTGGTGGGAGCCGTCGCCCGAGCCCGCACCGCCGATCCGGCGCGCGTCATGGCGACCTACGTGCGCATGGGCGATGAGTGCCGCATCCATCCGACCGCTGTTGTGGAGGCCAGCTGGCTGGCCGATGGCGTCGAGATTGGGCCCAATGCCGTCGTGCGGGGATGTGTGCTCGGAGAAGGCGCACATGTCGAGGCGCTGGCGGTGGTGGAAGGTTCAGTCCTCGCGCCCCGGGCGACGGTCCAACGGCAAGCCATGGTGAAGTATTCGGTGCTTGGGAGTCGGTCGGCTGCCGCGGGTGACATGCAGCTCGGAGTGCTCGATCGCGGTGCGGCTCTGAAGAAGACCGCCGCATTGTTGGACCAGGCCATTCGTGGGGTGGTTCAAGTCTCTGCCTGGGGTCGACTGGTCCCCGCACCGCTTGGACTGGCTGGCGTCGGTGTCGGCGCGCGCACCATCGTGGGCGCGGATGTCTTTGTGGCCCCTGGCCGGACCGTGCCGCCAGACCTCGTGGTGGTCCCCAACCCCGCCTCCGTGCTTCGTCGGGTCCCTACGGCCACTCCACCCGGCATCTGGGCAGTTGTCGACGGCACTCTGGTCTGTCTCGACAAACCGGTTGTCGATATCTTCACTTCCCCTGACGAGGGCTGAGCAGACTTGATGTGGATGTGGGGCAAGCCGGTGCTCGATCAGCTGCTGATAGGCGGCTACCTGGGCCTATTAACGCTGTTGTGGGCCTTCTTGGTGTATGGCGCACCTCGGTGGGGAAGCGGACATCGTCTCGCCAAACCCACAGGTTCCCCTCCGGTCGACCCACCGCTGGTCAGCATCTGCATTCCTGCCCGGGACGAAGCGGACAGCATCGGTGGCTGTGTGGAGGCAGCGCTGGCGAGCCGGTGGCCGCGGCTCGAAGTCATCGTGGTGGACGATCGTTCCTCTGATGGCACAAGTGTGAACGCGGAGCAGGCGGGGCAAGGGGACAGTCGACTCCACATCCTACAGGGCAACGAGCCGCCGGCTGGCTGGTCCGGAAAGGCCTGGGCGTGCGCGCGTTCGGCCAGTGAGGCCTCCGGGGAGGTCCTTCTGTTTGTCGATGCGGATGTCCGTATTGCCCCAGATGCGGTGCGTGCCGCCGTGGAAGAAATGACAGCGCGCCGCCTCGACCTGCTCAGTGCCTTCGGACGCTGGCGCCTGGAGAGCTTCTGGGAGCGTGTGGCGGTTCCGCCGGTCGGTTGGCTTATTCGCGGGGCCGTGGACCTCGATGCAGTCAACACCCCAGGCAAAGAGGCGGCCTTTGCCAATGGTCAATTCATTGCGATCCAGCGCGGTATCTATGAGCGTATTGGAGGCCATGAGGCCGTAGCAGAAACCATTCTCGACGACGTCAGGTTGGCGGCAGCGGTGCAGAGGGCCGGCGGACGGCTGGGGCTATTCGACGCAAGCTGGCTCTTCGAAGTGCGGCCCTACCGGGGCTTGTCCGAAGTGGTTGCTGGGTACTCGAAGAACCTCTTTGAGGGGATGGACCGCTCTCTCACCACGGCTCTCGGCGCCATCTTGTTCATTTTCGTGGGGACCTTGCTTCCGTACATCGCGATCGCTGTCGCGCTCGGTCTTCGCCTCGGGCTCGGCTGGGGAGTGCCTGGCTGGGGCTGGATTGCCTGGGCTGTGTTGGTGTGCGGACTGCAGGTGTGGTTCCGCGCGCGGGTCGAACACCGGGATGGCCGGTCGGCCAGTGTGGCGTGGACCCATGCGCTTGGCAATGTGGTGTTGGTGTGGATTGTCATCCGGTCGACACTTCGCCTCGAGTCCACCTGGAAGGGCCGTCGCTTCGTCGACGGGCGGGTCGCTCGCTCCCCCCGAACCACAGACTCTTCGGCTTAAGACGGGCACAGCGTGGCCAGGTTTGCCCTCTGCTTCGCGGGTGAGCCCATTTCCTCTCGCCGTGAATCTGGGGACCTGTGATTTGGGGACCCGAAAGAGCTCGAGATTCGGGGACCCGAAAACGACAACACCCCGGCAAAACCAGGGTGAGGCGTTCGAGAGCGGGAGACGGGATTCGAACCCGCGACATCAAGCATGGCAAGCTTGTGCTCTACCAACTGAGCTACTCCCGCAGCGCACCGCTGCCAAGCGACACCATCCGGAGATGGGCCGCGATGTCGAAGAACGACGACGACCACCGCGAAGGTATGGCCGTGCGTTGCGTCGGCGGGTGGGACTCAATGGTCAGACCGTTCCCGCGAGCCTGCCGCTGTTAACCGAGAGGTCTGGTCCTGCAAGGCAATTATCCGTCTCTGTCGCTGCTGATCTTGGGAAACGCCAGAGATCGGTGACGGCATTTCGAAGCGGATTGGCGCTGCGATGTTGTGGGGATGGGCGGTCCTGAGGTATTGTGCTCGGCCTGTAGAGTGGGTTGAGCGCTTGGAGTGCGCTCTATCTGCATCGTGGGAGTGCGTCGATTCCGACTGCTGCGCCCTCGGCCGCCATCTCTGCGGATTTCCGTGACGATCGACAGTCGGCATGGCATCTTCCCGAGGAACTCCGCTCGGGTGCGGCACACCCCCACGCCGGTTCAGACACCCCACTGCCCCTTCTGGAGACAGTCGATGACCCGCAAGCTGGCACTTCTGCTCACCCTCGGCCTGTTCGCTGTGGCCTGTGACACCGGTGAGACCTCGAAGGATTCCGACGTGGTGGCGCCGGACGTCGATGATGAATCGACGTCGCAGGACCTCGACGGTGATGGGTGGTCGGTCGCGAATGGCGACTGTGACGACTCCAACGACGACGTCTTCCCTGGCGCTGAAGAGGCTTGCAACGACCTCGACGACAACTGCAACGGCGTGGCAGATGAGGGCTTTGGCGATGCGGATGGCGATGGAGTCGTAGACTGCGTCGACGCTGAAGAGTGCGACGGCCTGGACAACGACGGCGACGGTGAGGTCGACGAAGGCTTTCCGGATGAAGACGGCGACGGCGTGGCAGACTGCCTTGGTCGCGAGATCTGCGATGGCATTGACAACGATGGCGACGGGGAGATCGACGAGGACTTCGACCACGATGGCGATGGGTACACCGAGTGTGGCTCCGAGACTACTCCGGCAGATTGCGACGACTCCGATCCCACGATCTACCCCGACGCGGAAGAAATCCCGGGAGACCTCACCGACAACGACTGCGACAGTCTGGTGGATGAGGGTGCCTGGGTCGGTGATGAGCTCTACATCTCCGAGATCATGAACAACCCAGACAACGTCGACGACACCCACGGAGAGTGGTTCGAGGTCTACAACGCCTCGTCCTCCACCTTGCTGCTCAACGGTCTCGTTCTCTCGTCCTCAGTGGACTCCGACTACCACGTGGTCACCAGCAGCGATCTCCTCATTGTGGAGCCCGGTGAGTACTTTGTGTTCGCCGGCAGCGACAACCCGTTCGACAACGGTGGCGTCTCCAACGTGGGCTACGCCTACGGGAACGACCTGTCGCTCTCCAACGAGATGGATGGTCTGGTCGTCGAGGCCGACGGCTTGATCCTCGACGTGGTGCAGTGGGACGATGGGGTCACATTCCCCGACGTCAACGGCGCATCGATGTCGCTTGACCCCACCTACTTGGATGCCACCCTCAACGACAGCGGTGAGTGGTGGTGTCAGGCCACGCGACAGTGGGCGACTGCGACGGACCGTGGCTCGCCAGGCGAAGGCAACCAGTACTGCTGGCCGACCGCCATCGCGGCCTACACCGACTCGTCCTCGCTGCAGACCTGCGACGTGTTGTACCTCGACGGTTCCGCATCCAGCGACCCCGGGGATCTCGTGCTTCTCTTCACCTGGGAGCTGGTGTCCGCCCCAGCGACGTCGTTGCTCACCACAGCCGACATTGAGACGACCACCGACGTCATGCCGGAGTTCGTCCCCGACGTGGCCGGCACCTACTTGTTCAGCCTGGTGGTGGACAACGGTACCGAGCTGTCGCCTCCCAGCTACCTGTCCGTGGACATTGTCGAGCGTCCCTACAACACGGATCCCATTGCGGACCCGGGGGACGATGAGACCGCTTCGGCGACCGCTGACTGTACACCCATCAGCTACGGCGCCGGTGGATACGACTGCGATTCTTGTGCGGACTACGACTTCGAGCTCGACGGCACTGGCAGCTACGATCCTGACGGCGATGAGCTGAACGACCCCACTTGGGCCATCACCAGCGGCACCGGTACCATCTCTGATGAGGACACCTGGGAGCCTACGGTCACCATGCCTGGCTCGGCGGGTACCTACGGCGTCACCGTCAGCGAGTCTGTGGTGGTCGAGTTGACTGTGTCCGACTGCATGGCAGCCACGGGCACTGACAGCGTCACGATTACCTACTCCTGCACGGGCAGCTGAGCCCAGGGCTTGGACCTGCGCACCCTCGTGACTCATGGAGTTGCGGGGGTGTTGTCCTTCTTGGGTCAGCCGACGGGCCTGCGCCTGGGTCACTCCCCGGCTGGCTTGCCCTGGAGTGCTTGGGTTGCACCGGCGCAGATTCGGTCCACGGACGGTTGCCAGGTGCTGGGTAGGCTGCTGGGGAGTGTCTCGCAGAGGCGGACCATGTGGACATCTAGCGCTCGCAGGGCGTCGGCGGGCTGGGTGCCATCGGGCTGATGAAGGCCTCTTGTGACTGCGAGCACTGCGGCAGGAGTCAGGGTATTCTGCTGCATCAGCGCCACCGGCACCCGGGCGGTGTGTTCCCCGACGATCAAGTCAGCCACTGCCGGGAGGGCATCAGTGGAAAGGCCCAGCTCGTTGGACACCTCGAGCTGGTCTCGAAGGTCTTTCGCGGTGGCGAGTCGCCATGCCCATGCGAATGACTCGGCTTCTGCCGACCAAGCCGAGGCTCTGGAGAGCGTGTCGTGGAGGTCGAGGCCTGCGCAAGGACGGTCGGGGCATGCATCGACCAGTCGTTCGGCGGTCACCACGACCAGGGCTAGGCCGGTGGAGTCCTCCCCACCACCCGCCTCGACCAGCGCATCCAAAGAGGCGTGAAGAAGCTGAGGAAGTGGGTCCTCGGTGTCATCTCCAGAAAGTTGGTGACGTTGGTGTAGGTCTTCGGCGATGCGCTGGGCTTGCTCTTGCTGGGGAGCGTTGTCCGCTGACGCACGCAAGAGCATCAGATGGGTGGCCTCACTGAAGAGGGTTCGCCCCTCGTCCAGCTTTGCAGGGTCTGCGGCTTCGGTCGCCTCCGCACGGGCGACCATTACTCTCCCAGCGGGCAGGTCTCTCAAGCGGTCGAAGGTGCCCACGGTCATCGCGGCCTCGACGGGAGCCAGTGGAATCTCTGGTCCGTCGAGCCAGCCGAGCATCACATGGCGCTCGGCGACGCGAAGAAGGGCAGCGCGTCCTTGCGACGGGTCTAGCCAGGTCAAGGCTGGGCGCACGTCGTTTGGGCCGGCCGGTCCCTGGACCACCACACTGCCAAGCCAGGTGAGCAAGGCGCGGTCTCCCTCAAGGCTGATTCCCTCGGTGAGCAGCTCGCGCTCCAGCTCGGCCAGGCAAGCGCCGCGACTCAGCGCGACCGCAGGTGTTCCACGCCATGCACCCTCAAAGTTCACGAGCACGGCAGCATCGACGGCGGCGTGTCCAACGACGCTGCGCCAAGCCGTGATCGGGGCCCCGCCGGCTGCAGACAACCACCATTCCTCCGAGCGCGCGTTGGGACGGCGCACAAGGGGGTCGCCCTTGGTGAGCTGCGTGATGGCCTCAGCCAGATCCATCGGGGGAGCCGCGGCAGCAGCGGAGAGATCCGGGGCCTGCACCTTGAGATGGTCCGGTGTCTTGCGAGCAAAGCAGCTCAGCCCGAAGGTCAGGCAGGAAGAGACAGTGAGTGCCAGGCGAGCGCTCAACGGCTCCGTTCCTCAAGCTGCGCTGACTCTGACAGACCGACCAGGATGCGCCGGACCAGCCCTGGGCCTTGGAAGATCAACGCCGAGTACAGCTGAACTGCGGCGCAGCCAGCATCAAGAAGCTCTTGGGCCCGCGCTGCAGAGTCCACGCCCCCCACTCCGATGACGGGCACCCTTCCGCCGGCTGCAACCAGTGCCGCGTGGACTCGGCTGCGGGAAAGCTCCCAGAGCGGTGCACCACTGAGACCTCCCCGTTCACCGAGGCGTGCGGTGTTGCCTGGGCGAGAGAGGGTGGTGTTGGTTGCGATGATGCCCGCGCACCCGTTTTCTATGGCGACGTGGACAGCTTCTTGGAGGGCCACTGGCTCCAGGTCCGGGGCCAGCTTGAGGAACACCGGTCGCTCACCGGCAGAGTCGATGACGGCGACCAGCAAGCGACCAAGGCGGTCCGGCGCCTGCAGCTCGCGCAGCCCGGGTGTGTTGGGGGAGCTGACGTTGACCGTGAAGTAGTCGACCAGCGGATGCAGGGACGAGGCACATGCGGTGTAGTCGTCTTCGGCGCTGTCGTTTGGCGTGTCCTTGTTCTTGCCGATGTTGGCGCCCACCGGTACCTCTGGCCAGAGGTCGGCGTCTCGAAGGGCCCCCATTCGTGCGCGCATCGCGTCGAGCCCACCGTTGTTGAAGCCCATCCGATTGATGAGTGCGGACTCTCGAGGCAGTCGAAACAACCGCGGGCGGGGATTGCCTAGCTGGGGACGTGGGGTCACTGTGCCGACCTCTACGAAGCCGAACCCCAGCGCAGGCCACACCGAAAGGGCCTCCGCGTCCTTGTCTAGACCTGCCGCGAGCCCGAGTCGACTCCGAATGCGAAGGCCAGCAAGGGG
>Ga0315322_10000683_pt1 | contig 25461 bp, 15 predicted proteins | sample M110021515metaG_FD_203461 | JGI IMG/M metagenome (GOLD analysis project Ga0315322, IMG submission 203461) | Ammonia-oxidizing marine archaeal communities from Monterey Bay, California, United States - M1 100m 21515 | ecosystem: Environmental > Aquatic > Marine > Intertidal zone | place: USA...
TGTTTTACGCAGAAAGTCAGGGGCCATGGAATGGTTCCTGCAGTCTGAAAGTCCTCGAGCAAGGTGGGTTCATGGGGCATCCTGTCAGTTTTAACTGGTATGACTTGGCTAAGGAGATGGGGGACAAGCCGGTTGTGCCTGAAACCCGATCTCGGCTGATGATCGAGCGACAGCGAGTGAAGGAGTTAGTACCCTACGCCGTGGTCTTTCCTTACATTCGGATGGGGCGATCAATTTCTGGATTCCTGGTTGATCAGACCGGTGGAAAGTTTGGTCCCTTTGAGAACCAATTGTTTGTTACAGACTTCAGTCTTAGTGTTGTGATGCGTGCGACGACAGAGAAAGTCAACGGTGTATGGCAAGGTGCTTGCTATCCCTTTCGTGAAGGCTTAGCGACGGGATTGTTGGCCTGCCAATTCACTCCACGTGGTGATCTGATTGTTGGAGGGACCAACCGAGGTTGGCCGGTGAGAGGACCCCGTGAGTTTGCAATTCAGCGTCTGGATTGGACAGGGATCGTCCCGTTTGAAATCAAAACAATCAATGCTCGATCAGATGGGTTTAGACTGACCTTCACCAAGCCAGTTGATCCAGCCGTCGCATCTGATCCAGCGACCTATTCTTTATCAACTTTTACGCATGTGTATCAACAAGGTTATGGCAGTCCCGAAGTCGATCAAACCAAACCTCGGGTGGTGCAAGCCACCGTTTCAGAAGATCGACTCCAAGTTGACATCAAAGTTGAGGGGCTTGTTCAAGGGCATGTGCACGAGTTCGATCTTGAGCCGATGCGGGAGCCAGGCGGTGGGAAACTTGTGCATGAAAATGCGTACTACACCCTCAATGAAATCCCACGCGATTGAGCCGCAGAATGTTACCCGTCTGATGGGTTCGCTCGGTCTTAACTCAAGATCCGTAACGCAGTGGCGTTGCTTACGTTTGGGCTGGGAAGAAGTTGAACGCGACCTGACAAGGAATCGCGAAGGAAAAGGGATCGCGATTTGTGGGTGGCAATGCTAAACCCCGGATTCAGTGTCATCGTCGCGAGCTGACGCTCGTGTTCAAAAAAAATAGGACGTTTTTGTGTCTCTTTTTTCGATAGTTGAGGGTGTGTCAGGCACGTTTTTGCTGGGAGGCGCCAGGATGCTGCGAGTTGGCGATGGCACGTTTCTAGCGATTGCAAATGATATCACGACGACAACCATGCTGACTGAGAAGATCGTCCAACTTGCCTCGCCCTGATCTTCACGTTTGAGTTTTATTATGACAATCGCGGCGATGACAGGGCCGCCAAGAACCAGTAGCGGGTTGTACCGAATGGCATCGCTAAGACGGCCTGCTGCTAATGCACCCACGGCTCGCGTCGCGCCGCAGCCCGGGCAATGCAATCCCGTCGCTTGATAAAGTGTGCACTTGGGGTAGAACGAATATTCCGCCGGATCAAAACGTCGTAACAGCAAAATCGCAGCGATGAAAAAAGTTACGAGTAGGACACCAGCAACAAGCTTGCGTGAAGATCGGCGTCGTCCTGGGGGGGTGTTCATGGGCTCTTAAAGACCGCCGGGCTGCGCTGCTGCAGCTGCTCCAACAAGAACAAAAACCACAACGATGTAGAAAATTATTGCAAGGAGCGTTAACGCCAGCGATACATAGCCCATGATCATGCCTGCCAGCGCCATGGTTCGTCCGGAGGCTTCGCCGTTGTCGGCTTGTTTGACGCCCAGATGCCCGCAAATGATGGCAGGAATTGCGGTGAATGCTCCACACAGCGTGAGAGAAAGAATACCCGTGACCAGTGCCGCAATGGCCATTCCTTGTGGAAGCTCCTGCTGGAAATTCGCACCTGGTGGATTTTGATAGGGATTGTTACTCACAGGAACGCCTTTGTCCGAAAATGCGAAGGTTCGTTGGGCTAGCTTTGATTCGCAGCGCAGTTTACACCGAGTGCAGCGTTGTGAACTTTTATTATCATACAGATATTGAGGTTTCCGCGGCGTGGGACCTTGTGAAAATGAATGTTTTTACTGTCATTAAATTCTGTAGCGAGCCGTGGATAGGCGGTGAGTAAAGATGACGACGTGCATGATGTCGTTGGAGCGAGCGAAATTTATGCACATCAGAGTCAAAATGCCCTTAGAAACATCAGTGTATTCAGGGTTATTCTGTTGAAGCTCGTAATCACTTACATGGCTTTGGAAATTGGAGATGCCTGGCCGTTTGTGAAAAAAATTGATCGGAGCGAATACGGATCTGTCTTGGTGCTTCAAACGTTCGTATTAACGGATGCTCCTCGGCATTTGAACCACGAAATCTCAGCAAACCCGAGTTAAATACCGATGCTCAAGAAACTTGAATCTTCGATTAGTTTGCAACTTTTCTTTCTCGCTCTTGCACTTGTTGTGAGCAGCATTTCGCAAGCGGCCGATCAAGCAAAACCCAATGTCCTGTTCATTGCCATCGATGACTTACGGCCCGAGTTGGGCTGTTATGGTTCACCGGTGGCCAAGAGCCCACATATCGATCGCCTGGCTTCGGAGGGGTTGAAATTCAACCGTGCCTATTGTCAGCAGGCGATCTGCAGCCCGTCACGGGCAAGCCTGATGACCGGTGCAAGGCCAGACACGATTGGGGTGATTGAAAACACTGCCTATTTCCGTGAATTGAATCCGGATATTGTCACGTTGCCTCAGCATTTGATTGCCAATGGGTACGAAACGGTTTACTGCGGAAAAATTTATCATGCCAGAATGACCGATAATGAGCGGTCGTGGAGTCGTACGCCCGCTTGGAAATCGTGCCAGTATGAGCGTCCAAAACTCCCTGGTAGTTATGCCTTGCCGGAGAATCAAAAAACGTGGTTGGAAAACAAACAGGCGATGCTGACCAAGTATGGTCCCAGCGGCTCAGGTGGCCTTGTCCATGGTCCAGCCTATGAGGCAGCGGATGTTGAGGATCACGTGTATGGTGATGGCTTCAACACGCAGTTGGCAATCGCAACACTGCAGGACCATCTCAAACACAAGCCTGAACAACCTTTGTTTTTGGCGTTGGGGTTAGTCAAACCGCATCTTGATTTCATTGCACCCAAGAAATATTGGGATCTTTATGATCGCAGTAAGATCCAGACTGCGTCGCAGGCATCCCCACCTGAGGGTGGAGCAGCAACCGGCTTGCACGCTTCCTTTGAGCTGCGTACCCGCCATGGCATTCCTAAGTCGGGACCCATCGGCGAAGAGTTGGCACGTACGCTACTTCACGGCTACTACGCGTGTGTCAGCTATGTTGATGCCCAAGTCGGGATGATGCTGAAGGCATTGGAGGACGCAGGTGTTCGGGATAACACCGTCGTGATTGTTTGGGGAGATCATGGTTGGCATCTCGGAGACATGGGGATTTGGGGCAAAGCAACCAACTATGAAATCGCCACACGAGTGCCGATGGTGATCTGGACTCCTGATATGAAGGCGCGCGGTGCAACGACAGAGGCCTTGGTGGAACTGGTCGACATCTATCCAACGCTCTGTGATCTCAGTGGTGTTCCGTTACCTGTACATCTGGAGGGGAAAAGTTTTGCTCCTCTGCTGACAGAGCCCAGTCAGCCTTGGAAAAAAGCAGTATTTAGTCAATTCCCAAATCCCGCGCTTCGTGAATGGGCGGCGAATCCTCTCTCGGCAGGAATGCGACAGACATTTTTTGGCCCCTTGATACGGGACGTGGAGACTCGCATCATCAAGCAGCAAGGCGATCAATGGGATCGAGATCTTTTTGAAAATCACCTGATGGGCTACACCATGCGGACTGACAGGTACCGACTTGTGTTGTGGCGCGACTATCGAGACCCTGACCGGCTTCCGGTTTTTGTCGAGCTTTATGACCATCAGGATGATCCGCTTGAGACCCACAACGTGGCGGGGGAAAATCCACAGGTCGTCAGGCGTTTGACCAAGCAGTTCAATCAGGGATGGCAGGCAAGCCAATAGGAATCTGGGTCGTGAAGTTCGTCTGCCCGTATCAACGGGACGACGCTTCACTTATCGAGGTTGGTTTGAATCTGCTCGTCGTTGGGCTGGGGGGATGGGCAGCCTTCTTTGGGGACTTCCACATTCGCCGTCCATAGGATTGCGTTGAGCATGACTTTACGAAAGTTGTCGTCCTGCCAACTGCTATGGTTGTGTGCACCAGTGAAGCCAAAGCCTCGCCCGCCCTCAGGGCGTTCATATGCCCATGCAACGTGCTGTTTTTCACCTGACTCGACCGCCTTACGTACAGCCGGATTACCACTTCTGTCACCATCTTTCCGTTTCAAGGTTTCCGGTGGCGGAAGATCTGAGAGGATAGGCGTGACCCCCTTCATGTCATCTACGAAACGCATGTGGTAGTACCATTCGTCATCGACTTTGAACGGTTTGACACCGTTGCTGATGGGGTGGGCTGGAAACGTCTTGAAGTTCGGAGCCCAGTGTGGGTTGACGGACCAGTTGAGATCGCAGAAACCTCCCATCCAATCCAGGAACTTCTGTCCAGGTTCACCCTTTTCCGCTTCGGTCGCCCAATGAATCATCACGACACCGGTGCCCTTCTTCATCAGAGAGTCGAACTCGTCCAGATGAGGATTGAGTACGTGACCTCGGTGGCCAGTGCAGAAAATCACAACGGTGTCTGCGTCCTGCAGGATCGACGTGTCCTTGGGGTATCCGTAGTGCGGCACCAGTTTCGCCTCAATATTAAGGCCTGAATCGTTCAACGCTTTGGCAAGGATCATATTCCCCGCACGATGCTCGTGATGCATGCGTCCATGACTGGGGGTGCCAGAAATGAAAACCACCTTCGTTTTTTCAGCAGCAGCCAAATCACTGAATACGCTACTGAATGACACAGTGAAAAGAACGGCAACAAGAACGATTCTGAGATTCATAGGTCACTCGCTGATAATGACAACTTTGTTCCAGTAAGCCCATTCGTTCATCCAGTTGTTGGGATGGTTTTCGATGGACAGACGTATTTTCTTTCCTGCGTAGGGAGTCAAGTCAACCGACACTTCCATCCATTCGTCATCGCCTACGGACTTTGAACTCACCAATTGATTCTCAATCATCTTTCCGTCGGCAAGAACACGCAGTTGCCAATCGCCATGGGGGTGGTGACTGACTCGCATCTGTAAGGTCGTTTTCTTGTCCTCTGGTATCGTGGCAGTGCGGTGCAGGCTGCTTGCTCTGTTCTTGTTGAGAGGATGGGTTTGAACGGCTTTGGAGTTGCGAAACGCTTTGTGTTCTACCACGCCGCCTTCACCCACATTTCGAACATTGAACCCAGGGGCCACTTTTTGAATGGTCGTTTGCCACTCCGGCTTGGGTTTTGGTTTTTTTGGAGAGCTTAGATCTACCACCGTTTCGCCACTCAGCATGCGACGGGCCACAAACTCCTGCAATTTCGGAATCTTTCCAGATACCGCAAGAGTCAAAGCTTTGTCTGTGTGCTTTGGAACCATGGGTTCCAGTGCGAACCAGTACATCCTGGGAAGGTTGTTGTCATCCACATCTTCGGCGTGAGAAACCAGTCCCTCAAGAATTGCCCAGCGATCTGAAAAGGGCAGACGCCCCAAAGCCGAGGCCAGATAAAGACGAACGATGGGAGAGTTGTCCTGACTTGCCATCTCAACAAACTTGCCATGAGTTTCGCGGCTGATGACTGGTTCTTTGGTTGTAGCAGCAGTCTGAAAGGAATGGATGCTGCTTTGGTCGCATAGGAACTGAATGCTCCATCCACGAACGTACTCATCGTCATGGTCCAGTAAAGCTCGAAGTCGATCGGTATTGAGCCCATCAGTCACGTGCAAAGCCCACAAAGCACGCAGGCGTTTCGGGCCGGTAGTCCTCGGATCATTGAATAGTTGGTTCAGTTTTTTGTGAACTAACTCACTGTCAAGTTCTCCAGCAGCCGTCCTTGAGTGCAGCAGCAATCTTGCCTGCCGCACATACCAATCGTTGCTATGCGATTGCAGGTCGACCAACTGGGCATCCGTCATGGCTCTAAGATTTGGGCGTTCAATTGGTTTCGCACCCTTGGGCGTGATTCGATAGATTCGACCGCTGTTGGCAAAGTTGATTGTGTTGCCGCAGACATCGGTGTCGTGCCAATCCAGAACATAGACGCCACCCTCTGGGCCTGTTTCTACACTGAATCCAACCCAGGCCAAGTCATTGGTGGGCATGAAGTCATCGCCGTGGCTGCCAATGAAGCTCGAGCCTTTCGGGGTCAAGATATCTGTCAGTACGGCATGTTCATGGATGTTGCACATGAACAACCGATTGCGATACTCGGATGGGAAAGCGTCAGCAAGATAGACTCTCGCACCTCCGTGCGCTGACAGGCGGTTCTTGTGCGTCCGGATTGTTTTGATGTCATCGTAAATGTGTGGATTGACGTGTGGGCGGCTTTGTTTGGTGTAAACACCACCCTGCACAATGTGATAGAGATGTGGGATCACGCAGCATGTAACGAAGCCCTGACCTTGATCATTGAAATCGAAGCCCCACGGATTTGACAAACCACGGGCATAGACTTCAAATTTTTTCTGTGTGGGGTGATAGCGCCAGATACCCCCATCGATAAACTGTCTTGCTTCATCGTTGTCGCCCGGTTTCCCAACCCGTGATTGTGTGAACACACCATGGCAGCCATACAGCCAGCCATCAGGGCCCCACATGAAACTGTTCAACGTCTCGTGGCGATCATTGATTCCCCAGCCATCAAGCAAGATCTGAGGTGGACCATCTGGTACGTCGTCGCCATCTGCATCGGGAATGAAGGTCAGGTTGGGAGGTGACCCAACAAACACACCACCAAATCCGGGTGCGATACCGGAGGTGAATGTAAGGGTGTCCGTGAACGTTTTCTTTTTGTCAAAGACACCATCGCTATTGGTGTCCTCAAGGATTTGAATTCGGCTGACTGGATCGTCGGTGTGATCCCGTCGAGTTCGATAATTGAAGTTTTCTGCCACCCACATCCGGCCACGGTCGTCGAAACAAAACGCAATTGGCTCAGCAATGTCTGGCTCCGAAGCATATATCGAAACGTCAAAACCTTCAGGAATCGCCATTTTCTTGACAGCTTGTTCAGGTGTCAGAAATGGGGCATCGCTGGTGCGATGCTGTTTCTTGGGTAATTCGTTGCGGGGGTCGGCAGCATGGGCCACTGTGGCATGGGTCACTGTTGCTGTGAACATCCACAGGGCCACGCAGGACCACTTGAATTTGACGAAACGTTGCTGCTTCACTTTTCTATCTCCACCTGAGCGGTTGTTCTGAGATACTTGATCAGGTCAAGCATTTCCTGTGGTTTCATCTGTTCCAGTTGCCCATCGGGCATCATTGATTTTGACGATATCTTCCTTGCCTCAATATCTTCCTTCGCAATCACGACTTGAGGTTGCTCTACCGTTTTTAGCACGACCCGCCGCGCATCTTCTTCGGCGACCACGCCGTTAAGCAGTCGCCCATCAACTGTCTGAATCAAGACCATTTTATAGCCTTCGGGTACATCATAGCTTGGATCAACACTGTTAAGCAGGATGTAGTCGAGGTTTGCACGATTCGAACCTGTCAGGTCCGGTCCGATTTTACCACCCTCACCATACATCAGATGACATGATGCACAGGTTTTTGCAAATACGGCACGCCCACGTGAAGCATCTGCTTTTTCCATTGCATCGGGGCTGCACATCGCCTTGTATTTCGCCATCAGCTTTGCCCGGTCAGCCGATAGGTCCTGAACCTCGCCAAAAACCTTGATGAATCTGTCGCCCAGCAGCACGTCCAGCGAGCGAGCCACGTGAGCAGGAATGTCTTTTTTGGCAATCAGGCCTGACTCTATCGCATTCAATAACCCAGAGGCATAACTTTTTCTTGTGGCCAGAGTTTCAATGACGGCCCGCTGCAATGGTTCATCAAATTTTTTATAGCGGCTTAGTAGGATTTTCGGGGCAGAGGAATTCTCGATGGAGGCATATCCGCGAATCGCATCGAGGCAAATGGCGGGGTCATCCAACAAACTTTCCAGTTTCATCGACACTTGAACATTCTGCTGTGCGAGCAACGAACGCAGGGCCGTTCGTCTTGCTTCTAGCTCCGCTTGGGCATCCAGAACTGTCGCCAATGCTTGTTGCATTGCTTCGGTGTCACCAAAAATCTGTGACAATTGTTGAAGTAGTGCTCGCTCTTCGGCGTGCTCGCTCGATGCAAGTTTTTTCCTGAGTTGCTTCCAGCCTTCTGGAGGGTCCACATTGCGGCGTCCCGCCAAACCACTCAACATCCCTCGCATCAAAATGGTGCGGACCTCCGGACTGTCACTTGAGTTAAGCGTTTTGACAAGAAGGTTCAGGGAAGCGGCATCACCTGCTGCGCTCGCGGGTGAAAGGTTGCAAACGCTGAAACCTAACAACAGGATCAAAAGATAATATTTCATGTTTGGGTTGGGGCACTCATAGCCCAATGTGCCAACCAGTATTTTAAGGTGGGGGTCGGCTATGGAAACGTGAACGAGGGGCGAAGCGAAGCTCTGTCGCTATCGGGGGATCAGCAGCATCGTTGGATACGACTTAGCGTTTGTCGGAGTAAGGGAAAGGTGTGCCGCCGCGGCCTGGATTCGTCGGCTGTGGAATTTAATAAGTTTGGAAATCACCAGTTCGCTTGTTCTGTCAGCAAATTCTATGGTCCGGACGGTTGGGTTTCCATGAAGTAAGACGCAGAAGATCTGAGATATTTTACCGTTCGGTTGGCCGTTTGCCATGTTTCAGATTGTACCCGATAAAGCCGTTTTTATGCTGAATTGCAGGCCAGTGTCGTGAGAGTGTGTGGCGGTACGTCAATCTTGATGTGCCTTTTTTCCCGCAGATTGCAGTTTGACGCAACTTCCAGCTTTGGTCAGTTCATCAAGTTTTCGGTGTGGAGGTTGCCTCGTTCGGTGAGTCTTTCTTGATGTTTTGACGGCATGAGTTCAATGAAACTAGAAATCGTAGCGGTCTCTCACGGTGTTTTCTCAAGCATCCTTTTCCGTGAGATCGTCGGCGAGATCTCTGGACTCGTTGACAAACCCAAACCACCCGGGGCACGGCAGTGAGAGCTCTGTTGGGACATTGCGATCAGCTGTGAAACATCCGTCGTCGTGTTCGTGAAACTGTCACTAAATCCTCTGCAGCAGATTTACTACCGGAAGCGTTGTTTCGCTACCTGAAACGCAGATTCACTACCCTGCAGTCGGGGCATGAGGACGCCGTGGCTGGGGACAAGATGTGCGGATTAAGTAATAAATGCTAACGGTGAGGGTTGTAGGGATACGATAGATTCGAATGGTGTGATCCGGCACCGCTGCGCAGACGTTCCGGATTCCAACGTGGTCCTACCCACTTCACGAGACCCATTCATGCGTCGGATTCTAGCCAAGCCCCACCTGATCATTGTCACTGCATTGATGACAATCGTGCTCGGTGGTTACGCCTACACACGAATTCCAGCAGACCTGCTACCGCAATTCGACACGCCTGCAGTTCAGATTGTGTGTTTCTATCCCGGCATGCCACCGGAGGTGATGGAAAAGGACATCATGAGTCGCTTGCAGCGTTGGACTGCTCAGTCGGTAGGCATCGAGCATCAGGAAGCCAAGGCGATGCAAGGTGTCTGTGTGGTGAAGGACTTCTTCACTGAGGGCATCAGTAATGCGGAAGCGATGGCGCAGGTCTCGTCCTATGCGATGAGTGATATGTTTTATCTGCCGCCAGGCACGATTCCACCGATGGTGATGCCGTTTGATCCAACTGCCAGTGTTCCGCTTTGCCTGGTGGTGGTCAGCAACCCTGAAATGGATGAGCAGGAACTCTACGACATCGCCTATTACGAATTACGGAATAAGTTGCAGTCGATCAGTGGGGTCATTGCTCCAGCGGTGTATGGAGGAAAGCTGAGGCGAATTCTTGCCTATGTGGATGCCGAAAAGCTTGAGGCATATGGTTTGACTCTGATGGACGTGCAGGAGTCATTGCGCAAGCAGAATGTGTTGATCCCGGCGGGCAGTATCAAAATCGGGAAGCAGGATCTTCAGATCTTTACCAATGCAATTCCTGAAAAGATTGACGAACTCAATAGCACTCCTATTCGTGTCGTGAATGGAGTTCCCGTCTTGATGAGTGATGTGGGTGAGGTCAAGAACGCTTCGCAGATCCAGTCAAACATCGTTCGCATCAATGGTTCCAGGCAGGTTTATATCCCGATTTATCGCCAGCCTGGTGCAAACACGATTGAAATTGTTGATCGTATTAACGCGCAGCTTTCGACGATTCTTGTGCGACTGAAAAATGAGCGAGCAGAAGATCCCAAGATGAAGTCGTTGGTGCTCAGCGTTGCCATGGACCAGTCCGTTGGGGTCCGATCTTCGATTGCAAGTTTGCAATTGGCTGGTGCATTGGGAGCATTATTGGCAGGTCTGGTGGTGTTGGTTTTCTTGCGTAATTTACGACTGACTGCCATTGTGTTGGTGGCCATCCCCATTGCCATCATTGCATCTTTTCTGGTCATGTTTTTTACTGGTGATTCAATCAATGCCATGACACTTGGTGGCTTGGCGTTGGCCATCGGGATTTTGGTCGACCAATCGATTGTGGTGATCGAAAATATTGTTCGGCACGCGCAGATGGGCAAGAAACCATTCGACGCTGCCGCTGATGGGACCTCGGAGGTCCTCGGACCGATTCTTGTTTCAACTCTGACTTTCGCGGTGGTATTCCTGCCCGTTATTTTTCTTTCGGGCTTGACGCGATTTCTGTTTGCACCGTTGGCTATTTCCGCGGTGGTTGCCATTTTTGCCTCGTTTCTTCTGTCCATTACGCTCGTCCCCGCCTACTGCGCTTACTTGTTGCCCCGTCAGGATGCAGTTGACGAAAACGAGGAAGAGCAAAACATCGGTTGGTTTGCTGATCTGTTGCGAAGGGCAATCGCGGCACGATGGCTGGTGGTTGGCGGTTCGGTTGCGGCATTTGTGCTTGCCGTTTTGTTGAGCATGCGGCAGGGGCAGGAGTTGTTCCCCGCGGTCGATAGCGGACAAATCACGATGTACGTGAGGCTGCCATCGGGGACACGGATCGAAGAAACCGAAAAGGTAATGAAGGAGATTGAAGCCACCATCATTGACCAGATTGGCGAACCCGACCCTGCCTTTGCTCTCGACCCAAACAATCAGGAGCATCCTGATTCGGCTTTGCAGTTGTTGATTTCGAACATCGGCGTCTTGATGGACTGGCCGGCGGCTTATACACCGAATACCGGACCCATGGATGCTTTCATGTTGGTTCAGTTGAAAAATCGTGCACAAACACGTGATGCTGACAGCTATGTCGTTGATCTTCGAAAGTTGTTGTCAAAGAAGTTTCCAAATGTTGAGATCTCATTCGATACCGGTGGGATGCTGACTGCGGCATTGAACATGGGTGAGCCTGCCCCCATCCATTTTCAAGTGCAGTGCAGTGACTTGGAAAAGGCTCAGAAAATCGCAGCCATCATCCGCGATACAGCGGACAAGGTGCCAGGGGCCACCGATGTTCGAATCGCACAACGGATCGATTATCCAGCGCTCGAAGTCGAAATGAATCGTGAACTGGCTGCCCGCATGCAAATCACTCCCAAGGACGTGATGACCAACCTGGTGGCAGCTACCAACAGTACGATCAACTTTGAACCCACTTTTTGGATCGACAAGAACAAGGGCAACCACTATTTCTTTGGCGTCCAATATCGCGAAGAGGATCTCAATAGCGAACAAACGATTCGTGACATCCCGGTGATGGGAGGTGACCATGCAATGAGACGTCTCGGCAGCGTTGCTGAAATCAAGCACACCGAAGGGCCAGCCGTCGTTCATCACCGAAATATTTCACGTGTCACGGATGTCTATGCAGGCGTCCTGCCGGGTTATGACGTCGGGCGTGTTGTCACGGAAATTGAACGCCGCCTCGAGGCAGACGAACAGCTGGGGGTGACGCTGGGTGTTGACGATCGTGGTCCGATTGCCAATCTGAACGCCGATGAATTTGCTGGGACGAGTTACCGAATGATGGGTGAAGTCAAATTAATGCGTGATTCGTTCTCGCAGTTGAGTATCGGATTGGTCATTGCAACCCTGTTGGTTTACTTGGTGATGGTCGTCCAGTTCCGTAGCTTTACCGATCCCCTGATTGTTCTTCTGACCGTTCCGTTGGGGTATGTCGGTGTGGTGATGCTGCTGTTCGCAACCAATACTCATCTCTCTGTGCCTGCTCTGATGGGAATTGTGATGATGATCGGAATCGTGGTGGAGTATTCCATCGTTCTGGTGGACTTCGCGAATCGACGCATGGCAGATGGAAAATCACCAACTGATGCCGTGATCGATGCCGCTCGCATCCGCTTGCGGCCCATTTTGATGACCTCATTGACGACGTGGCTTGCTTTGCTGCCCATGGCGATAGGTTTTGGTGGCAGTGGTACCAACGCACCTCTGGCAAGAGCGATCATTGGTGGTGTGATCGGAGCGACCGTTCTCTCGCTGGTGGTTGTGCCCTGTCTGTATGTCTTGATGAAAAGAAAAACCGTTACTTCGACGGATGAATCTCCTGCGGCGATTGCGACCTGAAATGCCCATTTGGAAAATAATTGAGATGAACTCTATCATTCGAATTTCGTGTGTCTCGCTCGTCGGTTTCTTGGGGTTTTTTCCACTTGCGTCGGTCGCTTCTGCGCAAGACTCGGAGAACATAAAAGTGCGACTTCCGATCATCCTTGAGGGGGATCTGAAAACCGAACTGCGGGCCCGCGTGGAGGGCTATGTTGCGACTGTTCATGGTGATATCGGTGAACGCGTGATGAAGGGAAAGGTGCTCGTTACCTTGGACGCACCCGAGTTGGAAGCGACCGTTCTGCGGAGGCAGCGAATGCTCCAGCAGGCACAGGCCAAGTTGAGTGTCAGTGAAGGCATGATTGAGATTGCCAAAGCAAAGCTGAGTCAGGCTCAATCTGCCAGACAGGAGCAGCAGGCGCTGTTGAATCTGAAAATGAGTGTTCGAGACCGCTACCGGGCTTTGGTTGATGGTGGTGCGGTGCAAAGGGAAATGCTTGATGAAGCTGTATTTGCTGTCAGTGCAGTGACCGCTGCAATCGCAAAGGTGGATGCCGACATTGCAGCAGCGCAGGCTGATGTCGGTGCTGCTGTCAATGAGGCCGAGTATGCAAGGTCTGGCATTGAGGTTGCCAAAGCGGAACTCAGTCATGCGTCGGCTCAAGACCAACTTCGACAAATCAAAGCGCCATTCGATGGAATCATCACGGAACGCTCTGTCGATCCGGGACAATTGGTCAGTCTTGGAAATGTCAATGGCAAGCCTTTGCTTGTGATTGAACATGTGGATGTGATGCGGGGGGTTCTCACTGTTCCCGCAGATGATGCAGCCATGGTTCAGATCGGCGATCCTGTAAAGCTGATCGGTTTTCCTGAGGCGGGCAAAGTAACTGCACCCGGAGGCGGTCCGCTGGAAGTCAGTCGAATCAGTCAAACCCTTGATATGACAACTCGCACGATGCGGGTCGAAATTGATCTGCAAAATACGTTTGATGAAAAGACCGGGCGATATCAATTCCTGAGTGGCCAATACGGTTCGGCCAGCGTCACGGCAAGTGAAGAAAATTGATCATCAAACGAGTCGCCACGAACGGCAATACACAGAAGCGCAAGGAGGCAGAAGTGCCTGAAAAATATCGAGCAAAGCGTAGTCGCTCCTGGCATCGACGCCATTGGCTCACGCTATGCCTTTTGCCAACCGTTGGATGTGCGGTTACTTCTACCTCGACCGATCAAGAATCCTGGTTCTCCAGATTGGACCCGCGGCGAGGGACATCGCAAATCGAAACTGACGCTACCAAAGCTCAACTGGCGGTGTTCAAACAACGCTCTCAAAGTGACTTGTTGGCACTCAATGCTGCCGCGCAGGACCAACTGAGAAAAGTGAATGCTGAAATGCAGCAGGCTCCGGTTCCGAAGCCAGGGCCGCAGGACGATCCCGGGTCACCCAGTGATTTGGATGCCGGGTCAAACAGTGATTTGATTCAGGTATTGCCTGAGGCGGGATCTCCGGCCCATGCGACCATCAGTGACAAGAGTGTCGACAGCACAACACTTGCATCGCCGATCGTGGTGACGGCTGGTGGTAGGGAAGAGGTTGGCCTGATCGATACTGCCCAGGGAATTGATTTGGCATCCGCGTTGGCAATGGCAGGAGGTAATGCGTGGGCCATTCAATTGGCACGGCAGAAGACCGTTGAGGCCCATGCCAATTTGCAGCAGGCCGAAGCGTTGTGGTTGCCCACGCTGCAGTTTGGGGTGGGGTGGAACAATCACAGTGGCCGTATTCAAGCGACAGATGGAAATGTCATCGAAGCGTCACGGGGTTCCCTGTTTGTCGGAGGCGGGGCAACGCTCGGCACCGCTCCGGTTGCCGGTGGTAGCGGTGGGCCGCTTCGCTTGTTCGCAGATCTGGCACTGGTAGATGCGTACTTCAATCCAAAAATTGCAACACGGCAGTGGTCGGCTAGCCGGGCGGGTGTGTCGGTTGCAAAAAACGACGCTCTCCTGAATGCCGGGTTGGCTTATGTTGATCTTTTGCAGGCGGCGGGGCAAATCGCGGACACTGAGGCTGCCATGGCTGCGGTCCAGCAGTTGCTGAATCTGACCGAAACATTTGCAGTAGCAGGTGCGGGGGCGCAGGCTGACGTTGATCGGGCTGCGACTGCCAAAGCCCGGCTAGAGCAGAAATTGCACAATTCCCAGAGGCTCTTCCGCACACGTTCAGCATCCCTTGCTCGACGGTTGCGGCTGGATCCGAGGTTCGAATTGCATCCTGCCGATCAAGTGATTGTTCCGCTGGAACTGTTGGCCGATTCCAGTGATCAGGAAATACTGATTCAGACAGCACTTTCAAAGCGTCCGGAAGTCAGTGAATTGGGGCATGAGATTGCCAGCCTCTGTCTCGAAGTCAAGAAGCAGCAAGTAGCACCCTGGATTCCGCTTGTTGCAGTCACGAGCAGTGGCGGCAGCTTTGGTGGAGGTAAAGGATCTGAAATCGACAATCAGGCGGGAAGAGCCGACCTCGATGTGCAGGCTCTATGGCAACTCGAAAGCCTGGGGGTGGGGGTTGTTGCAAAACGCAACCGCGCTGGCAGTCGTTTGGCTCAGAGCCGGACCGAATTGTCAGACCTTCGCGATGAAATCACGGCGGAGGTGATATCGCAGCGGGAGAATGTCCTGAACTATCGAATGCAGATTGATTCGGCCAATGAATCTTTGGCAATGGCAGAATCAAGTTACGATCGTAATCTGTTGCGTGTTCGTGCTGATGAGGGTCTTCCGATTGAGTTGTTGCAGGCCATTCAGGCTCGTGCAGCGAGCCTTGAGGATCGCACTGTTGCCGTTGCAGGATACAATCGGTCGCAGTTGCGATTACTGTATGCGACGGGACAGATCGGGCGGTAGATAATCGGCTGACCGGCCTGAGCGGGTCAGGACTTCAGGATGTCTGTCAAATCATTGGTGCTGTCGGAAAAAGTTTCCTGTTCCGAGCCAACACAATGCAGCATGGTCAACAACAGATTTGACATCGGAATTTTTTCTTCGAATCGCAGGTACTGTCCGTGTTGCAGACCCAGGTCTCCACCACCAGCCAATACCAACGGGTAATTTCGGTTGTTGTGCGTGGTGCTGTTGCTGCTGCCGTACAGGACCACTGTGTTGTCCAGCAGTGAAGCCTCGTTCTCTTTTGAGTCTGACATTCGGTCAAGGAAATACGAGAGTTGTTCGGCCATGAATTGATCCCAGCGACTGAGAGCCTCGGCGCCACCGGGTTTGTTCCAGTCGTGGGCAAGTGAATGAAGCGAAGACTTGAAACCTTCCAGTTGAGGGAACTTGGCCGCTTTGGACGAGCAGTCCGCCATGTTGGTGATTTGGTAAGTCGCTACGCGTGTTGAATCGGTCCTGAATGCCAGATAGATCAGGTCGTACATGGTACGAATGAAATTTCTGGGAGCCTCATCGTCCGCTTCCAGATGCAGCGTTTCACGATCTTGATCACTCAATTCGGGACGAGGCACTTCAAGCCACTGCTGGGATCGTTGCACGCCCCGTTCAATTTCTTCGACCGATGCAAGATATTCATCAAGTTTTTCGCGGTCGTGATTGCCCAGTCGTTTTCGCAGTGATTTGGAATCTTCTAAAACACGATCCAGCATGCCTGCAGCACTCCTGAGACGCCGCTGCTTGCGAAGCACGTCTGCGTCTCCCGCACCAAAGAAACGATCGAATATCTGCTGCGGCTGATTCAGGGCAGGCAGGGGGCGGCCTTTGTGATCGTATGACAGAGTGCTGGAACGAGTCGGTTCGCCGACACCGCCATCGGTTGACATTACCAAAGAAGAAAAACGGGTTTGTTCTGACGCTGCCAGCGCAGCCACCTGGTCAACCGAAACCGTATTCTGCAGCATCTTGTTGTTGAGATAGGCACCCGTCAGGAAAGTGTCGCCCGTGTCATGCGCCCCCATGCGTCGACCATTGGGATGTGACAAACCACCCAGAATGCTGAGGTGGTCACGGTGTTTTTCCAGAGGCTGAAGTGTCTCGGTGAATTCGAACTCTTTTCCGTCGCCGTTGGGAAACCATCTCCATTTGGCTTGGTCGCTGTCTTCTTTGGGTAGGCTGACTCCAAACCCAAAGTAGAAAGCACACAAACGTTTTGCCTTGGATTTTTCTGATGCTGCCGCGTGGGTCGAACCGCTCATGCACTCAAGCCACGGCAATCCCAGCGAGACTCCGGTTCCTCGAAGAAATGTGCGTCGGTTCAGATGCCACGATTTAGTCGCCATGGTTGATGATCCCTCAATCGTCTGATGAAGATGCCAATGGTGAAAGTGCTATTTGGTTCGAAAGGGTGAGCTGAGAACCAATTGGGTAATCAAATTCCGAAAACGATAGTCGTCAGCCTTGAATGATGAAGTCAACGCGAGTACTGCTTCACGATCTGTCAGCTGAATCGGCCTGCCAAGTGAGTAAGTCAGAAGATGAATCACCAGTGAACGTGAAAAATCCTCTGCCCGTTGTGTCAGAAGATGACGTTTCAGTCCTTCTGTATCCACTAATTCTATTCCATTAGGCAACCGATTCGCAGTCGTAGGATGCGTTTTCTCTTTCTCTCCGCCTTGCTCCGTTTTCGGTGCAGCGCGATACAAACCGGCTGCATCATAATTCTCCAAAGCAAGACCCCATGGATCGAGGCTCTGGTGGCAATTGTTGCAGGCTGTTTTTTTGCGGTGAATCTCCAATTGCTCGCGAATCGAACGTTCCCTGAACTTCGGGTCGCCATCCTCCAGTGTTGGTGCATCCGGTGGTGGAGGTAGGGGTGGGTCATTGAGCAGGCGATCACGGACCCAAACCGCTCGACGGATCGGATGCGAGTCCGAACCCGTTGAATTTGCCAACAGGATACTGCCTTGCGTTAACAGACCGCCGCGGTGGTATTCCGGCAGCGTCTCGACGGGACGCATGCTGGTTCCCATCACCCCGGGGATTTCGTAGTGACGCGCCAAGCGTTCATTGAGCATGACGAAGTCGGCATCGATCAACTGCAATGCACTCAGGTTTTCGTTCAGAACTCTGCCAACCAGAGCGTGGGTTTGCTTCCGCAAATCCCGCTTCAATGTTTCGTCAACATCCGGGAACCGTTTGGTATCCACTGCAATGCTTTCGAGTCTGTCCAGTTGAAGCCACTGGTCGGTGAACTGTTCGATAAAACGTGAGGCACGTTGATCGGACAGCATTCTTTCGACTTCCGATACCAGCACGGTATCTTTCAGCAAGTCGCCGTTGGCAGCCAAATCCAGCAGGTGTTGGTCCGGCATCGTACTCCACAGGAAATACGACAGGCGTGATGCCATCTCCCAGTCGGTGACAGGTCTTTTCTTGTCATTGGCCGGTTCTACAAGATAAAGGAACTCGGGTTGAATCAGTACCAAAGCCAGTACTTCCCGCAACGCTTCGATTTGGGAAGGAAAGTCAGAGCGAATGATTTCGTAGTGGTCAGCGAAGCGTTGAAGCTCGTCATCATGGACGGGTCGGCGAAAGGCCCGCGTCATGAAGTTTGACAGGATTTTACGCACGTATGCTGTGTCTGAAACATTCTGCAGGGGTGATTCAAGAATAATCTTCTGGTGTGTAGTGGGAGGCCACTGCTCAAAGACAGGGCCTTCAAATTGGACCGACTGAATCAACAGCTTTGGTAAGTGTGGTTCGTCGGGATAGAACTTTTTTTTCTGCTCATCTTTCTGTTCTTTGGGAAGTGCACTCCCATCGTCGTAGACATTCCGAACGCGAACGACCAGTCCCGGGTACTTGCCCTGTCCACGTACGGGCATGGGAAAGTCCTGCAGTTGGCCTCGGAACTGAAACACTTGTTCGTCTTGGGTCGAAACCTCGACCGGTTCAAATTCTCGGACCAGAATCTGTGTGTCCGGACAGTAGCCAACAGACACTTCGAGTAGTGGAAATCCTCCATCGGGTATCAACTCCGCTGTGAGTTTCACCGTCACGACAAACTCGCCGTCGTCAGGATATTCTTTCATCTTGGCAAGGAATTCCTGCTGCCGACCCAGGCGATTGGATTTTATTGCCGTGCTGATCCACTTGTCGTTCCGGCTTTCTTCAAACTCGTGTTTGAATACCTCCGGGGCTTCACCTGATTTCAGCACACGATCCATCGCGCGGCGCGCTGTATCGAGATAGCATTCCAGTTGATAGGCGGACATGCGAAGGGACTGGCCATCATTGATGAATCCATCAGGCGAGACCGCGTCGGGGGGAAGGTCCCGAACGTAGTCCATGTCGACACCCAATAAATCCCTCATGGTGTTCTTGTATTCCTGCCGATTCATTCTTCGCAGAATCACTCGTCCGTCAGTTTGTTGCCTTGCAGCAATTGCCTCGTTGATGTTCGTTGACAACCATTGCGTCAGTTTGTTCGTTTCTGTGGCTGTCATGGTGGAGGCATCTTCGGGCGGCATCTTGCCAGCTGATACCACGTTCAAGACCTCATGCCAAACTTCGGCGGCGTTGCGATCCTCAAGCATGTTCTGGGACAAAACGTCCAGTCGCACTCCGCCTTCCTGCTCCTGCTTTCCGTGGCAATCAAAGCAATGCTTCTTCAATACTGGCAGCACGTCTTGTTGAAATGCCAGCTTGGTTTCCAGTCCTGTGAGTGTCGTTGCCTCTTCACTAGCGGTTACCTGACAGGTCGTAGCGGCGAACAAAATCGAGACTGCCAGACATGCACGTCCAACGTGCTGCAGAAGCATGGCAGACCGAGGGAAGGGAAAACGCAAAGTAGACGGTTGGGTTGGTGGGGCAAGGTCAGCCGCGGGGTATCAGAGACGATGCATCGCAGCCAAAGGGTGGGCATTTGAGTATACATCAAACAGGCTTTCGCCACACTGTAAATCGCAGCCTGCTAGTTGCTCAAAACATCTGCAACCGGGGTAAAAGGTTGCACTTTCTGCGAGTTGTCTCACGCGCGGGTGCAATCCGTCGGGTGATCTTCCCAAGTTCGATTCACTCACCTGGGAACCGTGTCTTTCCAGGCTATTGGTTGGCAGAAGTGGCTTGGATGCAATACAGGTGCTTTTCTCCACGAATGAAGACATTGCCCTGTTCAGGGACGGGAGAGCCAATCACAGGCTCATCCATCTCATTTTCCGAGATCAGTTTGAACTGATCATCTTTGACACTGGCAACAAATAATGTGCCGTCCTCGCGAGGCGCATACAGGATGCCATTGGCAATCATTGGGGAGGCATAATAGGAAGCACGACCCTTGGGTAAGGCGTCGCTCCAAATCGTCTTGCCAGTCGCTGGATCAATGCACTCAACCTCTCCACGGTCACGGACCATGTACACACGCCCCTTGTAAGCAACGGGACTTGGAACGAAAGTTGAAATATCGTCACGCTGCCAGAGGTGGTTGGTTGCGGTGACGTCACCACTGCCGTCGAGTCGGACTCCAAACATCAAAGGCAGTTTGCGGTCGTTTCTGCCAAAGGCAATCACCGCTACATCATTAACAATGACGGGCATTGCGATGGCTGGCCACAGCTTTTTTGATTCGGGATTGAAGCCGCCGCACGACCACAGAGTGTTACCGTCTTTTGCATCGTGGATGGTCACGTGCTCGGCACCCCAGACCAGCAATGCCTGTTTACCCTCATGTTGAATCACCAGGGGGGATGTATAGCCATGGTCACATTCCACTGGTGTTTCATAGTTGCGTGATACTTTCCAGGAAAGTTCGCCAGTCTTTTTGTCGAAGGCTGCCAGCCACGATTCACCGTTGTGCATTCTCGCCAAAATTGCGTGTTGATCGGTGAGCACGGGGGACGTTCCGTGGTCCCAAAACAGTGTGTCTTTGCCATACCGTTCTACGATGTTGGTTTGCCAGCGGATTTCACCGTCAGGTTCTACCGCCGCGAATGTTCCGCTCTTGAAGTACACATAGATGGCGTCACCATCGCTGACGGGTGAAGCGTTGCTACCTGATCCATTTCGGTGCTTGCCTTTGACTTCAGGGCCAAAGGAGGTGGTCCACTTGACTTTGCCGTCCCAGTCAACTGCCAGCAGGGAATCATTCCCGTCTTTGGGAGCCGTCAAATAAATGGTTTCATTCACCACGATCGGCGTTGAGCAGCCTTTGCCAGGTAACGGAGTCTTCCAGCGTATGGTCTGGTCGCTGATTTCACCTGGGTAATCACCTTCCGCGATGCTGCCCGTGTCATCCGCACCTCGCCAGCTGGGCCAATCCGCGTGGGCGGTTGATACAAGGTTGGTGGATACAATGCTCAGAAGGGTCAGGAACAGGGTGCTTTTGAATGGTCGCATGGCAGTGGTGGTGACAGCAAAGGAAGGAGGGAAATGCGGAGTTGGCTGTGAGGTGGTGCCCGAAAGATGAACTCGAAGCGAACCGTAACGGCGTGACATCAAGCGTTGCTGAAAATGGAATTTTCCAGAATGCCGGTGCTGTCAGCAAATGAGTCCACCTGAATGCCCATTGAGCGTAGGATACTGAGGTGCAAATTCGCCATCCGGGTTTCGCCTTGCCGCCAGTACTGGCCATGTTGCAGACCCATGTTGGATCCTCCCGCGACCAGTGTTGGCAGATTTTTTGACCAGTGGGTTGTGCTGGCACCGCTGCCGTACAGTAGCACGGTATTGTCCAGCAGCGTCCCATCGACATCCTTGTACTGTTGCAGTCGATTCATGAAACCAGCGATTTGTTCGCTTAGGAAAAGGTCGTATTTGGCAAAGTCCAATTGCCCGGCTTTGTCGCCGGCATGGGACAACTGGTGGTGGGTTCTGCTCAGTCCCAATTTGAGCGGAAACGTGTCGCTGATTCCCATGCCGTCTTCACGATTCAACATGAAGGCAACGCTGCGGGTGATGTCCGCGTCGAACGCCAGTGAAATCAAATCGAACATGTTTCGATAGTATTCACGCGGGTCATCTTCTTTGCTGACGTCAAGATTCAGATGCGAGTGGTCTTGGTCTTTGACAGGAATGTCAATCCATTTCTCTGAAGCAATCAGGCGTGATTCAATCTCGTTCAATGAAGCAAGGTATTGGTCCATCTTTCGACGGTCTGCAGCACCGAGTTGTTGATTGAACTTGCGTGAGCTTTCAAGAACCGCATCGACCAATTTGATCTTTGCCTGCAACTTTTTGCGTTGTGCTTTGAGGGACGTCTGGTCAACCCTGAACAAGCGATCAAAGACTCGCCGTGGGCTGTTCTCGGCAGGAATTGGACGACCTTGAAGATCATAGGAAATGGTGCCAGTTCGAGACAGGAATCCGACTCCTGCATCGATCGAAAGTACCAGCGAAGGCTGCCGGCAGTGCTGCTTGGTGTGTTGGGCGATGACTTGATCGAGCCCGGCGGTGTTGTACGTATCTCGAGTCGAATCGTGCAGTGGGGCGCCTGTCAGCCACATGTCCGAGCAGGTGTGTGGGTCAGCTTTGACGCCGTTTTCGTGGTACAGGCCACCCATGAAGCTGAGATGGTTTCGGAACGGCTTCAAGGGCAGTGTGGATTCTCCGAACACAAAATTGCCCGCATCTTCCTTGGTTGGGAACCAGCTCCATTCATTGATGTCGTGGCCAGTTTTTGGTAACGACATGCCGTTGGCGGTGTAGATGGCGCAAAAGCGTTTCGGTGAATGGTCGGTGACCTCGCTACCCATCGCTTCCAAGGGAGGCAGTGCCAATGCGGCACCTGCGATTCCCTGCAGGACTGAACGTCGCTTGATCTGGGCTGGGTGGAACATTGTGTCTCTTTTCGGGGCGGGACGAGTTACAGGTTTTGGATGGCAAGAATTACTTCTTGAGAAACAAATCACTCGCGACGACAAACTGGATGATGTCAAGCATCCCGTAGTTCTTCGCCTTTAATTCTAAACACTGTTGCTTCAGAACGCGATCCTCATTGTACGTCAGGCTGCGTCCCATGGCATAGACGGAAAGGTGTCGCACGACGCTGTACACAATGCTGTCCATTCGATTGTTGGCGAGATGGTCCCGTAAATCGTTCAAATTATGAACTTCATGTCCGTCGGGCAGCTTTGATGTGGCATCAATGCGATCATTTGAAAACAGTCCTCCTGCATCATATTGTTCAAAGGCGAGTCCCCAAGGATCAATGCCTTGGTGACACTTGGCGCAGCCTTTGACGTTGCGGTGTTGTTGCAGGCGTTCACGCAGGCTGAGACCACTTTCATCTTTCAGTTCTGGCACATTGGGTGGGGGATCGGCAGGTGGTTCGGCGATGATCTTTCTGGCAAACCACGCACCGCGTTTGACAGGATTGGCTTCTTTGCCATCTGAGAGTCCGGCCAGGACCGCAGCCTGGGAAAGAATGCCACCAAGATGTGGCTGTTGATGTTTCAAGGGAACAAATTCAAACCCGCTTTCAGACTGGTCACCGAGTCCGTAATAGTTGGCAATGATCTCATTGACGACTACAAAATCCGACCGAATCAGGTTTTCAGCCGGCAGGTTTTTTTGGAAAAGGTATTGCAGGAATCTGGCAGGTTCCTGACGAATCTGGCGCTTGACCGTTGAGGTCAGTCGCGGATAACGCTTTCGATCCGTTTCGACCACGTCAAACTTGTCGATGCTAAGCCACTCCGCTGCAAACTGATCTGCAAAGTTGCCGAAGCGTTTGTCCTGCACCATCCGAATGACTTCTGAACTCAGGCTCTGTTTGAGCTTTCCAGAGCGGGCTAAACCAATGAGGCGGTTATCAGGTGGCCCATTCCATAGAAAAAACGAAAGCTTTGAAGCAAGTTCCATTGGATTCAGATCTTCTGGTTGCGGACTATCGCTCTGTTCAACAATGAAAAGAAATGATGGTGATGTCAAAATGACGACCAGGGTTTCCCTGATGCTTTCTTGAAAGTCCTCGTTGACCTCATAAAAAGTTTTCCAGGTTTGTGCTAATTGTTGCAGTTCCTTTTCGGTGATTGGTCTGCGGAAAGCTCGGCTGGCGAATTCCTGAATGATCTCCCTTGCATAGACGTCGCGATTTTCTCGATTTTCACTTGGGATGAAAATCCGCTGATGTGAAGCGGGTGGCCAGGAATCATACAGTGGGCCTTCAAACTCAACTGAGGCTAATCGTAGTCGTGGCATGTCCCGACCGTCGGTGTACTCATTTCGAACGGTAATTTCACGCACACCCGCCAAGTAGTTATCGTTTCCTTTTTCGACAAACGGTCTCGGGTAATTGTTGATGGAGCCTTCAAAGACGTAGCTCTGCAAATCGGTGTTGGCAACCACTTGGGGTTGCTGCACCAGCAAGCAGGTGTGACCACAATCCCGACGCAGTCCCATGTAGACGCCAAGGTTCGGATTTCGACTCTCGAATTTCCTGAACTCGCTTGCCAGACGGCTATCTTCAGCCAATCGGGTGAGGACAAGTCGGCCCAGCTTCGCGTTGTCCTTGCCCGCATTGCCAATCAGTTGGTGATCTCCGGCTGGAATCCGAACCGCCAGAAATGCGGATTCACCCTTTTTCAGTTTTGAGCTGAACACTCGATCGTCCAAGGTTAGATCGAGCTGTTGAGGTCCACTGAGTGGCGGTTGTTTGACGATTGGTCGGCCTGGTTCCATCAACGCCTGCAATTCAGCAGGTTCCAAGGCACGCCGATAGAGTTTTACTTCGTCGATTTGTCCCTTGAATAGCTGGGCATCTTGAATGCGACCAAGGTGCAGGTCGACTGATGGGTTATCGAGGTTGGTTGCAGCAACGGTCCCCGAAGCCACCTTGTAGCCATTGACATAAAGGTGGGTTTGATTCTCTTCACGACGCACGACTGCTGCAACGTGCTGCCACTGATTGACCTGTATGACTCCCGGCCGTGATGAAACGGTTCCGTTGCTTTTGTTTTCTGGAGAGACGGTTTCGATACGCAGCACGCCTTCATTGTTAGGCATGTCGAAATACCAACCATGGGTCCAGTTGTAGCGTCCCAGACAGACGATGCCGCTCTGCCGCAGTTGGGTGGGTTTGATCCATGCCGACACCGTGAAGTTTCCTGCCCCGACGTTCATGGAATCATCTCTTGGCACGACAACGTAAGCTTTCGATCCATCTAGGCTGATCGCCTTGCCGTTCTTGCCGATGGGCGAGTTGACGGTTTTGGTGCCATCACTCAGCGTGCCAACGTGCTTACCTGTAGTCGATGTCCCCGGGGAATCACCCTCGAATGACCAGTGTCCAATCAGGCCTTCGGAAAGTCGGGTGTTGTCGGGCGCCGCATCGATTGGTTCCTCGAGCGGTTTTGGATGCACGTCGATTTGATAGATGCCAGACTCATCAATTTTCAGGGTGGAATCCTGTTGGTCGGTGTTGTATACGATTTGCCTGACGTTCGACGAATTATCGTTTTGCGTATCTGCTGCCTCAAATCCACGGCCGGTAAGTAACAGTCCGTCCTTGTATTTTGCGGCTTTGATGCGGATTCTGAATCTACCGTCTTCGGGGAGCTCTCTCAAAGCGATTTTGAAGTTTGCCTTGGGGCCATAGGTACTTGATTCTCGGAAAATTTCAGTGGTGGGAATCGAGGGGCGTAATAGCAGACCATTTTTGACCGTCCGGTAGGGACTGCCCTTGGGGTAACCGCCGTCACCTCTCATGCATGCGAATACTGCGTGGTAGATGCTGTCGTAATCCCGCCACCCTCGCACCGTGCCGTTGCCTTGATAACCTTCGTTGAATCGATACTTTGTTTGCATGCGAAACGGCTTGAACGCAAATGGTTTGTCTGCATCCAATTCGCTGATTTTGAAGTCCTGGTTTGGCAA
>Ga0315322_10000684_pt1 | contig 25449 bp, 19 predicted proteins | sample M110021515metaG_FD_203461 | JGI IMG/M metagenome (GOLD analysis project Ga0315322, IMG submission 203461) | Ammonia-oxidizing marine archaeal communities from Monterey Bay, California, United States - M1 100m 21515 | ecosystem: Environmental > Aquatic > Marine > Intertidal zone | place: USA...
ATATTAGTTCTAGCGTGACCAAGCCCAAGTTGTGCAGCCTCGACACCGTGACTCCTTCTTATGCGTGTCGCGTAAGTGTGGCGAAGTCGATACGGCGTCCAATTTGGAATCAATTCTGCGTCCGGGTCTTGCTTCTTCAGCTCGCGATTCGCTTTAGTGATGCCGTATTCGATTGCCTTGCGGTAGCTGGCCGAACAGTATCGATCCCCCCTAGCACGTTTGGATTTTCGAGAATGGGCTTTTTTACGCCGTTTTTCCCTCGCTTTCAATTCGCAAGGATAGATCTTGGTCGTACGGTTCCGATGGATGGCCCTTTGCTCATGCCGCCACGCCTCGGCTTCTGCTGGTGAAAATAGGTGTTTGGTATCAGGGCGATCCATAAATGGCAGCAAGATCTCTTGGGCATTCGGCCCGAGCGGCACTTGTCGTCGATGTCCACGCCAGCGGTTTTTGTGTTTGTCCGGCTCATAGATCCAAACCTCACCACTCTGATCGATGAGTTCTGGCTGCATTGCCGTGACTTCACCAGGCCGCATCCCGGTGAGCAGTTGAAGACGGGCCATCGCTGCTGCTGGGGGTAAAACAAATGGCAACGTCATTAGTACAAATCGCTCATCAATCGGTTTGACAGGCTTTGACTCTCTGGCTTCAGTCCGTCCGTATCGAAGTCCAGTAACGCTGCGGAGACCTTCGTAGACTGATGGGACGATCAGCTCTTCGCTGACCGCCCATTTGAAGACACGTTTGATTCGACCAACCCGTTTGTTGACCTCAGTCCGGCAGAGGTCGCGATCAATCATGTGCTGGCGGATGGTCTTCAACTTGAGCGGACCGAAATCGTTGGCGATGAGGTTGCCGTAGAGTTCATTGACTGGTGCGACCGCGTCTACCATTCCCTTGAATTCTTTGCCTGGCTTGCCGTCGTCACTGTAGTACACCTCGGCGTATTCCAGATATTTGACCAAAACTTCAGACACCAACAGCAACGACTTTGGTGTGTCATTTGTGACTGGTTCGGCATCTCGACCTGGTTGAGCCAGTTCAGCTAATAGGCGGGCGTAACGCTGACGACTCTCAGGCGAGTTGTATTTGCCAAGGTAAACGTGGCGACCATCGATGATCGTCCGGGCTTGGCCTGATGGCTTGTGAAGCCGATAAGAAGGTACTGACTTACGGGGCATGACATGGATCTCCAGAAAGGGGCTGGAGCCAAAAGTGGTAGGACTACCACTTTCAGCAACCTTTCCGGCCACGTCGCCCAGGTGCGGGCAAGTACACAATGTCCTGTGTTTGGCACGGTTTATAAAAAGTACACCCGGAGGGATTCGAACCCCCAACCCTCGGTTCCGAAGACCGATGCTCTATCCAGTTGAGCTACGGATGCGCGTGGTGTGGACCCAGATTCTACTTAATTTGGCGTTTACGACTAGACCGCCAAATCTGATCACCCGAGCTGTTTTCCATCCGATCTGAAAAATGCGAGGAAACCGGTCGCCAGTGGTGGAAAATAATCATCCAAGCGGTGAGTTCTTCGCTTCGTGTCGCATCACACGCCGGGCCCTCCAACGTAGCACCAAGCCGTGCTTGGATCCCAATAACATACTGAACATCAGGACGATCGCAGCAGCCACTACGATGATGGCACCTGTGCTGAGCTTTGGCACCAGCGCACTCGCGATTCCACCTGCCGTAGCAGAAACCGCGCCAAAAATTGCAGACAGCCATATGTTCGGTCCGATGGAATCGCTCCAGAATCGAGCCGATGTGGGGGGGATGATCAAGAGTGCGACAATCAACAGCAGACCGACCGCCTGCATTCCCGCCACGCAGACCGCCACGACCAAAGCCATGAGCAGAAAGTCGAGTGTTCGGATGGGATAACCCAGTACTCGAGCCAAGCCCTCATCGAAACACATCAACGCCCACTCTTTCATCAACAAGTTGCTGATAAAAATGGTGCCGATGGCGATGGTTGCCAACAGGGTCACATCGCTGATTCTGATGGCGGCAGCCTGCCCGAAAATGAAGTCACGCAACCCCGCCTGAGCACCTGTGGGTGATGCCTGAACAATCGATAGCAGAACAACGCCGGCACCAAAAAAAGTACTTAGAACGATCGCCATCACGGCATCTTCTGGAAGTCGGCCCACGTTACGCAGCCAAAGTGCCGCAAGCATCCCCAAACCGCTGGCGATGCCACCACCAAGCAGCATTACAGGCAAACTCTTACCCGCTTCGGGAGCGATTGCCGCATAAATCAAAAACGCTATCGCAACGCCCGGTAGAGCAGCGTGACCAATCACATCTCCTGCCAGCGAACGCCGCCGCAGCATCAGGAAGGTGCCGGTGATTCCAGCAGCAATCCCCAACAGCATCGTTCCAGCTAGAACGATGAGCGTGTTGTAGGCGAAGATGACTTCAAGATTATTCACGGCGTTGTGAAATGGAAAATAATTATGTCAGGATAAGCAGTTTGCCACCGTAGGCTTGCTTTAGATTTTCTGGGGTCATCACATCATCTGATGCTCCCTCTGCAATGATGTGCTGGTTGAGTAAAAGCACTCGGTCAAAGTATTCGCTCACTGTGTCCAGATCATGGTGCACCACCATGGCTGTTCTTCCCTGATCTCGTATGCGATGCAGTGTATTGATGATTGTTTTTTCGGTCGCTACGTCGACCCCCGCAAGCGGTTCGTCCATCAGAAACAGTTCTGCGTCCTGTACCAACGCGCGGGCCAGAAATACACGTTGTTGTTGTCCTCCTGATAATTGACTGATTTGCCGTTTGGCATAGTCCTGCATCCCTACTTCGGCCAAGGCTTCCATCGCTCGCTTGCGGTGGCGAGCGCGGACAGGTCGGAACCAACCGATTTTTCGGTAGAGACCCATGCAGACCACATCCAGAGATGTGACCGGAAAATCCCAGTCCACGCTTGTGCGTTGTGGGACATAACTGACTCGTCCGTCGACTTCACGAAACGACTTGCCAAAGAATTCAAAATGGCCCGTCAGCGGTTGGACCAGCCCGAGTGCTGTTTTGATAAGCGTACTCTTGCCGGCTCCGTTAGGCCCGACGATCGCTGTCAATGTGCCCGCTGGGACTTCGAAATTCAGATCAGTTAGCACCGGTGTGTTGCGATACGCAACCGTTACCTTAAAAGCTGCAAGAGGAGAAACTTCAGCTGATCCTTTTGAGTTCAATTGTTGTCTCCATCGGCTGCTTGGCCGGAGGACTCGGTGTTCGCCGAATCCGTCTCGGCTGGGGCAGATGCAGTTGTTTCTTCGTCGGGCTGCTCAGTCGTTGTGGCTGGCGCATTACCGCCTTGCTTGGCATCAGTGTCCGCGGTGGCACCTGGCTCTGCCAACTGACCACCCAACGCCGTTGCAATCGTTCCGAAATTGTGCCGCATCATCCCGACATACGTGCCTTCAGGGGTCCCATCAGCACCCATGCTGTCGCTCAGCAGAGTCGAGTCGCTTGAGACATCGAGACCGCGTTGTTGGGCACCTTCCACGATCGCTTTGACTTGTCGAGGTGAAACGCTTGACTCAAAAAAGACAGCAGGGACTTTGCGTTCGACAATCAGGTTGACGAGCCGATTAACATCACTGATTGCTGCATCGCTGATCGTTGATACACCTTGCACTCCATAAACTTCAACGCCATATCGCTTGCCAAAATATTGAAAAGCATCATGCGCGGTGACCAGCACACGCTGCGATTCTGGAATGGATGCAATCGTCGCCTCACCCCACTGGTCAAGTTGTTCCAGTTCCTGTTCCAGATCTGCAGATCTTTCAAAAATTGATTCAGCATGTTCCGGCATGCGGTCTGCCAGGGCACTAGCAACGTTGACTGCTGCATCTTTCCACAATGCAACGTTCATCCAGATGTGTGGATCGTGGAGACCCGCATCAGCATCAAGCAGTTCACCTTCATCCAATGTTTCTGCTACAGCGATGGTGGCGTTATTCTTCTTTGAGCGTGCTTCCAGTACCTCACCCAGTCGACCTTCTAGATGGAGGCCGTTGTAGATCACAATGTCTGCTTCCAGTAGCTTGATCGAGTCTCCCCGTGATGGTTGATAGAGATGGGGGTCAACTCCTGGACCCATGATCGCTGTCACCTCGGCATCGGTGCCAACCAAACTCTGCACCATGTCACGCACCATCCCTGTGGTCGTGACGATTTGTGGCTTCGTGCCGGCTTCAGACAATGAATCATTTTGCCCTTCCGAGGAACTGTTGCAGCCTGAGGTTAATGCAACCCAAAGCAGCAGGATGATCGGGGCAATGATTGCCATGAGTTGAAAGCTAGGATTGACTCGCTTGCTGGTTGTTTTCAAAGAAGGGGATCCGTCTGATTCATATGTGAGCTGAAAATCATATTTTGAGGTACACCAAATATAATTGTTTGGCTAATCAAAAACTACTCTTTCTACAAGTAATTGAAGTAATTAAGCCAACTTTAACCCTCCTGCTTCTTGTGCCAGTCCTGTTCCTTGTTGGGTTACTGCGGAGAATGAGATTGAGTGTTCAGTTTTCTGGGTAGCTGGTTTGCAGCCCATGGCAATGGGTTTTGTGCCGCATGTGACGTGATTGGGTGGCCGTGCGAGCCAAATTCAGCATCCAAGCAAAGCCAAGGAAATTGGGGACCATTCCAGTCGTGTGCTAAACTAGAGAAAGACATTAACTCGCTGGTGACTGGCATGGGACTGACTTATTTCAAACGCTTTCGGATGGAGTACGACCTGACACACGGCGTGCCAGATTCCGTTCCCGTTCCGCCCGGCTACGATCTGGTGCCTTACTCAGTGGATCTGATTCGTGACCATGCCACCGCCAAATTTCATAGTTTCCGCTGTGAGTTGGACGCGAACGTGTTTCCTTGCCTTGGTCGACGTGATGGCTGCCTGAGGTTGATGCGTGAAATCACTTCACGGGCAGGCTTCGTCCCCCAAGCGACTTGGTTGTGCCGCTACCGTGATTCTGATTCGGGCACGATGCAGCCGATCGGTACCATTCAAGGCTTGCAGTTTGAAGGCTGGGGGGCTGTTCAGAACTTGGGGATTGATCCCGGGCACCGCAGTCTGGGGTTAGGATCAGTGCTGTTGGGACATGCTGCCAGTGGTTTTCGCGCGGCTGGACTGAAGCGTATGCATTTGGAAGTGACGACCGATAATACGGCCGCTATCCGCCTCTATGAGCGCCTCGGATTCAGGCGTGCCAAGGTGGTGTTCAAGGCGGCGGAGGTCGCAGGAGTTTGAAACGCAAGTGGTTGAGATGCTTGCTCCTGTAATACTGTGATTTTATTCGGCGCAGGAAGGCAGATATTCATGGATGAAAACAATCCCATGTCCAGCCCTGATCAATGGGAAGCGGATGTTGAGCGACGGTATCCGTCAGCGAAACGGAGCACGCAAGCAAATCCGGAGTACCGGAATTATCAGGCAGAGGTGCGCCCAACAGTCAGGGAGTTTTATCGCCTGAACCACCAGTACCAGACGTTCGATTTCGTGAAGCAGAAGCGGACGCAGTTCCTGCCTTTGCAGCGTCAACGTATGAGTGTTTGGGAAGCGATGGAGTTTCTCAACACTCTGGTTGATGACAGTGATCCAGATACTGAATTATCACAGATCGAACACTTGCTGCAGGCAGCAGAAGCGATTCGTGCCGATGGGCATCCTCGCTGGTTCATTCTGGTCGGTCTGATTCATGATCTGGGCAAGATCTTGTGTTTGTTTGGCGAGCCTCAGTGGGCAGTGGTGGGTGACACTTTTCCAGTAGGTTGCGCTTATTCGTCAACGATTGTTTATCACGAATTCTTTCGCATGAATGCTGATTGGGGGCATGCCGTCTATTCAACGGAGTGCGGGATTTATGAGCGTCACGCAGGGTTGGAAAATATCATGATGTCGTGGGGTCATGATGAATACCTATACCATGTAACCAAAGCATATTTGCCAATCGAAGCTCAGTACATGATTCGTTACCACTCGTTCTATCCGGGGCATCGAGAAAACGCCTATACGCATCTCTTCAGCGAACAGGATCAGCAACTATTTGAGTGGGTTCGCAAGTTTAATCCTTACGATCTCTATTCCAAGAGCGACGAACGACCGGATGTTGAGAGTTTAAGGCCGTTCTATATGGATTTGATTGATGAATTCTTTCCTTCCGAATTGGCTTGGTGAATCACGAATAGCCCAAATTCTGTGCAGCGTTAACATTGCATGTCGTGGCTGTTTTACTTTTTCTTTTTGCGATATTCACGGCGGTTAGATTCGTACGTGTCTGAGTCAGGAAGCAATTCGGGTTCTGTGTCCGGTTGCTCCATGAGTCGTTTCAAAAATGGCCTGCACCATCCGCAACCAGTGCCGGCTCCAAAGCACTCGGACAGTTGGCTTGGTACCGTTGGTTGATTGACTCGGATGAATTGCGTTACCTTGCGTTTGGTAACGTGAAAGCAGAGGCACAGTTCATCATCATCCTTCATTGCCTGCACCCTCGGTGATCAGCCATGTTGCAATCTTGCAGGCATCCAGATAATCGGCGATGACGAGTCGTTCATCAGCGGTGTGAATGTTTCGTTGCCCGCAGCCCAGCGTGACCGCTTCGATTCCAAGTCGGAACAGCCAGTTGGCATCCAGTCCACCGTCTGAAATTTCGGGAAAGGGTTCTCGCCCGACCACGCGAACAGCATCGCTTGCTGCTGCGATCGACGGGTGATCTTCTGCGAGGGCGAATGATTCGTAATCGACGTTTGATGAAAATTCGACCGATCCAGCAGTGCCTTCATGATTCGTGACTTCGGCGGCGGCTCGTTCAAAAGCCTGTCGGATCTCGCTGACAATTCGTGATCTCGTTTCGGCACAGTGGCTCCGAGCCTCAGCACGTAGATTGACTTCGGGTGTGATGACATTAGTTGCTTCCCCACCTTGAAAGACACCCACGTTCGAAGTTCCAGCTTGATCTCCTTGCTGAACTTTTCCGAGCCATCCTCGTTCATGGAGATCTGCGATGGCGCGCGACGCCATGACAATGGCACTGGCACCTTCCTGCGGCGCAACACCAGCGTGCGCAGGGATGCCAATAACTTTGATGGTCATGCGTTCGCCACCGATTGCACCGACGGTAAGTTTTTCGACAGTGCCACCATCGAAGTTGAAGGCGCGGTCGACCTGCCCTATTTTCGCTATGTCGAGGTTTCGGGCGCCTTCAAGTCCGATTTCTTCTTGCACCAAAAAACTGATGACGGCTGGTGGGAAATTCTCATCACCCTGTTTCAGTCGTTCTACGATGGCAGTCAGAATAGCCCCGCAGCCTGCCCGATCATCAGCGCCCAAACCAGTCGGTGCGCTACTGTGTACCTCGTCACCCTGCACCACGGGTTGGCTGCCTACGCAGATGGGTACCGTGTCCATATGAGCGGATAACAGGGTTCTGGACCCCTTTCCATTACCCGGAAGGGAAACGATCAGATTGCCACAGTTTCCATCGAGTCTGGTGCGTGTTTCGGCACCATCGAATTCGATTTGTGAATCGCTGACACCGGCTTCGCGAAGGATCTCAACGATCTTGGCTGCCACTGCAGCTTCATCGCCACTTCGGCCCGGAATAGCGGTGATGGTCAGGTATCGCTCGAGGGCGTTGTCAGTGTTGACTTCGTTATTTGTCATGGGCAGGTTACACTCAGCAGCAGAGGGAACGGTCACGAACTCTCACACAAATTAAGGCATCTGTCGGTTGTTGCCGAGTCGCCTGATCGTCGAGTTGGTCCGGGATCATCGTCCAGACCGCCAAAATACCCAACGTTTCTCTACTTTTTACACGTGTCAACTGACTGTGAATCTACCCGTTATTGATTCCGGAAATCCATCGGCAGCGGCCTCATCCGGGGATAATCGCAGGCATTTACTGGATCTCAGTCAAGAGGATCTCAAGCAGTGGCTGATCGATCACGGGCAACCTGGTTTTCGAGCCAAGCAGATTATCCACTGGGTCTTTCAGCGTCGCGTTTCTGATTTTCAGGAAATGAGTGACTTGCCCAAGACGCTGCGATCCCAGTTGGCTGAATCATTTCGCGTCTTTGTGACCGTCCAATCTGCCGTGGTCCAATCCAGTGATGGGACCGACAAAGTGCTGGTTGGGCTACCTGATGGCGGTGAGGTCGAATGTGTTCTGCTGCGGGATGGATCGCGACGAAGTATCTGTGTGAGCAGTCAGGTGGGCTGTGCGATGGGATGCGTCTTTTGCGCGAGTGGCCTCGATGGTGTGGATCGAAATCTCACAACCGGTGAAATCCTTGAGCAAATGCTGCTGCTGCAGGCACGACTCCAGGACACGGAACGTTTGAGTCACATTGTGATGATGGGCATGGGAGAACCACTTGCCAACTTGGATCGTGTGTTGGGAGCATTGAATGTGGCTCGCAGCGAAGACGGGCTGGGGATCAGTCCCAGACGCATCACCATCAGTACCGTTGGCTTGCCTCCCGCGATTGATCGGCTTGCCAATAACGGAACGCCCTATAACTTGGCTGTCAGTTTGCATGCACCCAATGACCAATTGCGAAGCGAACTCGTGCCAGTCAACCAGAAGATAGGCATCGACAAGGTTCTGGATGCCGCCGATCGCTATTTTGAAAAGTCGGGGAGGCGTTTGACTTTTGAGTACGTTCTTCTTGGGGGTGTTAACGACTCAACAGATCAGGGCAGGCAGCTGGCAAAGCTGTTGCGACATCGCACAGTACTGCTAAATGTGATCCCGTATAATCCAGTGGAAGGTTTGCCATATGTGACTCCCAGTAAAGCGTCGATTGCCGAGTTTCGACAGGTATTGGAAACCGGTGGGGTGAATGTAAAGTTTCGTCAGCGTAAGGGAGATGACATCGATGCAGCCTGCGGGCAGTTGCGTCGTAATCGTGGAGCAACCACGAATCAAACTCTCGGTTCACGCACTTAACTGCCCCGGATAAAGAACTCTGAACTGGTTCAGCTGTAACACTGCTGTTGATCAGACGGTTGGACGTTGGTTTGGAGGTCCCGAGAATAAAAAGTTGTGGATACGGACGCACCCCCAGCATGCGATTCATGCATGTCAGTATACGATTGGTGCAGCGTTCGCCGGTGCAGGGTTTGATTAGTAAAAGGTAGGGAAATCATGAGGTTATGTTGCTGTTTCATTCTTGTAACTTTGGCATCTGCTGCCAGCGGCGAATGGAAGGTATCTCCCGATGCAATGATGACGCGGTGGGGCAAGCAAGTGAATCCTCAGAATGTCTGGCAGGAGTACCCCCGCCCTCAGTTTCGCCGCGAGGAGAATTGGAAGAATCTGAATGGTCTCTGGCAGTACGGGATCAATCAAATCAATCGAATTCCCCAAGTCTATCAGGGAGATATTCTCGTTCCGTTTGCGGTGGAATCAGCACTCAGTGGTGTGCAGCGTTTGCTTGCGCCGGAGGAGACTCTGTGGTATCGAAGAATCCTGCGACATCAGACTCCCGCAGGCCACCGCACGCATTTGCATTTTGAGGCGGTTGATTACGAATGTACGGTTTACCTCAATGGAACTAAGATCGGGTCACACAAAGGCAGTAGCGATCCGTTTAAATTCGACATTACTGACTCACTGCAGGCAGGTGAAAATGAGTTGGTTGTCAATGTGATTGATCAAACAGCTCCCTCGCAGACTTTGGGTAAGCAATCGCTGAAGCCGAAAGGAATTTATTACACTCGCGTTTCCGGAATCTGGCAGACAGTCTGGTTGGAAGACGTTCCAGAGCGTCATTTCCGCATGGTGAAAATGAAGCCCAGGGTTGCCGAAGGGACGCTGCGTGTGCTTCCAACGCTGGACGGTGAGCCTTTGGAAGCAGAACGTGTCGTGATCACAGTACGCGATGGCGAACGTGTGGTTGGGACTGCCGATGCTGCTTTGAGCGTCCGGATCCCCAATGCAAAATTATGGTCTCCACAAAATCCGCATCTCTATGAGATCACCATGGAGTTGTTTGATGGTGAAAAATTAGTTGATCGTGTTGAATCTTATGCGGCGATGCGCGAGGTAGGAACTGTTCGTGGACCAGCGGGGCAGATCCGTATGACGCTGAACGGCAAGGTCGTATTCCATTATGGTCCGTTGGATCAGGGTTGGTGGCCAGATGGACTGTTGACGCCTCCCAGTGACGCAGCGATGCGTTTTGATGTCGACTACTTGAAGAAGTCGGGATTCAACATGATCCGAAAGCACATCAAAGTAGAGTCGCGGCGTTTTTATGCTCATTGTGATCGAGTTGGGATGATGGTTTGGCAGGATATGCCAAGTACAGGCGGAAGACCTTTTTGGAGCAAGCTGGCTCCGAATCCAGTCGAAGAAGAATGGCCTGCCGAGCAACATGAGCAGTTCATCAAGGAACTAAAGTCGATGGTGGGCAGCCTGAGAAATCATCCTTCGATTGTGATGTGGGTACCGTTCAACGAACGATGGGGTCAGCACGAGACAATTCGGATCGGGCAGTTGATGGAAAATCTTGATGTCACGCGATTATTGAACATTGCCAGTGGAGGAAACTTCTTTCCAGTTGGCGATGTTGTGGATCGGCACAATTATCCTGAGCCGATGTTTCCGTTCGAGGACCGACGCTTCAATGATTATGTGAAAGTCGTTGGTGAGTTTGGTGGCCATGGTTTTGTGGTTCCCGACCACCAATGGAATCCGGAAATACGGAATTGGGGATATGGAGATCTACCTGCGACAAGAAAGGAATACAGGCAGCGTTATCGCCGATCATTCGAAGAATTAATGAAACTTCGCCGCAGAGGTGTAGCGGCAGGTGTCTATACGCAGACGACCGATGTAGAAGGTGAGGTCAATGGATTAATGACCTATGATCGGGAAGTTCAGAAAATGACGGCTGAGGAGCTTCTGGAATTGCATAAGCCAGCTGGGTTCTGATCGCGGTGAGTTCGGTTTTGACCCTCTTTGCTTGGGCTTTACCAGGTTCTGTTTGCCTTTCCGTTCGTTTTAGGCCAAGCCCCATTGTCGTCGCAGAGCCCACTCGGTTGACAGGGCACCGACAAAGATGCCAAACAGCAACCAGCCGGTGAACGGACCGTCTCCCAATCGAAATTTTTCAATGACGGGGGTTTCCGCCATGCTTCGACGTTCTTTGATTGTCGCGATCAGTTCACCAATGTTTTCCGGTAGGAATGCCGCACCTCCATGATCAGCGGTCAATTCAGCCAGTTGACTGAGATAGACCGGATCTGCATGCGGTTGGGCCAATTCGCGACTTTTATCAATCACCTGAAAAGCCAGTTCCTCTGATGGCAACTGACTGTCAGGTGATTCTGCTCGCACCCGTAGTTGATAAAACCCCACAGCCAGTTCGGGAATGCGACCTCGGATCGCTTGAGTTGTGCCGCCTGATTGAACGCTGTTGGTTTCGGTGTTGATGTTCAACGGCGTTGCATCTCCATTGGCATCTACGATTTCCGCAACAAGTGGAGGTAGTTCACTTTGTTCGCCGAACGATTGCACTTCCGCTCGGAATTCGGGTGGCTTGTCTGTTGCAAATCTTCGGGCATCCATGCTGATTACGAGCTGACTATCTGCTTTATTTTCCCGAGACAATAGCCACAATGTCAGTTGTCGCCAGAAGCGGCGGTGCACTTCATTCTGCCCGTTTCTCCACCATCGCCATGTAGAATCAAATGCGATTGCTGCTGTTCGCCCACTGCCATATTCTCCGATCACCATTAAGGGATCACCTTTCTCTGATTCCAATACGACCTGAATGCCCGGTGCAACTTTAGGTCCGATGAGTCGATTGGCTCCTAGCAGCGGAGGCAGTTCAACCCATGTGCTCGAAGGCGAGTCACCACCAAGGTCAGTGATGGGATGAGAGCGAGATATTTTTGGGCTTAATGGTGGATCGATTTGGCTGCCAGGAGCGGGACTACCGAAACCACCTGGAGAACGAGCGCGACGAGGATCCATCCGAACTGGCATGACTGCAGCCAACGGCGAATCAGCGTACCCACCACCGCCATAGGCGTAGGATCCACCCAGCGTTACCAGTCCTGCGCCCTTTCCAACGGTATCTGCAAGCTGCTGCAATTGTTCTTCGCCAAGAGCGTCTGCGTGTAGATCACCGATGATATAGATGTCATAGCGTCCTGGCTCAAAGGCACTGTCCAGATCGACTGGCCAGCGGTCAACGGTGTCACTCGGAATCCATTGATAGTCCAGAGCAAGGTCGGGGAAACGTCGCAGGGATCGTCGCAAAAACGTTTGCTCAAGACGTGGATTTCCCTCCAGATAAAGAATTCGCCCTCCCCCTTCACGAACTTCAACGAAAGCAACTTGGGCGTTATTGGTTGTGATCAACTCCTTGTCCAGCGGTACAGCTTCAGCCTTCAATCGGTAAGTCCCAGGTTGTGGAGTCAGGATCGGGATATTGACTGGCGTAACATCGGTAGCGGATGCCGGCACGATTTGTCGATTAGCAATTTCTGTCGTTTGCCCATTCGAATCGATCCAGGTCAGTCGGATGGGGACGTCGATTCCCGCCATGCCTCGCGTGGACAATTGAAATTTGACTTCAAGCTCGTTGCCCGCGAAGAGCTGGTAGCTTTCTGGCAGTGTTTCAACAGCCGCATCGCGTGAGGCTGATGCGCCGCCAACTGGCCCGACAGGGACCGTCCATAATGGAACACCGAGCGAGTTCAGTGTCTCGGCAACTCGCTGTGCTCCTGTACCTTGTTGGTCGGATGTCTGGGTGCCATCACCTACCAGAACAATTCCGGCAAGAGGTTGACCTTCTGCTGCTTGCATGGCACCCAAGGCGGCTGCAGAAATGTCGGTGGATGTGCCAGATGGTAGCTCTGCATCAAGTGATTCCGCGGTGGGAGAAGCGACTGTTCTGGTTTCCGAATCGTAGGCCAGCAAGCGGACATTCAGTTGGCTGTCGAGCCCAAGGACACTATCTGAAAGACGCTTCCACACCTCTCTTTGAGTTTCCCATCGCGTATTCCCATCTCCATCCGGTAGGGTCATGCTGCGAGATGTATCAAGGGCGATCACCAGTGCAGCTTCAGCAAGTTGGTTGTCAGTGCGAAAGAGCGTTGGGCGAAAAGCAGCGAGAAGCAATGTGGCAGCTGCCAACAGGCGAAGTGTGACCAGCCAACGTCGCCGTGTTGGGTTCTCGGTTGGAGGCGTGACTGCGAAGATTACTGCAATCGTAACCGTCGCAACTGCCATGGTTAGTAGCAGTGATCCGTAAATCGGTTCGAGCGCGAAGGAGGTCATCGGAGATTTCTGCCGTCGGCGTCAGGCAGTCAGTGGTGATCGAGAGTGTCTAGTTACTTTCCGGTACATGTCCAGAAACGATCAGGACAGGATGCGGGCTTCTGCGGATGCGATCCTGAACAAACCCCTGCCCAAATCGGTCGTCGACTTCCAGTGGTAACACCAGCAGGAGCTTTTTTGTTTCGTCCAGAGAATTAGGTGGTGCGACTTCTCCTGCGATGGGATGCAGTTCATAGTTCATGCCGAGTGTCGAGGCAGTCTTCGCCATCGCACCATGCAATGCGTGATGTGCTTTGGTTAAAGCAGCACTGAACTGCTCGGCATCGATATGTGTATCTGGTTGAATTGCCTCAATGATGGAGCGGATGTTTTCGAAATGTTCTTGTTCCAACACCAGGTTCAGGGTGACATTGGCAGCTTTTGCGGCCAACCCAAAACTCCATGCCGCTGCTTTGGATTCTACTTCACACTCGCTTCCAACCACCATTTCGATTTGTTGGACGCAGTCACGAAGCTGTTGGTCGTCACGCCGCATCACAATCATCGGGATGGGGCAACGTGATAACAGGACGTCCATGACAGTTCCGGCGCTGTCAGTACCAACATTTTCAAATGATCGACCAAATGGACAGGGCAGAATGAGTAGATCAACGGACAGCTCTTTGACTGCGGCAAGGATCACATCGTAGGAATCGCCCTCCTGACGTTGGATTGGCCGCGCCCCGGAAACTTCTGTTGCACGTGTGACGGCGAGATCTTCATCTTGTTCGGTTTTACCATCTCGTGCGTCCAGCACTAATGATTCCGTGTTGAATTGTTCCCTGAGAAAGCTAGCCGAAGCGAGGGTGTTCTCATCCTGTGACGAACCATCAAGGACGACGAGAATACGGGAAGGTTTGATAGGAGTTAGTGAGGCCGCGGGCCCAACTTGTGCCTTTTCAAACATCCGCATCGATGCATCGACTTCGCGATCCAGTTCATTAGGTTCTGAACCTGTGCTCATGTTTCCAGCTTTCAATTTTCCTGTGCAAGACAGGATGAATGGTGATCAGTCTGATTCTAACTCAACAACACGCGTTTGCGTGGACTGGCGTAAAACTGTCTGCTTGCCATGCATTTGCATGACGATGTTTTCTGTTTCAACGCCTGGATTCAATCGAAGCGTCAATGCACAGCAAGCGGTGGAATCCAGCCCTCGTGATAGATGAAGCTGACATAAATAATGGCGCCAATTACCTGCATTAACATGATCGTGCCACCAAGCTTTAAAAACATTCCCCAGCCTACGGTCTCGCCGGCTTCCCGTTTCAATGCGTAAATGGCAATCACGCACGATATTGATCCGATGGGTGTTCCATTGCCGCCGAGATTGCAACAGATGATCAAAGTCCACCACAGCGGTTCAGCAGGAACGCCATTGCCTGAGATGTCACGTACAATCGGGATCAAGGTCGCCGCTACAGGAATATTGTCGACGATCGAGCTAGCAACGGCGGAAAAAATTCCTAATAAAGGAAGCAGTAATGACATTTCATTATCTGACAATGCGATGACTTGTTGTGCGACCCATGCCAACGCACCGGTTTGTTTTACGCAGCCAATGATGATGAACAGCCCCATGAAGAACATGATGACGGTCCAATTCACTTTTTGGATTGCATCTTCCACCCCTTTTCCAGCGAACAATAACGCTGCAGTGGCGCCGACCATGGCGACGAAGTCCATGCCGACACCCAATTGTTGAGCGAACACAAAACCCAAGACTGTTGCCATCAGGATCACAGCACTGCGCAATAGCACTTTCCGGTTTTCCACCATCGCCCATGGATCGAACGTTTCAATTTGTTCGCGTAGTAGTGCCTGTTCTTCGGCTGTTTGTTTCCACGGGAGATCTTTACGAAAGAAAATTCGCAGGCCAACGACCGCAATGACCAGACTGACCAAAGCATAGGGCAGAGAGATCTGAAGAAATTGTGAGTAGGGAATTTTGGCGGCCGTGCCAATCATGATATTGGGCAGGCCGCTGGCGAAGGTAGCGATGGCGCCACTGTTGGCACAGATTGCGACGGTCAACAGTAATGGTACAGGCTTGTAGTTCAATGACCGACAAATGACCAAAACCAGCGAACTGAGGATCAGCATGGCCGGGACAATTGTCAGGACTGCCACGAACAGGAATGTCACAATACAAAGCGTCAGAAACAGGGTTGATGCCCTGCCACCGGTGAACCGGACAATCCACATGCTGAGAAAGTGAAACAACCCACTCTTGCCGATCACGTCCACCAGAATGCCTGTGCCGATAATGACCCCGAATATATTGAGGTCTTCCTCGAGCATGTCGTAGATCTTTTCGTACTCAAACAGCCCCAGAGCGAGTGACAGTCCGACCAGAATCACTGCTCCGCAAAGCGCAGCAACGGTCTTGTGCATCGGTTCAATCGCCACACCGACGTAGGTGGCAAGCATGATCGCTGCAAACAGCAGCATGATCCAAGGAGGTGCCGGGGTGATTGATGCCGCTTCAGCACTGGAAGCGAGCAAGGGTAAAGCCCCAAGGCATGGGTGCAGACACAATGCGGACATCAAAGGCCTTCAAGCACTGGGTAGGACTGGTTCGATGCTTCACGAGCCACCAAGGCTAGCGCGTCCGCCGGAATTGAACAATCCCTGTCCGGAAATTGGCTGCCAGCCAGACGGGGCTCAGAGTCGCTGCAGTTCGCCATCCGCAGCAATTTCCCCTCGCTCTAGCATTTGCGAGATTGGCAATGCTTGCAAATGTACAGACGCCTGGATGCGACATCGACCGACGAGATGGATTTACCGCATCGCGGGCATTCAGTTTGTTTGTAGACCCTGAATCTCTGATTCTCAGGGATCTTTGCCAGCGGCATGCCCGCTTCATTAGCCGTCACCGCGATGATTTTTCCATGCTGCAGTCCCACTCGCATCATCCGTTTCAGCGAGGTCCAGAGCTGATCAAACGATTCTTGGGAGAGAGAGGATCCGGGGATATGAGGATCTAAGCCCGCCTCGAATAGAATCTCGGCTCGAAAGATGTTGCCGACCCCTGCGACCACGGACTGGTCTAACAGCAACGCTCCGATGGGCTGGCCACTTTTGATCATGTTTTTCCAAACATCGGATTTCTTTCCCCCTGCCAACGGGTCAGGGCCAAGTCGGTCCACCACTTCCTGCTGCAGTTCAGGATCGATCACCCGGCACGTTGTCGGGCCCGTCAGGTCGATACTGGCATCCGATCCGATCATTCGCATCCGGATTTGTCCGACGGGTTTGGGCGGAGGTGATTTCCGCTGCCGAAATTTTCCATAACGTCCCAAGTGAACATGGACGATCGCTCCACCCTCAAACTCATAGAACAGATGCTTGCCGGACGCACGAACGGAATCGAGGCATCGGCCACTGACCTTTCGGGCATCTGTCCGGAATCGTCCCTGCGGGCTCGTTACTTTCAACGCTTCTCCACCCAGCAAATCATGATGTTCACGGGCTAAGAAGTGCGTCTTATGACCTTCAGGCATCTTGTCGGGTTCAGCTGAATCAGGATAGAGAATGTTTTCAGCTGATTATCGTCGTGAGTCAACTGTCAGCGATTTTGGCTCGAAGTATTTTCGCTCGCAGTCAGGCGTGGTGCCCAGCGATAGCATCACCTTTGACTGATTGTGTTCGCATTGCTTGCAGGTTTTGCCTTCGTTGGTGCTCCTTTGTCTGGTGTTGGTGCGCAGTCCTTACCAGTTGGTAATGGAACACCTTCCTGAGGGGTGATGATTGTGTGAGTTCACCCTGTTGTAAGTTGCTGCCAGAGGCATTCAATCAGTCGATGTCCGCGTTAGCGGGTTGGCCAGGTTGATTCATGATTTTTGGTTGATTGATCATCCGCGTCAGACGCTGCTGCAATTCACTGCGGAGTGGTTCGGCAGCAATCGAGATCGCTAGACGGTAATTGGCTCTCGCCATGCGTTTGTTCCCGGATGCTTCTCCCTGTTCGGCCCGCTGAAGATACTGTGCAAGTTTGCCTTGGTATCTCTTGGCTTGCGATTGGCGGAGGTTCGAGATTTGCTGCTGACCAGACTCTGCTACCACCTGTTGAGACTGTCTCAAGGGATTCGTGGCTGCAGCGTAGTTTCCAACGACCGGAAAGAAGCCCGTCACAAATGGCTGGAGCACACCTGAGGAAATGCTCCCTGGATAGCCATTCATGGTTGTCAGTGACGGTGTTGTGCTACTGAAAGACCTTGTGCTGCCCTGAGAAAAGTTGAAGCCGAGGCTACCGCGAACACCCCCACCAGCAAATCCAATTCCACCCCAGAGTCCGCCAGCAACCGCTGCTCCGCCTGACATCCCACCAAAAGGTGGCAAAGTCGGTCCGCCCGAATTCGCGAACCAGTTCCTTCCACGCAATGACCAGTTGATACTATTGTTTTCGAAAAAACTGCTGCTGCTGGTGTTGTACGGCACCGTGGTTGTCACCATTTGCCCATAGCACTCGTTAGCAGCTGATGAGTAGATAAATGCGACGATGCAAGAGAAGACGATCCGAGCCATGTTCAATGTTCTCCTTTAAGAAGTACCCAGATTGTAGGGATTCCCGCTGGCCGGGGCCAATGGAATTGTTGGCTGCAGACCGCTGAATGAGTACAAGAGGGCTGGCGGTGTTCTGATTGTTCTTCACGGATTAAGTTGAACGCGAGACGGGAAGCACGTGCCAAGGTCGGTTTGCCCTTACAATTTGCCTCCCTGAAAGCGCCGTCCCAAACTCACTGATCGTCACGAAGTCACACCCATGAAGCAAGTCAGTCTTTACACCGATGGTGCCTGTAGCGGCAATCCAGGTCCCGGAGGATGGGCCTTTATTTTGCGATGCAATAAGACCGAGAAGGAGCTTGAGCGAAGCGATGGTGAGCCGGAATCTACCAACAACAAGATGGAGTTGACGGCAGTGATTCGAGGCTTGCAGGCATTGAATGAACCGTGCGAAGTCACTTTGTATGCAGACAGCAGCTATGTGCTTCAGGGCATGAGCAGCTGGATGGCTGGTTGGAAAAAGAGGGGCTGGAAACGCAAAGATGGCTCCAAACTGGTGCCTGTCAAAAACGTCGAATTATGGCAACAGTTAGATGCTCTGATGGTCCAGCACACGGTTCATTATCAGCATGTCAAAGGGCATGCTGGGCATCTTGAGAACGAGCGTTGCGATGAGTTGGCGGTGGCTGCTTACCAGAAGTACCTAGAAAAGCGATAAATCGCGTTTTTATCCATGTTTTGTGGTCGTGTTTGGCCCGATCCCGGATCGCGGTAAGCGGTGATAAACGCTAGACTTTGGGCCTCGCACGACGGTGTGCGGACACCCTCATTCAACCTCTTTTCTGTAGGTCTTCATGAGCGACGCTCCTGAGTCGAGTTCTCCCTCCAACGAAACTCCTGCTTCTACCGTTCCAGCTGCCAACGCGAATTATACCGATGCGGACTTGCAGCACCTGTCTGACCTCGAGCACGTGCGTGAGAGGCCGGGTATGTATATCGGTGATACTGCCACTCGAGGATTGCACCACTTGGTGTATGAGGTGGTCGATAATTCCATTGATGAGGCGATGGCTGATTTCGCCAAAATGGTTTCAGTGACCGTACACACTGACGGTAGTGTGACAGTTGAAGACGATGGACGTGGGATCCCGGTCACCAGACACGAGCAATTGTCTGAAGAACTGGACCGTGAGGTCAGCACGCTTGAAGGCGTGATGACGGTTCTGAAATTTGGTGGAAAATTTGAAAAAGGTGCCTATCAAACTTCCGGCGGTTTGCATGGTGTTGGTGTTACCGTTGTGAACTTCCTGAGCCAGTGGGCCGAGACTGAGGTAAGTCGAGATGGCTTCACTTGGACTCAGGAATATGAGCGTGGTGTCCCCACCGGTCCGGTACGCAAGGGTCGAGTGACCAAAAAGACTGGAACCAAGACGACGTTCAAAGCTGATAACAAAATTTTCAGTGTTACCAAGTACAATTTTGACACCCTCTACAAACGCTTGCAGGAACTCGCCTTCCTCAATAGCGGTGTCCACATCAAATACCATGATGAACGCAATGGCGAAGGTGGTGACTTTCAGTATGAACGCGGACTGGTTGAATTTGTAGAACACCTGAATCGTGCGAGTGATACGTTGCACGCTGACGTGATCGAAATTTCGGGTGAAAAAGATGGTACGCAGTACGACATTGCAATGCAGTACAGCACTGAGTTCACCGAGAACGTGCAGTCATATGTGAACAACATTCACACGATCGAGGGTGGAACGCACGTTTCAGGTTTCCGAAGTGCGTTGACGCGTACGTTGAACAACTACGGCAAGAAGGAGAATCTCTTCAAAGGTGTCACGCCGGGTGGTGATGATTTCCGCGAGGGTATCACTGCGGTTCTCAGTGTTCGGGTCCCCCATCCACAGTTTGAAGGTCAAACAAAGACCAAGCTGGGGAACAGCGAGGTGGACGGGATCATCAATGGTGGTGTTTCAGAGCAACTGGCTAAGTATTTTGAAGAGAATCCCAGGGTTGCGCAGACGATTGTACGCAAAGGTCTTCTGGCGGCCGAAGCTCGCGAAGCAGCTCGTAAGGCCAAGGATCTACTGCGGAAACGTAAAGATGCTTTGGGCGGCGGTGGATTACCCGGCAAGTTGCGAGACTGTATCAGTAAGAATCGCGAGGAGTGTGAACTCTACCTGGTCGAGGGTGATTCTGCGGGTGGTTCAGCTGAAGGTGGGCGGATGCGTGACTTCCAAGCGATCCTGCCGCTGAGAGGTAAGATCATCAATGCCTACAAGAGTCGTGAAGCCAAGGTTCTCGAGAACCAAGAAGTCCAGTCGATGATTCAGGCGATCGGCACAGGAATTGGTGCCGACCAGGATCTGACCAAACGTCGATATGAAAAAGTCGTCATCATGACCGACGCCGATGTCGACGGCAGCCATATTCGCACCCTGTTGCTCTGCTTTTTCTATCGCCAAATGTATGAGCTTGTTGCTCGCGGGCATGTTTACGTCGCGCAACCGCCGCTGTTCCGCGTTCAACAGGGAAAGAAGCGTTATTACATTCAGTCCGATGGTGAGATGAAGTCACAGCTGCTGGAACGTGGTCTCAGTGATACCATCTTCGAAGCAGAGGACGGTCGACGTGTTGAGGGAGATTCGATGCGGACTCTCTGCACGACACTGGCCTCGATGGAAGAATCGATCCTCGCTCTCGAACAGCATGGCTACAGCCTGCGCGCGCATGCCATGCGTCTTGATCCAACTACCAATAAATTACCGTCATTGCTGATCACGCATGGGAATGAAGAGCATTGGTTCCACAGCCAAGACGAAGTTGAGGTATACCTCAACGAGAATAATCTGACACTGGATACAGAGCAGGACGATGAAGCAGAGTTGCTGGAGGCAGAAAACAATGCAGAAGGCACTGACGCAGAAGGCACTGACGCAGAGGGCACTGACGCAGGGGTTTCCAGTGAAGCAGCGAGTGGCTCAGATGAGAATGCGACCGATGAGGCAGTCGCAGAGGTTTCTGTACCGATGGCTCATCTCACGGAACTGCATGAAGTTCGAACCATCAACAGTGGTTTGAAGGAATTGGTACCGCTGGGCTTCAGTGTGGATGACTTGATTCCTGCAGAGCGGACTGGGTCAACCACTGCCAGGTTCGAGTTGGTGCGAGGAGAGGATGTTCGTCGTGCTCTGAACGACCTGCGAGACTTATTGCCCGAGGTAAGAGCTGCGGGTGAAAAAGGGCTGCAAGTCACTCGTTTCAAAGGATTGGGCGAGATGAACGCGGAGGAACTCCGCGAGACCACGCTTGATCCTGCGAATCGTACGCTTTTGAAAGTCAATTTGACTGATGCGGGTGCTGCTGACGAAATGTTCCGGTTGCTCATGGGTGACAAGGTTGAACCTCGGCGTGAGTTTATCGAAAAACATGCATTGGATGTGCGTAATCTGGACATCTGAGCCTTCGTCGAAAGCGTAGAAATTGAATCGACTCGCTACCTCACTCAGTCCCTATCTGCTGCAGCACAAGAACAACCCTGTGGATTGGTACCCCTGGGGAGAAGAAGCTTTTGAACGCGCAGTTCGTGAAGACAAACCCATCTTTCTTTCCGTTGGCTATGCTGCCTGCCATTGGTGCCATGTGATGGAGCATGAGAGTTTTGAAGATGCTTCCATTGCAGCCATCCTAAATCAGAACTTTGTGTCGATCAAAGTGGATCGTGAAGAACGGCCTGACATTGATCAGGTTTATATGAACGCAGTGCAAGTGATGACGGGGCGCGGTGGATGGCCCATGAGCGTGTTTCTGGACCATGATCGACAGCCTTTCTTTGCTGGTACCTACTGGCCACCAAAGCAAAAATTCGGAATGCCCGCGTTTTCCCAAGTGTTGGACTCACTCTCGGAAGCATGGGTAAATCGCCGTGAAGAGGTGTTGAGTCATTCAGGTCAAATCACAGCTGTATTGCAACAGTTGGCCAATGGGACTGAGGGGCAATCGGACACGGTATCCGCTCTGGAAATTCCAGGCACTGAATTGGTTTCGGAGGCTTGTGCACGTTTGCTCAAAGTTCTGGATCGCAAATGGGGCGGTTTTGGTGGGGCTCCCAAGTTCCCACATGCTACTGATCTCAGTCTGCTACTTCGAATAGGGCAAACATCTGGCGATGAAGCGATGGTAGTAGCAGCAGAGTTGACACTTGATCGCATGGCAGCCGGTGGCATCCGCGATCATATCGGAGGTGGGTTCTCACGTTACAGCGTCGATGGGCAGTGGCTGGTGCCACACTTCGAAAAAATGTTGTACGACAATGCTCTTTTGGCTGAAGTTTATGTTCGGGCGTTTCAAGTCACGGGACATAAACGACATGCAGAAGTGGCACGTGAGACACTTGATTATGTGTGTCGTGAGTTGACTGATCCCGCACGGGGATTCCACTGCAGCGAAGATGCTGACAGCGAAGGTGTCGAAGGTAAATACTACGTGTGGAATCCGGAAGAAGTTGAGGAGGTGCTGGGAACCGAATCCGCGAGAGACTTCTGTACTGTTTATGACATCAGTGAGAAGGGGAACTTTGAGGGCAAAAGTATCCCCAATTTGCCGCAGAGCATTTCGGCTTGGGCCGAGGAAATGTCGGTGGATGAAGGTGAACTCTCAGCGGTTCTTGCCGGCTATCGTGAGCGTTTGCGTATTGCTAGGGATCAACGTGTACACCCGGGTCGCGACGATAAGGCCGTCACCGCTTGGAATGCTCTGATGATCAAGTCACTTGCGGTTGCGGGTGCGGTATTGAATCAGCCAGCCTACCTGGCGACGGCCGAATGTGCTGCCGATTTTTTGTTGAATCAAATGACGCGTGATGATGGGCGACTGTTGCACGCGTTCAGGGGCGGCAAGGCACATCTTGATGCCTACGTTGATGATTATGCCTTTACAATCGAAGCCTTCATTGCCCTGTTCGAGGCGACTGGGCGCGCCCGGTGGATTGGGCGGGCCGTGAAGTTGGCGGATTGCATGATCAAGCATTTTGAGGATCGTGACGCAGGTGGATTCTTTTACACGGCGGATGATGCTGAAGCTCTGATCGCACGCAACAAAGATTGGCACGATGGAAGTCTTGTGAGCGGAAATGCATCGGCAGCCAGCGGTTTGCTGAAACTGTCACTATTGTGTGAGCGGCAGGATTTTCGTGATGTGGCAGAGCGAACATTGGTTGCCGGCACCACAGTCATCAATAAGCAGGCTGGTGCTTGCGCTGCCTTGCTCGCTGTCCTTGATCATTTTCATCATGGCAAACAACAGTTAGCACTCGCAGTGACTGACAATGAAGAGCTGGTACGAATCCGCCCCGCCTTCTTTGCGGTCTATCGTCCGCATGCGACGCTTTCTTGGGTCGTTGGACAAGCACCAGAGTCTGGGCCTGTGGTCGCTCTCAATCGTGGACGGAATGCCATCGATGGGCAAAACACTCTGTATCGTTGCGAGGACTTTTCCTGTGACCAACCACTTCGCAACGACGAGGTGGAACAATGGCTTGGTAACAATTGATCAAGCTGAAAGATTGGAGCCGACATCCGTGCGATAGGCTGCCCAAGCTGGAAGCAAAGCAGCGATCAGAGCCAATGCCAAGACCAATGGCAGTACCAAGATTTCATAGTTACTGGTGGTAAAGAAGCCGACCTGGACTCCGGTTTGGTCTTCAATTTGGCCTGAGTACACCACGATCGCGGTGTGCGCGAGCAGCCAGCCAGCAATCGTTCCTATCAGGGCAACCTGAAAGCTTTCAAAAACGATGATGCTTGTCACTGTCGTGCGTCGCGCGCCCAAAGCTCGCATGATTGCGATGTCCCTGCGGCGATCATTCATCGAGTTGTAGATGGAGACAAGAATTCCGACAGCTGCTACGGCACAGGTGATTCCCGTGATCGCCAACAATGCAGTCAGAAGGGGACCAACGATCAAGTTCATGAGCTTGTTGATTTCTCCGATCGGGGCCGCTGCTTGGGAACGAATTCCCTCATTGATGGCATTTTGCATCCCTGGGGCGAATATGATGTTTCCGTTGCGCACGAGGATCGACGTCACCTCGCGTTCCGGAATCGATAACAAGCGATATTCATCTGGAGTTCTTTCGGCCATGGCTCCAGAAGTTGAAACCGAAGTCGAATTGTTTGCGGTTACATCGGTTTGAACCAGACGCACACCATTACTTGCCGGGTCATTGGCATTGGGGTCTGAATCAGTCTCAGATGGATTTTCGATTGCTTCCTCGGCGTCAATGGCCTCATCAAGAACATCTTCGCCTTGTGATTCCTGATCGGGTTCGACAGGCTTGGCGTGCCCGTCCATCAAGTAAAACCCCTCAAGATTAACAAACGCGGCACGGTCATTGGGTGTACCGGTGGGGTCAAGGATTCCAACCACAGTAAATCCCAGTTCATGCCCGTGGCCGGTAGGGTCACCGTGGGTCGGATAAAACTTGTCACCGAGACTGACATTCATTTCCTTTGCGACTCGTGCACCGACAACAGCTTCAAAGTAGCTGTGCTTCGTCGAAAAATCCGTGAACGCTTGCCCCTCGCGGAATGTGAAATCTTCATCCACATTGGGTCCATGTTTCAATTTGGTAAAGAAGTCAGGTGTCGTTCCAACGACCCTGAATTCTCCAAAGTAATCCCCAAGTGCCAGCGGAATTGCAAATCCACCAGCAATGTAAGGGGCGTACCGTCCATCACGTTCAGCAAGTTGAGGATCACCACCGAATCGGCTCACCATGGATGCCCGCTCGGCTTTGGGAAGGAATTCCATGTACTCCGTGTAGGGCAAGTTTTCGATGGGCTGACTAAGATAGAACACGCTGTTCAAGGTGAGTTGCAGGGGGCTACCCTTCGGGCCAACAACTAGGTTGTAGCCAACGGAGGCATTCCGGGTGAAAGCCTCACTGATCACTCCATAAATGGACAAAACGAGCACAACCAAGCCGACACCCAAAGCGAGCGAAAAGGTTGTCAAGAAGCTCGATAACGCTCGGTGGCAGAAGTTGCGCCATGCGATGTGAATAAGAGACATGGTTAGATGCTTGATTCAGTGCCAGTTAGATGAACAGTTGGAAATCTCGAAAGCATAAAAGGGCTTACGACGATGATGCGGTGGTATGAACTACCTGATTGATTTCATCCAGCTTTTCGATGCGATCAAAACGGGATGCGATCTGCATGTCATGGGTGACTGTGAGCAGTGACACTTCTTCTTCACGACAGGTGTCACGTATCAATTCCAGCACACTCTCTGCGCTGCTGGGATCCACATTTGCTGTTGGCTCATCTGCCAAGAGTAATTTTGGACGTCCTGCCAGTGAACGAGCAATAGCAACTCGTTGTTGTTGACCCACTGACAACTGACTGGGGCGATAATTGAATCGGTCCTTCAGACCGACACGGGTCAGTAAATCAGCGGCCCGTGCATGCTGATGCTTGCCGGAACCAAACGCCATGCCAAGTCGGACATTTTCGATGGCGGTGAAGGCTGGAAGCAGATTGAAGGTTTGGAAAACGTAACCAATGGTTTCTGCGCGAAAGCGATCAC
>Ga0315322_10000690_pt1 | contig 25363 bp, 22 predicted proteins | sample M110021515metaG_FD_203461 | JGI IMG/M metagenome (GOLD analysis project Ga0315322, IMG submission 203461) | Ammonia-oxidizing marine archaeal communities from Monterey Bay, California, United States - M1 100m 21515 | ecosystem: Environmental > Aquatic > Marine > Intertidal zone | place: USA...
GGAGTGTGTGCTTTATCGATGATAGCAACCATTTCCTTAACTATTTCCGGTTGGTCTTTTGCAAGGTCTTTCTCCTCAAAGGGGTCATCTGTAAGATTATAAATTTCAAGAGGAGACATACCTCCGCTCTTATTGGCTCGGCGGTAGGCTTTCCAAGTCCCTTTGCGTACCGCTTGGGAAAAGATGGTTTGGTTGTCACCTTTGCAGAACTCGAAGTAGAGAAAGTCGTGCTTCTTTTGTTTCTCTCCCCTCAGAAGAGGAAGGAACGAGATGCCATCGATGTTTTGGGGGATTGGTTGTTTGGTAAGTTCGGCCATTGTAGGGAGGATATCCCAGAAGGCACTGATATGGTCGGTGGTGTGGCCTGGATCGATGATGGCGGGCCAACGGGCGAGCATAGGAGTGCGAATACCGCCTTCGTGCATATCTCGTTTCATGCCACGAAGTGACCCTGTGGAATTCCAGAAGTGAGGATCGTGTCCACCTTCGCGGTGGGCACCGTTGTCGGAAGCGAAAATGACGAGAGTGTTATCGGAAATTTCGTAGTGATCGAGGAGGGCTAGGATGTCACCGATTTGGTTATCGAGGTTCTCTATCATGGCTCCAAATCCCGCAATGGGATTAACCACGTCAGGAACGGTTTCGGTTCCGTCGCCGCCATGGATCCGGTATTTTCCGATGACCTTATCAAACTGCGGGTATTTCCTGCGCCACTTAGAGTGGAGTTCCTTGGGCGCATGCATGGCAGCATGGGGGACGGCGGTCGGGATGTAGCAGAAGAAAGGGGTTTTGCTTTTCGCGTTGGACTCAATGAACTGCATGGCGTGGTTCATGATGATGTCGTGAACGTATGTTCCTTTTTTGAGCGCCTTCTCTTTCCCGTTGTGAACGTAAGTGGTGGGGTAGTAGGTGTGAGCAATTGTCTGGCTTTTCCAGCCTACGAATTCGTCGAAACCGTGGGTGAGGGGATTGGCGTTTCCTTCGACATGGGTATGCCCTAGTCCCCACTTTCCATAAGCGCCGGTAGTGTAGCCGGCAGCTTTAAAGATTTCGGGGAGGACGGTGAGCTTGGGGTCAAGAGGTGCGACTTTGTTTTCAGTGACATTGCCTCGGAGGTAAACTGTTCCGGGTTGCTGGCCAGTCATAAGAACCGCGCGCGAAGGACTACAGACAGTATTACCGGAATAGTGGGCCGTGAACTTTAGACCTTCGGACCCAATGCGATCAATATTAGGGGTCTTAAATTTTCTCTGTCCATATATGGAAAGGTCACCTAATCCAAGGTCGTCGGCGAGAATGTAGATTACGTTCGGCTTATCCAGCGCCTTTAAAAGTGCGGATGAAAGCAGGATTAAAAGAAAAACTCTCTTCATAAAGAAGAGCTTTTCCAATGGGAGGCCTCTCGTCGAGTTATTCCTTAGTTGAGATTATTCAAAATGATTCAGTGCCATACGTTCCTCAAATTCTCTCAGAGTTTTCGGCCAAAGTTGAACTGTATTGAGAGCGGTTCTGGGGTTTGATTCCAACTGGCCTTACCATCTCTATCGGATTCTTTCCCTGCACTGAATCAAGGAGAACTCTCTCAGGCTCGCACTTGATGGGAAACTCATTTTAAAAGCCTCTCTAGCCGATTTGGTATGATTCCTTTTTTAAACGAATGTCGTCCGGATGAAGTGATTTTAAGGTTCTTCAGGTTCCGCAGAAAGTATTGCAGACGATCTCCTCTGGTGCAGGAGTTTGCTGCAGTTTTTCGAAGCCTTCCTGCTCGTTGTAAGGATTTTTAAGCGCCTTATGGAGCTCATGGAAAGGAGCGAAGTTGTCTTGTTTGGCGGCTGCGATCACTTCTTCGATCCGATGGTTTCGGGGAATATAAACTGGATTCATGACCTTCATGAGAGAGGTTTCTGGTGTTCCCGCCGCATTCCATCTTGCCAGCCAATCTCGGGCTGGTGCCTCGTCTTCAAAATTGAAGAGGAAGGAATCGGGGCTGTTGCTAAGGCTGCGAAAGGTGAGGGTGAAGTCGGTTTTCTGGAAAGCCATAAGGTCAAGCAAGGCCTGAATGAGTTCGGGATCATGGTTTTGGGGAAGTCCGATTTTTTTTGAGAAGATTTTAAGGTGAGCTTCATCAAAAAGATGGGGAAACTTTTCCAGCTCACCTTTTGCCATGGTGACCGCTTTTTCCTGATCCTCATCAAAGAGTGGGAGGAGGGCTTCGGCGAGGCGGGTTAAATTCCATTGAGCGATACCAGGTTGGTTGGAATAAGCGTAGCGACTATTTTGGTCGATATAGCTAAATTTTTGCGTGGGATTAAATCGGTCCATGAAAGCGCAAGGACCGTAGTCGATAGTTTCGCCTGAAAGGCTCATGTTATCGGTGTTCATGACTCCGTGAATGAAGCCGATTCCCATCCAGTGAGCGACAAGTTGGGCCTGTTTTCTAATGATACTTTGAAAGAGTTCGAAGGCGTTTGATGTCTGTGGGTCGTGGCGCTGGATGGCGTAATTGACGAGTGATTTCAGGCTTTCGATGTCGTTTTGGGCGGCGAAATATTGCGCGGTGCCGATTCGAAGGTGGGAGCTGGCAACTCTGGTGAAAATCCCACCTTGTTCGGGTTGTTCGCGAAGGACTAATTCTCCGCTCAGAACTGCGGCGAGAGCGCGGGTTGTGGGAATGCCCAATGCGTGCATCGCTTCCGAGACGAGATATTCCCGAAGGACAGGTCCGAGAGCGGACCGACCATCGCCACGACGGGAAAAGGGAGTGGGGCCAGCGCCTTTGAGCTGGATATCCTTCCCTCCGATTTCTCCAAGTAGAATGGCCCGACCGTCACCGAGCTGCGGAGAGAATCCTCCGAATTGGTGGCCGGCATAAGCCATGGCAAGAGGCTCGGCTCCCTCGGGAATCGAATTGCCAGCAAGAATGGCGAGCCCTTCGTCGGTGGCAAGAAAATCGGGATCAATTCCAAGTTCTTTTGCTAGCCCATCGTTCACCGCGATGATGGAAGGTTGAATGACCGGAGTGGGTTCGACTTTTTCAAAGAAGCTCTGGGGAAGCCGGGCAAAGGTGTTTTGGAAGTTGAGCTTCATGAGAGTGATTTTAGCCTGGGATGATTGAAGCACGACCTCTGAAAAACATGGTTTTTTGGTGAGTGAATAATGGACCTGTTATGAGAAGGTCTAGATTTTTGCGGAGTCTTTTGCCGACTCTGTCGCTACCGCGGTTTCTCGTATTAGTCTTTGGTTTGAACCGAGCCCCACCAGGTCTTGTTGGGTTGGTAGCCGGGCCTTAGAAAATTAGCGTGCTGTTTTTCCAGTTGAGTCTTTTTTTTGGTGTGAAGTGATTTGATCTGTTGCGCCTTTTTCCCGGCGTTGAAACGAGGGTCGGGCTGGGGGATTTTTGCTCCGACTTCGGTGAGGTGGGCGGTGAGTTTCGCCGAGAGTTTCCTGACGAGATCTGGGTGTTCTATGGCCAGGTCCTTGGTTTCGCCAATGTCTTCTTTGACGTTGTAGAGTTCCTCGTGTCCGTCTTCGTAGTAGCGGATGAGCTTGTGGGCGCCATCGCGAATGATGCCAGACGGTTCCCCGCCTTGGTTTCCATAGTGAGGGTAGTGCCAGTAGAGAACGCGCTCGGAGTGACCGCCTCTGAGTGCGGGGACAAGCGAGATGCCATCGATGTGGTGAGTCGGGAGCTGTTCGAGTCCAGCGAGTTCAAGGAGAGTGGGGTAGAAGTCAGTTCCGGTTGCAAATTGGCTGGAAGTTGATCCGGGCTTGGCGACTCCAGGTGCGACGATGTAGTAGGGTTGACGGATACCACCTTCCCATTGGCGCCCTTTTCCGCCACGTAAGGGAAGGCAGGCCGTAGCAAAAGCATCGCCTGAAGAAACCCCGCCATTATCTGAAGTGAAAATTACAATGGTGTTTTTTTCGAGCTTAAGCTCCTTGAGTTTGTTCATGACAAGGCCGACAGCGTTGTCCATAGATTCCATCATGCCGCCATAGATCGGGCAGTCTTGCACCTGGCGGACAGGAAGGGTGCGATCGTTCTTGAACCGTTCGGTGGTGAGGCCGGCTGCGGTGGCCTTTTTACGATATTTTTCCCAGAGATCGGGCGAGGTCTGGATGGGGCCGTGAACGGAGTAGAAAGACAGGAAAGCGAAGAAAGGTTTTTTGGAATTCTTTTGGCTAATGAAGTTGTTGGTTTCCCTGGCAAGGCGGGTCGGAAGGGCTTCGCTATTAGGGCCGTCATTGAGTTTTGGGTTGTTGAAAGGAGCAAAATATCCGCCGCGTGGTGATCCCGAGTAATACCCTCCTTTGTTCACTTCGAATCCGTGGTCTTCGGGGCCGGATCCTTCGCCGCCGATATGCCATTTTCCAGCAAAGAAAGTGCGATATCCACCGGATTTAAGCGCTTCGGCAACGGTCGTAATCTTCGCGGGGAGGCGGGAGCCATTCTCCGGAGGAAGGATCTTGTCATTGCGTTTCCATTTCATCCCGGTGGCGGCGCCGATCCAGTCGGTGATGCCGATGCGGGCGGGATATTGTCCGGACATGATGGATGCTCTAGAGGGCGAGCAGACCTGGCAGGTGGAGTAGCCGTTGGTAAAGCGCATACCGCTGTTGGCAATCGAGTCAATGTGTGAGGTCTCATAGAAGGTAGAGCCTTCGCAGGAGAGGTCTTTGATTCCTAGATCATCAGCGAGGATGAACAGGATGTTGGGTTTATCTGCCGCAAGGAGGGGCAGAGAAAAAAAGACTGAGAGCAAATTCCGCATACGTTGAAGGTTGTCGGAGCCGGATGTCAGAGCAAGGTCAAACCGATCTCTTCGATTACGAGATCAATCTTCTCGGAAGGCAGGATGTGATAGAATCTAATTCTGCGGTTGTGACCGGGTTACTCAATCGTAAGGCCGCTTGGCAGGTCACTCAATTTCCCCCATGGGATTATTTTTTTTCGATCCGATAAACGTGCGATTTGGTGCGCAGGTAAATGGCTTTCCCATTGAGGGCCGGTGAGGCCATACAGCCGTCGTCGAGTTGATTGGTGGCGATGATTTCCAGTTCCGGGCCGGGTTTAACGACGAAGGTTTTCCCTTTTTCGTCGGCGAAGTAGAGGTGTTCGTCGGCATAAACCCCGGAAGCCGAGAATGCGGTCTTGAGGGCTTTGTATTTTTCAATTTGTCCATTTTCAGAGTTGAGGACGCTGAGGATGCCGGATTCGGAGGTGAAGTAGGCATCGCTGCCAATCACTACGGGTGAGCAGCGACCTGGAATGCGTTTGAAGATATCCCATTCGATATGGCTTTTGGTAATATCACCTTGAGTCTTCTCATCCAGTCTGACGCCAAGGAGATGGGGTTTGCCAAGGCCGGTGTTGATGAGCGCCATGTTGTTGCCGACAAAGACGGGTGCGGCGGCATTGGAGAAGCCTTTGTAAAGAATCTTCCAGAGCTGCTTGCCGGTATCGGCATCGTATGAGTAGCAGGCCTTTGCTCCAGGCGAGACGAGCTGGCGGACTCCGTTCAGAGTGACGAAGTTTGGAGTGGAGTAAGCTTTGCGGAAATCCCCGCCGCCCCGGATCTTGCCATCGGCCTCCACGTCGCCGAAGTCGGTGCCACGCTCGGTTCTCCAAACGTTCTTACCGGTCTTGCGGTCCAGCGCGACGAGATACTGTTCGTCGACTCCGTCCATGCTGAGGATGACGAGATTTTTGTGGAGAACGACGGATGAGCCAGGGCCACGAAAGTGCTGACAGGGAAGGTCGCGGCGTTCCCAGACTGCTTGGCCGGTTTTTCGATCAAGAGCGGTGGTGCCGTAGCTACCGAAGTGGATGTAAACGTGGTCGGCATCGATGGCAGGTGAGCAGGATCCGTAGCCATTGACGTGGTTGCTGAGAGGCTCGGGATCGGCGTTCTCGAAAAGGAGGAGGTCGTGGACTTTCTTGCCGGTGGTTTTGTCGAGACAAACGGCATACATCTTTTTGCCATTGGGGGTGGCGTTGGTGACCCAGACTTGGTTGCCCATGACTACGGGGGTCGACCAGGCGCGACCGGTGACCGGAGTTTTCCAAACGATGTTTTTGTCTTCGCTCCATTCGGTGGGGAAGCCGTGGGCTTTTCCTTCCGAGGCAACCGGGTAGTGACCGTCATTTGTTGGGCCGCGGAAGGTGGGCCAATCAGCTTGGCCGGGGAGAGTCAGGCAGAGAAAAAGGAGAGCTCGAACGAACATGAAGGAGAGTCTGTCATTTGGAGGTTTGGCATCAAGGGGGAAGTTTGCTTGAGTAATGGAAGAAATTGTCAGGAGTAGAGCCGCCGCGGATGGTGGTGAAACAAGGAAGGTGGGATTTGACCTCAGCGAGACTGGGGCTCTTGATCTCGCTAAGGTCTTTTTCAGGGTTGAGGTGCAGCCTGCCGGTTAGTCTTCTTGGGGCTTGGAATGGGGGAAGACTTCTTTTAGGCTTTCCGCCATGAAAGCTTTTGCCTTCCTCCTGTTGACTCTTCCGCTCGTTGCCGATCACCATAAAGCCAACGAGCTGACCGCTACTGAAAAAGAAGCGGGATGGACCTTGTTGTTTGATGGAAAATCGACCGAGCACTTTCGAAATTATAAGAAAGAGAGTGTTTCTTCGAAGTGGATAATTAAAAACGGGATATTGACCCTGAGTGGCAGAGGTGGTGGTGATATTATCACGAAGAAGGAGTATGGAGCCTTTGAGTTCACGGTTGATTACAAGATCTCCAAGGGTGGCAATTCCGGTCTGATGTTTCATGTGAAGGAGACGGAGTCTAGTCCATGGCAGACCGGTCCCGAAATCCAGATCCAAGACAACGTCGACGGGCACGATCCTCAGAAAGCAGGCTGGCTTTATCAACTTTACCGTCCGGCAAAGGGCGTTGATGCGACCAAGCCGGCCGGCGAGTGGAATACCCTTAAGGTGTTGATCACGCCTGAGAAGTGCGTGCAATGGATGAACGGAACGAAATATGTCGAATATGTTAAAGGCTCAGACGATTGGAATAAGAAGGTGGCAGCTTCGAAGTTTAGGAAGTTCAAGGATTTTGGCAAAGCGACTGAGGGGTATCTCTGCCTCCAAGATCATGGGAACGTCGTCTCCTTCCGGAATATTAAAATCCGAGAAGTGAAATAGTTTCTGTCTTTACGCTGACGTCCTATGAAGCGACTTCTTCTTTTTTTCTCTTTGACCTCCGCTGTTTTTGCGGGCGAGGTTCACCTCTTCATTTTATCTGGCCAGTCGAATATGGCGGGTTTAAAGCCGGAGAAGGCTTTTTTACCCGAACTTAAAAAGCTTTTGTCGAACGACGATATTCAACACGTCAAATTCGCAAAAGGCGGACAGCCGATCCGGAAGTGGGTGAAGACCTTCGACGAGATTTCGGCGAAGAATAAACTTCCTGCCAAGAACGATCCGGGTGCCTTTTATGATCAGACCCTGAAGGCGGCTCGTGCCAGTATCTTGGCTAAGAAGCCAAAGACCATCACTTTTCTCTGGATGCAGGGGGAGCGTGATGCCAAGGAGAAACTTTCGGCTGCTTACGAAGAAAGCATGAACACTCTGATCGCCAATTTGCGTAAAGACCTCGATACGCCTAACATGAATTTCGTGATTGGCAGACTCAGTGATTTTTCGACAAGTGATCATTGGGAAGCAGTGCGAGCTGCTCAAGTGAAAGTTGCCAAGGACGATCCCCGCGGTTCGTGGGTTGATACCGATGACACCAATAACAAAGAGAAGCAGGGAAAGCCTCACAATGACTTGCACTATACAAAGGAAGGCTACGATCTCTTTGGTCGGCGTCTCGCGCGTCAAGCGGTGCTGCTAATCAAAGGGGAGGAACCTGACCCGAAAGGGCAGCCCTAGGATTCTTTGTGAGGTGAATTTCACCCGGCTACTTTTTGAGCCAGGGCTGGCGCTGGTTCTTGGCGATCTCGGCGTCCAGTTCCTTCATGCGAACGCCTAGTTTGGCGACGATTTCGGGATGTTTTTCCGCGAGGTTGGTTTTCTCGCCGAGATCAGAATCAAGGTCGAAGAGCATGACTTGTCCGTTGCTCGCGGGTTGGTTTTTGCGACGGCGATTTTTCTTGATGAGAAGTTTATATTTGCCTTGGCGGAGGCCTTCAAGGTCGCCGCGCGAGGTGTAGTAGATGAACTCATTGCGGGGGCTTTTGTTGCTGCCGGCGAGGAGTTTTGAAATGTCGAGGCCGTCGATTTTCTTTTCCTTCGGGAGAGGGGTTTTAGTGAGCGCGGCAATGGTGGGGAGAAGGTCGATGGTGCCGCAGAGTTTGTCACAGTTGGTGCCGGCGGGGATGCGACCGGGAGCCCACATGACACAGGGAACGCGTTGTCCGCCTTCAAAGGTGGTGCCTTTGCCTTCGCGAAGTGGTCCGGCGGATCCACCGTGATGTTTGAACTGGAGCCACGGTCCGTTGTCGGTTGTGAAGATCAGATAGGTGTTTTGCTCGAGCTTGAGTTTGCGAAGGAGGTCGGCGATGCGGCCGACTTCGGCGTCGATGTGTTCGATGACGTTGGTGTAAGCGTTGAGGGGATTTGGGTCGCGGATTTCATCCGGCACGTAAAGCGGAATGTGGGGCATTGAGTGGGGGAGGTAGAGGAAGAAGGGCTTGTCCTTGTTTGTCGTAATGAAGTCGATGGATTTGTTGGTGTAGCGACGAGTGACAGTGCGTTGGTCGACGGGGACTTCGAGGATTTTTTCGTTTTCCATCAAAGGGGTTTTCCACTTGGTGAGAGTGGACTCAGGGTCTTTCCAAAGGTCGTCCATTCCGGCCCAGCCACCCTTGGGTTTCCCCTTGTTATCGGGGTGATTCATATCGTTCGAGTAGGGAATGCCGAGATAGGTGTCGAAGCCGTTGTTCGTCGGAAGAGTTTCGGGGTGGTGGCCAAGGTGCCACTTGCCAAAGCAAGCGGTGGCGTAGCCTTGGCCTTTGAGGTGATCAGCGATGGTGTGCTCTTCGGGATTGAGTCCTTTTTGGGATGAGGGAAAGAGGACGTGCTGGTGCATGCTGACACGCTTGGGATAGCAGCCGGTCAGGAGGGCGGCGCGTGAAGGTGAGCAGACCGGTGAGGCGACCATGAAGTTGGTAAACTTACGTCCTTCTTTAGCGAGGCGGTCGATGTTGGGCGTTTTGATTTTGGTAGAGCCAAAACAGCCGAGGTCGCCGTAGCCTTGATCATCGGTGAAGATGATGATGAAATTGGGTTTCTTCGCAGCGGTTGCAAAGATGGAGGTGACGGCGAAGGCGAGGAAGAGGAGTATTTTCATGTGGGATCTTGGGTTTGGGGAGTCTCTGGCTTGGGCTCAGCTTTTTGCTCCGGAAGAAAGGAGTAAAGTTTGCGGTCGCAGCATGAGCTGAGAAGGGCAAAGAGCGACAGAGTGACGACTTGAAGAGGAAAGGAACGGATCATGGTGAAATCTGTTAACGTCGGTGTTTAACCTGCCCGCTAGATCTATCAAGCCTTCTTGGTTGACGTCCCATGAAAACTAGAGAGGATTTGGCGTCTATGAAACAAATTAAATTTTGCCTGAACATCTTGTTGATTGGTGGGTTGTTGAATGCTCAGGATCTTTTAAAACCCCTAGTTGTGGAGGGGGATTCGGTTGGGAACGTTGCGGTAGAAACTTTTGATGCAGAGCGCGTAAACGAGCTTCTTGGTTATCTTCCGGGATTTGCATCGGTTGCTTCCGATTCGGCTGGGTATGGTGATGTTATCGGGATGCGCGGTTCCACAAATACTCTGTTTTTTGGAGGCGCAGGTGTTGCAATGGTGGTGGATGATGTTCCATACGGTGATGTTTTGGGATACTCGACTGAGTTTTTTGACTTGGAGTCTTTCACGCTCCACCGAGGACCCCAGGGGTCCCGCTTTGCGCGTAATGGAGTGGGTGGTCTGATGGAGCTGAGAACGCCCGGCCCGACCAAGGAGTATGAGCATAGGCTTAGCGTCGAGCATGGTAGCTATGACCTCACCCACTTGCGTTTTCGTTCCAGTGGACCTCTCGACAAGAATTGGTCGTACTCGTTTCAAACTTACCTGAAAGAGCGGGACGGGTTTGTTGATAATATCACTCTCGGTCGTGAGACCGACACCCGTGAGCAGTTTGGCTCCTTGAGTAGCCTTTACTACAATCCAAGCGAGGACTTCGAAATGCGCTTTCGCTTCATGTATGAGCGGACGCGTGACGGAAGTCAGCGGCTGTCGGCGTTGCCGGGAGTGAATTCGCCTTTTGGAGAGTTTGTTGATTCGCAACTTGTCAAAGATCCTTTTAAGGTGGCCAGCAACGTTCCGGGGGTGACCGAAATTGACCGCTTTCAGCTTTCGATGCACCTCGATCAGGATTTCGGATGGGGGGATTTTAAATTCAACACCGCCTACTCGAATTGGAAGCTCGGACCGAATATCGTGGACCTCGATTTGTCGGCATTTGATCTCTCTAGGTCATCAATTAGGCAGGAGCAAAATCTTTTCAGTCAGGAATACCGTCTTCAGTCCGATCAAGATGCTGAGATCAGGTGGCTCGGTGGATTGGCCTACCTGAACAAAAATAACCAGGGCATGGCCAATCGGTTTTTCCCTCTTTTCGGTAACATCTCTGCAAATCAATTCACAAACTTTTACGTTGAGGAAGAGAGTGTTGCGCTTTTTGGAAACGTTCAGTGGGATCCGATCGAGAATCTTACTGTCGAAGTGGGCGGCCGTCTTGAGTCTGTTGATAATTTAATCAGCCGGAGTAAAACCCAGCGAGGTGGAGGATTCATGCCTCTCCCGCCGGCTTTCGCCAGCGAAAGCGATGGGGTCTATTTCTCGCCCTCTCTTGGAGCGAGCTATGCTTTGAGGCCCGAGACGACTGCCTTTGCGAGAACTTCACTTTCATATAAGCCACAGGGTTTTACGGCTTTTAGTGATGACGCGGCAACCACGGGTTTTGATGAAGAGCGGTCTTTGGAAATTGAAATCGGGGTTCGTTATCAAAGTTTCGATCAATCAGTCGGTGCGGAGGTCAGGGGTTATTATAAGCGGATCGACGACTACCAGCTCAACCAGAGCATTCCGGAGACCACTGACTTCATCATTGCCAACGCCGACCGGGTAGAGGCCCTTGGTATTGAAGGCGAAGTCTTCTGGAAGCCAGTGAGCGGATTGACCGTTCAGGCGAGTGCAGGTTGGAACCAGATTGAGTTCAAGAAGCACACCGCCGCTTCGCCATTTGGCGCAAATTTGTCTGGAAACGATGTTCCGTTTTTGCCGGAGTTTACGGCGGGAATGATCGTCCGATATGATTTCGAGTATGGCTTTTTCGCCCAGACCGGTGTTCGCGCCGTGGGTGCCACCTTCTTCGATGAGAACAACAATGACGACTACCGCCAAGGATCTTACGCGGTGTTGGACGCGCAGCTTGGGTATCAAGGAGAGAGTTGGAATGCGGCGATTTTTGCCCGTAACTTCACGGACCAAGATTACTACAGCTTCATGAACAATCAGATCGCGGCAGGAGTTGTCGGTGACCCTAAAATGTATGGAGTTCGGGTGGGTCTCGAATTCTAAGGAAATTCAGAGATAGATTGGGCTTGCCATCGAGGTTGTTTTGTGGTTTTCCACTGCGCTCGCAGGTGAATCTTCGCTTGTTAATCTTTGGAGTTATGGATGCAGACAATATCGTTCCGTTCGAAGCACCTACTCCTCCTCCCCGTTCCAGTGCGATCCCTATGAAAAACGATCTTGTCGAAAAGGCTTCTGAAATTGTCGCCGATCCCCTCGTGCTCATCAACCTCGTGTCGAAGCGCGTGACTCAATTGAATCAGGGCCGCTCCCCTTTGATCGAGGCACTTCCCAGCATGGGTTTTGCCGATATTGCTCTTACCGAAATCATTGAAGGTAAGATCAAGCTTATTGAAGGGACGGATTCCTAAAGTCGGTCTGCTTTTTCCGGGGCAGACGCAATTATACGTGTCATGTCGAAAGAGGTAGCTACTAACAAAAGAGCGCGCCGTGATTACGATATCACGGAGACTTTTGAAGCAGGGCTGGTTCTACGTGGGACCGAGGTGAAGTCGATCCGTGAGGGGAAGGTGAGTATCACCGAGTCTTTCGCGCGGATCGAGCGTGGCGAGTGCTGGCTTTATGGTTGTGACATTCAGCCGTGGCAAACGGCCGGAGCCTTTTTTCAGCACGAGGCAAAGCGGCCTCGTAAACTGCTCCTTCACAAGAACGAGATCTTGAAACTTTCTCAAGCCACTTTGCAAAAGGGCTTCACTTTGATCTGTCTCAAACTCTATTTTAAGGAACGGCGCGTGAAGGTTCAGCTTGGCCTTGGAAAAGGTAAGGGGCACAACGACCAGCGACAGGATCTTAAGAAGAAGACCGAGCTTCGTGAGGCTCAGCGAGAAGTGGCTCGCTTTAACAAGGGCCGCGGGCTCTAGATCGAATCCGCCCGCTTATCGGTGAGTTGGCTCGGCAAGCGCTTTTAAGACCGGCTTAAGTTTCTCGGATTTTTGGTAAGTCTTCTCGAGCTTCGCCATCATGCGTGCAAATTTCTTCGGGCTATGCGCGGTCAGTGGTTTGAAGTGGCTTCCGTATCGGGCAAGTTGGGTCTCGGAAAAAATATCAAGGGCATCTGTTCCCTGAATATGGGCTACGGCTTCCTGGCTCTGCAAAAGTTGGGCATGAAGCTTTTCGATTTCCTGTTTGAAGTGGCCCTTCAGCGTGCAATCGGAGGTCAGCATGCGGGTCAGGTAGGCCGCCTGTCCTTTCGAGTTTAGGGCAAGCTCCTCTAGCCATGGAAGAACCCGCTCTTCGAATGTGTCGATTTCATCGCCCCTTCGTGTGGCGTTTTCATAGAGACCTTGGGCATACATCCAGATCATGCCAATTGTGATGTCCCGGGAATCGGGCATCTCACGGGCACCAAGGTAGAGCTTGTGAGTGGCGTCCTCATCAAACTTTGCGGCGGCATAAGCGGTCATGTAGCGCTGGCTGCTATTTGTGCTACCTGCCAGAAAATGGTGACCCTGATTTGCTCCGGTCATGTTTGGAGTGAAATATCCCGAAACCGTGTAGGTGCCGGCGCTCTGGATCTTAAGTGAATTGTGGAAGGCAGCGGCTCCGCCGCTTTTATCACCGCCAAAGTGAATACCATGGCCGTTGATCTTGTAGTGGCGTTTTACATCTGAGAGAACATTCCGGGTGTGGGAAAAATTGTTAAGCAGTGTGACTTGACCCTCGTGACGAGCCTCGATCGGGCTTGCGATGATCATTCCAAGAACATCGGCAGCTTCAGTAAAGCGTTGCAAGGTTTCCTGCTTGGCGCCATCGGACTGGGTCCAAATCATCACAGGAGCGCGAGTTTCGGGGTCGAGATTTTTTGGGATGTAAACGAAGTAAGATGTGCCGGCGTCTGCCTCGACAGGTCCTTCCAAAGTCCCGGCATTCGCAGCGAATTGGAGCTCCTTTTTTTTGAAATGTTGTTCTAGAAATTCCTGATCTTTTTCTGAAAACTCGTCGATTCCCAAGGTGAGCTCGCGGCCGTCCTTTGTGATCAGTTGGATCGAACCGTTCTGGGTCATTTCGCTAGCTTGGGCGGAAATTTTGCTCCCGCTCTTAGAAGTCCAGATACGAAATTTGGTCGGCTCTATCGCCCCTGCGTATGAAGAAATTGCGAAGAGTAGTGTCGCGAATCGACGAAAGTGCATGATGGGAGGAAACTACGGTATTCCGGAATCGATGTCAAAGGCTAGAAGTGCCCGTGCTTTATGCTTCCCGGATGCCCTGAACTGCTGCGGCCATGTCAGGAGCGCCAAAAGTGGATGATCCGGCAACAAAGACATTGGCACCTGCGGCTCTCGCTATTGCGGCGCTTTCGAGGCCAATCCCACCATCCACTTCAATGTGGTAGTTTAGCTTGTTTTCGGCCCGGTGTTTTACTCCGGCTTCGACCTTGGGCATGACTTCTTCCATGAACGACTGGCCACCAAACCCGGGCACAACCGTCATTACAAGGAGGAGATCAATATCTTCCAGAAAAGGGAGAACAGCTTCAAAGGGCGTCGCTGGGTTCAGCGCTAAGCCGGCAAGGCAATTCGCTTCACGAATGGCTTTTATCGTAGTGGTAACGTCGTGGTCTGCTTCCGGTTCGACATGAACCGTGATGAGGTCGGCTCCAGCCGCGACAAACCGGGGCAGATAGTGATCCGGCCGAGTGATCATGAGGTGCACATCGAGAAAGATATCATTGGTCTCATGAACGGCTTGGATCATCGCCGGTCCAAAAGAGATGTTATCGACGAACTGTCCGTCCATGACATCCAGATGCATCCAGTCCGCTCCGGCGTTAATGGCGCGGGAGGTTTCAGCTCCGACTCTGCCGAAGTCGGCGGCGAGGAGGGAAGGGGCAATGATACGATCTTGATGGGTCCACTTTTTCACGACGCGATTCATAAGGTGAAAACCGGCTCGAGGCGCGAAAAAAAATCGGTTCCAAAGGAGGAGTGATTTCCCGAGTGGCTTGAGCAAGGTGGTGTGTTTCTTGAAGAGGGCTGACCTGAAATCAATCCGGCTTCAAGAGGCTGTTAGCTAAACAAGGGTAGGGAAAGTGATATTTCTCACTGGACAAACAGTGTTCATTGAAACAATAGTCTCATATGGCTCACAAACTCACTCAGCGGCAGCAACAGCTGTTAGATTTTCTCAAGTTATCTCAAAACAAGAATGGTCTGATGCCCTCCACTCGTGAAATTCAGGCGCATTTTGGTTTTGCAAGCCAAACCGCGGCAATGAGCCATTTGCGGGCGCTTGAGAAAAAGGGGGTCATCGTTCGCTTAGCAGGTAAGGCAAGAGCAGTGGTTTTTCCTGAGGATTTGGAACGTGAGGAAGTTATCGATATTCCAATATACGGGTCGATTGCAGCAGGTATGGCGGAAGCGGTAGAGGAGGAGAAACAAGGTTGTATCTCCATTGACATTGCTTCGCTCGGAATCCCACGGAATGCTCGCACTTTTGCTCTCAAAGTTCGTGGGGAATCGATGATCGACGCCCATATTTGTGATGGTGATACTGTAGTACTCGAGTTTCGGGAGCCACGACACATGGACATCGTGGCCGCTTTGATCGATGGCGAAACAACCTTGAAGCGTTTTGTATTGGAAAATGGCCGTCCTTTTCTTCGCGCTGAGAACGAAAATTTCCCAGATTTGATGCCGGCTCGCGAGCTTGTGGTGCAAGGGGTTTTGGTAGGATTGCTGCGGACGGGGCTGATGTAGTCTCGATCTCCTCCACTAGTTTTTTGAACCAAGGTCTTGGGCTTTCAGCCCAAGGCTTTTTTACTTTGACCGAAAAGAAGATCGTGAGCGTTACTGGGGCTAGGGTGTTTTGTTAAGGTGAGATTTGTGAAGTTAAAATGAGTTTGGAAAACAGGATTCCCTGTGGTTTCATAGCGCTCCCGCCGCAGATTGGCTCGCGTGCGAAGGATTGTAACCACCTCAATGATACACAGATTTTTATTACTAGCGGGTTCGGCTTTGACTATGGGGCCTCTGGCTCTTCAGGCCGGGGGAGTTTCAGCGGAGCATTCCGAGACAAAAAAGAAAAAGGGCCCAGGCGATTGGTGTGAGACTCTGCAGGATTTTGGAACGCTCTATGATGTGAAGAAAAAGAATAACCCTTATGTTCAGAAAATTAAGATTTTTGGCCGATATCAACAGCAGTGGGCTTATTCTGACGGCTCTGACCGGGGACGCGATTTCAGTGGCTATGGCCAAGAATTGCGGCGGTTTCGGATAGGTGCCTCGGTTGAGTTCCTTGACCGCTGGAAAATACACGGACGGATCAATTTAGAAGAGGGTGGATTCAATGATACCAAAATCAGACATGGCGATTTTGACGAATTGATCATTCGCTATGAGTCCAAGGATATCTTTTTTTTCAATGAGCCTTCGATAGCTTACGGTCTCACTAAAATTGATTTCGGTGGTGAGTGGTATGCGACTTCAAAAGAGATCAAGACTGTGGAGCGAAGTAACCTCTCCAACCTATATTCTCCAAATCGATCCACCGGTTTTCTCTTTGCAGCGGAAGTTGAAGACTTTGATATTGTTTTGGGAGTTTTCTCATCTCGTGAGCACAACTACGCACTCGCAGACTGGGATGGTGGTCGTGGCTACTTCACCTCGATCCGGACCAAGATCGGTAAAGGCAAAGTGCGGGCAGATCTTCTCTATGTCGATGCAACTGAAGTGGAAGATGAGATCTTTGGCTTCGAATGGGCCACTTCTTTGTCATATGATAAAGATATCGGAAACTGGAATTTATTTGTGAACGGGACCTACGGGCGCTTCGATAGCGGTGATATCTACGGAGTTGTTGTTATGCCATCGACGTTCATCATTGAAGATCGACTCGAAGCTGTGTTTCGTTACCAGTGGGCTTCTTCAACCGAATTACAGCTACGACCGGGACGAGGTGGGCATACTTCCGTTCGCGCTTTTGCGGAGGCCGATGGGGTTAAGATCTCCAAGGGTGACGAGAACCATACCTTCTACGCCGGCTTGAATTACTATTTTTGTGAGGACAATCTTAAACTCATGGCCGGAGTCGAACATGAGACACTGACTGGGGGGAATGCTGATACTGAAGCGAATACGATCTGGGGAGCCTTGCGCTTCTTTTTCTAGCAGGCCCCGGAAAATCGTTCGTCGGATCGGTAGAGGCGGTGATGTTATGTGACAAAGACGTTTCCTAGCATACTTATTACCCTTGAATTTGACTGTTACGATCATCTCTCGCCGTCCCCGAGGAATGGTGGTTGGTAGCCCCCCGTAATGGTTCAAAGTAATTATTGCAGTAGTTACTCTTGGTTTCTTTTTTCGTTGGCCTCTTGCAGTTGATCCTGAGCGGCTCGTGATCATGGGATTGGATACCCTTGGATCCAAACTAGTAATCCAGCCAAAGAAAGCTGATATCGCGAAAGAACGTGACACTGACCTCGAGATTTCCGCTGAAGGTTCGTCCCGGGTGCTTGCTAATCTTTTGATGATATGATCGAAGTGATTGCGAACGCAAAGGCGGGGAGCCCGCAAATTAACAATCGAAGGTATTTTCTCCGGAGATATTATGGATTGGAGAGAATTGGTGACCTAACGATGGTTACTCCGGAGAAAGTAGTGTCCGCAAGGTCTGCTGAAGACTGTCGAAAAATCTTAATGCACTGTTTTTAAGTGTGTTATATAAGATCTATCCTTCAGGGTGGGTCTCTTCTTTGCTTTCTGGTCGCAAATCGCCATTAATTATTCGGAAACACTGATTATTTAGGCTTTCTGGTTGATCTTTGGTGATAGTTAGTGTACTTCGGTGACTTCCAAAACACTTGGAAGGGCGTTTTTATGAAAAAATGCGAACATTATCGCTCAGGTCAATTGGACCGTCAGCTTGATCCGAAGGGAAGATTTTCCCTTCCGGTTGACTGGCGCCCGGTCCACGGTGAAAGCGTTTACTTTGTAAAAGTCAGGGTCGAGGAGATTCCGGCTCTCAGGGTTTTTACTCAAACCGCTTTTGACCGAAAACTTTCTGATATTGAAGCTACGACGGATGCCACTCCGGCTCAGCGCGACCGTGCCCGGGGTATCCTCTTCGGTTCGGCGATTGAGTCCAAAGTCAACGAGCAGGGGAAACTGACCATTCCTAAGGCTCTGGCCGAGGATCACGGTCTCACTCTTCCTGGTGCCGTTCACTTGGTGGGCCGGGGAGAGCTCTTTGAAATTTTCACTCCGGAAAATGGCAAGGCTATTCAGGCTGCCGAGGAAAACGCTCGTGAAAGCGATGCGATGATTTCCGGTATGCTTGGCTTCTAAAAATTCCCTTTTCGATCTTCACCATGTTATCCGCTTCCCTCATCAAAATGTCTCCCGATTTCGGTTGGCTCGACGATGTATCGATCGGCTCTCTCTTTGGGAGAGGAGCGATAGGGGCTGCCTATGCGGCGGTCGAGCCGGTCAGCGAATTACCGGACCAGCCGTTCTACCACGAATCGATACTCCTTGATGAGGTGGTCCAATTCTTGCAGCCCGCAGCCGGTAAATTGATGGCTGACGGGACTCTGGGTGGGGGCGGTCATACCGAGGCCTTGCTGAAAGCGGGCGCAACGGTGAAGGGGATCGATCGTGACGCTGATGCTAGAGCCTATGCCAATGAACGTTTGGCGCGCTTTGGAGATCGTTTTGAAGCGGTTGAAGGTTGCTTTGGAGATATAGCAACTCTGGCGCAGGTTGGAGGATGGGAGGGGCTTGATGGCATCTTGCTTGACTTGGGTGTTTCCTCCCACCAGCTCGATTGTGGTGATCGTGGATTTTCATTTCGTTTGGATGGTCCTCTGGACATGCGCATGGGTGGTGACGGGCCTACTGCTGCTGATCTTGTGAACGACTGGGACGAAGGAGAATTACGGCAGATTTTTTGGGATCTGGGGGAAGAAAAATTCGCCCGTAAGATTGCCGCTTGGATTGCTTCAGAGCGCGTGAAGATCAAATTTGAAAGAACAAGTCAGCTCGCCGACGGTATTGAGAAATTGCTGGGTCGCCGAGGTCGTATTCATCCTGCGACGAAGGTCTTTCAAGCGCTTCGGATGGAGGTGAATGACGAACTCGGAGAGCTTCGCCGTTTTTTAAAAGTGGCTCCTGATCTTTTAAAACCAGGCGGACGACTTGCCATCATCACCTTTCACAGTCTTGAAGATCGTATCGTCAAGCAGACCTTTCGCGATGCTTCAAAGGAGGAGATTGATCGCCCCGAGTGGCCAGCGCCTCAACCCAACCCCCGTTATGTTTACAGACTCTTGACCCGGAAGGGTGTTGCTCCCGGAGGGCAAGAGGTCGCCCGTAATTCTAGATCCCGAAGCTCAAGAATTCGCGTTGTTGAGAGAATTCAAAATTCAGACCATTAAAAAATGAATCGTAAAAAAAGCACCTCAAATCTTGGTTTTTCATCTCTTGTCCTTCTCGGCATTGCGGTCGCAATCGTTTCGAGCAGTGGGATTGGATATGTCATCATGAAGAACAGGCAGATTTCGACTCGCAGTCAGATCTCCGAAGTTCAAAGTAGGATACAAGATCATCATATTTCCATTTTACTTCATCATTCTGAAATCGAGGAAGCATTGGGGATTTTTCAGCTTCGTCAAAAGCTTAAAGAAATCAATTCATCCCTTACTGAAATTGATTTTGTTGAGCCTCTTCTTGAAGCCAACGAAGAATCGCCGCCCGAAAATTCGGTAGCTCGCCGTTAGTAATTATGGATGCTACTTTCAAATACCGAGCTTTTTTGGTCTGCCTGACTCTTGTGTTTGGGCTGAGCGCGCTTTCAGTAAAGCTGATTTCGCTCCAAGTTTGGAATCGAAAGCTATCCGACACCTCTGCTGTCCCGCAATTTAGGTCCCACGAAGTGATTCCTGCCCGACGTGGTTTCATTGTTGATCGGAATTCTACCGTGATTGCTCAGAACCGGCAGGAGGCAACTTTGGTTGCGGATTTGAATCACCTAAAGTCCGAATCGATTCTCCACCGTGCGGTTGCGCATTTTTACGCTAGCCAGAAAGCGGGTTGGAAAGATTTTGACGAGGCCAAACGGAAGTTCTTTCTTAGTGAAGCTCGCACGTTGGTTAAGAGAAATCTTAGCGAAGAAGAGGTGATTGAAAAACACCTGACCTACGCTTGCGAAATCATCGGACAGGAACTGCGGACGCCTCCTGGTCAAATTCGGGGAAAGTTCAAGGGTGAGGCGACCCGCATCGTGATACAAAAGCGAATTAGTGAAGGTGTGGCTCGTCGCATTGAAAAAGCCCTACAGCAACGCCGTATCCAGGGTTTTTATTTTGAAAGGTCCATGCGTCGCGATTATCCCATGCCAACTTTAGCATCCCATTTGATAGGGATTCGCGGATACGACAAAGATCGAAAACTCGTTGGTTTATCTGGCCTTGAGAAATCAATGGACGAGATCTTGTCCGGACGCGACGGCAAGCGAGTTTTGAAACGCGATGAGTATGGTCTTGTGAACCTGACTAAATCCGAAAAAGTGGTTCCTCCCAAAAAGGGAAAGCATGTCAAAGTGACCCTTGATATGGGAATTCAAGCCATCATTGAAGAGGAGCTCGGAATGGCATTTGGGGCTTTAAATGCAAAGTATGGGAGTGTCATTGTGGTGGAGCCTCACACCGGTGACATTCTCGGAATGGCAAGTCGACCTGATTTTGATCTCAATATCCGAAAGAAATATCAGGACGCGGTGAGTTATGCAGTTTCGGCACAGTATGAATCTGGCTCTGTGATGAAAATCATTCCAATGGCTGCTGCTCTTGATTTGAGAAGAGTGAACCGGGAGACCGTGGTTGATTGTGGCTGGGGTGGCATTAATCGCTATGGTTTCCGCATTCATGATCACCACCCATACGGTGAGCTTAGCTTTGACGGCGTCCTCGTAAAGTCGAGTAACACCGGAGTCTTTCAATTTGCGGATATGGCGGGTCGGGAGTCTTACTACAAATACCTTCGTAATTTTGGTTTTGGGAGTCCGACCGGCTTTCCAATTCCAGGCGAAGCAAAAGGTGTTATTCAGAATGAGACTAATATGCGGAACTTTGCGAGTGCCACGTATGGTTATGGAGTTTCGGTGACACCCCTTCAGTTGGCGATGGCCTATTCTGTTCTTGCGAATGGGGGCAAGCTTATGAAGCCTCGGTTAGTCGATTCCCTTATTGCCGACAATGGCGCGGTTCTGGATCAAACTCCGATTCATCAAGTACGGCAGGTGGTGAGTCCAAGGGTTGCCAAAGATATGTGTCTTGCGCTGGAGCAGGTCGTTCTTAAGGGCACAGGACGTCGGGCCGCAGTTCCTGGTTACCGTGCCGGTGGTAAAACGGGCACTGCCGAAAAATGGGACAGCAAAACCAAGCGCTATAATGAATCCGAGAAAATTCTTACCTTCGTAGGAATTCTACCCGTCCATGACCCCAAATTCGTCTGTATTGTGAGTATCGATGAACCTTCCGGGCTTGGAGAAGATGTTCCAATTGGCGGCGGAACCATTGCTGCTCCCATATTTGCTCAAGTCGCTGAGCGGGTTGCGCGCTATATGAATTTACCTCCTACTGAAGAGATTCCTGAAGAAGAGACCTCTATCGTATACAGCCCCACCGAATGATTTCACTGCCGTCACTCCTCGAAATTCTTCCTGAAGCCAAAGGGCTTCGCGTCGAAGATATCCCCGTGATTAGCGTGACTGACCATAGTGGGCGCGTGCAAGAAGGGGCCGTTTTTGTTGCGATACGTGGTGCCTCGGCTGATGGCCATGACTATCTCGACCAAGTTGTGGATAAAAATCCTGCTGCTATTATTGCTCAGAGCAAAAGGCCAGCGGACTATACCGGACTTTGGATTCAGGTTCCAGATACCCGTCTCATTCTGGGGCGCCTGGCTGCTCGATTTGCTGGGAATCCGGCGGATTCGATGGTGGTTGTGGGGGTGACAGGGACAAATGGTAAGACCACAGTGACCCATTTCATCCATGCACTTTTTGAGAAGGCCATGATCAAAGCGGGAATGATCGGGACAATCAAAATTAATGATGGGAGCGGCTTGAGGGAGGCCACCCACACGACGCCGGGAGCGATAGAAATGCAGAGTGTTCTCAAAACGATGAAGGAGAATCGGTGTAAGGCTGTGACGATGGAAACATCTTCGCATGGTTTGGAGCAAGGGCGTTGTAGGGGGATTACATTTGATGTCGGAGTTTTTCTAAATCTGACTCAAGACCATCTTGATTATCATAAGACGATGGCGGTATATTTTGCGGCCAAAAAAATTCTTTTCGAGCAAATGGCGGAGAATGGCAGCGATGGCGTTGCCGTAATCAATGTCGATCATTTTGCGGGTGAAAAGCTTGCGGCAGAATTTTCTGGTCGTCTGAAGATCGTAACTTTTGGCTTCAGTGAAGGCGCTGATTTTCGCGCGAGCGAAGTGAGGCCTTCGATTCGTGGGCAGGTCTTTGCGCTCGAAGCACGGGGGAAGAGCTTTTTCGTCAGACTTCCCGTAGTCGGTCGTTTCAATGTCTTGAATGCCCTCGCGGCTATGGCTTCGGTCTCTTCGACGGGAGTGCCACTGCGTGATCTTGTGAAGGCAGTCGGGGAAATCCGACAGACTCCCGGGCGAATGGAATTTGTTGGTGGGGATCGTGTTTCGGTTTTTGTCGATTATGCGCACACTCCTGATGCCCTCGGAAAAGCGTGTGAAACCTTGAGCAACCTTAATCCAAATCGCCTAGTTACCATCTTTGGTTGTGGTGGCGATCGGGATCGCTCCAAGCGTCCGTTGATGGCAGAAGCTGCTTCCAAGCACAGTCAGTTTTGTATCGTGACCTCTGATAATCCTCGGACCGAAGACCCGCAGGCGATTATTGACGAGACCATTCCGGGGCTGGGTTCAGCTCGTCATGAAGTGCTCATTGATCGACGGGAGGCGATTTATTCTACGATCGAGAATGCCTTACCCGGTGATTTGATTTTGATCGCGGGAAAGGGGCACGAAACTTATCAAGAAGTGAATGGGCAGCGACAGTATTTTGATGACCGTGAGGTCGCCCGTCGGGCGCTCGAAATCCGAAAAAAGAAAGAAGAAGTTGAGTTTGCGAAACGGCAAGCCGAACGGGATGAACGTGAACGTAAGCGTGCCAAGGAAGACGATGGCGAAAGACATTATCATCGGGAATGAAATCTTATCCTCTCCAGAAGCTCGCGCATGCGATGAGTGGCTCCCTTTTACAGGGCGGAGAGGATTGTGTCATTTCGGCGGGTGTCTCTACCGATACTCGGTGCCTCCCAGTCGGGGCCTTGTTCTTTGCCCTAAAGGGAGAGAATTTCAACGCACATCATTTTCTGGCCGAGGCGGTAGAAGCTGGAGCTGGAGCTCTTGTGCTGCAGGATGATTCGGATTTACCAGAGGGAATTCCAGTGATTCTTGTGGAGGATACCCTCAAGGCACTTCAGGATTTAGCAAAGTGGTATCGAGGGGAATTGGGGATTCCAGTGGTCGCTATCACGGGTTCGAACGGTAAGACCTCGACTAAGGATTATACCCACAGTGTTCTCAGTCAAAAGTTCCGCGTAAATTCCACCCTAGGAAATCTGAACAACCATATCGGTCTTCCACTCACAGTTCTCGCGACTGCCGCGAACGATGAGGTCGGTGTTTTTGAAATGGGAATGAATCATTCCGGTGAGTTAGCTCCTCTTTGCGAGATCGGACGACCGGACGTCAGTATTATCACCAATGTTGGGACCGCCCATATTGAGCATTTGGGAAGTCGCAAGGCGATTGCGATTGAAAAAGGAACCGTGGCCCGGGTCTTAAGCGAAAAAGGAACCCTGCTCCTACCCAGTGATTGCGATGAGGTGTATGATTTTCGTGCTTCCACCCCAGCCAGAGTGATCACGGTGGGTGACGGCGAAATTCGTGCTGAAAATACTGTGTCGGGAGAATCTGGCTCCGCCTTCGATCTAACGATTGATGGTCTAGGGACTAAGAGGACATCAATTTCCGTTGTTGGTCGGCACATGATCAGTAATGCCCTGCTCGCTGCTGGTGCCGGATTTGTGCTTGGACTAAGCCTTGATGAGATTTCTGCCGGTCTCACAAATGCAGAGCTCACGAGCGGTCGCCTTCGACGCTATCTTAGTAATGGTCTGACCGTCATTGATGACACCTACAATGCCAACCCAGAATCGGTGATTGCAGCTCTGGAAACACTGGCAAGCCTACCTGAAAGTGGCAGGAGAATTGCGGCTCTCGGAATGATGGCCGAGCTTGGCGAGCACGCCGTGGAAGCTTATCCGAGGATTGGTAGGATCGCCCGAGATCTGGGAGTGACTTTGGTTACGGTCGGCGATGATGCCGACAAATATGGTGGCGATCACCATTTTCAAACTCACGGAGAGGCTGCCACTTGGTTGTCCAACGAGACCTCTCCGGGTGATATCGTCCTTTTCAAAGGAAGTCGGATGGCTGCGATGGACCAGGTCATGAAACTAACCTTCCCTGAATAACTCTGCTCAAATCATGCTCTATTGGATTTACCAACTCTGGAAAGAAGCTCAGGAATCGGGCGCTGATTGGGCTGGAACCTTTTCGTTCCTGAGAATCCTTGGATACATCTCGGTCCGTGCCGGGCTGGCAACCCTGATTGCATTTGTGCTGACTCTTCTGATCGGGGAAAGGGTGATCCGAAAACTCATTTCCATGAAGGTTGGGCAACCATTGAGAACTGCGGAAGAAGTCCACAAATTGGCTGAACTTCATGGCGGGAAAGCTGGCACTCCGACGATGGGTGGAATCATGATTTTGAGCACGACGATGGTGGCCATTCTGATCTGTGGGCGCATTTTGAATCCCTTTGTACTAGTCGTGGCAGTTGTGACTCTTGCATTGGGTGTTCTGGGCTTCCTTGATGATTATCAAAAAGTGGCTAAGAATAATTCCGAAGGGGTAAGTGGTAAATTGAAGCTGGGCTGGCAGGCCGTGGTTGGCTTGGGTGCAGGTCTCTTTCTCTACTTCAATCCTGAAACTTCAAGTTTTGAATTTTTTTCCACAAAAGGAGGGGTCGAAGAAGCCAAAGTCACTGATTTGGGATTCCCGCTTTTGACTTTTTATATTCCTTTTGGGCTGCTCGCTATACCGTTTTTCATGGCCATTCTCATGGGCACCTCTAATGCGGTTAACTTGACCGACGGGCTGGACGGGCTCGCCACTGGAGTAACCATTACAGTAGCTATCGCCTATGCGGTGATTGCTTACCTAGGCGGTCGAGCTGATGCTTCCGAATACCTCCACATTTTTCACAATCCGGGATTATCTGAACTTTGCATTGTTATGATGGCCCTTGTCGGTGCCTGCTTTGGTTTTCTCTGGTTTAATTGTCATCCAGCCAGAGTTTTCATGGGTGATACCGGTTCGCTTGCAATCGGGGGAGCTATCGGTATGACCGCAATCTGTGCCAAGCAGGAGTTTCTCCTCGTAATTATTGGTTTCGTTTTCGTGATGGAAGCTGTTTCGGTCATCCTCCAAGTCGGCGGGTTCAAACTCCGCCGTAAACGTTTGTTTGCGATGGCTCCGATTCACCACCATTTTGAGCTTCGTGGTTGGAACGAAAATCAAGTCATCATTCGTTTCTGGATCATTTCTATCCTCTGTAGCTTAGGAGGTCTCGCCCTTTTGAAAGTCATCTAATGTTAAATCTCACTGGAAAAACAGCAGCCGTTCTCGGAGCAGGACGCAGTGGCCGTGCCGCTGCCCGTCT